>ERZ795047.5168-NODE-5168-length-10708-cov-5.080635_pt1 | contig 10708 bp, 7 predicted proteins | sample MGYA00375131_ERZ795047 | MGnify/ENA primary metagenome ERZ795047 (study PRJEB30176, sample SAMN05720228) | activated sludge metagenome | isolation source: Anaerobic digester | place: Japan | collected 2015-05-20 ... | reverse complement strand
GACTCCACCCAGGCGCACAGCGCCCGATGTAGGGGAAGTTATGCCGATGAGCATGTTGATAGCCGTGGTCTTGCCTGCCCCGTTCGGGCCCAGAAATCCGAAGATCTCACCTGCGTTCACCTGCAGGTCTACGTTGTCGACGGCGAGCACATCCCCGTAGCGTTTGGTCAATCCCTGTGCAGTGATCAAAGCCCATCCCTCCAATGCGTGACAGGCGCCCAGGGCGCCGGCAAGTCCGCATAGATTCGGATAGAGTATGGACTACTTGCGTCGGTCAGTCAACATCCCACGGGAGTACCTCCCACGTGAGGTACCACGTGAGTACCCCTAACATGGCCCTACCCCTGGCGTAGGCCTACCCAAGGCCTTCCCATGGGTACCACGCCGGATCTGCGTGGCTCTTGCAGGCGTCGCGGAGTTGGAGCGCGAGCGTTTTTTGGCGAGACTATCGCCAAAGACCGACGGCGTGCATGCCAGGATACCCTCGGGTTCCTCGGGGTTACCCTCGGGTCGCCTTCTCTCCCAGCCACTTTGGATTTGACCCTGGCGAAGGCACAGCTTGGAGAGCAACCGCACCGGGGGGGGTGCGTGTATGTATCGTGGGCAATAGCAATTGGAAAAGCAGGTGGATATCGCCAGGCGGGATAGTGAGCGAGAAAACACCCTCCCCGATCATCACGGTGGGTTGTTGGCTGGGGGGGTCATGCTCACCTCGCCGGAATGGCTGTTTAGCTGGTCTTAGCATCATGGCCGCCGGACAAAACGGCTGGAGCTGGCATATCGTCGATTTTTGCCATTAGTTTTGGAGATACCCGCAACTTTTGAGTACATCGATTTCGAAGAGCCGCCTGACCGCCTCCCAATCACGAAAATCGGGGGGTATCCGACGGGTCGGGGCGGTGGAGCAGGCGAGTGGGCCGACATAATATCCCACATCATGGCTTCATCTGGTAACAGCGCGCAAGTGATGGCATGTAGTGACAGCGATGCGCCACTAAATCGGCGATATCTAGCCGCGAGGGCTCCTTTTGCGGGGTCGATCCGCCTCCCGGGGCCCCCGGCCCAAATCGATGTACTCAAAAATTGCGTTTTTCGACGAAAGTATTGTTAAAAAGTGACCGTATCTCCGGGCAGATACCCCCGGGGGTATATCCCTGAGCCACAGCAGTCCTCTCTTCCTCCCTCAGCACGCCCCCGGATGTATCCCCGGATTCACCCCTGGGCCCATTCCTGGACCTACACGCGGGCGTACCCCTGGATCTACCCGCGGATTTACTCCTGGACCTACCCACGGGTTTACCGCTGGATTTACCCGCAGTTCTATCCATGAACCCCTGGACCCGGTACGATTCCGGCCGCGTCCGCTATGGCCCTGGCGAGACCACGGGCCTGAATGCGGGGGGGTCTGCGACCCCGAAAGCCACAGTCCTTACACACACCCCACCGGGGGACCCAGCTTGGCGCGTCGTTTCGCACGTATCAGGGTTGTCCTGAAGGGCGTGATTCTGAATACCCAAAAGCGACAGGTTCCTCGTCGTCAACGCTCTGAACAACGCTTTGAACAATGCCATGGGCCCCCCACTCGTGTCCCTATGGTGCAACTGACGCTCCATCAGCGTCCAGTGCCTGCGACACGAACCATCTGTCCCAGCGCAGATTGGAGCTATGGGATCCATGGACGACTAACGCAGCCGGACTCCCCGTCTCCCCTAGGGGGTGTTCGGCTTCAGGAGCCGATACACATCCGTGTCCTTGATGTTGCTGTTGAGTCCCGCAAGGTCGAACGCCGTCTTGCCCATATCCGTCTTTGCCCTGCGGTCGGCGCCCGCATTGAGCAGGGCCCGGATGACCTCTGGGTTCGATACACGGCTCACTGCGAAAATCAGCGGCGTCCAGCCGAGCTTGTCCTTGGCATTGACATCGGCGCCTGCCGCTATCAGGGCCCTCACGGCATCGATACCTCCATCCTCCGATGCGCGCATCAGCGCCGTCGTACCGGCCTTGGTCCGCACGTTAACGTCGGCGCCGGCCGCTATCAGGGTCCGGACGGCATCGACATATCCAGATACCGAGCTGTACATTGCCGCCGTAGTCAGCGGTGTGTCGCCATTGCCGTCCGCTGCGTCCACGTCAGCCCCGGCCAGTATGAGGGCATTCATGACATCAACGCGCGCGGATATCGTCGCGTACATCAGCGCCGTCTGGCCTCTCGGCGCGGACCAACTCTCCTCGGTCGTGCCCGCGTTTACGTCGGCGCCGGCGTCCAATAGCGCCGTGATGACATCCGGCCCGTAATCACGCATCACTGCCGACACCAGCGGCGTAGTGCCGTTCTCATCCCGAGCGTTCACGTCTGCACCTGCCTCAAGAAGCGCCTTGATAACATTCGTCTTGTGGCCGATTGACAGTGCCAGCATCAGCGGCGTATTGCCGGCTTCATCCGCTTCATTCACATCGGCGCCTGCTTCAATCAGGGATCGTAGTTCATCTGCAGTACGCCACGATCCGAGATCCAGCAGTGAAGGCCTGGCAGTAGTGCCATCTGGCTTCAGGAGCCAGTACACATCCGAGTTCCTAATACTATCGTGGTAACCTGCGGCATCGAAGGCTGTCCAGCCGTCATCTGCCTTTGCCCTCGGGTCAGCCCCCGCATTGAGCAGGGCCTGAATGATTCTTGGGTTCGGGCTGTACATCGCCGCGTAAAGCAGCGGCGTCCGGCCGGTCGCGTCCTTGGCATTCACGTCCGCGCCTGCTTGCAGCAGCGCAGTGACGACATCCAGCCCGTGCTGGGATTGGAGTGCCAGCATCAGCACCGTCTCGCCGACCATGCTCGTGGCATTCACGTCGGCGCCCGCCTGCAATAGCACGGTGACAAAATCCTGCCCGAGCCCGAATCTGAGTGCCGATATCAGCATCGTGTCGCCCAGCTCGTCCACCTCGTTCACATCAGCGCCGGTCGCTATCAGGGAGCGCAGCTGCCCCACACTGCTCCACGCGCCGGCATGCACCGGACAAGGTTCGGAGGAAGGCTTGGCCTCAGCCACCGCACAGGAGAGAAGCAAGAGAGTCGCGAGGGTGATCACCGCAGTTCTTCTCAAGTGTATCTCCGCCTTTTCCATATCATGGTGCGCGATGCGTACTCCACAAGTACCCAGTGACATGCACAGTTCGTCTTGGGGCGCTAATTGTCCTTCCGTCTGCCCGCGCGCAGCAGATCACCTGCAGGATAACTCGATTCCGCCTTCGATTCCACGGCTGTCCCCTTAACACGTTCCTTCACACGTGTTGGCGTCAGGCCAAAGGGTGTGTGCAGTGCGAAATCCAACCAGGAAGGGCAGGATCACAGTCACGCACCCGGTGAAGGACGTGCCGATTGGGACTCTGAGAGCCATTGAAAAGCAGTCTGGCGTCCGGTTCTAAACCCCAGAGCGAAGGGCAGTGACTCAGCCATGGGACCAGACCGATACATCTTTCCGGCCGTCCTAACCTATGCCGAGGACGGCATATCCATTGAGTTCCCGGATCTGCCGGGATGCCTCCCTTGCGCAGGTTCCACCGAGGAAGCGCTCCAAAATGCCCGACAGGCGCTGGGATTGCACCTGTACGGAATGGAGCAGGACGGCGACAGGTTCTCATACTGATCGACGCATGGATGCCTCTAGTACGTGATGCCATAGAAAGCCGAGCCGTCAAGAAGACCCTGACAATACCCAAATGGCTAGACGATCTGGCCATCGAGCACGGGATCAACTTCTCGCGTACACTTCAGGAGGCCCTAAAGCACCAGCTCGACATAGCTCACGAACGCCGGTAGCTCACGATTTCTCGAGTTCGACACCGCGTAGGCAAACAATGCGCGTAGCAGCAGATAGATCGGCCAATGGAAGCACGGGGTCGAAGAGTCGTGTTACTACGCGCCAGGCCTCGTTCTGAGGCTGATTCCATGAATTCTCTTGGGTTCGCTGACCTCCGGACGAATCAGAATGGCCTCCTAAGCTGCGCTGATCTCGGTGTGCTGTACAATTCGTCCGTCGGGAGTCCCGATCTCAGCAATGGGTATCTTTTCGAGTTGGCTTCTGGTGTTCGCCCATGACTTGCCTACCTTGATCTCCGCTATCCTGACCAGCAGAAGAGCCAGCCAGCAGATGCGAACATGCGCCTTGATCCGGTTGGAAACGCGATAGTACCTAGGCCTGAGCTCCGGCGACGACTTGAGCGTTCGAAACGCCGCCTCTACTTCGAGGAGCTGCTTGTGACCTAAGACAACGTCTTCGGCTGAGAGCGTGTCCAGCGGCCTTCTTCAGGTACACCGCCGATTGCAGGTACTCGTCAAATTCAGTCGTCAATCCTCTAGGCTATGTGCCACGGTTATCTGCCGAAGGTCAACCACCGAAGTTACAGCACCAGCGGTTCCGCAAACACGTCGAGGTATGACATCCTGTGAGTCACGTGGTCTCGGGCGATGGATGGCGCCCGCTTCCATACTGGGTTTCGCCGGCAAGGCCCTTCTACCCGAGCGTGGGGTTGGAGAAGCTGTGGCCTCGTCTTTTTGTCGATGAGGCCATCCATATCGCGAGTCAGATGGTAGCAATCCTGCTTCACCTCGATCAGCACGTGCATGTTCTGCGCAACTACCGCATCTATGAAAGGCGCCTGGGCACACAGGGCCTTAGCCCAGTCGGGCACGCTCTCCGCGGGAGGAAATCGGCGCCTACCGGCGAATCCCCGAATCAGTCGCAGCGAGCACGCTATTTCGCATCAGGGGGTACCTCTCACATGGCCGAAAAAGCGCGGATCTATCTTGCGGCAGTCTTCATATGCCTGGCATTCATAGCCCACCCCGACCGTTCTCAGGCCCAAGCTACATATGCCACCGAATTCGACGTCGCCCTCACCGTCACGAGCATCACAAAGAGCGAGTCCTTCGATGGCTGGGGCGAGCTGTCGAAACGGTCGCAGCGGAACGAGTCATACAGCACTGACCTCATAATGTCGGTCTACAGAAACAAGCTTGACCGCTACATCGAGGATCCCTTCAAGGCCCTGAAGAATGTCGACTACCGCACGACTACTATGTTCGAGATCGCTTCGGGCTCCAACTCGGTAGAAGACTCAGCCGGCAAAAGCAGCCGGTTCCCTGTGAAAGTGAACATATCCAGCCGATTATGGGAGCGGAGCATCGAGGGCAAAGACAAAGGCCTGGTCCTTACCTACGTCTACGACGGCCAGGGCACGCTCGACAAGACCGGCGTGGGCCTACACATCAGCCCCATACCCCCCGGGTCGGGCAAGGGGCCCGTCGTCAGTCTCGTCAGCGGCTACAGGCTGGTGGTATCCGCAGGCAACATCCAGAGCTTTACGGACCCATCGGCCCCGAGAGCCAAGGCGCGCTACTACGATCAGTACCTCAAGAAATGGATCGATGACCCTCAGAAGTACGGTATCGCCCCCTCGTCTCACTGGGTGCTGTCGAACACCCATCTCGACCCCGAGATCGGCGAAGATGCAACCGTGAAGCTTGCAGAGTTCCCCAACCCCTGGGAGCTTCAGAAGTTCCTGACCGATCCCAAGGGCAGTGCTACATTCACCGTAAAGGCATCGTATTACGTCGACAACAGCAGCGAGAAGTCGACGACAGACATATTGGTGACCCTCACCCTGACCCCTCGACCGCAGAAACTGGAGGCAGTAATCTATGGCCCGTCCGGGTACGAAGAGTGGCTCCCGAAGGGTGGGCGCGACGAGAAATCCGCAGGCAATGGCGTGGTCATCACCACAAGGCTGCAGCTAGAGAATGACCCCCTTGAGTTCCCCATGGAGAAGGTGCAATTCCGCTATGAGCTGGTGGACACGTCAAAAGAGCGCGGAGTGTGCCTGAACAGCCCGGGATTGGATCTGGCGGCGGCGATGAGCGGCAGCCTTGACGACCCGGAATACGACCTGAAGATCAGCGCGAAGAACAACCCTCATCTCGAAGTGTCGGAGGACGGCCAAACGGCTACCACGAAGGAGCAGGCCATCAACCCCCAATTCCCCTCCATCAGCTCGGTGCGGGTCGACTGCTTCGACTGGGGCGCCCACGCCAAGCTGAAGGTCACGGCTGTGCTTGAGGACGGCACCGAGATCCCCGCTCACGTAAACGGAGAGCCCGACAAGACGGAGTTCGCTATTCCCATAGACGATAACGACAACTACGTAGCGGACGCCTGGGAGAGGCAGATGAAGGTGTTCGGCAACAACCTGCCTGCAGCCTGGGACGAATCACCCCATCCCCAAGGGCAGAGGGCGAACGGAGACGGGATATCGCTATATGAAAAGTACCGCGGTCTTTACTGCAGTAAGCTGGGCACAGGCAGCTCGGGCGCAGGTTCTCTGACCCATGAGCGGTTGGATCCCAACCATAAGTACCTGTTTGTGTGCGATGAGAACGGCATTCTGGGCGCCATCCTGCACGACCCGGTCGCCGAGGCGGCGGCGCGCTCTTTCGAGGCCCTCTCAGGGCTGAGAATACGACTGGTGTCGGGCAGCTACTGGACCGGCCCAGGCAGCATCGGCGATGCCCGGCGCATAGTCAACTTCAACAACGGCGACGATACGAATGCGGTTGAGCAGACAGCGCTGCATGTCACTGTCACCAACGACTACAACCTCGTACCCCCCGGGTGGCTGGAGTTCTGGGAGTCCAGCAGAGGCGAGCCACTTATTGTGGGTGTGTTCGACACGTGGCAGTATAGCAGCGGATATGCCTTCCCCGACATCGGCGGAGGGAAGATCGGGTCACCCAAGTACACCTACCAGATCAACATCTCCTTAGGACTACTCGACTATAACCTGAAGGGAAGTGCGGCGGCGCACGTCAGACGGCAAGACTGGGCATGTGAAGAGGACGACAGCATCGAACGGGATTTCCAAGAGTGGATGGATGAGCATCCCCACACCTATGAAGACTTCCACCCCGAACCGGGGCAGTCCACCGAGCTCCTCGACGCCTATGAGGCTCGAAGGGAACAGCAGAAGCAGGAGCACGAGGCTCTTGAGGAGCGCATCAAGCAGGCTGTGGAAGACTACATCGACGCCCACCCCGACGAGTGGCAGCGGCGGCGCGCAATCCAGATAGCTTATGTACTGGCGCACGAGCTGGGTCACGGCGTAGGAATGTCGCACCATGCAGATGACTCCGGCGATGCCATGTGCATCATGACAGTGTTCCAGTGCGACTACAACACCGACCCCTACGACGTGCTGGATGCCCGCCAGCTCGACAAGATCCCGAATAAGATCTGCCCGAGCTGCGTGAGGCAGATCGTCGTGTCGGACGGGAAGGAGTAGCACGGGCGGGAAATGATTGTTGTTGTCCACGGCGTAGAAGGATGACGAATCGCACTGCACCAGGAGCTGCCTTTCAGTGCGGTTCTCAATGCGCCATCCCGTATTGCCGCCACCCAGGTGCCATTGGCATACGTATTGACACGTGCTATTCTTGGCGTACTGGGAGGGGGCAAGTTGAAACCGAGAGAACTGATCAAGCTCCTGGAATCTGACGGCTGGTACCTGGACAGAGTGCAGGGTTCGCACTATGCCATGCGGCATCCAAATAAGCCCGTCCAGCCGGTAATCCCCTACAACAACAAAGATCTTAAGCGTGGAACCCTGGCCAAGATTCGGAAGCAGGCTGGGCTTGATAACCCCGCGTGTGGCAATTGACCCAAGAAACGGAGGTATCAGCATGAACGTCTATGCCTATCCTGCAGTACTTCAACCGGAGGACGTTGGCGGATATTCAGTCGAGTTCCCAGACCTTCTTGGCTGCTGCACAGAAGGTGATAGCCTTGCGGAAGCGGTAGTGATGGCCCGCGACGCTGTGGGCTTGTACCTCTATTCGCTCGAAGAGCACGGCGACCATATCCCTCCAGCGTCGTCGCTCGATACCATAAGTACTGATCCGGGCAGCTTCGCTTCGCTGATCGATATCGACATGTTGGCATACCGTCAGAAGCATGATAATCGCGCCGTGAAGAAGACGCTCACGATCCCTGCATGGCTGAACACCATGGCAGAGGCCAACAACATCAATTTCTCACAGACTCTGCAGTCAGCGCTCAAAGAGCAGCTCGGGCTGACTGACCGGCTGTAGCCACGGGGCTTGGGCGGGGCGAGGCGGGAAAGAGTGGGCCCGCTCCGGCGGTCTAGAGTGAATCCTCCTGGAGTTTCCGCGTTCTAGCCGCTCTAGCTGGGCCTGCAAGCGTTTGCGATCTCCGGGGCCCAACGCAGAGAGTTTTCGCCGTATGAGTGCGGCAAATCTCCGTCCAACGCCTCAGAAGGGGAGAAGAGCTGCACAGATACCCCATGCGGGTATCCGCCAAGGCATCGCGCCCAAATCGATTCGAGCTACCGGCATGCGCTCGCTGGCGCAGGGCGAGTCCCTCGGGCAAGGTATCTACTCTATTCTATAAGCAAGATGTGCATTCGTTCCAGCGATGTGGGTAACGTGTAGAGCTAGAAGGGCGTAAAAGCGGAAAAACCGCCGGGCGGTGAAATCCCGTGCGCCGGCGGCTTCTTAGCACTATTCGGTTGTGGAAATACCCCTGGAACAGCCTAGAACCTGTACCTTGCACCCACGCTTAACACGCTTGCATTCATTGTATACGCCGACACGTTGTGCGAGCTTGACTCCGGATCAAGCTCGATGGAGGCGTGTTCATACCGATACCCGCCAACGATCTCGATTGCTGGCATTACCCGAACCGATGCGGTTACTGCCAGGTCGAACGAGAAGGCCTTGCTGGGCGCCGGGATCTCGTGAACTTGGCTGTAGTATCCATGCATGTGATCTTCTGTGTCAGAGAATCTGCCCTCGGAAATCTCAGCTACGCCAAGGCGAGGAGAACATCCAAGTGAAGCCCCAAATGAGAACCTGTCGCCCAGAGCTGCCTCCGTATAGGCGCCAAGCCTGAGGCCTCGAGTCTGGAATCCAATGCCCTCAGCTCCGAAGCCGGTTTCGTCCGAACTCTTGACTCCGGAAATGACCTGAGTGCTTCGGTAGCCGATGGAAGGACCAAGCTTGAATGACCCGATATCGAACAGATAGGCGACGTCTCCACCGAAGGCGGTTACTCCTCCGTAGTAGGCGAGATTCTCTTCTAGCTCCACCAAGTCTTCATCAACCGTGCCATTGCCCAGGATCTGCTTCGTGAGAAAGCCATTCAGATTCCATCGTCCATATGCAAGACTCAACTCATACCGAAGCGGGGGTGCAGAAGCGGAACAATCGTAGGGCGCTTCTTCGTCGCCATTGCTGAACGTGAAGCCATAGCTTCCCAGTTGGTACACTATCCCGCCGCCGAGCGTAAGCTCTGCAGCACTGACCAGGCTTGTCCAGACAACTGCGAGCAGTAGCGCGAGCCCTAGTACTAGTAGACGTTTCTTCATTGCACTCTTCCTTTCAGGGCCTTTGGCCCCAGCAGATGGCTGTTTGAGTATTTTCGACATGGGAGAGTGCACTCCTTCTTGGTTGTGACAGGTGGACGTGTATGCTAGCAGGTCTGTCGCCAAACTCGCACATAAACACCCGTCAGGCTGGCAGAATAGCCGTGGAGGCTACTGCCAGCGGTAGGTGATGCATGATGATGGGGATCAAGAACTCGTCAGGTAAGCTGTTGTACCGGTTCAGCCTGGAAGATAGAGTCCCTGACAAGCATTTGCTCAGATCCATACGTGAGGCAGTCGGCTTTTCGTTCATTCGCAGAATCGCAGAACCTTTCTACAGCCATATTGGGGCGCCATCGGCTGAACATATCGTGGCCTTGAAGATGGCTCTACTAGGTTACCTCTATGGAATCGCACGCCAACCGAAGCTGGCCGAAGAGTGCAGGTTGAACATGGCGTTCGTTTTGGTTCCTAGGCCATGACGTCGATGAGCTTCCCCGTGACCATAGCATACTATCGAAGTATCGACAGCGGTTTGGAAAGGCTGTCTACGCCAAGTTCTTCAGGGAGATCGTCAGGTAGTGTCAGGCCTGCGGGTTGAAGAAGGCGGCACTCTGCATATGGATTCTATCCGCTTGCAGGCCAACGCATCATTGGACTCACTGGCCAACGGAGTTCTATATGAGCAACTCCAGAGCAGAGCAAGCAACCATGTACACGATACGAGCCATGTCAGCTGCATCAGCATAAGGATTAGTCAGCATTTTGAACTGTCGCATCCACTGGTCAGACAAGCCGAGCATGCTAGGACGAGCAACGCGATTCCAACACTGCGCATTATGATCGCTCCTGTCAGAAGGCTTGATCTTCATAACCTCTGCGCTTAGGTCGACCTTAACCCGTTCACGCGCCATCGTACGACGCGGTTGTCTATGAGACAGACGCCAAAAACGGGTCGTTGTCATTCGTTTGGCGTCTAGGTTTCGCTTGTTGGGCGTATGAACATGATCGGAATGCTACCCCGCGATATGCCTGGCTACAAAGAAGAAAGCGACATGAACCAGATGCACGACCGCAAGGCTTGCCCCTGATTCCGTATGCCCTCCCATGTGCTTCCCGACATGCAACAGGGCGCTGTAAACAAACTTGAGAGCATGCTTCTTGGCGGGGACCGGAAATAAGCCTTGCACACACGAAGGAGTTTCGCACACATTTCGCAGACAAATACGAATGCCGCTGGGCGCAGTCCCCAGCGGCATTTATCATCGGACCAGCTAAAAGG
>ERZ795047.5167-NODE-5167-length-10708-cov-5.549141_pt1 | contig 10708 bp, 10 predicted proteins | sample MGYA00375131_ERZ795047 | MGnify/ENA primary metagenome ERZ795047 (study PRJEB30176, sample SAMN05720228) | activated sludge metagenome | isolation source: Anaerobic digester | place: Japan | collected 2015-05-20 ... | reverse complement strand
GACGTGCCCTTCAACGCCGAGGACTACGTGCACCGCATCGGCCGCACCGGCCGCGCCGGCGCCTCGGGCGTGGCCGTCACCCTGGTGACCAAGCACGACCAGCGCCTGATGGCCGAGCTGGAAAAGCTGCTGGGCCGCAAGATCGAGGTCGAGCCGATCGAGTTCGAGGAAGAACGCGCCCGCGGCCGCCACAACGACGGCCGCCGCCGCTGGCAGTCCGAAGAAACCGGCGACAGCCGCGACCAGCCCCGCCGTGAACGTGGCGAGCGCCGCCACCCCGAGCGCGGCGCCGCGCCGCGCGCCAGCGGCCCGGCCGATCCGTTCTTCGATCGCCCTTACGAGGTCCCCGCCGAACCGTCGGACCAGCCTCCCGCCTGGGAGCAGAAGGCGCGCCCGGCGCGGCCCGGCCTGTCGGCCAACATCAAGCCCAAGCGCAAGGTGGCGGCGCTGTTCAAGGCCCCCGACCCGGCCCACTGATTCTTTTTGGGTCAAACAGGGCGCTGGCGCCCGTCCAGAGAGCGCCAGCAGCTATCTATTTAGTAGCATTCAGCGCCACAAATGGGTGGCGGCGTGGATCGCCAGTCCCACCAGCCCGCCCACCAGCGTGCCGTTGATGCGGATGAACTGCAGGTCGCGCCCGATGTGGCGCTCCAGCTCGGCGGTCATCTCGGTGGCGTCCCAGGCCTGCACGCGCGCGGCGATGTAGCGGCGGATGTCCTCGCGGTAGCGCTCGATCAGGCGCGGCGCGCCGGCCTGCAGCTCGTCGTTGATCCAGGCGCGCACGGCGGCGTCGCCCGCCAGCCGCTCGCCCAGCGTGCGCGTGGCCTGGGCGATGTGGCGGCGGATCGACGAATCCGCGCGCCCCATGTCGGCCTGCAGCCAGGCCAGCAGCTCGCTCCACAACTGGTTGACCCAGGCGCCCAGCGCCGGGTTGTCCAGCAGCTCGCGCTTCAGGCGCTCGCCGCGCTCGCGCAGCGCCGGCTCGTCCTTCAGCCGCGTCACGTAGCCCTCGACCATGTCGTCGAAGCGCTGGCGCAGACTGTGCGCGGGGTCGTCCGCCATGTCGATGATGGTGCGCGCCACCACCACCACCACCTTGCGCGTGGCCAGGCGCGCCGCCACCTGGTCGAGCCCCACGTACTTCAGCGCCCGGATTTCGCGCGCGATGGTCTCGGTGATGGCGTCCTGCACGCTGTCCTGCCCCAGCAGCCGCGCCAGCTGCGCCAGCACGCCGTCCAGCAGCTCCTGGTGGCGGCGCTCGTGCGTCATGGCCTCCAGCAGCTGGCCCGACAGCCGCGCCACCTCGACCTGCCCCAGGCCGCGCCGCGCCAGGTCGGCCACGAAGCCGCGCACGTGCTCGTCGTCCAGCGCCTGCACGGCCCAGCGGCCGACGCCGGCCAGCTGCCGGCCCACCCGCTCGGCATTGGCGGGGCGCGCCAGCCAGCCGGCCAGCCGGCCGGCGGCGTCGAACTCGCGCAGCTTGTCCAGCACCTGTTCGGTGGCCAGGAAGTGGGTGGCGATGAAGCCGGCCAGGTTATCGCCGATGCGGCCCTTGCCCGACGGGATGATGGCGGTGTGCGGAATCGGCAGGCCCAGCGGATGGCGAAACAGCGCCACCACGGCAAACCAGTCGGCGATGGCGCCCACCATGGCGGCTTCGGCAAACGCTGCCAGGTAGCCCCAGCCGGCATGGCGCGGCACCAGCGCCGTGGCCAGGGCGTACAGCAGGGCCGCGGCCAGCAGCAGGCCGAGCGCCAGCCGCTTCATGCCGGCGGCGTCGCGCGGGCGGACCGGTGCGGCGCTCATGCCCGGCCACCCGGTTTCTGCGCCTGCGGGCAGCGCACCTGGATCAGCTCGCGCTGGTGCCCGTCGGCCCCCAGGCGCACGGCACTCAGGCAGCCGCCCCAGACGCAACCGGTGTCCAGCGAGATCAGATCGGGCCGGTCCAGCCAGCCCAGCGTCGACCAGTGGCCGAAGGCCACCACCTCGCCGGCCGTGCGGCGCCCCGGCACGTCGAACCAGGGCAGATGGCCCGGCGGCGCGGCGGCGGCGCCGCCCTCCTTGGTGGCGAATTCCATGCGACCGTCGGGCGTGCAAAAGCGCAGCCGCGTGAGGGCGTTGACGATGACCCGCAGCCGCGCGGCGCCCGCCAGCCCGTCACCCCAGACATCCGGCTGGTTGCCGTACATCTGGCGCATGAACTGGCCCCAGTCGGGGCCGCGCAGCGCCGCCTCGACCTCGCCGGCCAGCGCCAGCGTCTGCGCCGCCGTCCACTGCGGCAGCACGCCGGCATGCACCATCAGCACGCCCCGCTCGCGCCAGGCCAGCGGCCGCTGGCGCAACCCGTCCAGCAGCGCATCGCGGTCGGGCGCGGCCAGGATGTCGTCCAGGGTGTCGCTGCGGTGCGGCGGGCGCACGCCCAGCGACACGGCCAGCAGGTGCAGGTCGTGGTTGCCCAGCAGGCAGGTGGCGGCGTCGCCCAGTGCCTGCACGCGCCGCAGCACGGCCAGCGACCGCGGGCCGCGGTTGACCAGGTCGCCCAGCAGCACCAGGCGGTCGCGACTGGGGGAAAACGCCAGTTCGTCCAGCAGGCGACCCAGGGCCGCGTCGCAGCCCTGCACGTCGCCGATCAGGTAGAGTGCCATCTCCCGATTTTCTCCCCGGCGCACCGCCGGCCGGCATGGACCTGCTGCTGATCGTCTTTCTCACCCTGCTCAACGGCGTGTTCGCCATGTCGGAACTGGCGGTGGCCTCCAGCCGCAAGGCGCGGCTGACGGCGATGGAGGAAAGCGGCGACGCCGGCGCCGGCGCGGCACTGAAGCTGATGGAGCAGCCGACGCAGTTCCTGTCCACCGTGCAGGTGGGCATCACCTCGATCGGCATGCTCAACGGCATCGTCGGCGAAGCCGCCTTCAGCGGTCCGGTGGCCGCCTGGCTGACGCGCCAGGGGCTGGGCGCGGGTGCCGCCTCGATCGCCGCCACGGCCCTGGTGGTGGTGGTCATCACCTTCACCACCATCATCTTCGGCGAGCTGGTGCCCAAGCGCATCGGCCAGATGTTCCCCGAGACGGTGGCGCGCTGGATCGCCCGGCCCATGGCGGGGCTGGCGACGGCCGCCAAGCCCTTCGTGGCCCTGCTGTCGCTGTGCACGCAGGGCGTGCTGAAACTGCTGCGCATCGACGAATCGCGCGGCCGCGCGGTCACCGAGGAAGAAATCTCCGCCAGCCTCGAAGAGGGCGTGGACGCCGGCCTGATCGAGGAACACGAACACCAGATGGTGCGCAACGTGTTTCACCTGGATGACCGCTCCCTGATCTCCCTGATGGTGCCACGCAGCGATATTGAATGGCTGAAAGCCGAGGCCAGCGTGGCCGAGGCGCTGGATTATGTGGCGCGCCAGGGAGAAAAGAACGCCCACTCCTGGTATCCGGTCTGCGATGGCGGGCTGGACAACGTGACCGGGATTATCTCGGTGGCCCGCCTGCTGGAATTGGGCCGCGATTCACCGGGCACGCTGCGCACGCACGCCATGTCGGCGACCTTCGTGCCGGAAACCCTCAGCGGCCTGGAATTGCTGGAGCAACTGCGCGCCAGGTCGGGCCGCATGATGCTGGTGGTAGATGAATATGGCGTGCTGCAGGGCCTGATCACGCAGCACGACTTTCTGGAAGCGATTACCGGCGAGCTCAATCCCGGTGCCCATATCGAAGCCTGGGCCATGCCGCTGGGCGGCGGCACCTGGCAACTGGACGGCATGATGCCCATTAACGAAATGAAGGCCCGGCTCGACATCGACGACGACCTGCCGCACGAGGACAGGGGCCGATACAACACCGTGGCGGGGCTGTTGATGGCCGAGACCGGCCAGTTGCCCGCGGTCGGCGACGTGATCGAATGCGCTGGCTGGGTGTTCCAGGTGAGCGCCCTGGATGGCCGCCGCATCGACAAGGTCACGGCGCGCCCGCTGAATATCGTGCATTAACCCAGCTCACCGGCATCATTTGATTTGCTCCGATTAACGAAGCGCCACTGAAAATCGTATATATTTCAGCCCGCCTTCATACATCGGAAAGAGAGAACAGAATGGCCACATATCAGGAACTCCTGAAGCAGCAGGCGGCACTGTCCGTACAGATCGAGGAAGCACGCAAGCGCGAGATTGCCGACGCCGTGAGCCGGGCTCGCCAGATCGTCGCCGAATATGGCCTGACCGAAAAGGACGTGTTTCCTGCCGGTCGCCGGTCGCCGGTCGCCGGTCACCCGCGCCACCAGCAAGGTGGCGCCCAAATACCGCGATCCCGCCACCGGCCAGACCTGGACCGGGCGCGGCAAGCCGCCGAAATGGATCGAGGGCCGCGACCGCCTGGGTTTTTTGATTGCCTGAAGCCGTCGGCTCTTCGCCCGCAAGGCGCCGTTCGCGGCGCCTTTTTCATGGCTGACCGGCCGAAGCCGGTCATGCGATTCCCCTGCGGCGCCCAGGGCACGGGGACAATGGAATAATCGCGTCCATCACATTGAAGGAACACCCAGCCATGGATCAGACCACGCAGCAGCACATCGAAGGCATCGTCAAGGGCAACGACATCGTGCTGTTCATGAAAGGCGATGCCAATTTCCCGATGTGCGGCTTTTCCGGCCGCGCCGTCCAGATCCTGAAGGCCTGCGGCGTCGACACCGGCGGCGTCAAGACCGTGAACGTGCTCGAAGACGAAGCCGTGCGCCAGGGCATCAAGGACTACAGCCAGTGGCCCACCATCCCGCAACTGTATGTGCGCGGCGAATTCATCGGCGGCTCGGACATCATGATGGAGATGTACGAGTCGGGCGAGCTTCAGCAGCTCATCGGCGCCAAGGCCTGAGCGGCTCCGCGCTCACCCCAAAACGGACGCCTGGGCGTCCGTTTTTCATGCGCGCGCCGACCCCCGCGTCAGGGGCGCAACACCACGTCGACGCGGCGGGCGGCCGCCAGACTGCTGGCCGCGGCAGCGCTGTCGGCCGGCTTTTCCAGCACGGTGCGGTCTTCGGCCACCCCGGCGGCCACCAGCGCGGCCTGCACCGCCTGGGCGCGACGCCTGGACAACTCGGCATTGGCGGCGGCGTCACCGGTGGGATCGTTGAAGCCGGAAATGACGGCCTTGACCGTGTCGTTGGCCTTCAGGTAGGCCAGCAGATCGGCGGCGCGGGGCGCGAGATCCCCGGGCACCTCGGACGCACCGGAGTCGAAGAACACCTGCAGCGCGGGCCGTGACGCGGCGTCGGTCAGGCTGACCACGCCCGCGGCGGGTTCGGCCGCGGGTGCCGCCCCACCGGCGGCGGCAGGCGCGGACGCCGCCTCGACCGCGCCCGGTGCCTCGCTGGCGGCGGACGCCGGCATGGCGCTGGATTCGACCGCCGGCGCTGTTGGCGCGCTGCTGCTGGCACGCTCCTGCTTGCCGCAGTACGCCAGCCCGATCACGGCCGCCGCCGCCACGATCGCCCAGGGCAGCCAACGCAGCAGGCCAGGGGCGGCCGTCGTGACCCGCGGCACGGCGGTTGGCGCGGTCAGCAGCTCGCGCCCGGCGGCGGCCAGGCTCAGCACCTCGGGCGGGATGGCGTTGGGCAGGCTGCCACCCGGCGTCAGGCGCCCGACGAAGGCGGGCAGCAGGTAGCCGATGGCGGTGGTGACGTCGTCGCGGTTGACCTCCAGCAGCCCGGTGACGCGCGCCAGCAGGCCGCCGCTGGCGCCCAGCACGGTTTCGAGCTGGCTGTTGCTGATGGGCTGCGCGCTGGGGCCACCGCCCAGCCAGGACTGGATCACCGGGCCCAGGCCAGCGGCCTTGAAGCGCTCCAGAAAACCCATCAGGCCGCCGGTGTCGGGGCTGGTCATGTCGGCCAGCAGCATCTGCGCCACCGTCAGGGCCTTGTCGCCCAGGCCGAAGCGCGCACCGGCTTCGCGAATGAAGACATCGAACATGAAGAACCTCGATTCGTCGCGTGTAGGAACGGCGCCCGCGGTGGCGGCGCCCGTGGTGTCGGCAGACATCCAGCCGCTGCCGCTTCGCAAAAATTATAGGAAGGCCGCCGCCCGCCGCCTGTGACGGCCTGCCACGGTCAGCGCACGACGCCCCACGCCGCTGTGTAAACTGCCTTGCAACGCCTGGCGCCGGTCGCGTCCCCGATGGCCGCGCCCCTGTTGCATGAACCTGACCCAAAGCCTGCTGCTCATCGCCCTGTTGATCGTGGTCAGCGCCTTTTTCTCGCTGGCCGAGATCGCGCTGGCCGCCTCGCGGCGCCTGCGCCTGCGCCAGCTGGCCGACGACGGGGACGCCCGCGCGCTGCGCGTGCTGCGGGTGCAGGAGCAGCCAGGCTTTTATTTCACCACCGTGCAGATCGGCCTGAACGCCGTCGCCATCCTGGGCGGCATCGTCGGCGAAGGTCTGCTGGGCCCCTACCTGGCCGAGGCGCTGCGGCCGTGGCTGCCCGAGCGCACGGCCGCCAGCCTGTCGCTGGTCGGTTCGGTGGCGGCGGTGACCTCGGTGTTCGTGGTGTTCGCCGATCTGGTGCCCAAGCGCCTGGGCATGGCCGAGCCCGAGCGCGTGGCCATGGCCGTGGTCGGGCCGATGGCGCACGTGCTGCTGCTGTTCAAGCCCATCGTCTGGCTGTACACCCGCTGCACCGACCTGGTGATGCGCCTGCTGGGCCTGCCCATGCAGCGCGACGAGCGCATCACGCCGGACGACATCCTGGCGCTGGCCGAGGCCGGCACCCAGGCCGGAGTGCTGGATCGGCCCGAGCAGCAGGTGATCGAGAACGTGTTCGGGCTGGACACGCGCACCGTCACCAGCGCCATGACGCCGCGCGACCGCATTGCCTGGCTGCGCCACGACGCCGGCGACGCCGAGGTGCGCCTGCGCATCGCCGCCGAGCCGTTTTCGACCTACCCGGTGTGCGAGGGCGAGCTCGACCGGGTGCTGGGCTACGTGGACGCCAAGGACCTGTTCCAGCGCGTGCTCAACCAGCGCACGATCGACCTGACCGAGCCGCACCTGTTGCACAAGGTGGTGGTGGTGCCCGACAGCCTGAGCCTGTCGGAGGTGCTGCACCAGTTCCGCCAGCAGCACGAGGACTTCGCGCTGATCGTCAACGAATACAGCACCGTCGTCGGCGTGGTCACGCTCAACGACGTGATGAGCACGGTGATGGGCGAGCTGGTCACGCCCGAGGACGAGGAGCCGATCGTGCTGCGCGACGACGGCTCCTGGCTGATCGACGGCCACACGCCGATGGCCGACGTGCAGCGCGCGCTGAACCTGGACGATCTGCCCAGCGCCGAGGCCTACGACACGCTGGCCGGCTTTCTGATGGTGATGCTGCGCCGCGTGCCGCGTCGCACCGACAGCGTGCTGTGGGGCGGCCACCGCTTCGAGGTGATGGACGTGGACAACTACCGGATCGACCAGGTGCTGGTCACGCGCAGCGACCCCGCGTCGTCCAGTTAACTATCATTTTGATAGCTGCTCGCGCTTGCCAGACATGCTCTAGGCGCTGAATTGCCACTTTTTCTGGGCGCCGAACACGGCGTTCGGGTACTGCGGCTGGCCGCGCGAGCCGTTGTAGCGCCCCAGGGCCATGAACTGGTCGCCCCGTTCGCGCTCCAGGTAGTGGCGCAGTATGACGCAGCCGAAGCGCAAGTTGGTCTGCATGTGAAACAGCTTGCCGGGGTCACCGTCGCCGATGACGCGGCTCCAGAACGGCATCACCTGCATGTAGCCGCGCGCGCCGACGCTGGAGACGGCGTACTTGCGAAACGCGCTTTCGACCTGGATCAGCCCCATCACCAGCGACACGTCCAGCCCGGCACGCTGCGCCTCGTACCACACGGTCTGCAGGAACTCGATGCGGGTGTTGAAGTCCTTCTTGCGACCGTAGAGCCGGTCACTCATGCCCGACAGCCAGCGCAGATAGGCCAGGCGCGCCTCGGTCGAGGCGAACACCGGCACCGGTGGCGCGTCGTTGGCGATCGCCGATGACAGCGCCGTGCGCACCGAATCGGCCAGCGGCTCTTCCAGTTGTCCGCCAGCCTGCGCGCGCTCCTGAAATAGCAGCGCCCCGGGCACGACCATCAAGCTCTGGATGGCCTTTCTTCTGTCCACTCCCGCGGTACCTCCAGATCACTCCCGGCGCGGTGTCACGCCGACAGCCGGCCTTTCACGAAGGCCGCGATGCCGTCCACCGGCACCCGCGTGGCGGCGGCATCGCGGCGATGCTGGTATTCCACCTGGCCTTCCTTGAGGCTCTTGTCACCAATGGTGACACGGTGCGGCACACCGATCAACTCCCAGTCGGCAAACATCACGCCCGGGCGTTCGCCGCGGTCGTCCAGGATCACGTCCACGCCAGCGGCCAGCAGCTCGGCGTACAGGCGCTCGGCGGCGGCCTTCACGGATTCGTTGCGGTCCATGCCGACCGGGCAGATGACGACGGTGAAGGGCGCGATGGCGTCGGGCCAGACGATGCCGCGCTCGTCGTGGTTCTGCTCGATGGCCGCCGCCGGCAGCCGCGTGATGCCGATGCCGTAGCAACCCATCTCGAACGGCTTGGGCTTGCCGTCCTCGTCCAGGAAGGTGGCGTCCATGGCGCGGCTGTACTTGGTGCCCAGGTAGAAGATGTGGCCGATCTCGATGCCGCGCTCGATCGCCAGCAGCCCTTTGCCGTCGGGCGAGGCGTCGCCGGCGACCACGTTGCGCAGATCAGCCACCACATCGGGCTCGGGCAGGTCGCGCCCCCAGTTGACGCCGGTCAGGTGAAAGTCCGCCTCATTGGCGCCGCAGACCCAGTCGGCCATCATGGCCACCTCGCGGTCGGCCACCACCCTGACCGGCAGCTTCAGGCCGATCGGCCCCAGGTAGCCGGGCGGCGTGCCGAAGTGCGCCACGATCTCGGGCACGGTGGCGAACCGGAAGCCCGCGTTCAGCCCCGGCACCTTGCTGGCCTTGATCTCGTTCATGTCGTGGTCGCCGCGCAGCAGCAGCAGCCAGATCTGGGACTGGGCAACCGCGCCCTGCTCGTCCAGCTTGTCGGTGGCCAGCACCAGCGACTTGACGGTGCGCGCCAGCGGCAGGCCCAGCAGCTCGGCCACCTCGGCACAGGTGGCCTTGCCGGGCGTCGGCACCTTGGCCATGGCCTGCGCCGCTTGCGGGCGCGGGCCGGCGGGCGCCAGGGCCTCGGCCTTTTCCATGTTGGCGGCGTAGTCGCTGCCGGGGCAGTAGACGATGGCGTCCTCGCCGGTGGCGGCAATCACCTGGAACTCTTCGCTCAGGTCGCCCCCGATGGCGCCCGAATCGGCCGCCACCGCGCGATAGCGCAGGCCGAAGCGGTCGAAGATCGCCCGGTAGGCCTGCGCCATCACCTGGTAGCTCTTCTTGGCGCCCGGCTCGTCACGGTCGAAGCTGTAGGCGTCCTTCATGATGAACTCACGCCCGCGCATCAGGCCAAAGCGCGGCCGGCGCTCGTCGCGGAACTTGGTCTGGATCTGGTACAGGTTGCGCGGCAGCTGCTTGTAGCTGCGCAGGTCCTGGCGCGCGATGTCGGTCACCGCCTCCTCGCTGGTGGGTTGCACCACGAAGTCGCGCTCGTGGCGATCCTTGACGCGCATCAATTCAGGACCCATGGTCTGGAAGCGCCCACTCTCGCTCCACAGCTCGCCCGGCTGGACGACAGGCATCACGCATTCAACGGCGCCGGCGCGGTTCATCTCCTCGCGCACGATGGCCTCGACCTTGCGGATCACGCGCAGGCCCATGGGCATGTAGGTGTAGATGCCGGCGCCCAGCTTCTTGATCATGCCGGCGCGCGTCATGAGCTGGTGACTGACGATTTCGGCGTCGGCGGGCGCTTCTTTCAGGGTGCTGATGTAGAACTGGGAGGCTTTCATGGGGGTCTGGCGCCGTCAGCGCGCCGTGCAAGCGGGTTTGTGCCCACTTGCCGGGCAACGCGCACCGTGCATAATGGACACAATTTATTGAATTTCGAGGTTTGATTATGCTTGACCGGGAAGGCTTTCGCCCGAACGTCGGCATCATCCTGCTCAACCAGAAGAATCAGGTATTTTGGGGCAAGCGCATCCGCACCCACTCCTGGCAATTTCCGCAAGGTGGCATTGACCGGGGCGAATCGCCCGAGCAGGCCATGTACCGGGAACTGCACGAGGAAGTGGGACTGCAGCCGGAGCATGTGCGCATCGTCGCCCGAACCCGTGACTGGTTGCGCTACGAGGTGCCGGACCGGTTCATTCGCCGCGATGCGCGTGGTCACTACAAGGGCCAGAAGCAGATCTGGTATCTGCTGCAATTGATGGCGCAGGACTGGCAGCTCAATCTGCGCGCCACCAGTCACCCCGAGTTCGACGCCTGGCGCTGGAACGACTACTGGGTGCCGCTGGACGTGGTGGTGGAGTTCAAGCGCGGTGTCTACGAGATGGCGCTGACCGAGCTGGCCCGCTTTCTGCCACGCGGCGACAGCCGCAATCGCTATCTGCGCGGCGGCCTGCGGGCACGCGATGACGCCGAGTTGCCGCCGATCCAGACTCAGGAACGCCACGCGCGGCCGGCGCCGCCGTCCATCGCCCTGCCGCCGGGCGCGACGCTGGAGGGCGTGCCACGCTCGCCTTTCGGCCCCCGAGAAGAATCATGAACCGCCTGCCACAGTCCCTTTGGCGTGCTGGCGCCGG
>ERZ795047.5165-NODE-5165-length-10710-cov-45.891319_pt1 | contig 10710 bp, 7 predicted proteins | sample MGYA00375131_ERZ795047 | MGnify/ENA primary metagenome ERZ795047 (study PRJEB30176, sample SAMN05720228) | activated sludge metagenome | isolation source: Anaerobic digester | place: Japan | collected 2015-05-20 ... | reverse complement strand
GTTTTTGACAAGGGGCTATTGGGTCGAAGAATGAATCCAATTGCATGGCACCGTTTGCATAATCTACATAGCCCTAAGTATATTGAACAGGAAGTTATTGGTAAAGCCAAGTTTTTATCGGCATACGTGCCCTTGTTAAATCCTTATGGGAAAACCGTTGCATACTTAAACCTCCCATACTTTACGCGGCAGGAAGAACTCCGCAATGAGCTTTACAGCATTGTTGTGGCAATTATTAACATATTTGCGTTGCTTGCATTGCTTTCCATTTCGTTTGTGGTAGCCATAGCCTCGGAGTTAACCAAGCCCTTAGAGTTAATCCGCGAGAGTATGAGCCGGGTTAACATTACCGGCAATAACGCTACGATAAAGTATTCAGGAAACGATGAGGTAGGACTACTCATTGCCGAGTATAACAGAATGGTCATAGAGTTAGCCCGCAGTGCCGAAGAGCTGGCCCGCAGTCAACGCGAAACCGCCTGGCGCGAGATGGCAAAGCAAATTGCCCATGAGGTAAAAAACCCCTTAACGCCCATAAAGCTTAGCCTACAACACTTAATTAAAGCCAAACGCGAAGGGTTACCAAACTGGGATGAACGTTTTGAACAATTTGCACAATCGTTAACCGAACAAATAAAAGCCCTAACAGTTATAGCCAACGAGTTCTCGTCGTTTGCAAAACTTCCCACCGCAAAACGTGAGCCCGTTAACCTTATTGCTGTTATAAACGATGTTATCACCCTTTACTCCAGCTATAAACATATCAGGATAGTGCTTAACAATGCAGCGGGCGAACCGTTTGTTTTTGCCGACAGGGATCAACTTTTAAGGGTGTTCAACAACCTTGTTAAAAATGGCATACAGGCCATTGAGCGTGGTAAAACCGGTGAGGTTAGCATAAGTATATCAAAAACATCCAGCAGTATGGTAAGAGTTGATGTTTCCGATACGGGCATTGGCATACCAAAACATGCTCGGGAAAAAATCTTTACGCCTAATTTCACAACCAAATCGGGAGGAACCGGTTTAGGGCTAGCCATCACACGCGAAATAATTTTGAATTTCGGAGGTAACATCCATTTTACCTCTACCGAAAACATTGGCACAACCTTTACGGTCGATCTCCCACTCTATGAAGCTTAACTGGTTAGCTCGGCTTTGAACCCTTTAGAACGAACCTGTTAAACAGGATTAAACCGATAATGGTCAATACTCCAATTCCGCAAAACATCAACCAGAACAACTCGGGGCGGTTCATGTTAGTTACAAACTTAACGTAAGCAAAAGCACCAAGAACCCCACCAATACCGCTACCTATTACTCCGTAAAGGAATGAGTAGCCCAGGTAAAGCGCTTTTTTATCCTGTGGCGCAATTAAACCTATATAGGAAATAAACTTTGGGTGGGCGGTCATCTCGCCAATGGTAAAAATCACTAATCCTAAAATAAATACCCATGCATAGGTTGAAATGGCCAAAAGGCCAAGTCCCAGTGTCCCAAACGATATTCCAACTATCATGGTTTGTAATGGTTTGGCATTCTTTAGAATTGCCGATACTATAAGCTGCAAAAGTATTATGGTTCCCGCATTAACTACCGTAACATGTTCAGCATCAAACCTCCACGATGGATTATCGACAAAAATGGTCAAAAAAGAATTTACAGCATTGTTAACCGGGGTCATGTCGATACGCTCCTTTAAGAACCAGAGTACAGAGTCGTACATCTGAAAGTAAAGAATCCAGAAACCTGAGTATATTACAATGGTTAGTATGAACTTATAATCTTTTAGAACCAAAAGCATATCGGCAAAAACCTGAACAAGGTTTTTCTGGCTTTGTGGCCTTGAGGGTTCACGGAACACAAAGAAATTTAATAATAGCAGCCAACCTGTCCCAAATGCGGCCATCAGCAGAATGTAGTTCCAACCCAACGATTTAAGGTAAGGGACTAAGAGTAATGGGAAAAGAAAGGCCCCAAGGTTTATAGACCAGTAATATATTCCAAATCCTAACGATGAGTTCGACTCGTTGGTGGTTCGGGCTATTGTTCCGGAAATTATTGGTTTAAAGGTTCCCGCACCTATTGCCATGAGCGTAAGACTTAGGAATACAGCAGAGTATGAGGTGCTAATGCTTGTTAGGAAGTACCCTGAACTCATTACGGCAAAGGCAAAGAATAGTGTTTTTCGGTAGCCAAATCTATCGGCTATGGCCCCTGCCACTATGGGGAGTATATATAGTAACGGCGTAATAACGCTTTTTATGATTCCTACCTTTTCCTTGGTAAAACCCAATCCGCCTTGATCAGTACTAAGAACCAGGTAAACCGAAAGAATCGACATCACACCGTAGTATGAGCCCCTTTCAAAGAATTCCATGGTAATGGCAGTCCAAAAACTTTTACCAAACGAGCCAAAGCCTTTTTTCATAGTTACTCACAATTAATTTTCGCAATATTCAACTTTTTTCCCATTTGTAAGCATGATAAAAATCAAATTGTAAAAAAAGGGGGATATTATCCCCCCAGCCTCTATATTGCAAGTAAGTTTTACTTTGTTTTGCTTGCCTTTTCGTAAGCCTTTTGGGCCTCCTTGAGGGCATCCTCCGCAAGTTTCTTTTCGCCCTTAGCCTTTTTCATATTCTCCTCACCTTTTGCCACCATCTTTTGACCGTTCTCATAAACCTTGAGAGCTTCCTTATACTTGGCATTCCATTGCTTAACTTCTTCCTTAAACTTATTCTCCGATTCCTTTATTTCAGCCTTAGCGCTATTTACCTCATCCTTATCCTTGGAGCGGAGTTTCTTTTCTAACGGTTTAATCTCGTTGAAGTGGGCTCTTTCGATTTGTTTCTGCTCGGCCTCAAGTGCCTTGATATCCACCGAAGCATCCTGCATTATCCTTTTACCTTCGGATATTAAGCTATCGGCAGAGTAAACCTTTGCCTCGGCTTTTTCAACCTTAGCCTTGGCGGCTTCAACCTTTGCCTCAAGTTTCTGTAACTTTTCATCCTGGGCGTTTACGGCGATAGCCCAAAAGCAAACTGCAACAATGCTTAAAAGAGTAAATTTTTTCATGTTAAATTGGGTTATTGTGTTTAACATCCATTTACTTACTGAAGGAATTCAATAGCAAATTCTTAAAAATCTTACGAAAAAGCAAGTTGCAGGTTACAAAAAAGGTAGGGGCTTTACATAGCCCTTACCTTAAATTAATCTATTATTTTAGAACAAAAATAAAGTCACCACCCTGATCGCCGGCATCTTTAATATCGCCGTACATTGGGGTTACAGGACTGCTACTTAATACCACATTGCGGATTGAGGCAAAAAGTTCCTCGGCAGTAACATAGCTCTTGGTGTTGTTGTTTAGCTTGTCAACAAGCTGCTCAAGGAATACGCTACGGTCGGGCACCTCGGTAAGGTTACCGCTAGTCATAGCCTTACGGCTTGGGGCATCAAATGCTTTTTTAACTGATTGTGACCCCTCCTCAAAAGCCTTACGTGAACGGAAAATACTTCCGCCAAAGCATGCGTCGGCAATCACCAGGGTATGTTTCGATTTGATGGCAGCAACATAATCCTTTATTTGGCTATTAGCCAGCCAGTTGGCAGTACTATTCGATTTTGAATCGGTGGGTATCCAGTAACCAAAGTCGGTTTCCTTATCCCAAAAGCCATGTCCGGCATAAAATACCAACAGGTTATCGTACTTGGTAACTTTACGGGTTAGCCAATCCATGGCGTTGATCATTTGCTCGCGGGTTGGATTTTTCAGGAATATCACATTGCTTGGATCGAATGTGTAACGGTTAACCAGAACGGTGTAAAGCTTAGTAGCATCCTGAATGGGATTGTCCAAATCGGTAATGGCATCGTCGGAATAGTCGTTTGCTCCCATAATCAGGGCGAAGTAACGGGGTGCGGTTTTTGGGGAATCGAACACCAGGTCAAGCTCTTCGGTGTCGCCCTTTGCTACCTTTCCAGAGGGTGATTTCCGAAGCACGAAGAATTTCTTTTCAATGCTATTCTGGCGTAGGTCAACTGCGCGGATTACAATCTCGTTCCTGCCTATCTCCAAAGGAACCTTAACCTGGAATACTCCATCCTTTGAGGGCTCGGTAGAAATACCGTTAACGGTTACATCGTATATCCCGCTCTCATCGGTAACCTTGGCCTTAACCATGGTAAACTCATCAGTGGTGGCAAGTTCCTCACCGGTAGCAAGGGAGCGGAGCCGCTTATCGTCCATCCCAATGGACGACTGTGCGTAGGGGCGACCGCGAGTTGCCTCTTTGCCTACAAGCGGGATGTTGGCTGGCGAAATAAGCTCAATTACCGGCGGGTTATTATCAACTACCTCCACCTTGCGAATGGTAAAATGCTCAGGCGATGACGCTAGCTGAAGTTTTTTGGTTTGTTCAACACGCATCCCTGTAGTTTGAACGGTACTAACGGGAAGGTCGCGGAATTGTAGTTTTCCAATTTTCAGGTCAATACCGTAAGTTTCATCGGTTATGAGTTCAATACCTATATCGAGCCTCATGGCGCGGTCAACCTCGGCGGGTACACGCTCAAACAGGAAGCGGGCCTTAACGTTCTCGCCCTTCTTAATGGTTCGTTGTGGGGTGGAGTAACGCTCGTTCCCTTCAACCTCTGCTATTTTACCCTTCTGGGCATCGTATTTACGTTTATTGAAATCGGTGATGGTGATTAACCCGTTAATCATTTTTAAATCGCGGGTGGGGCCGTTGTTGGTAATGGAGAGTATCAGCTCAACGTTCCCATCGGGTGTGCGATTTAAGCTCTCCAGCTTAAAGAGAACGTCACGGAAATCGTCCTGAAGGGGCACAACGCTTTTTGAGACCCCCTCGAGCTTGAAAACCACATCGGAGTCGAGTTCCTTGAGGTCTTTTAGTACATCCCAAACAATTATTTGATTTCTACCACCGGGTATATTGTTCCCCACATTACCCTTAACGCTCTTGAGCGGTAAGAACGATTTCCCCCCATCGATGGAGTAGAAGGGCGAAACTGTAAATTGCTGTCCCACAGCCTCGCCGGAAATGGCGTATTCAAGAGTAATTTTATCGCCTATCTGTTTAGGCGTTAGCTTGCTAAATTCTTGCGCTTGCGTTGTAGCAAGTAAACCTATGATACTCCATGCTGAGAGTAGCGTTGCTTTGATAAATGTTTTCATTGCGCCATCTATTTTAGTTTTACATATAAAGCTTTTACCACATGCTATTGGTTTGACCCTTAAGGTTCAGGTCAAACTTCAAGGTATCATTTACAAATTTGATGCCGTTAATTTCAAGGGTGGATGAAAATGATGCTATTTCACGTGCTAACCGGGTAACGCCGCTGGTGTACTGTTGGTCAACATTTTTCAGCTTAACGCTGTAGGGCTGAGTGTTTAGCATCAGGGTAAAAAGCATTTGCCTCGATAGAATGCTCCATAAACCATTGTAAGTTACCAGAACCTGATTCCGCGATGTGGCATCGGGCGATGTGTAGGAGTAAGGGAATGCCGGATATTCAAGCTGCTCACCGTTAAAGCTCGATACGCTTAGGAACTTATTACCTTTCTCCCTGAATAGGAATTCGGCACCAGTAACCTTCTGGTCGGGAGTAAGCAGGTAGTTTTTCATTTCGTACTCAGCCTGGTTATCCTCAGCTCCATCGTAGCTTGCCGAAACAAAAAACGCCGATGCGCTGGCCATTAGTGGGTAAAGAGTATCGGACTCATTAACCCGTTGTGGGTTATAGCTAACCAGCACCACAAACTCGTTATAGCGTGTTACATGTGTGTCGAGCACAGCAAACATAGCATCGGAAACCTTGCGTTTGGCTGTCAGCTTAAAGTAGATATCAAACCGCTCGTTAAGGTTGGTGTAGCGTTGAACTTCCTTTGCATCGGTGTAAATATCCTTGAAGTACTGAATTTTACACTCCTCGTTTAAGAGCGCTATTGACTTTGCCCGGATTATAGCCTGCTTTTTGGCTTCATCGAGCACCATGTCGGGGTCGGAAACTCCAATGGCATAGTAACCCATACCGTTAGCGTGTGGATTAAAAAACCATGAGGGTAAAGTATCGGGGTAGTAGCTTAGGCGCGATACATTTTTAAACCGCTTCTGGTTATCTGTTTCACCGGAGGTTTCCTTTTCAAAAATCTTTTGAAACCGTTCTTTATCCTGTGCATAAGCATTTATGCCGATAAAGAATAGTAAAATTAAAGTAAACCCTGCTTTCCAATTCATCGCACTCATAGTATCAAGTATCTAAAATTACAAAAATTCTTGCTCGTTAGGGGTAGAAATGTCGCTCTTTTTACACCAACAATTTAAAAAAGTTTGATAAACAGCCCAAACTTGTTGACAACTTTACTAAATACATAGGAGTGGAAAAGCAGTTTTTAGTAACTTTATAGACTGTAACGTTTTTTCTAATAGTTTGATAAACATAAATTTATGGAAGTTATTATCGGGTTAGCCGGAGTTGGAGTAGGCGCATTGCTTATTTACCTGATTTTAAAAGGCAAAACAACTAATGCGGCAAAACAGCAAGCCTATATTGATGAGTTGACCGCAAAGCTGAACCAGTTGAGTACCGAGGCTGATGTATTAGCCGAAAGGAACCGACATGCCAGCGAAACCATAAGTACACTACAAGCCACACTTGCACAACGCGATGAGGAAAGAATAGCGCTAACCGCAAAGGTTTCATCGCTTGAAGCATCGCTACAGAGTGCCACTAAAACAGCCGCTGAACTGAGGCAGGAAATTGAGAAGCTACTGGTAGACATCGATACCAAACAGCATCAGCTTGAACAGGCACGTTACAGGGGAGTAGAGCTTGAAAAGGAGAATATCTACCTGAAAGAATCACTTGAAAAGCAAAAGAAGGACTTAGAGGCAATTGGTGAGCAGTTCACCAAGGAGTTTAAGCTCCTGGCCGACCAAATCCTTGAGGATAAATCGCAACGGTTTACCAAAATGAACGCGGAAACCATCGATAGGCTGCTGAAGCCGCTCGACGAGAATATAAAGCAGTTCCAAAAGCAGGTTCAAGAGGTTTACGAGAAGGAAAGCCGTGAGCGTTTCTCGCTGGGCGAGAAGGTTAAGGAACTTAGCGAGCTTAACCGAACCATCAGCCAGGAGGCCAAGAACCTAACCGAGGCGCTGAAGGGGCAGGTGAAAACACAGGGAAACTGGGGCGAAATGATTCTTGAGTCCATTCTATCCAAATCGGGGCTGGTAAAGGGGCGTGAGTACACCGTGCAGGAGTCGATAACGGACGAGGAGGGGAAGCGTTTTCAGCCCGATGTTATCATTTCATACCCCGACAACCGTAAGGTGGTGATTGACTCAAAGGTGACACTGGTGGCCTATGAGCGTTATTGCTCGGCATCGAACCCAACGGAGCAGCAAGCTGCTGTAAACGATTTGCTACAATCGGTTAAGCGACATATAGATGGACTATCGGCAAAAAGCTATGACGAGCTGGTTGATTCGCTCGATTTTGTAATGATGTTCATCCCAATTGAACCCGCATTTATGCTTGTGATGGAACGCGACCCGGCAATCTGGAACTATGCCTACGAAAAGCGTGTTTTGCTTATCAGCCCTACAAACCTGATTGCTGCTTTAAAGCTGATATACGACCTGTGGCAGCGCGAGTACCGCAACCGTTACGCCGAGGAAATTGCCAAAAAGGGCGGCCAGCTCTACGATAAGTTTGTGGGTTTCCTGGAAGATTTCCGTAAAATAGGCGATAGCCTCACATCTGCTCAAAAAAAATACGAGGAAGCGTTTGGGAAGCTAAAGGATGGCAGGGGCAACCTTGTGGTTCAGGCACAGCAGCTAAAGGAACTAGGAGCAAAGGCAAAGAAGAGTATCCCCGACGATTTCCTGCCTATTGATAACGAATTGGATGAGTAAGGCAAACAAAAATTTCGATTTCATCGTATTACAATGAGGCAATTTGTGTTACTTTAGCAGTTTAATTGGCTTAGAATGATTTCGGTTTGCATTCCGGTTTACAATTTCGATGTTACCGAGCTGGTTGGTGAGCTTATTGCTCAGGCAAACCGGTTGCAATACCCAATTGAGATTCTCATATTCGACGACCACTCGCACAGCTACTTCCGGAACCGCAACTCGCAGCTTGCCTCGCATAGCTTGGTCAACTACCTGGAGTTCGATTTCAACATAGGCCGTTCAAAAATTCGCAACCGCCTAGCCGATGTTGCCACCGGGCAATGGTTGTTATTCCTCGACTGCGATGTAATGGTTGACGACCCGAATTACCTTAAACGTTACATTGAAAATCTACCTAACGCAAAGGTGGTATGTGGCGGACGTAAGTATGGCCCCAAGCCGTTCCGTCCCGAGCTTCTGCTCCGTTGGAAATACGGCGTTAAACGCGAATGCCGCTCGGCATACTCCCGACAGCTAAAACCATACAGCTCGTTTATCAGCGGAAACTTCCTGATTGAGTACGACACCTTCCACAGCATCCGATTCAACGAGGAACTATCAGGCTACGGGCACGAGGACACCCTCCTTGGCCTTGACCTAAAAAAGCATAAGGTTGATATCCTCCATATCGACAATCCAACCATACACATGGGGCTCGATAGCAACCAGGAGTTTTTGGAAAAAACCGATCAGGGTGTGAAAAATCTTGTAAAGATTTTGCACATTATGCCTTGTATGCGTAGGGATATTGAAAAATCAATTACCCTGCTCAAGGTATTCCGTTTCCTGCGAAAGGTTGGAATGCTCTATCCCTTAAGGTGGGTGTCGCGTGTGTACACTCCCCTGCTCCGCAAACAGCTATGCGGTAGCCGTCCATCAATCCTGCTGATGGACTTGTACAAGCTAACACTACTGGCAAAGTTGTATACAAAAGGCTGGCGTAACCAAAGCCAGCCCTGAGAAATACTATTTCTCCCTAAAGTATATCTGAATAGGTACTCCGGTAAGGTTAAACTTTTCCCTTAACCTATTTTCAATGAATCGCTTGTAAGGATCCTTTATATACTGCGGCAAGTTGCAGAAAAATGCAAACTGTGGAGTTTTGGTGGGTAACTGCGTGGCATACTTAATTTTCACAAGTTTACCCTTATAAACCGGCGGCTCCTTGATTTGCAGTGTTTCCTGCAGAAAATTGTTTAGCTCCGAAGTGGAAATGCGGCGCTTACGATTTTCGTAAACCTGCATGGCGGCTTCAATCACCTTGAAAACACGCTGCTTGGTTAATGCCGATGCAAAAATGATGGGAACATCGTTGAAAGGGGCAATTCGTTCCTTGATGAGCTTGGTGTACTCATCAACTGTTTTGTTGTTCTTTTCCACCAAATCCCATTTGTTTACAACCAGCACTAAACCTTTCTTATTGCGGACTATAAGGCTGAAGATATTCATGTCCTGCCGTTCAATTCCTTGGGTAGCGTCAATGAGTAAAAGGCATACATCGGAGCTCTCAATTGCCCTTACGGAACGCATCACGGAGTAAAACTCCAAATCCTCCTTTACCTTAGTTTTACGTCGTAGGCCAGCAGTATCGACAATAATAAAATCGTGGCCAAACTTACGGTAGTGGGTATCAATGGCATCGCGCGTAGTGCCGGCCAACGGGGTTACAATGTTACGTTCCTCACCAATAAAGGTGTTGATTAACGACGATTTACCCACATTGGGGCGACCAACTACGGCTATGCGGGGCACTTCGTTCTGCTCAGCTGACTCATCAATATCGGTGAAATGTTTCACTATATCATCGAGCAAATCGCCGGTACCGGAACCATTGATGGATGAGATACACCATGGGTCGCCAAGACCCAAGCTGTAGAACTCACCCGCTTGCATTCGTATGGCGTTATTGTCAACCTTGTTGGCCACCAGGTAAACGGGCTTTGAGCTCCGCCTCAGTATCTCGGCTACAGCAATATCCATGTCGGTTATGCCCTCCTGGGCATCAACCAGGAAGGTGATAATATCGGCTTCATCAATAGCAATAAGCACCTGCTTGCGTATCTCCTCCTCAAAAATATCATCGGAATTTTCCACCCAACCGCCCGTGTCAATCACTGAGAATTCCTTTCCATTCCAATCGCTTTTCCCGTAAATACGGTCGCGGGTAACGCCGGCAATTTCGTCAACAATGGCATGTCGCCAGCCAACCAAACGGTTAAAGAATGTCGATTTACCCACGTTGGGCCTTCCTACAATAGCAACTAAATTTCCCATTGCCCTAAATATCGTTTTAAATGAAATACTACCAATATCGATTTACAAGGGGTAACCAAAGCGTTCGAGCTTGCCCTCGTCGTTGCGCCAGTTGGGGTCAACCTTTACGTAAATCTCCAGGAATACTTTTTTCCCCAGAAAGGTTTCCAGCTCGAGGCGTGCCTCGGTTCCCACCTTTTTTAGCATTCGTCCCTGGCTTCCAATAATAATTGACTTCTGCGACTCCCTGTCCACATAGATTATCGCCCTAATACGGTCAATTGTTTCCGATTCCTTGTACTCCTCAATTTCAACCTCAACCGAGTATGGGATTTCCTTTTTGTAGTTCAGCAGGATTTTTTCCCGGATAATTTCGGCTGCAAAAAAGCGGAGTGTCTTGTCGGTTAAGGTATCCTTGGGGAAATACTCAGGCCCTTCGGGCAGCCTCTCAACAATCATGTTTACCAACGCATCG
>ERZ795047.5163-NODE-5163-length-10716-cov-3.915486_pt1 | contig 10716 bp, 8 predicted proteins | sample MGYA00375131_ERZ795047 | MGnify/ENA primary metagenome ERZ795047 (study PRJEB30176, sample SAMN05720228) | activated sludge metagenome | isolation source: Anaerobic digester | place: Japan | collected 2015-05-20 ... | reverse complement strand
GCCTTTGTGCCGTTTCTTTCAATCTTGGTTTCGTTATAAAAAAGTTTGGCATCCGAACCGATTGCATCAAGAGCTTCGGCCGCAAAACGGAAGGCGTTCTTAACATATTCTTCCCCATAGATTTCATATAGCATATAATCCTTATACATTTGGCTCTTATCGTAATTCAAGGCTTCGTTGACCACATCCCAGCAATAAACGACATCATCATATCTGTTGATAATTGTGAAAATATGGTCCTTCATTCTTTGATAGAAAAGTTCGGGAGAGGCGTAACCGTCACCGTCCAACATCATCCATTGGCAATCGTCATAGGCAAGACCCCAAACCAAGGTGTGCCCCCGCATAACCAAGCCGTTTTCACGGCAGAAGTTTGCGATCCTGTCCGCTTCCGTAAACCTCCAATCATTTTCTGCGGGGTGTATGACATTAACTTTCATGGCGTTTTCACAAGTAACGGAGTTGAAATTTTTAAGGACCATTTCCTTGTTTTCATTCAGCGTGCGCGAAGATACCGCAACACCGATTTTAAAATAGCCTTCATAAGCGGTTTTAAGTCCGATATAGTCATCTCCATCAGTCCTTTCCACCTTCAGTGTGTTGCCCAAAGCCAGTGAAGACAGCGTCATAACAGCCGCCACAATCAAGGCAAGGGCTCTGTCAAACAAGGTCAGCATAAAAACCCTCCTTATTCAGATGTCGAAATGATTGTAAAGCCGAGGCATTTCTTTGTCAATTGACATAAAGGCTAATAAAAAAGGCGAGTCGCCCAAGGGCGGCTCGCAAAAAATTCATACTTCGCTTGAACCGAAACGGTTATTTACTTTAAGGAGTTGTTAAATACGGCAATGAAAGTTTAGGCCCTTGGGTTAAGGGAAAAGTAATATCCGGAACGGTATTCAAAGAGGGAAAAATCGAGGGGTTAACGGTGTAGTTTAAACTTGGTTTAATAAAAGTTATGTCGGGCACGGTAAATCCACCACTGTTTGTTGTTTCCTCGGTTGTTGCGGCAGTGGTTCCTTCGGGCTCCGATACGGTCGTCTGTATTTCGGTCTTGCCGGTGTCATTGTTTGGAGAGGCCGTTGCTTTTTCATTTTGGAGAGAATCGGTGGTTTCTTCGAGGCTTAATGAAGTACTTGTGTCATTGTCATCCTTTGCTTTCTTTGAACAGGCTACAAAAGTAATAGTCAATAAAAGTGCCAATACTATCGCCAATATTCTTTTGTCCACAATAATCCCCTTCCTTTATTTTATTGCAGGCAGATGCTAAAACACATCCGCTTACAAGTTCATAATAATTTTATCGTTTCCGTTTGTCAAGCATACCATCCTCGCTTTCTACCGTCGAAAGAACAAAAACTGGCTTTTTCGATTACAAAAACAGTTTGAAGTTGCGGCCTTGTTATGCTATACTTTGCCGGTAAATATTGCCGCCCGTGGCGAAGCTGGATATCGCAGCAGATTCCGATTCTGAAGGACGGGGGTTCAAATCCCTCCGGGCGGGCCACAATCCCCTTGCTTGCAAGGGGTCTTCTTTTTCCGGAGGGATTTGAACCCGCTCCTTTTTAGTTTATAATTTGAAAAATCCTTATCGGTGTGATAAATTTATTGTGTTGTAAAATTTCGAAAATCAGATCATCAAGGGGGTATTCACTTGGGAAAGAATTTGAAAAAATTGACCATCCTGCATTCAAACGACCTGCACGGCGACTTTTTGGCAAAAGAAATTGACGATTCTTTGCTTGGCGGTGTATCAATGCTGTCCGGTTATGTCAGCAAGGTCCGCCGTGAGGAGGAGAATGTTATCTATGCCATTGCGGGCGATATGTTTCGCGGTTCGCTCATTGACAGCGAATACAAAGGAATATCAACCATCGAAATTATGAATATGATATCACCGGACGTTGTGACCTTGGGTAACCATGAGGTTGACTATGGCATTGCCCACCTGCTATTTATTGAAAAATGTGCCATGTTCCCCATTATTAACGCAAACCTTTACCTGACGACAAATAATGTCAGGCTTTTTCAGTCCCATATAATCCTTGAGATTGACGGTATGAATGTTCTTTTCATCGGCGTTTTAACCGAAGAGGTTATGGCTCAAGCCAGGTTGGAAAAACTGATTGGGTCTATTGTTAACGTTGAAGAAGCCGCCCGTGAGGTTGGAAGGATATGTGACAGCTACAAAAATGTTGACATCGATTTCACGGTTTTGCTGACCCACATAGGCATTGAGGCGGACAAGGAGTTGGCCGCTAAGCTGGACCCACGTTGGGGTGTGGACATTATTATCGGCGGCCACAGTCACACTTTACTGGAAGAGCCTGTCGTGGTGGCCGGTATTCCCATTGTACAAGCGGCATCGGGCACAGCGCAAATCGGCCGCTTTGATATTATGGTTGACACCGACTTAAACTCAATTGACAGCTACGCTTGGCAGCTCGTTCCTATTAATCCCGAAAACTGTCCCCGTGACACCCAACTTGAAGAGATTATTTTGAAATACAAAAACGAAACCGATGAGAAATACGACAGACTTCTTACTCGTTTGGCCGACCGTTACACTCATCCGCAAAGAAATACCGAGACTATGTTGGGTAAACTGTTTGCCGACGCCTATAAGGACGCTTTGGGCGTTGACATTGTTCTGCTTGGCTCCGGCAGCATCAGGGGGGAAGAAATGGGCCCCATCGTCCGCCACTATGACTTAATACAGATTTTCCCTTACAATGATGCAACTTGGGTGCTTTATGTAAACGGCGAACAGTTAAAGCGAATGATTAAGCATATTTTGAGGGAAGAAGCCTTTTACGGCCACACCGAATTTTATCAGTTTTCACGCGGTTTGCGCATTGAATATGACCGCAAAAACAAAGACCTAATAAGCCTTTCATATAACGGTATGGAAGTTATGGATTCGGACGAATTCAAAATCGCCCTGCAAGATTTTCATTATCAAAGTATGGATGAATTTTTGGCGGTTACTCATGAGGAGGTTCAACTCCCAAGAGCTCCCAAAGTTATTTCTACAAACAATACCGACATGTTGGAGGAGTTTTTCAGAAACCGTGAAATGATTCGGGTATCCGAAGAAAAAAGACTTATTATTCACGAATAGAAGTATAAAAGCGAAAGGGCTATGCCGGCGAGAATGCTTGCATAGCCCTTTGTTATTCTTGAAAACCTATTCCATAATGCTCAAATATTCCACCAGTTGCCTTGCCACTCTCCCGCTGCGGCCTCCTCTTTCAAGGGCAAAGCGCTCAGCCAAAAGCTCCAAGTTTTCCGTATTTTTAAGCCCATACTGCCCGGCCAAATCCCAAACTATCTTAAGGTACTGGTCCTTGTCCGGCCTGAAAAATCCAACTGAAAGGCCGAAGCGTTCCGCAAGAGCCATTTGGTCTTGCATGGTTTCTTCCGCATGAACATCATCGCCGAACCTGTCCTTAAAACTTTGGCGCACAATCTGCCTGCGGTTACCGGTGGCATAAACGGCCACATTCTTCGGCCTCATGCCGGCGGACCCCTCCAAGATGGCCTTTAATGCTCCGAATTCGTCCGTACTTTGGTCAAAAGAAAGGTCATCTATAAACACAATAAACTTAAGAGGATTGCCCGCCAAACTTTCCATAAGCATAGGAATATCCATAAGCCTTTGCTTGCCGACTTCGACCAGCCTCAACCCTTTTTCGGCATACTCGTTTATCAGGGCTTTGACCGTTGAAGATTTTCCTGTGCCGGCATCCCCGTAAAGGAGTACATTGGCGGCAACCTTTCCATTTACAAGTGCAAGGGTGTTTTCCTCTACCCTTTTTCTGGCTTCACGGTAGCCGCTTAGTTGGCTTAATCTTATCGGATCGGGACTTTTTACCAGCTTAATATCCTTTCCGTCAAAATAAAACATAGTGTTGCCATTATAGATGCCGTAGCCCTTGATGTGGGCTTCCTTCGCAAAAGAAAGATATTCTTTTTTAAGGTCTCTCTCAAAATTTTCCCAAGGCATTAAAAACCCACTGTCGCCTACGTCTTTTAGGATATCCTCGCTTTTTATCCTAATTATTTGGTTAAATAAAGACAGCTCATTTTCAAGTTCCGTTTGCAAGCTTTTGCTTATTTCACGGCCGCCGGCCAACTTTTTGATATACACATTTTCGTCTTTTTTTATTATATCCGCAAAGAATTCACTCAAGTCCTCACCGTAACCCAGCAGAAGACTGACGAATTCGGCATGGTTTTTCATTATTTCCTCGGGCGAATCGTCAGGCGTCTTCAGAAGTTTCAAAAAAGCCGCTACCTCATCGTTTTTCAAAACATTTTTAAAAACCACAAGGCAGCTCAGCCGCGTACACAAATCTTCATATTTTTTCATAATGACCTCCGCCTCTGCTTTGTTTATGTGCTTATTATAGCTTTATGGTAAGGTAGCTTCAAGGAAATAAAAAAGCACCCACATCAAAGTGAGTGCTTAATAAGTCCTATTTCAACTTTAACTTGTCTCTATAATACTTGTTTCGTCTTGACCTGTACCGAGCCAATTCTTCTGCCCTGTTTTTCTCTTCATTGTCATACAACTTTTGTTGCTTTATCTTTGCAAGTCCAATCTCTTTCCTGAGAAAATCAAGGTTGAGATTTGATAATTTGACACCGTCTACCACAGTATTAAGCTTACAAAAACCGGGCCGATTAAAATTGCTGTAATAGTCGCCCAAGAGCAGTTTTCCCTTTTTGTAGTTGTAAAAGACTTCTACCCCTATGCCGTTTTTGCGGTTATAGCGCTCGATTAGGTCTTCCAGATTCTTGTCTTTCGGCGTCTTTATTTTAAGACCCATATATTAACCCCTCTCAAATAAATATACAGACAGTAATATGCGTTTCGAAAATAACTCTTACTGTCCGATTAATGCACCTATATTTTAAACTTGAGATTTATCCCTTTCAATAATTTTTTAGAATTAAAAAATATGTTAATAAAGAAGCTCCGGCCAAATTTCAGACCGGAGCTTCTTTTAAAATTTACTTAACTATTTTGCTGTAATAAACACTCCCTCACCGTTTGAAAGGCTGACCGCACAAGAACCGTCATTTAAGAAAGTAGTAACTTTTCCGCCTTGGTAAAGGGTGATTTTTGTGACTCCCGGGACTTTTAGAGTAAAATTCGCGGGTAAGTTTGTTCTTGTCTCGTGCATGTTTACAAACACAAAAGCCTTGGAACCGGAATCTTTTGCGTCAAAGCAACCCACCAAAAGCGGATCTGCGCTTTTTATTTGCGGTTTAAAGCTGTCCGGCACGGGAGTCAGATACTTATACTGGGCTCCCGCTGCAAAAGCATCGTTAAGCAGGTAGGCGCCCTTGTTGTCATACGAGCCGTAAATTTTCGCAAAACTTTTTAGCTCTTCGTCCACCTTCTTCACCGCATAATAGGTGGCGGTTCTGTTTCCCCCTGCATCAATCAGGTGTGATTCCCTATCCCACCAGCCGCCTGCGTAACAGGCATGAATTATGGCTTTTGCGCCGAAAGCCAACCCGGCGTATGCCTGCCAGCGAATATCCGCGGGGCTGTCTGCATAACGCATGCCGGGCTCTTGGCCTGCGGTGTTACCCGCCGCTTGCGTGATAACCCACAGGTCTCGGTCGGTTGCTCTGCAAGCCTCGGCTAAAACATCAAGATTTCGCAGCCAAAGGCCATAAGTGGCCTTTTCAATGTCACCGACGTCATTCCTTTTCAAGTGCAGAGGATAAATGTCAACGGAGATATAATCTGTATCAATTTTGTTTATGTAATCCGAAACATGTCTTTTATACCTGTCAACTCCGGGAGAGGAAAAATCCGTATTATAGAAAAAAATCTTTTTCCACAGGGGGATTGATTCTTCATTGCCCAATTGCTCGGCATTGGCATAAAGCGGGAAAAGGTTAATATAGGGAATCTTGCCTTTGGCCGTCTCATAATAGTGCTTGCATACAGCGCCCAAAGTATCAAAACTCGGGGAATCGGGTTCATCGATCAGGTCGTCACCCCATAAGGCAGGATGGTCCTTATAGTTTTGAGTATTAAGGGCAAACCAGGGTTCTGCGTTTGATACATGGCCGTACATGGCGGGGGCGTTATAGTTTTTTGCAATTACTCCTATGCCTTTTTCTGCACACAGGTCAAGAAATTCATCGGTAACATTTGTGACGAGGAAGTCGATTCCCGCTTCCTTAACAAAGGCTACCTGTTGGTCGCTTACCAGGTTTAGGTCAAAATTATAGCCGCCGATAAGGAGTCTTTCATTGTCGTAGGAATAAGCTTGCTTTGTTGCCTTAATGGGTTTGCCCGGAGTTATTCCGACTGTAGTGCCCAAGGCTGTTGTCAGAGTAAGGGCCAAGGCTGAGAACACTTTGAAAAGCTTAAAAAACAATTCTTTTGTCATCTCCGTCATTCTCCTTTTTAATTTTTATGGATTATTAGCCTTAACTCGCTTGTTCCTTTTCATCAATAAAAGCGGAATTATAATAAACAAGGCAACCAGGCCTGCAGCCGGAAAAATTTCAGGCACCGGAACCAGAACTTCCTCACCAAACTCGTTAACATATATGCCCAAATCGTGATTGTTTGCAAAGAATTCTATGACCCCGTTTCCTAAGGTCGGTCCTATCAGCATGGGTAGCAGGACAAAAAAGATCATTCTTATGCCCTGAAAGAGCCCTACCCTGTCTTCCGGTGTATAGTCGCGAACGGTGGCGTTTAAAATGATCATCAAAAACCCGTAGCCCCCAAAAAACACCAAGGCAGTCAGGCCGAAAACAGAAGCCTTCTTGGCAAAAAAAGCCGCAAAAAGACCAAGAATAAAAATAAAGACCGCCAAATAAACAAAGCGGTCTTTTCCGAATTTATCCACCAATTTCCCAAGTCCAATGGCTCCGCCGATAAAAATGACCAGGGCAAGGCCTGCAAAAACAGCCGTTTTAGGACTAATATTAATGTTGTTGAGGCTGAGCCCCAAGTAATGTTCCAAATAAATCAAAAGATATGGAAAGAAAATTTGAACGGCAACTCCGAAAATCCCAACTGCGGTAAGGATCAGATAAAGGTCGGAGTATTGTTTTATGACCGAAGGTTTAAACCCGTAAAAAAGATCTGCCCAGTAGTTGCTTTGAGCTTTTTCGCTCTTTGCCGACTCCCGCAAGCTGAGCAAGCCCACAAGACCGCTCAAACTTACCAATATACCGAGTCCCAAGAAACAGGGGGGATAACCCAAAACAGCCACACCTGCCCCAAAAGCGGCAGTAACTATAATGGTGGCAAGAATCGGCATGACGGCCAAAATGCCTTCTGCCGTCCCTCTGTTTTCGGGTTCGGTCACCTCAGTCACCCACGCGTTGAAAGCGGCATCGTTTGCGGTTGAACCGAAGAAAGTCATAACGCAGTCCATTATTATTACCACGCTTACGGTGGCAACTATAATCGACGCTGTTTGGCTTAACCCGAAAAGTCTTGCTATATTCTCACGCGAAATAAAGGCAAAAGACACAACGGACAGTCCCCAAATAATATAACCTATGCTTATGAAGCTTTTTCGTTTGCCCAGTTTGTCACTGAGCGCCCCCATTACGAAGGTTGTAACCACGGCGGTCGCCGCACTGTAGGCCACCATGCGGGAGATATCTTTTGTACTTCCCCCAATATAATTGAAAAGGAAGGTATTAAAATAGATGTTTTCCATGCTCCAAGCCACTTGGCCGACAAATCCGAACAAAATCAAATTAAACTTAATGTTTCGACTCAACTTATGTTTTTGCAAGCTTACACCTCCAAACAAATATCAAAGAGCAAATTAGTTTTACTGTTCTTCCACGACCGAACCAGCCTTTTCCTTGCCTTCTTTAATAAAAGCTTCAACCTCATCTTCAACCGGCATTGCGGCGGAGCAAGAGTGGGCGGAAACAAGCATAGAAGCGGAGGCAGTGGCAAACTCCAAAGCATCTTCAATGCTTTTTCCTTTTAGCAGTGAGAAGATAAAAGCGGATGCATAGCCGTCGCCTCCCCCAAAACCTTTGAGCATTTGTACGGGGAAGGGCTTAACTTTAAAGCTTCTGCCGTCGTCAAGATAGGCCATTGACCCTTCCTTACCGTGCTTGATAATCACAATTTTGTTGCCGTAGGAGTGCCAAAGCGCTGCAGAGGCCCTGTCATCCGGGCAGGTTCCCGTAACCGATTCCATCAAATCATACTCACTGCGCGAGCCCAATAAAATATCACTGTTTCTTGCCACAAGGCTGTAATAAATTGAAACTTCGTCATTATTTTTCCAAGTATAAGGGCGGTAATCTATATCGAAAATCACAACCAATCCGTTTTTCTTGGCCAACATCATGGTTTTTAAAGCAGCCTCTCTTGAAGGGGAGGCACAAAGGGCCGTTCCGGATATCAGAACCGCTTTTGCGGACTTTATGTACTTCTCGTCCACATCATCAACATGCAGTTGTAAGTCCGCCACTCCCTCGCGGTACATTAAGATGGAGCTTTCTGTCGGACTTTTTATTTCGGTGAAAGTGAGGCCCAACTTTTCACCGTTTTTGCAGCGGAAAATATGGGAGGTGTCAATCCCCTCATTTTCGAAATATTGGGTGACATAATCTCCGAACTGGTCATCGGACACCCTGGCTATAAAACCGCTTTTTCCTCCGAGTCTTGCCAGTCCCACCGCAATATTTGCGGGAGAACCGCCCACATATTTGTTAAAATTTGAGCTTTGCGAAAGCGGCATGTTCATATCGGTCGGATTAAAATCAATGGCGATGCGCCCAACGGGGATAAGGTCCAGTTTTTTTGAGTGATCAAAGTTTAAATATGACATGAATAAGAATCCTCCCTTATTTTTACATGTAAAGTGAATATGCTTTACCCACACTGCCAAAGGTGATTATGTGCTTGAGGGCATTTTCGTAAGCACCCTTGACCAGACTGGCTTGCAGGTCATAGTATCCTTTAATTTCTCCGCTTTCAAAAGCCTTTTGGGCGGAGTTTTTTACGGCGTCAAAAGTGGCCGTGGCAATATTTATTTTTTTGATCCCATGCCTGATGCAACGCTTATAATCTTCTTGTGAAAGGCCGGTTCCACCGTGCAAAACCAGAGGCAAATCAAGTTTCTTGTGTATATTTTCTAAAATATCATAATTTAATTTGGGTTCTTTACTATAATTGCCGTGGGCATTTCCGATAGCCACGGCCAAGGCGTCAACCTCGGTTTTTTCATAAAAAACCAGAGCCTCATCGGGTGAGGTGTAGCGCACCTCAAGGTTTTCACTCCCGTCTTCGCTACCGCCCACCGCCCCTATTTCGGCCTCAACATCGGCGCCGTATTCGGTTGCCATTTCCACAACCTCTTGCGTCAACCTTATATTCTCTTCCAGATCAAGAGAAGACCCGTCAAACATGACCGAAGTAAAGCCCAAGTCAAGGGCTTTTTCAATAGATTCAAGGCTTAACCCGTGGTCAAAGTGAACCGCCACCGGTATTTCGGCATTTTCTGCGGCTGAAACCATAAGAGGGCCGATAAGCTCCAAAGGAGAGTTTTTAAGCCTGACTTCGGCAATCTGCAAAATCACGGGGCTGTGGCTTTCCGTGGCTGCCTGCAAAACTCCCATTACCATTTCCATGTTGGCAACACTGAAGCTTCCCAGAGCCCAGTCACCTTCCGAAGCATGTTCCAAAAGTTGACTCATATTAACAAGCGGCATAGGTCACCTCCAAAAACTTTTTATTTCGAAAAAAAGTATAGCACCATAGTACTTTCATTGCAATAAAACTGCTTTTTGTGAATTTGTTGCACCTGACTCACTTTTGCAATACAATATACACTGATTTGCTTCCCTTTTACAATATTATGAGTATTGGGAGAATGATATGAGAAGAAGCCTGAAGAATAGGTCAAATGCGGCCCGTTTGCGAATTACTTTCGCTTTCTTGCATGCACTTATCTTTTTTCTCGGCATTTTTATGCTCCGTTTTGACTACAGGGCAAATGTCAGAGATGCCGAAGCCAAGGCTTGTGACATAGCCATAGCCGCCTCCAGCGCCTTAGACTTGGATAACCTTCGGTCACTAAAGGCCGAAGAATCTGACCTGTACACCGATGCTTACAAGTCATTGAAAACAAGCCTGGAAAGATTTTCATTTGAGAATAAGCCCATTCGCTTCGCTTACATATACACACTAAAAGATGAAGATTTGCTGATCCTTGTTGACTCCGAAGATATGAAGTCCCCGGACTTTGCCAAGCCCGGCACGGTATATTCCGAAGCCAATGATGCTTTCTATACACCCTTTGGCCGCAAATGTAACGATGCGATGGTTACCACAATTGTAAGCGACCGTTGGGGAAGTTGGAAGAGTGTTTTGGTTCCTGTTTGTGACCCCGAAAGCGGAAAAGTTTTTGCCGTCTTCGGGGTGGATTATCCGCTTGACCAATGGTACAGCCCGATTTTCTTCGAAACATCGCAAACTTTTTTCCTTATATTGGTCTCAATTATTGCTGCTGTTATGCTCAGCCTCCTGTTTAAAAGCAACCTCTTGCTTAAAGAAAAACAGTTTCAATTGGTCTTGTCTTCTGAGGAAGCAAAGCTTGAGAGAAGCGCAGCCCTTGAGGCTCAGGGGAAAACATTGATGTACAGCAGCTTCCAACAGGTTTTGTTGGAAATTTCAACCGACTTTGTTCCTGCGGACACAAA
>ERZ795047.5155-NODE-5155-length-10721-cov-6.868461_pt1 | contig 10721 bp, 11 predicted proteins | sample MGYA00375131_ERZ795047 | MGnify/ENA primary metagenome ERZ795047 (study PRJEB30176, sample SAMN05720228) | activated sludge metagenome | isolation source: Anaerobic digester | place: Japan | collected 2015-05-20 ... | reverse complement strand
TTTTCAATTTTGAAAAATGACTCATGGAAATCTTTTGATTAGAAAAAAGAGTAATGAGTGAGGCTATATCCGAAAACATGCTGCCCCACTCAACGCCACTGGGGTTCAAGAGGAGTTGGTTAACCCAGGCACTCTGCCTAGAGAGAAATTCGTCCAGTATAGCCCTTAACGCGTCCAAATACCCGAGGAAGTCTAGATTTTCCTGTGGTTCATTGTAGTTTGGGAACATCACTAGTTGGTTAGCCATGCCCTTAGTCCTCAAGTCTGACATCAGGTTATCATAGTGGGCCTGGGATATATCGTCCCATGAAAAGGTAAATTGAAACTGCGCAGAATCGCACTGAAGGGGGAAGCTAAATACATTCAGGCCATAATCTTTCAAAGGGAACTTATACACAGACATTATTGTGCTCCTCCAAGCTTCTCATCTGTTCGAGATGCTATTTCTGATGCAGTGACGGCGTAAACAGTATTAACCACAAACTCTCGTAGAGTCAGATCCACCTTCACTACGTTCTGCGCACGGGGGTCAAATGAGTATGAGAAGTGTTCTATCAGAACCCGATAGAACAGTGAATAGTGTGCTTTGAACCATACTGGACGGCGGCTTGAGGCCATGAAGTCCAGGTAAGCTAACTGCGCCTGGATCGTAGGCTTTATAGCTAAGAATGCGTCTACCTGGGGTATAGCTTGGAGATATCCGGATATCTGCCAAACACGGGGCTTGGGCACTGCGTTATCCGTTACCCATTTCTTATTGTTATCTTTCTCCTGCTGAGATATAATCATTTGGGTAGACACATCTACATCTCGAGACGTTGTTTGTGATTCGGCTCGAATAACGATACCTTCGATGTTAGGGTCAGTAAGGGCTTTCATAGCCTGGTTGAGAAAGTCTATCGCTCCTTTTCCTGCTCCAGGTGACAAGACACCCCGAGAGGCATCTCCAGAAGATATCCAGGCGGATAAAAGTCCCCCAGCTGCTATTGCGCCCCAGTGCAGTGAAACATTCAATGTCTCATTAGACGTGGGGCCATCGAGCCATTTATACATAAGTTCCGAAGAGAAATCTGCCGCTCCCTTGAGGGCTGCTACGACTCCTGCTCCTGTCATTTTATACTCCTTGCTGCTCCTCCAGCCAGTACCTTTTGCTTTGCTCTGTCAAGAGCCAAATTATCCAGGCGACTAGTCATATCACCAAATATATCTACAACTGTCTCCACTGTAGCCTGAGTAAGATCCGAAACACCCTTGAACACTTTCTGGGCTACCTCTTTTCCATCTTCTGTCTTGAACGTCACATAGATATCTAGTATACCCTTCGCTGCCTCAGCGAGACCTTTGGACACTTCCTTGAAGTCGATATCATTAACAAAGCTCGATACATTATTATGGAAAGCGTCTCTGGCTTTTTCCCAATTCGGTGGCGTGAACCATGTATCAATAGGAGCTTGCCAGTCCGGATGTTTTTGTCGTAAATCATCAAGCTCCTTGAGGGCTTCCTCGTCAACCCGGCGGTCCTTTAACTGCTCTTTAAATGACTGAATTACCTCCCAAGGCTTTTTATCATACGCGATAGCCCAGGCCGATGTTTTTGCAAGAATATCTTCTATGGCTTGCTTGTTTTGGGAGTTCTGGAAGAATTTCATGCCCCCTACAGCTTCATATAAGGCCTTCGCCCCGGGGCTCTCTTTCGCAGGGGCTCCGGGCGCCGTTGTAAATGGATGGTATACCCAAGGGTCCTCCCCTTCATCTTGTGTATAAACTGCCCCACCGGGGGCCTGAATAGTTGTATATGTAATTTGTTTGCCACCAACCTTCTTCGTCCTCTTGTATGTAACGGGAGCTTCATCTGTAGGCGCACGCCCCAAAGGAGCCGAGATCTTAAAGACATCCGCTAGTGAACTATCCTTATCTCCCGAAAGGAATTTCTTTAGTCCGTCAAGATCAAACTTGACAGAGGATAAATTGAGGATTAAATCTCGGAAGGCCTTATAGAGAGAATTGCCTAGATTCCAGAATATCTCGAACATCATATCTGCGACTTTAACAACGGCGGGTTTTAGCGCTTCTGCCAAGGATCCCAGGGCTGCTCCGAGGACGTCAAAAAGCTTCTTCCCGAACCCCACAATCTTATTAACAGCATCGCTGAATATGGGCTCGGATATAGTGTCCCATAGAGACTTGAGGGTATTGCCTATATAGCCCAGAACATCTTTCAGAGAACCACCAGAGGCTACTAGTTTATACAACTTCTCCACCCAGGCAAGTATGTCCTCACCAAAAGCCTTCCACATTATCCCGGCTATTCTAATCTTGTCCACATTTATACTCTCTGTCAGAGCCTTGTAAGAAAACTCTATCTCCCGGAACCTCACGCGTTCTTTATCCGAAATAGCTCTAAACGGTATCCCGTGTGTCTCCGGGTTCGTGTACTGGTCCCAGGTCATACTAGTACTTTTCGTCTGGTCGTATTTCTGCAGTAATGTCTGAACATGAGAGGCCATGGTGGAGTCCCATTCATTCAGCAGATACATCTTGCTGGCTCGGTCTTGTGGTTTCATGCTATAGAAGCTTCGAGCGTACCCTGTGACGAGATTATTATAGTCCTCATACTCGTTACCAGTGCTTCTCTTATACAGGTCATTGAAGTTACCTAAAAGAGCCGCATTGACCATGTCGCTAGTAGAGGCACGGCCCAAGAAGAACCCTTGCCGCCTCGCGGCAAGTGACTGTACGGAGTTTGCCGTGGTTCCAGTCCCCATGCCAGACATTACATCCATCAATGTACTGCGCTGATAGTCCGTATATGTGGACTGTGTTAAAGAAGTGAGGGGATTGCCGAGTTGCCCCATGCTCTTCAAGCCAGAAGCCATGAGACCTGCCAATGCCGCACCCAAACCAATGATGGATGGAACGACGATCTTCAGGGCAGAAGCAAACAGGTTAAGAGGAAGCAGCAGCGCTTTAAGACTCAGGCCAACCGCGGTCGAGGCCATACTAATTACGCCGCCCCACATGTTGAGCCGAGAGGATATCTCCGCTCCGGCAGCCTTAATCTGGCCCTCCCCTATGTTACCTATTATCTGAGAGCCGGCAGACACAACGCCGCCTATAGCGGTGCCTGCAAAAAACCCAGGTACACTGAAGACAGAGCCAATGGCTTGGCCAAGAGGAACAGCGCCCTTGGCTACGGCGTCATACCAACCTTTCTTCCGGGCGACATCTGCCTCATATATCTGCATCGCGGCCGTCCCAAAGCGGGAGGCTGGTTCTCTTATGAAGCCCGGTAGCCAGGAGCCGGCTTGTTGTATCTCTCCCCAAGCGGCGGCCCTAGCCTTGTACCATCTAGTCCAGTCATAAGGCTCAATCGACTGAAATTGGCGGGAGGCCCGGTTCATTCTATCTGCCCGGGCGGTTTCTTCTTCCTTCGCCTTTCTAGAGGCTTCGGCTACCTTGAGTATCGCTTCTTGTAATTCACCTAAATCTTTTGTTGAATTATATATAGAAGCTGCCTGATAGTCGCCTTTCTTCAAGGCGCTAAATACAGCTCGGTCTTGCGCGCTTAAAAACCTATTCTGCTCTCGCTCCCAGGCTCTTTGTTCTCTATTCTCTTCTCGCTCCCGCTCTTTCTCTTCTCTCTCCCGCTCTTTCTGCTTCTGTGTTCTTTCGTACTGACCTCGCATGACGGGCATGATGTCTGCGAGAGACAACTTTGAGTCTTTCCACGCGTTGAGGTATATCTGCGCAAACTCATCATCGCCTCTTTCAAAAGCCCGAATCCCTCGGGTTAATGCGATAGAGCGAGCATACCGGGATAACTTATCTGTTCCGAGTAGTTCACCCGCCGATGTTTCATCATCATTATCTACATATTTCTGGCTAGCACTTTTACCACGATAACTGAGCCTTACTCCCTCTTCTCTTCGCTCCTTGTCACTCTGTTTCACTAGAGTCTGTATCTCTAGGTTCTTGAATAACGAGGCCTCTTCCGGGGTCACCTGATCCATGTCCGGCCCTAAAACTTGTCTCTTGGACCAATATGAATGTGGTTCTATCACGCGTTTGACGAAGTTTTCCTGGCTGTGTTTAACGGCGGCATTGACATACTCCGGACCTAATGAGGAAAGAGTTTGAATGGCGCCCTCAGTCCATTGTTTTATCTGCTCCATAGATGCGGCGCGACCGGGGTGCTCAGTCTTAAAAAGAAACTTGGAGGCAGGGTCTCGCGGATTATTGTAAGCAAAGCCGCGGTATAGGATATTGGGCAAGCCTAAGGCAGTAGCATATATGTTCTGATACCCCTCTGCGGGGTACTTCTTCAGTCTTTGTATGAATTCAGGTTTGAATGCATCGGGGGATAACCCCTTCGTATTATGAATAGTCTTAATGTCTTCCGCATATAGAGGTCGCCCTCGCTCATCTAGACCAATAACGTCTGCTGTGCCCCCTACATATACGCCGGGGGCTACTCGGATCGGAGGCACTGCCCTATAAGAAGAAAAAGTAAGGTCATTTGCGTTAGGGTGCAAATAATTAAATAGATAGTCTTCTTTCTCCGTGCCCGATTTTGCATAGATACTTTGTTCTCCTGGGGGCACCATACCCAGAGAACGTTGAATCTCACGTGCTTTAGCAAATAGGGCGTCTCGGGAAGGATTAGGAGTGGCCGCTAACTGCTTATATTCGTCAAGTTGTCGCAATAGGGTGGGGGTAAATACAAGTGGATTCTCCCCAGTGAACGACCACGACATCAATTACCTCCCCGACTTTCGGCTCGCATCCTTTGATGCTGTCTTTCTTCCATATAGTTTCTGGAATCTATGTATAGCATGCCGTCGACCAAGTCATCAAGTGTCTCCGGCTCCTGCTTAAACGTGTCCATATACAAAAATACGAGGAACATTAGGGACCCCAATGATTCCTCTACGAACTCTTCCGGCGACCGCGTACTAGCTTGAACTATAATAGAGAGAAGGGCGGAGACGTCTGAATTCATCTCCGCTGCCTTAAGGCTCTCTATTACAGTCTGCCCCGGATCTACCGGCTTGCTTATTCTGCCGAGCCGCTCTCTCGTGTCCCTGAGCCGAATGAGGGCGGCGTTAACTTTTTTATCAATATCCCCTGTGCAAAATCTAACAACATATCGAGAAGCCAGGGCGCTTCATCGAACTTCGCGGTGATGTCTCCTCCTCCGAATACGAAGTGATGTATCTCTCGTTCTTGGCCGTCTGGCGTCATGTACAAGAAAGAAATCTCCTTGTTCATGAACATGTCAGTAGCCAGATTCGTAGCCATCTCGATGTCTCTTGGAGTCTGATAATACCGAAGAAGGGTTTTGGCGGGCAGCTTGTTCTCCCCTCCCTTAACCACAATCTTCACGTTACCAAGGAGTTTTTGCCTCTCCTGAAATTCCTCGAATATCTTGGTAAAATCCTGATAAGTGAAACTCATGCTCTCTAACATACATAACCCCCACGATGATATGTAAATTAAACTCCGCTCCGAAGAGCGGAGTATTAAGATTAAACCGGTGCATCCTTGAAAGAGACGGACCAGTTCAAGTAGTTGATGGTTACAGCGTAATTCGCCACGTCATTACCAGCTAAGGCCACTGGCGCCACGTTAGCTATGGTGCAGTAGTAGAAGACTATTTCAGTGCCCTTGCCGTTAAAATTAAACTTGACGGTGATGGTAGCCCCGACTGAGTCCCCGCCCGCAACCGCCTGCTGGCATTGCGCCAAGAGCACGAGGTCATAAGCTACAGCGTTCCCAGCTAGATCAAGCATCTTCGCATTGTCCTCGACATTCGGTGAAGATACACGACTGCTCGCAATTGTCAAAGAACCAGAACGGTTATTGTTTGTAAGAGCAACACCGCCGCCTCCGAGTAAGGGAACCACTACAGAAGAAGCTATTTGCTGCGTCGCTCGTAAGAACTCGCCGTCGAGACGAAACCCGGCTACTTCAACTCCAGCAGTTCCCGTGTCAATTTCCGTCAACCCCCCGATTGTGATTCCAGGGGGCAAGGGTAGTTTTCCATCATCGGAATTATACTTATAGTTAATGGATACACTGCCGACGGCCTGTATGCCTCTAATAATGGGCTGAGCCATTTATACCCTCCTTATGCCGATATAATAAGGTTACCAAAAACCTTGACAGAATGAACTTGGTCCGTGTACTCCGCAGACCAAGCTTGTGGAACAATTATCTCGTCTCCCTGCGCTGGAGGCAGACTTGCAAAAGGCGGGGCTGTAATGACTATACGCTGCAGGCGTCCGGATCCATCAGGCCCGAACCTGTTAATCTGGGAGCGCATGATGTTAATTATCCCAGAATAAGAAGAGGAAGATCGGACCATGTTAGGCTGCGTAATATAGGTAGCCACCTGCGTCTTACACATGTAGTTAATATAATTAACCACCCAGTAGGCCTGCATGTAAATACCGCCCAAGGTCTTTACTCCAACCGCCGCTACGTCATCCGTCCCATCTCCAACATACTTAAAGAACGCAATATTCTTCGCTTTCAAGACGTCTCGTACGGATCGGCTAAGGCTCGTCCCATCGGGTCCTGAGGGCGCCATTAGAGAGGTTGCCCAAAAGTCGATGTTATTTCCTACCGGTGTTCCTGTCGCATTAACCAGGCTCAAGGCCAGCCCGAGCGAGAATAAAGAACCATTGTGGCTGACATCGGCATACGCCGTCATGAATGCGTCTGAGTTCTTGAAAGTGGGATCATCTGCTGCAAGAGCCGAAAAGATCGGATCTGTGGCATACTGTGAAGCGTCCTGGATAGAAAGCGGCAGGTAAGGTGCTGCAGACAATAAATTGCGGTCAGCGGCACAAAGGTTAGCCAAAGCGACCGCTAGGTCTGGAAGGAGAGTAGTGGCCGCGCCGGCGCACACTGTCTTATGATAAGCAAGCGCTACGGTCTTATTGTACGCAGACTCAAGGGCCACGATAGCGGCAGAGATGTCCTCTGGCTGAGGATCATCAACCAGGTTGGATGCGTATACGATAAGGTAAGCCGAGTAGATAGTCCCAGATGCGAAAAAGTCTCCCAGCCAACTCTTCAGTAGTCCTGTCGTCACAGAGCTGTAAGTATCCTTAGTGACTTCAGCGGCGTAGACCTGCTCTTCTCCGGGTGTCAGGGGTGCAAAGCCGGAGGGATCCGCGATAAATCGCCCTGACTGAATCCCCGCTTTATCCGCGGTCGGCAGTCCTTCTATGTATACTGCCAACTTGTAAAAATTGTCGCCTGGAAGTGACTTCTTAACCACTTGGGTCACAAACGAGACATCTTCTAAGGCGATGCTATTAAGGAAATCTTGTCCCATATTAGCCTCCTATTATACCTTGAACCACGGTACAGTGGTTACTTTCTGCCTGATGAAGGTCATTGCATGCATGTCAGTTACCCAAAGCAAGTCATCCCCCAAACCTTCTTGCGCCAATGGCCTTGTGTATACATACCTCCTGTCATACATGATTTGAGCCTCCATATTTTCGAACAACGTTTGAACGTCCGCTCTATCCTCCCACAGGAGGGTGGATTGAATGAATTCTTCTGCGTTGGGCCCTAGGGCCGTGACTCGGAAATCCACGCGTATCTGTTTCAACACGTCTTCCGGGGATTTAATAAGCCGCGTACGTGGGTCCATGGATAATATACGGTAGCCTATCCAAGTAGACACGTGGTCGTTGGCCTCTCTGTTCACCGTGGGAGCAAAGAATCCTCCCCGTATGGGCACTACATACTTGTAATACTTAGTTTCATCGCCGAAAAATATCCGTTGTAAAACTGTCTTGAGTGAGCTAGACGTAATCAAAACACGCCCTCCACTGGCTTTACTTCTCTAGTATCATCTTTATCTGTGCCCTGGACGCGTTCTATCCCCCAAGCACTGAAACCGCCGGGCAGAGAATACCCTAGGCGCACGATAACCCTGTTCCACTCCTTTGTGTGCGGATGTATTAAAAAGTCACCCAACCGGATGTCCACGTCATCATAAGAGTACAGTACGTCATTGCCCGATGAATCAAGTATCCATTCGTCAACGAACTTTTTCCTTTTAATCATGTCTCCTGCGTCATTCAAGACAATTACCGGAATAGTTCGGATATCCGCGTTCCCGTCTTCGTCCACAGGAGGGGCCTTGTACTCGCCGTCAGGGCCTCGTGCGGCGGACCAAAAGGTCACCGGGGTGAATAATTCTGGGAAGTAATCTAAGATGTTTCCATATACTCCGCTCACCCCATTCCTCCTAGAATAGTACAAAGTTCTCGGGCGCTGTCAACAACATCTCTAACGCCTGAATACCATAAGAATTAGTAGTCAACTGCATCAATGGGCTACCGGGCTTTACTACTTCGCGATAGTGCACCGATATGTCATTTATGGACTTAGATACAAGAGGCATTCCTCCCGTACTACCTCCACTAATACCTCCTACAACTCGGCTCGGATAGTTTTGCACTAGATACCAAGCAACTAAAAAGTTATAGCAGATCCGACGCTTTTCCTCTCTTTCTTCGTCGGTCAGGGTGCAATACGTAGGACCCCAAAGAGAGGAGACTCCAGGAAACATTGTAGAGACAACAGAGACGGTTTGCACCACCTCGTCATCGATTAGGTCCCGAAACCTGTCCGCAAATATGAAATCCTGGAGTCCCCAGATATACATTACACCTCTCCTCCCAGTTCTACAATCTTGTTCTGCAGCATCTGGATGGTTTCTATGGACTCTTTATGAAGAGCCTCATATTCTTTCTTGAGCCTTGCGTTTTCCTCTACAAGAAGCTTCCTGGCTTCTTCGGAGGTACGCAAAGCTTCCTGAAGGTCCGCATTCAATGCGAACTTATCAGCTGGGGCCTCATCTAACGCTTCGATAGCTCCCTCCGCAAGTAATTCTTTGACAAGAGGGTTCTGCTTGAGAAGGTCCCAGCGCGATTCGTCTAACGCCAACACGGACTTTCGGCCTCGCGCGAGTTCTTCGTCTGAGTACGATGACTTCGGAAACAAGATGTCGTCGACGAGGTACTCTCTGCGAGTATGTCCGATTACATAAATCATAACAACTCCTTTTACTGCACTCCGAGGCCTTTGTAAACCTGGACGGCAGCGGGCACAGGAGCCAAGATACCGGCGACACGAGCCAGCGTCTTGTACTGAGTGTTATACTGCCCTGGAATAGCAGGGAACACGAACTTCTGGAGAGGAGCTCCATACACGATGGTCCCTTGGCGTTCCTGGGTAGGACCAGCTTCGACGGAAGGAGCTGCAATGATTGTATAATCACTTGCACTGGGATTGAAGATACTTCCCGCTTTCAGAAGAGGCTCTGGTACAAAAGTCACCTTCGGTACTTTGCCACTCTTCGCTACAGCACCGTAGTTCTGCAGGAAAATCTCCATGGCAGCGGTGGGGTCATACACATCGCTGTAAGGCACGGACCGCAGGTAGTTGAGAGCTTCGGGACTCATCACAATGACGAGTTCGTCAAACTTGTTGTCAGACATAGTCAACATGTCATTGATCCGGCCAGCGAGCATCCTGTAGATGTCAGAGCCCTTGGTTTGGGAACTGCCGGTGGCGATATCTTTAATAGAGCTTCCAGAGGTCCATACCCGAATGGGATTAACATCCAGTAATCCAGCAGTCCCAGTCTCATCATTTCCGTAATACCCGATGACCGCCTTCAGCATGTTGATGGCATAATTCAGGTATTGTTGTTTCCGGGTCATCGGAGACATTCCAGGATAGCCCAGATTACCACGAGTCTGCTCTTCAAGGGTCAGGCTATAGGTACCGGAGATGTTAATAACCGGGGCGGACATAAGTCCGTCTTTAACGTTCACATCACTGGTGGTATTGGTCTGGAGAGAACCAGTGTGCCCAACCATTGCCCAACCAGCGTACTGTTCCATGAACAAAGTGAAAATCTCTGCCCAAGGATTGCCGCCGGCTTCATAAGTAACAACTTTGTCGATGTTACTGTATGACAGGGGTTCTTTGAACACTTTGGCAATGTAGCTGATGTTCCAGGGGCTAAACAGCTGGCCTGCAATGGGGTCAAGGGCGTCACCGACCATCGGCTTAAACTCAAGTGTCCATTTATTCGTTGCCGCGTTATAGCGGGGACGAACCGATACTTTGCTAGGATCAACTTGGAAGAGTGCCTCGGTGGCTGCGTCAATGTTCTTGCCTTCAATCCAGGCTGAGTCTCCGATGAAGACACAATCCTGAGCAGCGGCAGGAACAGCGAATCTGTCATCAGAGGCGGGGCCGATGGACAGGTCGCAGCCGGACAAGGCCTTGCGAAGAGCCACATCTCTTTCAAGTACCTTGGATAGCACGTTTTCAAGTCTCCTGCAAGAAGGCGATGCAATGATATTCATAATCTAACTCCTTCCTTAAGAGACAGTATAGTACACCGTTACAACGGCGCTTGGATTCATGCCAGCCTTTGCGGCGACAAGCTTCAGAGTTACAGAGCCCTCAGACAGCGCAATGCCGGTACTAGGCATAATGGACGAAGACATCGTCGGATTGGAACCGTCTAACGTATAGTAGATTACGGCTCCGAGGGTAGCAGTGGTTGCTTCGACTACTGTGCCGTCAGATACGAGGTACGGAGTTCCAGAAGAACCATCTCCACCAGAAGCAGTGGGTGTGTTGGTCACGGTGGGATCTGCCACATCACCTAAGGCAACAGA
>ERZ795047.5148-NODE-5148-length-10732-cov-5.401798_pt1 | contig 10732 bp, 7 predicted proteins | sample MGYA00375131_ERZ795047 | MGnify/ENA primary metagenome ERZ795047 (study PRJEB30176, sample SAMN05720228) | activated sludge metagenome | isolation source: Anaerobic digester | place: Japan | collected 2015-05-20 ... | reverse complement strand
GGCTGTCTCAGGCATGCTCAATCACGAACGCCTTCGGCACCTGTAATGGTACCGAGACATGCAGCGCTGGCAGCTGGGTAGGATGTAATGCAAAAACCCCTGCTGCGGAAACATGCAATAACATTGATGACAACTGCGACGGTAGGGTTGATGAGGACCTGTCGCAGGCATGCTCGGTGACGAACGTCCACGGCACCTGTACCGGTACTGAAACGTGCAGCGCTGGTAATTGGGTGGGATGTAACGCAAAAACACCGGTCGCGGAAACATGCAATAACATCGACGACAACTGCGATGGCAGGGTTGACGAGGACCTGTCGCGGGCTTGCTCGATAACAAACGGCTTTGGCACCTGTAATGGTACCGAGACATGCAACGCGGGTAACTGGGAAGGATGTAACGCAAAAACACCGGCTGCGGAAACATGCAACAACATTGACGACGACTGCGATGGATTGACCGATGAGGGGCTGTCTCAGGCATGCTCAATCACGAACGCCTTCGGCACCTGTAATGGTACCGAAACGTGTAACGCGGGCAGCTGGGTAGGATGTAATGCAAAAACACCTATCGCGGAGATTTGCAACAACATTGACGACGACTGCGACGGGTCGACCGATGAGAATCTGTTGCAAGCATGCTCGGTAACGAATGTCCACGGCACCTGCACTGGTACCGAAATGTGTAACGCGGGTAACTGGGTGGGATGCACTGCAAAAACGCCAGCAGCAGAAATCTGTAACAACATCGACGACAACTGCGATGGCTTGACCGACGAGGACTTGGGTACCACTACCTGTGGGCTTGGGGTCTGCCATCACACGGTTCAAAACTGTGTAAACGGTGTGCCTCAGGTCTGCAATCCATTTCATGGCAGGACAACCGAAGTCTGCGATGGCCTCGACAACGACTGTGATGGCTATACCGACGAGGATCTGGGTACCACGACCTGCGGGCTTGGGATTTGCCATCACACGGTTCAGAACTGTGTAAATGGTGTGCCTCAGCATTGTGACCCACTTGAGGGCAGGATGATTGAGGTTTGTGATGGCTACGACAACGATTGCGATGGCTACACTGACGAGGACCTAGGCACTACGACCTGCGGGCTGGGTGAATGCAGACATACTGCCCCAAACTGCCTCAATGGTGTTCCGCAGACCTGCGATCCCTACCTCGGGATGAGTCCCGAGATCTGTGACGGTCTCGATAATGACTGCGATGGCGACACCGATGAGAACCTATTAAACTGTCAGGTCCTTTGGGTCGACCAGTCCAACATAGGCGACCCGGATGAAAACGGCTCAAGGTTGCACCCATTCACGACGATTGGCAAGGCACTCGCAGTTTCTCAGGACGGTACGGTAATCCGAGTCCTTGAAGGCACATACCCCGGTGGCCTGACTGTAGAGCACCCAAATATCAGGATTATTGGCTCAGGGACAGACAACACGTTCGTCTCCTCAGTCGCGGGGGCAACAGGTTTTTACGTGACCGGCGACAATGTAACGATTCAGGATATGAAGGTTAGTGGTGGCAGATATGGGTTGGAGATCAATGGCGTAACGAACGGAACATTCCAAAATCTCACCATCAGTACCCTAACAGGAGCGGAGAACCAGGACGCCGCTGGAATTCTGCTAAATGCAACGACAAATATAACCCTTTCCGGACTCAAAATATCGGGAGTTGCTGGCGGTAAAGGAAATGATGTTCATTGCCGAGGCTGCACCGGAGCACCTGGTCAGCCCGGTGTAGCTGTCATTGTTGACGCTTCATCCTCGATTACTATTAGCAACGGAACATTCTTCGAACTCAGAGGCGGAAAGGGGGGAAGCGCTACCTATATCTATGGAAGGGGCGGCGTAGGGGGCAGAGCTGTCGGTGTGTGGATTCGTAATGCCTCTTCTTCCGTTATCGTGCAGAACACGACGACTTACAACGCTTATGGCGGCCAAAGTGGCAACGGTTATTATTCCAATGATTGCGACCCTGGAGGATATGGTTTGGGAATCGTAGTGGAATCTTCTAGTGATGTGAGGGCTACCGGCAGTTTAATCTACGACATGTTGGGTGGGGCCAGCTGTAAGAACTCAACCGACTACAACTATTCAGGATGTGTCTTCACAGCCAATAATGGCGCCGTGCTCATCGATCACCTGACATGCGTCGGATCTGGCCACATAAAGCAAAAAGGGTTCTGGTCGTCCAGCGGAGCAACCATCCCTATCGGCGTTACCAACTCCATCTTTGCTCACCTGTCCGACTACTGCCTGTGGAATGATCCCAGCAACGACAGTGGCGTCTTGACCGTCTCCTACTCCAACATGTTTGACTGCCAGGCCGGGGTACAGTCGAATGCGAACGTTATGTCCAATTGCCTGACAAGCGACCCAATGTTCGTTAACGACGATATCACCGCCCCAGACTATCACCTGTTACCAAGTTCTCCCAGTATCGACACTGGTAAACCAAATTCAGACTACTGCAACGAACCATATCCCAACGGTTGCCGCGTGAACATGGGCGCATACGGCAATACTGCCGAAGCAACCAGCGCCCAGGGTGCTGTCCACTGCAGTTGCGAGAGCGGACCAGGCGGCTCGAAAAACGCATCGTACGATAGTGTCAGGGCGCTCCCGGCAAATGCTGCAGTTACGCAGTTAGGCCCAAAGACGTGCGATAACATGGTGGTGAATATGGACGTCTTAGGCCCAGTAGCCAGTATCAACGTTGGCGATGTTGTGGTGTACGGTGACGCAGAAAGTGAACTTGCGTGCAGGGTCACGTCGGTAGGGACCGAACAAGTGTCGGTGGCCCCGCAACCCAACGTGTTTTCACCTGGTTTGCAATCGAACTTTACCCAGGCCCTTCCCACAGGTCCCACATCGATCATAATCTCTGGTGTGCAGGTGCTACTGGACGAGATCTTCTAAGATTTGACTAATTGTTCGAATGTGAGCGGCGAGGTCAGTGGTTCGCATACCCACGGCGGGCCCTGAAACCTCGCCTGGCTAGAATTTATCTGCATAACTTTTGCAAAATAATATGCATATATTACCCTCTTTCTCTTGCTTTTCTGCATATAAACCTGGATCATTGTGTGCAGTAACAGAGGGGTGTTATGCGAAAGTTTGATTATGCTTTTCTTAAAAGCGGGTTGGTGCCTGTTAGAATCTTGAGTCTTACATCTGATATTGCTTCGCTTAAAACGATGGGTGCGGTTCGTAAGGCTGAGCATTTGCAGATTTTCAGCGCACTTGAGGGCATTGCCAAGGTCCAGTCTGTAAAAGGCTCGAATGCTATCGAAGGTATTGTGACTAGCGATGAACGCATTGTGGCAATCGTTAATCAAAATAGTGCCCCCTTAAACCACGATGAAGCGGAGATTGCTGGCTACAGAGACGCCCTAAACGAAGTGCACATGAACTATGCCGATTGGGATTTTGTGCAGGCGGATATCTTGCGACTGCACGAAATGATGATGTCTTTGGCTGGCTATGAGTTTAGTGGGCGTTACAAGACGGAAGATAACGTGATTTTGGAAGTGGACCCTTTGGGTCATCGAAGGGTGCGATTTCGCCCTACTCCGGCTTCACAGACCGCCAATGCTATGGAGCAACTGACACTTGCATACATGGAAGCCCGGGACGATGCCGGGATTAATCAGCTTCTGCTCATTCCTTGCGTGATTTTGGATTTTCTGTGTGTTCATCCATTTCGAGACGGAAACGGAAGATTGTCTCGTCTGCTTTCCCTTTTGCTGCTGTACAAAAATGGGTATGACGTAGGCAAATACATCTCCTTTGAACAGCAGATCAACAACCACAAGTCATACTACTATGATGCCTTGCAGCAGTCTTCCAGAGGATGGGAAGCCAATGAAAACAGCTACTTCCCGTTCATAGAAAACTTTTTATTTACACTATATCTTTGCTACAAGGAACTGGATAAACGTTTCGCCGTTGTTCATGGCAAAAAGGTTTCTAAGACGGCTCGAATTGAGGCCACCGTCCTGAACAGTCTGACCCCGATTTCTAAGGCTGAAATCTGCGACATACTGCCAGATGTCAGTCCAACAACAGTGGAAGCCGTCTTGGGAAAAATGGTTAAATCTGGCAGCATCATGAAGATTGGCTCAGGCAGAGCAACACGATACAAGAAAAGCTGAGTCCCTGCACCTGACCCTGCCCTACCCCTGCTCCCGCTCCCGTCCCAAAACCTTGCCCATTACAAACAATCCCACAACTCCGACCAAAACCGCGAACCATAGCGTCGCAATCCGAATCAGCAATGTGGACGCGGCTGCGGCTGCCTCGGCGCCTGAGGCCGTCAACCCGGGAAATGCCGTGTTGACCAGCAGTACCGCTAACGTCGCCTCAGTGGCTATTAACCCACCAGGCAAAAATGATAATGCCCCAGCTAAAGTACCGACCGCGTATATGAACACAGCTGGCGCTAACTCAAGCTCGCCTCCAGCAAATCCTGACACTACAAGCCACAAACCAGCAGCTTCAGCAAACCAAGCAAACAAGCCTGATACCAGACCAACTACCAGCTCCTTGCCAGACAAAAGCTTTCGCACCAATGCTGACGATTCAGCCGAAGAATCAACTGAAACCTTGCCCCTCAGCAAAATTGAGGCTGCTTTAAAGGTCAAACGAGAACCTGGCCCAGTCGCCAGCAGGAAAAACATTCCGGCAGTTAAAACCAAGCCACCGATTAAAACCCCAGTATTGGCCTTCAGAATAACGACCCCACCGGCCGCCAACAGCAAAACTGCAAACAAATCAGCCAGTCTTTCCGTAACCACAATGGAAAACGCACGAGGACCAGGAACTCTGTGTCCAAGAAGACCGACCTTTATCACTTCGCCAAGCTTGCCAGGGGTGACTGACATAGCCAACCCCGAAGCAAAAATCCCAACCGAGATACCAATGGGAACCTGGTGGCCAGCAACCTTCAGATAGTAATGCCACCTTAGGGCGCGAATCCCGTAATTGGCCAAAGACAAAAGGAAAATTGGGACCAGCAGGCGATGATCAAATGATTGAAAAGCCTCGGCCAATTTGTCGATGTCAGCCCACAAGCCAAGGGCCAAAAAAGTCAGCAGCCCAAGGGCCAATCCAATGGCCATCTTTGAAACCCAACTGCCCTTCTTTTTACCTTTTTCAGCCATCTATTAATCCGCAGCTTGCGATTCCAAAGTATCCAAGGCGCTTTGCAGCGCTTCGAACATATCCTTAGCATTTTGAACAGTTGCCTTGTGGGGACCAACCCAGTTTTCCGCCTGCACCAAAGCCGAGTTTCGTTCCAGGACCTGCTTTGCCAGCGGGGCCGACATCTTATCCAACATAAGCTGACCGCTACTGGTAGTCGAAACTTTCGTCACAAGAGTCAATTCCACAAACATAACGTCCAGTTTTGCCGTTTCAGACAAAGCACCATCGGGAAGCCCCTTAAGCTTTTCCCCCTTAAGCTTTTCAATGATACTTGCCGCAAGACGCGGTCCAACTTCTGACTGGTCAATAATCAGCGCCGCATAGGCCGCTCTAATCAAAACCAAGGGATTATCAGGTGCCAGACGCGAGATATCCTCGTAGATCCGCATGGCCTGCTCATTGGCACCATTGGCCAAAATAAAGTTGTCAAGCGCATCAAACCCAGCGTGTTCATTCAATTCCAGCGGCGTCAAAGGTACCAACGCTTCGTTTTGCTGATTAACCGAGATACCGTCCATGTTATCTTGACTACAGGCAATCAACAGCACTGGGACTATCCAAAGTACTCGTGCCAACTTAATCATCTCCTGACTCCGACGCACCTGATAAAAGTTCATCTTTTTTACCCGAATTTACCCGAACGCGGCGAACCATACCAGCCTGGATGAAAGACCCGGGTTGCACTTGGTATTAAACCGGGAAGCTTCAAATATGCAAGTTCAGAGATTCGCGTTTTAAATACTGGGTCTACCGCCGTTCCACAGACCTCAGCGATAGGCGCCAGCACAAATGAACGCATCAGGCGCCTTGGGTGTGGGATAACAAGACTTGATTCATCAACGATTGAATCCCCAAAGTAGATGATGTCGATGTCGAGCCGCCTTGCATCGCTTAAGCTACCCGAACGACCAGTTTCAGCCTCAATCCCTTTGACGGCCTGCAATAATTCGTGGGCGTTTAGACTTGTGTTAACCCTGACTGCGATGTTTAGAAATTCCCCACCAGCAGCCTGCACAGGTGGGGTCGACCAGATACTTGAGACCATTTCGAGGCGTATGCCACTGTGGCTGCCTAGCTTTGCGAGGCCATAATACAGCCAGCCAATCCTATCCCCAAGGTTTGATCCCAGGCCCAAAAGAGCCGTTGAACCTGTGACTTTTACAAGGCTGTTGATTGACAGATCCGCGTCCATAAAATAGCATCACGCGTCCTGAAGGACCGCCCCTGAAAGGACGCCGAAGTCTATATTGAGCGGTTGCCGCGGTCAAATAGAGGAGGTTCAAGTGCTATCAGAAACCAGTCGTTATAAAGTTAAGGATATTGGGCTTGCCCCTGAAGGCCGGTTAAAAATTGAATGGGCCCAGACTCACATGCCAGTTATGACCGCTTTGACGGAAAGGTTCGCCAAGGAACAGCCTTTAAAGGGCCACAAAATTGCGGGTTGCCTGCATGTGACCAAGGAAACGGCCATTTTGATCAAGGCGTTAATCGCGGCCGGCGCTGATTTGTCCTGGAGTGGCTGCAATCCTTTGTCCACCCAAGACGATGTCGCTGCGGCTTTGGCCGCCGATGGCGTGTCAATCTATGCCTGGCGTGGACTTTCAGTGGACGAATTTTACTGGGCTATTGAAAAGACCATCGAATTTGGACCAAATCTATCGTTGGACGACGGCGCTGACCTGATTTTCACCTTGCACAATAAGCACCCGGAATATTGCAAGAAAATGCTTGGGGGAACCGAGGAAACCACCACAGGTGTCCACAGGCTTAGAGCTATGGCCAGGGCCAACGCGCTGCGCTATCCAATCATTGCGGTGAATGACGCTGAGACCAAGTGGGATTTTGACAACGTGTACGGTACCGGCCAGTCTTCAATCGACGGCATCATTCGAAGTACCAGCGTTTTGTTGGCTGGAAAAACTTTTGTTATCGCCGGGTATGGCCACTGTGGCCGTGGTCTTGCCATGCGAGCTTCTGGCATGGGTTGCAACGTGATTGTTACTGAAATTGACCCGATTCCGGCGCTTAAGGCGCGGTTAGATGGCTTTAGGGTCATGCCCATGGATAAGGCTGCCCTGGAAGGCGACATCTTCATAACCGCCACGGGTATGAAGGATGTCATCGTTGGCCGCCACTTTGAGGCAATGAAGGACGGCGCCATCGTCTGTAATACTGGGCACTACGACTGTGAGCTGAAGATCGAAGATTTGGAGCAAATCAAGCGCAGCAAACGCGAAATCCGCCCAAACACCGAAGAATACGTGTTGCCAAATGGTCGCCGAATTCTGGTACTGGCTCAGGGACGCTTGGTGAACCTAGCTGGTGCCGAAGGTCACCCGTCCGAAGTTATGGACATGTCCTTTGCTAACCAGTTCTTGTCGATGATTCGCCTGGCCAAGGAAGGCCACACCATGGAACACACGGTGTATGACATCCCAGAGGCCCAGGATCAGGAAATCGCGGCCCTGAAGCTTGCAACAATGGGCTCGGCCCTGGACGTTTTGACCCCAGAGCAGATCAAGTATCGCGACGATTATGCGGCTGGAACCTAGGAATAATCCCTTTTAGAATCAGGAGTTTCCCAAATGGCTAACAATATTGCCCCAAGAGAAGTGGACTACAACCAGTGGTATCTTGACGTGATCTCCGCCGCTGAACTGGCTGACTACGCGCCTGTAAGAGGCTGTATGGTCATTAGACCAGTCGGTTATGCCATATGGGAGGGGATGCAAAGGGAATTAGACAGGCGTTTCAAGGAATTAGGACATGTTAACGCCTATTTTCCGCTGTTCATTCCAGAGTCCTTCATGACCAAGGAGGCTGAGCACGTTGAAGGCTTTGCCCCTGAATGTGCGGTCGTGACCCACGGTGGTGGTGAGAAGCTGGAAGAGCCTTTGATGGTCCGTCCGACCTCGGAGACCATTATTGGTCACATGTACGCCCAGTGGGTGCATTCATGGCGAGACCTGCCTATTTTGATAAATCAATGGGCAAACGTGGTCCGTTGGGAGCGTCGAACTCGCCTCTTTTTGCGGACGATGGAATTTTTGTGGCAAGAAGGCCATACCGCCCACGAATCGTCAGAGGAAGCCGTCGAGGAAACCCTTAGGATGTTGGAAGTTTATCGGTCTTTTGCCGAGGATTTCCTGGCTATTCCAGTTCTTTCTGGTCCCAAAACTGAATCTGAAAAATTCGCTGGCGCTGTGACTACTTACTGCATCGAGGGCTTGATGCAGGATGGGCGAGCGCTTCAGATGGGGACCTCCCATTTCCTGGGTCAAAACTTTTCAAAGGCATTTGAGATCCGCTTTGAGGGTCGCGACCAGGTGTTGCAGCATGCCTGGACCACTTCATGGGGGGTGTCCACTAGACTGATTGGAGCCTTAATCATGAGCCACAGTGATGACGATGGCTTGGTATTACCATCCAGGGTATCTCCATATGTGGCCGCTATTGTGCCTATTTTCAGAAAGGAAGAAGAAAAGAACCGCGTCCATGAGTTCATAAACAAGGCCATGACCGGGCTGCTTGGTCCTGAAGAGGTTGAGGCATCTGAAAAACGCTTTGGAAACAACCAGATCCAGCAGCTGTTTTACAATCAGGCCACTTCCCAGCAAATTGTGGTCGATAAGCGTGACACCATGCGCCCTGGCGACAAACACTGGTTCTGGACCCAGCGTGGCGTGCCTTTGCGCATTGAAGTTGGCCCAAGGGATGTTGACGCTGGGCACGTTGTTGTTAAATCTCGCCTTGATGGCTCCAAGGAAATTGTGCCTTTGGAAAAGCTGACCAAGGAATGGCTGGACGCCAAGCTTGAAAACATGCAAAAGGCCCTGTTTGAGCAAGCGTTGGCCAGACGTGACTCAAGCATTGCTGTGGCGAACAGCTACCAAGAGCTGAAAGACCACTTTGAACAAGGTCGCCGCGGGTTCCTGCGCTGCAGATTCAACCCAAGCAAAGAGGCCGAGGCACAGATTAAGGCAGACACCAAAGCGACTGTGCGATTGATTGTTACAGATACAGCAACCCCTGGAACTTGCATATATTCTGGTGAACCATCAACGACTGAAGTCATTTTTGCGATTGCTTACTAGGCGCACGCCACAAAGCGCTGGTTTTTGTGGCAATTATTCACACTTACCAAACCGTTTTTTAGGATTGATCTTGGCCCCCACTTGGAACTCCTTGGACGCCAAGGTGAAACCAAGAGCCTTGAATGCCCCGCCAACATAAACACCTAAATTTACACCAACTTCAAGACAAGTACCGGTTATAACAGGGTATGGGCCTGCGGCTTCATATTTAACATTGGTGTTTGCTACAACCTCGTTTTTCACAGTCATGTAGCTCTCGGCCCCAGTTCCAGGCAGCCCCAATCCGACTTCAATCCTTGGAAACTGTATCAACACACCTAAACCAGAAGTTAAAGTGGCAACGCTTTCACCTTTGATGAATTCCACGTCGATGTTGTCAATGTTTGCCATCGGCCTCAAGCCGCTATCTTCAGCTGTGTCCTTTCTAATGCCCGCCGCTCCACGAAATTTCAGATGTGCCTTGGCTAGGGCGCTTGTTTCAGCTTTAAGGGTGGACTGAACTTCAATTACCGAGCCCATGGAATACCAAGCTGGGATGGGTCCTAGTGCAAAAGGCAACACTATTTTTGCTGGGAACGAGAAGTTTCCATCCATCAGGCCCAGTTCAACTGCGCCAAACTCAAGGTCCATGTCCACATCTATCCCTCTGGCCACGAATCTAAAGTTTGTTGTGGTGCCATTTTCCAACAGCACAAGGCCGCTGGTCCGGTATCCTCGAATGGTTCCCTTTCCAACGATTTTGCCCTTGGCCTTGCCGACGTCGTAACTAGCAGAAATGGTGAAGTCAATGTTTTCACCTGCTGGGGTCATGGTGATTTTTACGTTAAAGCCACCCCAGCTACCAGACCATTCAACCTTTTCTACGATACCAATGGCTGAATTGACCACAGCTTTCCTTGGATAAAGCCTCATTGGTTCCAATGCGCCAACCTGGATTCCAATGAAACGGTCGGTTCTTAGGGGGTCGAAGCCTAGGTCCCATTCAATCGTGCCATCCTGAATAGCGTCAGACAGTTGGGCATCAGCGGTCTTTATGACAACCTGGTCTCCAGACACGTTGATTTCTTCGATCTTGAACAGCCCAACATCTTCGACGACCGCGATGTCCCCGACTGCTAGTGCAGCCAAGTCCTGCAGTTCTTCGGCAGTTCCACCAAAAGTGTATGTGTTGGTGGTGAAATCAGCGTTTGTTAAATGATTTACCAAACCTGTAACCATCTTGGTTTCAGGCTTCCAATCCACGTCAAACTCGATTTTGTCCGGATCCGACGCGATATAGGGGCCTGGGTCATCGTCTGAGCCACAGGCGCCAAAAACCAGGCTGGCAGCAACTATCAGCCATGAAAGACTTGATCGGAGCAGTAAGGTTTTCAGGCAGTTCATAGCACCCCCAAGTTGTCAGTAAAACGGGCTGTA
>ERZ795047.5147-NODE-5147-length-10733-cov-5.297059_pt1 | contig 10733 bp, 8 predicted proteins | sample MGYA00375131_ERZ795047 | MGnify/ENA primary metagenome ERZ795047 (study PRJEB30176, sample SAMN05720228) | activated sludge metagenome | isolation source: Anaerobic digester | place: Japan | collected 2015-05-20 ... | reverse complement strand
AAAGTCTCCCACGTCTCCGCGAGAGCCGCCTTTGCCGTACCCAGTACCGCCTATGCCGTCTATACCGTCTCCGCCCTTACCGTCTCCGCCCTTGTCCATAAACTCAGCCTTTTTATCCAAATACTCCTGTGCTCTGTTAAAATCAAACTTCCCAAGCATCCCCAAAGCATTGGAAGCAAGCCTTCCGGCAAAGTCGTTCGTCGGCCTCCCCGTCTTCTCAATCTCTTTCCCGTTCACAGTTCCGGCGAATTTCGTCGCGTCGAACAGTCCTTTCAGATACCCTTTGACTTGATCTAGCGTTCCCGTTTGAATGCCCGGCAACACGCTATTTCCGTAGTAATTCGCTATGGCTGCTTCCATCGGAGTCATCGATGTAATGTCATACCCGAGCCAGTCGGTAAATCCACCGATCAAATCCGGCGCGCCCCATGTCCCGTCGGTTTTCTTCCCCCACGATCCAAGAGTTACAGGATTCGCGGCTTGTTCCATAGCCAGCGCCTCAAGCACGCCCCTGATCGTATCCCTCTCGTTCACGATATTGCTGAACGTCGGGTTGTCCCACGTGTTCGGATACCCGGCAAGTGTTCCCGCCATCATCCCCTTCACATTCGGCGTGCCGGGCTTGCCTCCGAACAACTGTCCCAGGATGGACGTATCCCTCTTCGCCGTCGCCGGATCGGAGTACCCGAGCGCCCTGCCTATCTCCGCGAGCGCCGTGTCCTTATTCACCCCGAGCGCGTCGGCGATGTTCCCGATGGCTTCCTTCCCGGAGGGCGAACCGTATGTCGAAAGCGATCCGTTCAGCATCCCCGAGAGCAATCCGCCAAGTCCGCCCTTCATCGTCCCGAGCATCTGCGCGGCGTCCTTCCAGCCGAGATTCCCGCCAAGCCACTGTCCGTCCTTCATGCCGGGATAGCTTTCTCTCCCCATGAAGGCCGGATCGCGCATATCGGTGAAACCGTCGGAGGCGACTCTATCGCCGCCACCCTCGGAAATGATCTCCTCCAGCACCTTTTCGATCGGCTTCTCCTCTTCCAGTTCTTCTTCTTCGACGACCGGCGGTTTGTACTTCCTCCACCACTGATCAAGGAAGCGGAAGTCGGGGCGATAATCCGCCGTCGCAAACGGCGTCCTATCGTCGATGATAGGGTTATGCCCGTAATACCCAACCTGTCGTTTCCATTCGTCGGAGAACGGGTTGTCGCTCACATAGAGCGGATTCACACCCTGGGCTATCGCGTTCGCATATATCTCCGCAAGCACCTGTTCATTCACACGCTCTCACCTACCATTTCCACCTCGGGTCCGTCGTGTAGGCCCCGTAGGCGATCATATCCAGCACGTCCAGAGCCGCAGTGCTCGCAATCCGTATCTGGAAATTGTCAGCACCCTTGGATACCTTCGCCTGCATCAGCTCCACACCCGTCCTGTCCCAACCGGTGGATTCCGTATCCCACTGCGAAATGGCGTCGTCCCACCCCACCGGCACATTCGCCTCTCCAGCGAACGGAATCGTCCGCTGGTACACGGAACCGTAATCCGTCCGCACGTCGAGATACACGCGCCCCGAAGAGCGCACCGAAACGGCGAGCATGAACTTCTCGAAGAAGCTCCTGTACGGCGGCTGATCGAACGTGAACACCCTCGAAAGAAACGCCTTCGACGGATTGTTCCCGCCGCTTCCGTCCGAATCCACGCCGTCGAGTTCAACGTCCCTGTCGAAACGGAGCACGGTTCCTTCCCTGCTCCCGAAAAACACATCGTCGCCCAGACAGGAGACGCAACTCGGCGTGAACCCGGCGAAGATGAATCGGAACCATCCCTCGGCCCCACGGTGCAGCATCATCACCTGCCCGGAAGTCAGCACCGCGAACGCGACGCCGTACCGCGCCGAATACCCCATGTGACGCGGCCTGTCCTCGTCGAAAATGGAATTGACCCGAAGCGACTGCGGAATCGACCCGACGTTCCCGATGGAATCGACAAGCTGCAACGAGTAGATGCCGCCCGCCCCCGCGAACAGCACGTCGTCGCCCGACGGACAGATGCACCGCGCGTCGATGGCGGAAATCCCCTCCGCCGCCTGTTCCCTCCGCAGGTAGTCGCCGTCCGCTCCGGAGAGCGACCCGATGACGCGGTGAACGGTGTTCCGCACCCCGTTCGCGTCGTATTTGAACAGCATCAATCTATCGGTGAAGTTCACGAGGCCGTTGAGCACCCCTCCGTCGTCCCTGTCCACGTTGAACGAACCGCCGGTGTAGGCCGGGTCGTCCCCCGTCCCGTCCCAACCCCAATCTTTCGCGTCGTCCACGCCGGAGTACCACACCTTGGAACCGGCCCGCTGCGTCACCCAGAGCCTGTTTGCGCGCACGCCTATCGCCCCCGCCTGATCCGGCGCGGGGTTGGAAAGCGCATGGGCTTCGAGCGTCTCCACGTAAATATCTCCGACCGCCCTATCCTCCGGCAAGTGCGGGTCTTCGTCGAGGTCGATGTCGCGCACCGTGTAAATCACCTGCAACGCACCGCCTGTTGCGACATACAGCTTCCCGTAAAAAAGCGCGGAGATTATAGGGGAATCGTTCGTCAGCGCGTTCGTCACGCCAAGATACAGCGCCCTCCCGCCGGGAGCTTCCGCCGCACAAGGAAGCGTCGCCGGGTCCTCAACCACCACAAGCGAAACCGGTTCTTCGAGATTCCAAGAAAACCACTCGCCCTTGTCGGACATGTAATACCGAACAGAAGGAGCATCCTCATCGTCGTCCACCGCCTCCCTGACAGTCTCTCCGTCGAGCGTCTCCCAATCGCCCCACGACCACCCCGCGTTCAGCCCCCAATACGAAACCCTCGGAATGGCGAACACCTTGCGGTCGGCGAAGAGGATGTACACGTCGGAAGAAGGAAGGTAGTCCATGTTCGTGATGGCGAGATAGTCCGTCCCCGTCGTCGATTTCGTCACCGGATACTGCGCCTCGCCGATCCCGGACGTCGAAAGAGGGACCGGCATCATCTTTTTCGTTCCCCATCGCGTCCCGAACTTCCCGTAGGGGCTCACCCAGAAGTTCACGCTGTCCACTATCTCCGTCTCTCCGATCTCGTGCGGAGGGCGCACCGTGTTCATTCCCTTAACCGGGGTTTGCAACCTTTGTTTGAACTTCGGACTGAGATTCGGCGCTGTTCCTGCAGCTTCATTGATAGGCACGAAACATCACCACCCCTTCGGGGCGGGAATCCAATACCCGTTGCACGTCACAAGAGGCGGCTCCCGAATCTCCAGAGCGCGCATCACGTCCCGCTTGTACTGCTGATACAGAGACGCCTCCATCTGCGGCCTGCCGCCGAGACGGTTCTGCGCCTTCATGATCACGAAATTGACAAGAAGCTCCAGCACGGAAGACGGCATCGGCACCTCGTCGTCCGTCAGCGTAGACGCTTCCAATCGAAGAATGTCCGGCTCGCGCACCAGGCGCACCGTCAACGTCGTCTCCTCTGCGGGCGTCCCCCACACGCGGAGCGTGTCCAGTCCCTCGACCGTCCACATCTCGATCTTGGAATACTCCCGAGTCGGCAGATCGCCCGGATGCTCGTAGGGGAGAAGCGCCGCATCCAGCGTCACCGAAATCATCTTGAGCGGCGGACTTGGGAGCTGCACGGAGTTCTCTTCCGCGAGAATCGTCACATCGTCCGTCTGCTCCACCAACGGGTGATGGAGTTCCGCCGCAAGTCTCCACGCCGAAGCGAACCCGTCGTTCAGATACGAAACCAGCTCGTCGTCCTTCCACTCGCTCGCGGTCGGCTCGGCAAGCTCGTACCGCACCTTGCGGACGATATCCGAGACCCGCATGGCCTACCTACTCCTTGCCTTCGAGCAGTTCGATAAGCTCTTCCTTCGTGTTCGACACCTTGTACCGAATACCCCTGTTCGCGCACATCGAACGCACTTCCGCCATCGTCTTCCCAAGCAGCGCGTTCCTGTCGATACCTGACTTCTTCGGCTCCGCTTCCGGTTCCGCCTTCGCTTCCGCCTTTGCTTCCCCCTGGTCGAGACTCAGCGCGCTCTGCCGCTGCCCGACAATGGGAACCTCCGCCGGTTTCGGCCCCTCAAGCACAACCCCGCCGGAAGGAACCGGAGGCATATCCACCATGCCGTGCGTCGTGATCGAAAAACGAGGCATCCACCGCGCATACGGATCGCTCCGCACCTGACCGGAAACCGTATCCTCCATCTGCGCCGAAAGATAGCTCCCCTTGTTCTCAAGCACCGCGAGAAACTTCCCCGCAACGCGAGTCTGCTTCCCTATTGGAATCCGCACCTTCTGAAAGTTCACCGCCACGAACTGCTCTCTGGAATCCCTGTCCTGATTGTCGAATACCGTTACCGTGTACATCTTCTCGGGTTGAAACATGCTCATTGAAAGTCCTCCCTTTCACATATGAAAAAAGCGGAGAGACTCTCGCCTCCCTGCTCGTCGTTCACTCTCCGTTATCCGCCTTAAGTTCCCGAATCGGCTTTCACCGTTACGACGAACGTCGCGGAAGCGTTGAAGCCGCACACCGTCGCCGTCACCGTCAGCGTCGCCGTGTCGTCGGCCTTCCACGCGGATTCGCTCAGCGTCACCTTCGCCCCGTAAGTACCGCCGTCCATGGCGTAGCTCCCAGCGACCGGATCGACCGCCATCGCGGCCCCCACCACATCGCTCGTGTCGGCGACCGCAAGCGTCACCTTGCCGTTGTACCATTTATGGAGATTCCCGTCGGAATCCTCCAGTCTGATCCCGATCTTGTAACTCGGCCCCGCCGCCGCTTCCGTCTCCGTTACAGTGTCAGTCGTCTGCGAAAGCGTCAACTTCACATCTCCGGAAAGAATCTTCGACATCAACTCGAAATTCTCGTTTACCGCCGCGTCCTCAAGCACGCGATACTCCATACCACCACGCTCCCATCACAATGCGAAAGGGGCGGATTCCTCCGCCCCAATCAATCAAACTATGCCTTCACCGTCGCAACAAACGTCGCGTCCGCGACAACGAAACCGAGAATACCCGTCCCGGCGGTAGCCAGGTCGGAGACCGTCAGCGTCGCCTTCTTCCCCGCCGTCCACGCGGCCTTGCTCATCGTCACCTTGACTTCGAGTACGCCGTTCGTCATGGCGCGCTCCCCGGCGGCGGGATCGATGCTCGCGGCTCCGGTATCGTCGTCGTCCGCTATAGCGAGAAGCACCTTGCCGTTGTACCAGTTATGCACCTCTCCGGCTGCCGTGGTCAGTCTCACCGTAATGTTATACACCTGCGCCGCAGCGGTGCATTCGGCAACCGTCGGAGAAGCGGTCGTCTGCGAAAGCGAGAACACCATGTCCCCGCTCATCGCCTTCGCCATCAGTCCGAAGTTGTCGTTCAGCGCGGCATTTTCAAGAGTTCTGAATTTCATACTCATATCCCGTCACCAACCTTACGCCGTCACGCCGTGCTCGTAACGCACGATGCGACTGTCGTCGAGGATAATTCCCGCCCACATGGTCTTCCAACCTACGGTCGACCTCTGGTTCAGCGGGTCGCTGGTATCCATCGTATCCTTCGCGCCCTTCGCCTTGATGATGATCCCGCTGTTCCCTTTGTTCAGAGGAACCTCCGCGAACGCGCCCTCGCCGAAGATGATGGTCGAATACACGTCCGTCTTCGAAGCGTTCACGCTCGCCTGGATGCCGGCACTCGGCGTGTCGCCCGCGGCGTAGGCGATCGGCGCGTTGCTGGTGAGGATGAAGCGGATACCCGCAAGCGTCCCGACCTCGCCCTCGAACACGCCCCTGCTGCTGGCGTACTTATGTACCGGAACGAACCCGCCGCTCGCCTCCAGGTCCTCCAGATCGGTGATCATGTCCGTGTGTCCGATGGCGATGTACGCGGCGGGCACGGGCTGCGTCGCAATCCCGGTGCTCGGGTCGATCATCTTGGTGATCATCGGCACGTCGTTGGAGCGCAGGAAGCGGTGAATCTTCTGGAAGTCAGCCTTCTGTATCTTGTCCTTGATCGTCGCCGTGGACGTTTTACTGTTGGCGAACACCTCGTTCGTCCCCTGCATCAGCTCGTTGCGGAGCACCGTGTCGAGCGTCAGCCCCTGCTGCCGACCGAGTTTCTCAGCGGCGATGGTGATCTCCGGGTCGAAGCCCGTCATTGTCGTCACGTCGGAAATACCGACCCAGTCGCCGTACTGGCGAAGAGTCGCCGTGATCTCGCTCTTGAGAATCTTGCTGCCGACCGGGGTGATGGCCTCGCCAAGTTCGGTCGTCGCCGCCGAAAGATCGGCGTAGCGGGCGAAGTTGATCGTCTTGCCGCTCTTGTCCTTCATCGGGAACTTCTCACCGAACTGCGCGTAGGTGAGAAGAGAACGCGATGTCGTCAGAAGCGTCTTCTCGTAAAACGTCAGTGCCGCTCTGGAAAAATCAGCCGCCTTCATATACTGTGTGCTCAAGTAGTATCACTCCCTGATAAAATTTGAGCGGGTACCCGCCTCATCTGGCGCCACCCGCTTTCACTCGTTCGAGCAGTTCCTTGAATTTCGCGTCCTCCATGTCCTCGATCACCTTCACGTAATCGCGCGAACCCTTCGACGGGCGTGCCCGTCCGGACGCCGCTTCGGCGTGCGGGGCGCGGGGCTGCGGACTTCTCTGCGTCTCGGCGGGCGCTGCGGGAGCGACCGGAGGAACCGGCGCTGTCTGCGCGGGAGCCATCATCGACGCCACCTTCTTACGCGCGCTGTCGTACAGCCATACGAATGTCTTCGGATCGCTGTCGGCGGCCTGAAGCACAGTCGGCGGAATCTGCCCGGCCTCTATCGACTGCCGGATGAACTGCGCCGTCTGGTTGAAGAGCGGGTCCGCACGCGCCGCGTCGAGAATCTTTTCTCTGCGGCGCACCTCTTCAAGCATCGCGTTCTCGGTCTTGAATATCTCCGCCGCTTTCGCACCGGCGATACGCTCCGCCTCCGAACGCACGAGATTCGGAATCTCCTCCTTGAAGACGCGCTGCGTCCACTCCTCGTAGGTTTCATCCTCCCGCATGGGAGGTATTTCGATCTTCTTCTCCGGCTCCGCCGGCGAAACCTTTTCATCCTTCTTCGCGGGCTGTCCTCCGCGAATCCGGTTCAAAAGCTCCTCCTGCAAATCAGGATTCGCTTCGAGAGCCTTCAATACGTGCCGGTACGGCGCGAGCGCCTGCATCTGCTGCGTGTAGTGCAATCCCTTCTGCGCCAGCGTCACTGCGTCGTTGTAGTCGTGAATGGAAATCTCCTGTCCATCCACCTTCAACTTCATCAGCGGCGGCTTCTGCGCCACGGGGGGCGTCTCAACAGACTGCGATTGTTCCGGCGTCTGAAGCGGCGTTTCTTCCACATCCGGAACCTTCTCCGGCTCCGGTTGCTCATCCCGCTCTTCGCCGAAAAACTCATCCAATGCCGACTCGTCTTCCTCCGACGCGTCCTCGTCTCCGCGAGCGCGTGCGGCCATCGACTGGTAGTATTCCTCCCTCGACTTTTCGAACTCGCCGGTATCGCTTTCGTTCTCCTGCGCCAGTACCTGATCCAGTTCTTTCTCCACGGTAGTGCCTCCTTGTTTTGTGCTCCCGGAAACCGGCGGATACCCCCGAACGCGGGCGGCCCCCTCTCCGGGTTGGCCAATAAAAAAGGGCTCCGAAGCCATCGCTCCGAAGCCCCCATATATGGAAAAAGACGGGCTATCCCGTCTCTCCTTTGTTGATCTCGCTATCCCTAATCTTCTTCTGATCCCGCTGCCGAGTTGTCTTGTTAATTCCGCTACCGAGTCCCCTTGTTGCTCTCGCTATACCTTCCGCTCCATCAGCTCTCTGACTTCATCGCGCGTCTCGCTGATCCAGCGGACGAACTCCCGCACACCCTGCGCCCTCGCGAGGGAATACTTCGTCATGTCGTCGCCGGAGGGAGAACTCAACAGCGCGGCGTACTTCACATCCAGATACACGGCCGCAAGCTCGTGCAGCGCCTCGAACCCAAGCCTCGACGTTATGTCGAGGAACTCCACCGGATCGAGCTTGTTGTCTCCGGGAAGGCTCCGGTGCATCATACCGGCGCACCTCCCTGCATCGGTACAGCCCCCTGTGCCGGTGGTTGTTCCCCTTGTGCCGGGGGAGGAGCCGCCTGCGCCTGTTGCGCAGCCGCCTGCTGCACCTGCTGAGCTATCTGCGGTACCACGTTCGCAATACTCGGGTGCTGCAAGATCATTTGCATCATCTGCATCTGCTGCTGCATCTGCTGCATCTGCTGCGTCATCTGTCCCATCACGTTCGGATTCGTCATCAACTGGCTGTGATCCTTGAAGCCCCATCCCTCAAGCAGCTTCACCATGATGGCGTAGATGTTGTCCGGAGTCATAACCTGCGCCTGCACCAAACCCGGAGCCATCTGGATAAGCTGAATCATCTGCTGCTGCACGACCTCCTGCTTGCTCGCCGAAATGCCGACGGACACCAGAATGTCGAACTGCCCCGACACGTCGTCCTTGTTGATCACGATAGGCTCTCCGTACAGCCGCACGACGAACTCGTCGCGCACGAACTGCCGGTTCAACGAAAGCGCCTTGACGAAGAGGTTTCTTACACCCGTCTCGGCGAAAAGCCTTGCAATCAGCTCGATGCGCTGCTGGCTCGCCCCCATTATTGCTGTTATGCCCGTGGCAGTATTCGCCGTCACCGTCATTTTTTGACCGCAACAATACAACTCGTCATCAGCTTCAACAGAAAGACACCGCATTGGTTCGACAGGAATTTCTCTTATCGAAACAATCCGCTGCTTCTCCCAAAACTTCTCCCGAGTTCTCCATCGCGCGACCTTTGCGGGAAGTGTCACGGGGCAGAACGGCGTAGCAAAAACAACATGCGCAGCCGGTTTCGCATTCGGGAACTTGTGTCCGCACGTCTCTCTCCAATTCACGTCAGCCTTGCACCCGAATGTTTCGATGAGCTTGACAAAGCTCTCAACCAGCGCCGGTTCAGAACTGCAAAAAATAGAATCCCCGTTCTTGCTGATGTGTCCGTCCGTATCCATCAGGCCGCGCAACAGCGCAAGACGCTGTTCAAAACTCCCGCGAAGATATATTTCGGGAATGTGCTTCACGTTATATTTCGTATCTTCGTATCTTGAATCCTTCAAACACCCCAAGTCTTTGAGTATTTTACGGAACGGGGTGTTTACCACCTGATATGTAATAGCTTTCCCGCTGTGCTGCTTCGAGCATTTTTCCACGCCGCCCTTATAGAACCCCTTTGCCCATTTTTCGAATGCGTCGAGAATCTCCGCATCCTGCGTCGTGAATCTATTCGTATGCGAATTGCCGTCTCCAAGCCATGCGCCAAACACATACGGGTCCATCGGCAACTCTTTTTCAGTGAAATCGGGAGACTGCACGCGCGGCACATAGACATGATGTCCGGACTGCATAAGATCGAATATGCGCTCCGCAGGGAGTTTCTCCCAATCAGGAGACATGTTCTGATATTTCTCGCCGCACACCTTCACGGCCCACCTATGCTCTCCACCCGACCTGATAACATCCCCAGTCTGAAACACTATTTCGAATGCACGTTCCGGTACCTGCACCGGATGCGCCTTGATAACTTTTGTCCCCTTACCGTTGGACCCGACAACAATGTCCCCTTCAACAATATCTTTATTCAATTTCACGGACCCATCTATCAGGGGAATAAGCGTATCTAAAGCGAGCATCTTATTCAAGCTGCGACTATCCAGCCCCTGATTATAACGAGTTATACCGGTTCGCTGCTCCAACTGCGTCTGTTCGAACTCCAACGCCATGAATCCGGCCTGTTGCAACGGAGGGGGCGTCAGAGGGCGCACGGCCCCCGGCATGTCGGTACGGACGACGCCGCCCGGACGCGGATTCACCAGCGACTCCATCTCCACTCCGGCCCCGCGCTGCACCTCCCACATCCCGTTGTTCTGCCACGAAATGTTGTCGAGTATCTGCCTGCGAAGGCTCGTCTTCGTTTCCTGGAACTCCTTCACCATGTCGGCGAAGCCGATCCCCTCGAACTTGTGCACATCGAGAACAGGACGAAGCACCTCGAACGGCGGCTCCCCGTGATCGTAAGGGTTCCGCTCAAGACGAATCACAACGTCGTTCGCAACGGTGATGACGTGCGGCGTCAGCCGTCCACTCCCGTCCGGATCGAACAGCCCCCACCACTCGTACAACTCCAGCGGACGACGCTTGTCCGCGTCCTCGATATTCTCCGTCATCGTCCACGGGTTTGTCCTGTTGTTCTCCGCGTTCCGGAAGCCCTTCTCCCTGTCGCTCCTGTCGCCGTCGCGCTGCGTGTTCCCCTTCTCGATGGCCTCTTCGACGTTGAAGTACACGCCCTCCGACTCCATTCGCCGCAGGTAGTCAGGCGTCCGGAAAACTCTATGGATAACGAAGCGGGCGTCGCGCAACTCTTCCGCTTCGGGATCGTACAGAAAGTCCTCCGGCGGAATCACTTCGTACACCGGCCCCGAATAATCGAGAATCGCCCTCTTCCCCTCGACGTTGAAATACGTCGCGAGACGAGGCATCGACTCGACCGCCATGCGCACGGCGTTGGCGAGCAGGCGTCGGCCCTCGTTGAGCCCCGCTTCCACGGCATCACGCACCGGACCGGGCTGGTCGTCGAACTCGTTGGCGGCGGCATTCAGCGGGCAGCCGCCGGGCAGCC
>ERZ795047.5146-NODE-5146-length-10735-cov-5.930524_pt1 | contig 10735 bp, 11 predicted proteins | sample MGYA00375131_ERZ795047 | MGnify/ENA primary metagenome ERZ795047 (study PRJEB30176, sample SAMN05720228) | activated sludge metagenome | isolation source: Anaerobic digester | place: Japan | collected 2015-05-20 ... | reverse complement strand
TCAGCGCGCCGATCTGCGCGGCTGTCACGCCGTGCGGGTTGTCGGTGCGGTTCGTATGCGCGGCCATCGGCGCGACGGCATCCGCCATTTCCTGCCTCAGATCGTTTATCGCGTCATCCAGCCGCTCGGCAGAGACGAAATCATTGGTCACCTGCGCGAATCTGTGCGCATACCTGCCCGTCGCGATCACGTTGTTGACGTTCGACATGACGAACGGATAAACCGGCCTGTCGCCATCCATTTCCAGCCAGAAGTACTCATCACCTGCCTGCGACACCCAGAAACAATACGCATTCGTGTCCAGCCGCACCGTGGCCGCGCCGTAGCACGACTTGTCGCCAATCTGATCTAGGCCAGAAAACACAACCTCAACCGCATCCACCGGGACGTTTGACGCGACGCCGGTCCAATTATCGCGGTCTACCACCGCGTGAACCGCAGGATACACACCGTCCACAGGGTCACCGTAAGACAACATCACCCAAACAGGGGCGATGAGCACATTACTCCCCGCTTGGCCGAAAAGTCCCGCCCCGCCCAGCGGACGCCGCACCTCCTGAGCCGCAAAAGCCCATCCGAGATTATTAGAAAACCCCTCGCTAAAAATCACATCCACGGCCTGACCGCCCATGTCCAGCGCCCACGACTGTGGACTGGCGAACACGTATCGGTCCCAAGGCACTTGAGACGATTTGCCGGAAGACACATACTCGCCCGCCGGGACAGACGACGCGCTGTTCGTGAACACGAGCACCACACGGTTGGAATCGACGCGCTCCACCTCCTCTGTCACGCGCAGCACACCGCCGGTCTCGTAGATCATCGAGCTGCCGACCGGCAGAACGTCGGTCTTGCGCACCAGCCCCCATCGCCAGATGTCGCGCATGGTGACATCGGCAAGGACGGCGCCGACGAACAAAAAGAAACAGACCGACACCGAACAGACGAAAAACCGTTTCATGCCAGCCCCCTCATTCGTAGTTCAGAGCCGGAAGGTTTTCGCCGTTCTCGCCGGGCGCGTGGAGCCCCGAGGCGTGTTTCACGCGCCGCCCCGAATCACCGGCGGGAAAAACGGCATAGCAGCGCCAGACCGCCTGTGTCGCGTCAGCGAAGCGGGGCGCTTCCGCGAAATACTCGACACCATCGACCGCAAGAGTGATCGACGCGTTTTGTGGCGCGATCAACGCGGAATAAATTGCACCAGCAGACATAAGAACCTCCTAGGTATGTAGTCAGACGTCCTATAAACCGTCATCGGGTTTGGGAAGGCGTCATTTGGCCGAGGAACGCGCCGACAGGGCGTAAAGTTCCACGGATCCGGACGTGAAAGTCATGCCGAGGCAGCACGCCCGAAGACGCCGCCCGATGAACGAGCCCACGGTGGGGAAGCCGGTCACGGTCAGATTGTTGACGTGCGTCACGGATGCCTTTGTCACCGCGTCGCGGGAGGCAAAGGACATCCGCAGGGGTATCTGGTCCCCGTCATACTGCCCCACCGAGCGCAGGGTAGCCCCCGCGTCAGTGAACATTTTTTCGGCGTGCTCAAGCCCGCAAGCGAAGGGGCGGGAAACAAACTCGCCCGCGCCGGAACTGGTGAACAGCATGGGCTCGGTCAGGGAAAGCGTCTGCAGCGAGCAGTCGCCGCCCAGCATCTTCAGCTCTCTGCCGGTCGGCACGTCGCCGACCGCGAAGCCGAGGCAGTCCATGCCCTGCTGACGCCAGATGCCGACCCAGCATCCGGCGGAAAGCGAGTAGACGAGTATCGCGCCGGAAGAGGTGTAATCGACGCGGATGGAAAACAAGAGGCGGTCGCCGAACACGACGGCGGACACCAGCGGGCTTGGCTCGGCCTCCCAGACCACGCGCTGGCGCCAGAAACCAGAGATCGGCTGTGTCTTCGGGACGCGCAGGGCGCGTCCCGAAAGGTCTACGGCCCGGACGCCGTCATCGGAAATGAACCAGCATCCTTGGTCGAAGACCACGAAAGCGTTGTGCCCCACGCATCCGTGATCGGCGTCGATGCACTCGACGCCGATCTTTTCAGGCTCGCCGTCGCAACCGGAAAGCAGCCATACGCTGTTGCGCTTGAAGGCCGCGATCCGCCCGTTGCCGAGCGCGGCCATGCCCAGGATGTCATCCCGCCCGCCGAGGCCGCAGTCTACCTTTTCCGCGCCGAAGACGAGGCCGGACACGCCGGTGTTGTCCACGGGCGCGGACGCCGCGACGGAACTGTAGACCTCGCCCGCGCCGGTCTCGACGGCCAGCCACACGCGCCCGTAGGCATACAGCGCGGCGCGGCACGGCGGGATGTAGTCCGCCGTGCCGTACTCGGTGGAAAGACGCTCAAACGCGCCCTTCGGGACGGGGGAGCCCGCAACCGTGCCGTCCCAGCGGAACACGTACCCCGCGCCGCCGCGCGTCACCCACACGTAGGCCACGCCGCCCACCTGGAGCGCGACGTAATGCGGGGCCAGCGGCTCGCTCTCCGAGCCGTAGAACAATCCGTCCCCCGCGCCGGAAAGGTCGGGGAAGAGGATTTGGACGCGCCCGAGGTCGACGCCGGACGCGTCGACAAGGTACCCGCAAAAAGCGAACGAATCGACCACGTAGTTGTGCTCGATGAAAAACAGGCAGTCGCCTAGCGAGGATCCGGAGAAACGGAAAAGGCCGATGTTGCGGATCGTCTCCATGCCGAGCGGACGCGCGCGCACGTCAACAAGGCGCGGGCGAGACACGAGACGCCCGCCGACCAAGTCCAAGTTCTGGGCGAACAGGTAGCTGTCGGCGGGCAGCTTGCCGTCCGCCGACGTGTCGACCATCCCGCCCGCGAAAGATGTCTGCCGGTCAATGGTCATAGATCGACTCCGGCGGCGTCTGCACGTTGTCGCGCTCGGTCTCGCGGTCGGTCGACGCGAGCGCGTTTTTCAGGTGTTCGGCGGCATCGGCGAACGCGGCCTTGCGTGCCGCGTCATCACCCACGAAGCGGTACATCTCGCCGAGCACGAAAAAATAAAGCGCGGTCTCGAAGCGCGTCAACAGAATCGAATCGCCGCCGGAGAGGTCGGCAAAGCGGCGGAGCCCCTTCACCGTGACCGTCAGGGCGGCGGAAGGGACGGGCGCAAGCCGTATGCGGCGGACGGGTTTCCCCGCATCATCTGTCCCGTCGGGCAGGGCTAGGAAGCGTGTCGGCGCGCCCGACGCGTCGAGCCACACGCCCGGCGCGTCGGCAGCAGCCGCCGCGCTGATCGGCAGTATCGCACCGTGGGGGCCGCGCACGGAAAGGATCACGTCGACGACCGTGGGGAGCGCGACCTCCAGCGCTCCGGCAGGCACCGCGACATCGAGCGCGTCAAGCTCTGTCTCGGGGTGCGCGTCGCGCGTCCAGATGTGCCGGTACCAGCGGTTGAGGTCGGCGAGACCCATTGCGGCCAGCGCGTCTGGCACGGCCCCGGCCATGCACAGGCCGGCCTTGACACCGGCTTTTTCCACAAGAGCAGCAGCAGTCATAGACACACCTCAAAAAAAAGCCCCGCGCCGGTAAGAATACATGAAGAACCCGACGCGAGGCGCCCGCGACAACGGGCTATGATTGAGAACAGGGAACTAGAACCAGTATTCGACGAGCGCCGCCGCAGTCAGAGACTTGCTCGCCGCCGCGACGAGATCGAAGAGCACGGGAGCCCCCGCGTCGCCGGAAATGAAGTCCTCGACGGTGACGGCGGCGTTGCCTATGGCCGGGAGCCCGTCGACCACATCCTTGCCCGGGACAAGGATGTAGGCGCGGGTGTTCGCCGGAATCGCGCCCACGGCCGTGATGGTCGCTTCGCAATAGGGCTCGCCCTCGACATCGGAGTACTGGGCGCCGACGACCTTCCACCCGTCAGAGGTCAGGAGCAGCAGCTTGTCGTTTGCGGTCAGCGTGTGCCCCTTGAACTTGTGGCCGCCCGCCACGTCGACGGGCACCTTGACCTTGGTCGCGGTCGCGCCGAGCGCCTCAAGCAACTGGAACGAACGCGCCAGCTTCGGCACGTAAAACTTGACCGCGCAGGCGGCGTCGTTTCCGAGCGCCGAAAACCGGCGGATGACCGCCTTGCTTTTCTGGTGCTCGGGGATGACGACGGGAACGGCTGTCGCGCTCGTGGCGACGCCGGAAACCGTGGTGATGTTGATCTTCTCCATGATGGATCTCCTTGAAGAGTGTTTTGAAAAAAGCGGGTTGCGCAAAGCGCAACCCGTGAAGGCTACGCGTCTTCGTCAGGCAGGTCGGAAGGCTTCTCGTCAAACGCCGAGGTGTAGGCGAGGTTGACGCCGTTGTCGCGCTGCATGACCATCGCCTGGCACGGGAAGCGCAGGGCCACCGTCAGGTTGTTGCCGGTCACGGTGATGTCCTGGCATTTGAAGGTCGGGGCCAGCAGTTGGCGCTGCTTGCTTCCGGCTTCGCCGAGGTCGAGGTAGCCGAAGCAGTTCTCGCCGAAAAGGTGGCACACCCGGACCTTGCCGGAGTTCTTGCGCGTGCGCAGGGCGCCGCCCTCGTCGGGGAGGTCGCAGCGGTAGGCGTCGGACTGCACCTTGAACGCAACGCCGGCGTAATCGACAGAGCTCCCGGCGCCGAAAATGCGCTGGCTCGAATCCTCGACGCGCTTGATGGCGTCCATGAACTTGGAATCGCCCAGCGCGATCTGCTGGATGCCCGGCGAGTCGATCACGCACACGACGCGGTCGCCGATGAGCGGCACGTTGCCGTTGCGCAGAAGCGACGCGGCGCGGACGATGTCCGCAAGCGTGATGTAGGAATCGGAGCGCAGGGCGTTGAAGCCCGCCACCCCGCCCGCGTAAATCGTGCGCAGGGGCTTCGGGGCCTTGACGTACTGGTTGCTCAGGTTCGTCACGGCCACGCCCAGCGGCACCACGAAACGGTCGTTCACCACGACGTGGATCATGCGCTTCGCCCACTTGACCAGCCGCTTCTTGGTTACCGACAGGATGTCGACAGGATCCTGCTTGATGAGGCGCGGACGCAGCGCCAGATAGCCGGCCAGCTCCTGAAGCGAGACCTGGAACACGTCATCGGTAAGCACCATCGGAGCCGCAGGCTCCTGGTCTTCCGCGTACAGGACGGGAGAGTCGTTTGCCGCGCCGGTCGCCAACGGCAAATCGCCGAGCGAACGGAATTGGACAAACGTCCCGCTCTTTTCGTCAAGCTTTGACTTGACGCCGAATTCAGAATTCGCGAGAGGGGTCTCGAAGTCCTTCTCGGCGATTTCCTGAAACGCACGGTCAAAGTATCCCTGCACCGTGCCTTTTAGGGTTGTGAGGTCCATAGTGTTTACTCCTTCGTGTTGAGCTGCTCTGCCAGCCACTCTTCAGCCGTCTGCTTCGCCGGGGCCGCCCCCGTGCCCGGAGGGGTCGCCGCAGTCCCGACAAGCTTGGTCAGCCGCTCGACCTCGGCCTTGAAGTCGTCGCGCTCTTTGACCGCCGCGTCACGCTCGGCGGTCAGAGCCTCGACCGTGCCCTTGAGCGCGTCGCGCTCGGCGGTCAGGTCTGCGACGGCCTTCTTGTCGGCCTCGGCCTTTTCCGCCGCCGCTTTCTCGGCGGCGGCTTTCTCGGCTTCGGCTTTCTCGGAAGCCTTTTTCTCGGCTTCCTTCTTGTCGGCCTCGGCTTTTTCCGCCGCCGCTTTCTCGGCGGCGGCTTTCTCGGCTTCGGCTTTCTCGGAAGCCTTTTTCTCGGCTTCCTTCTTGTCGGCCTCGGCTTTTTCCGCCGCCGCCTTCTCGGCGGCGGCTTTCTCGGCTTCGGCCTTGCCAGCAGTGGCTTCCGAAGCGGCGGCAGTCGCGCCGCCCCCCGATGCGCCGCCCGCGCCGGTGTCTGTGTCAGCCACCGGCGCCCGCAGCGCGTACCAATGAAGTCCCTTCAACATCATGCTAAAAACTCCACATCTTTTTTGCGAAACCGTTTCTCGCGCAGGGCGCGCCAACACCATCCGCACCCTCTACTGACCCGCCCCCGACTTTGGGAAGCGCGCCGACATCCGGCGCGTCTTTGGATGACGCGCCCCCGTCTTTACCGCCCTCGAACAATGACGGCGGGACTGCGTTAGACTTATTCTTCTTCATCGTTCTCTCCTTCCGGCTCGCCTTCGACGGCCAGCCTTTCGATTTCACCCACCATGAGCGACATGCCGCCCGTGACGCCGTTCCCGAACGCGCCGCGATCGGCCACGGCAAGCGCGCGGTCGACCGTCATTGCGTGGAGCGTCAGCAGGAATTTCTTGCCGCTCGGCGTCTTGAAAAAACGGTCGAGGTTCACGCTGTCGGTTTCCGTCCATGCCTTCGGCGGCGCGATGCGCGCGCCCGGCATCCATTCGGGCGCGTCAACACGGGACGCGCCCGCGCAGCCGCGCCCGCGCTGACGCGCGGGACGGAAACGCTCCCAAAAATCACGTATCGCGTTAAGCATCCGCGCCCCCAGTGCCTTCGGCGGCCATCACCTTACGCGCAAGCTCGGTGTCGAGCGTCTGGAAAATCCACAGGTAGAACTGCTTGACCGAGCAGGGGCCGAGTGTCTGCGTCATGTTTTCCAGAACCGGCGCGAGCTGCCCCATGTTGGTCAGCGAGGTTAGCGTTTTCTGCTGATTCACCGAGCGCCCGGACACCCCCGCCGACACGACGAACTCGGCACGCCACGCCTCGGGTTCGAGGACGCGCTCGGCGCTCAGCGTCATTCCGCACCGCCCGCCGTTGAGACGCGCCTCGCGCGAGATGCCCGTCCAGATCATGCCGAAGAGCTCCGCCCACGGCTCGGCGAACCGGTCGACGGAGTCGATGGTCATGCCGTTCACGCTCGACATGAGCGCGTTGATCTCGGTCGCGGTCTTGCGCTGGTCGCCGCCGGTCAGCGAGGACATGAAGCCCTGCGCGGAGCCGACGCGCTTCATGGCCGCGTTCCGCGCGTATTCCTGTTGGTAGATCTGCTTGTCGACGGGGGCGTTGAACCAGACGATCTCCTGATTGCCGATGTTCTCGCCAGCGCGGAACCGGAACGTCTGGCCGGAGCGCGGCCCCTTGAGGAACGGCTTGCCCGCGAAGTCGAGGGCCACGCCGCGCACGGTGCGGTAGCATGACGCCTCTTTCTGGTCGTCTTCAAGAATTTCGGGCACCCCGGCGGAGTTGTAGAAGCCGCTCACGTCTTCGTTCTTCATCTGCACATACGGCCACGGGCGCAGGGGGACGTCTGGCTCCTGCCCGATGATGCGCGGCCACGTCCACGGGCTGTCAAGCAGCGCCGTGTCCGGGAAGTCGGGGCAGAGGAGGCAGACGCGCCGCCCGTTGTCGCTGTCGTAGAATATCTCCCACACCTCCACGCCGCGCGAGGAGTCGGAGAGGGTGCCCGCGCGGTAACGCGCCGCCGCGCTTGCCCCGCCGGAGGCGGACGCGCCGCCGCGCCCCGCCTCTTTGACCGCCTTCTCGACGACGGCCTTGTTCCACCCGCCGGACGCAGCCGCCGCCTCGAAGCGCGAGACGGTGTAGCGCATCATGTGGCAGACGCGCTCGGCCGCGCCGATTTCGTCAGTGCATGTCGGCACCACCACGTCCAGCGGCGAGGCGGAGACAAAATCGGAGATTTTGAATCCGCCGCGACCGGGGCGCTCAATGACTTTCGCGAGGCCGTGGCCGAAGGTCAGCACGTCATCCACGCACTGGGCGATACGCGCCCGAGTGCGCGGGAGGCGCCGCAGGTGGAAGTCGAAAGCCGCCTCGACCGCTTCGGAGTGCTTCACGCCGAGCGCGTCAAGTCCGATGAACTGCGCGAGGCGGGGGGAAAGCCAGAGCGTGGTCATGATCGACTGCTTGCAGTCCCTGATCATGTCCGCTATGACGGGCTCGACGATGTTGGGCGCGCCAACATAGAGCGGCTTCTCGGTGTTCTTTTTCTTGTACCGCTCCGCGCGGTTTTTCTCCGCCCGCTTGAGCCAGGCCGAGCGGTCGCCGAGATCGGAATCGACCAGCTCTTTCAGCGTTTTGAACCGTCCAGAATCGTTTGCAGAAATCATCTTGCGCTCCTAACAACCCGCCGCCGACTTTGGGAAGGCGGGCGCGTCAGTCATCCCACGGGCTTCCCGCGTAAAGGTCGCGGTCGCGCCGCCGCCGCGTGGGGGACGTGATGTCAGACCGGTCTTCGGGCGGCGCGGTCAGCCGCTCGTAATCCATCTCCCAGAACAGCATGGCCAGCGCGTCGGACCGGTTCGGGGAGCGCGGCAGCTTGTTCTTGGGAACCAGCTTGAGAGGCGAACTGTCCACGTCGTAGCGGGCGAACGCGATTTCTTCGCGGAGCTTTTCGTCATCGGGCAAGATCACCTGCCCGAGGCGGCAGTGGTCGGCCAGCTTGAAGTACGCCTCTGCGCGGGCGTTCAGGTAGAGCGAGGGGTCATGCGCCGCCCCGCCGAAGTCGAACCGCCTCACGGGGCACCCGATGCGGTCGAAGTGGTTGTTGACGATCTTCCCCAGCCCGCCGTCATCGGACAGGCAGTTTTCCGGCGGCACGCCCACGCGCACCAGACGCGAGCTCACGATGTCGCAGAGCGCGTGATCGTCTCGCTCGAAACCCGACCACTCTATCCACGCCTTGTTGCCGTCGCAGACGGCAAGCACCTGTTCATCCCCGCCCGCCGAAATGTCGAGCGCCGCCCGCCTGTACTGCCCCGCGCCGACGTGCTGCACGCCGCCGCACATGGCGTTGTCGACGCACGTCATGTCGAATACCTGCCCCGCGCTCGCGGGCATGAACTCGCCGTAGATCATGGACTGCACCAGCTCGGGGCGCAGGGTCTCGATCTGGCTTTCGATGTCGGCGCGCTTGATCGGGTCTTCGCACAGGTGAGGGCAGTCCGTCCACTTGACGTGGAACGTCTGCCAGCGGCTTGAAAACTTGTTGAAGCAGTCGTAGAAGGGGCCGTGCGCCGCGCCGGGGCTCGACAGGTTGCACCAGCGTGTCGCGTGGCACCGCTCGAAAGCGTCGTAAATCGCTTGCGGCGGGGTTTTCGCCTCGTCCATCAAAAGCATCAGGGACGTTTTTTCCGCCGCGCCCGCCATTTCGACCCACTCTTCATCAGAGACCAGCCCGCGTAGCGGGTTGCTCGCGCCGACGATCTCGCCGGGCAGTCGCGGCGGCTCGTGCCACCCTTCCGCCTTGCCGGGGTCGGCAGTCGAAAAAGAGACGAGGCGGCTGCCGGTCTCGCTGTTGCGCCCCCAGCCGTCCCCGAACTCCCAGCACTTGCCCAGCCGCCCGCCCCACGCCCGGAGGTGCGGGTAGAGCTGATCTTTGACCTGGCGGTAGGATCCGCTCGTGGTCACGGTCAGCGAGCCGAGGAAGCTTTCCATGTGCCACAGCACAAGCGCCAAGACGACCGTCGAGGTCTTGCCGCTCTCGTTGCACGTGCGCACCGCGACGCGCGCGCCGCGCGGGGACATGGCTTCGAGGATGCCGGACTGCCACGGGTAGAGGTCGATGCCGAGGCGCACCCGCGCATACCCGTCCGCATTCGCCAGAAGCTTGAGGGTTTCGATGTCCATCATTCCACGCGCCGCCTGTGCGGGGACACCGCCCCTGGAAAGTATGACTCGAAGCGCCGTATCGCCGTCGACACGGTGCGGCGGCTCACGCCAGCGAGGGCGGCGATGTCACCGACCGCCCCCGCTGGAAGCCGCCCTTGGTAACGCTCGAAAAGTATCAGGATGACACGCCTCTCGGCATCCGGCGCGGCAGACATCCACGCAAAAAACTTCGAGAGCCCGCCGCAATTCTTGCGGCTTGCGCGGACACACCAACCGAGAAGCCCCATCAGAGGCCCCTCTTCCTTGTCCGCAGGCTCATCAAAATAGCGGTCTTCACCGACGCGCGGGAAGACCGGCCGTCCGTCCGCAATGTTTTCGGCCATGGCCTGCAGGCCGCTGAAATCGTCGTAAGCCATGGTGGCAGATAAGCAAAACCGTGTTGCCGTGTCAAACAAAATCATACGCCGTATTACGAAAAAAACCGGCAACAGAAGATTCTTTATTTCTCTCTCTTTTAATAAATAAGGAATCTGGGTCATGTGGTGCCCCAGTCTGGGTCATGCCGTGACCCAGTTCTGGGTCATGCCGTGACCCAGTCTGGGTTATGCCGTGACCCAGATTTAGGCACCTTTCACCAGATCAAAGACACGGGAAAAAGGGGGCTTGGATAAGGTAGGGTCGGCTAGCCTTTCGCCGGAAAATCACACCCCCCTTTTATCGGTTAGGGTGGCACGCCACATTAGAAGGGTCTACGTCCCCCGCCGCCCCGCCATTAGGGGGCTAGCCACGCCGCCACGCCCTATCAGAGGGCTACGTCCCGCCGCCACGCCGCCCCATCGTAAGGGGGGACTCCGTCCACGCGCCCCGCCATTAGGGGGCAAGCCACGCCGCCGCCCCGTCATAAGGGGGGCTAGCCACGCCGCCACGCCGCCATTAGGGGGCTACGTCCCGCCGCCGCCCCGTCATAAGGGGGCTAGCCACGCCGCCGCCCCGTCATAAGGGGGGCTAGCCACGCCGCCACGCCGCCATTAGGGGGCTACGTCCCGCCGCCGCCCAACATAAAGGGGCAAGCCACGCCGCCGCGCCGCTGAAATCAGCGGCGCGTCAGCGCACGGCGCGCCAACACTAGGGTGCGGGGGAAACGGCGCGCAAACCTCGGTCGCCGCCCCCCACGCCCGCAGATAGCG
>ERZ795047.5145-NODE-5145-length-10735-cov-8.845318_pt1 | contig 10735 bp, 10 predicted proteins | sample MGYA00375131_ERZ795047 | MGnify/ENA primary metagenome ERZ795047 (study PRJEB30176, sample SAMN05720228) | activated sludge metagenome | isolation source: Anaerobic digester | place: Japan | collected 2015-05-20 ... | reverse complement strand
AGACAGGGCATTCAATCATCAAAACCCATGTAGTGAGGGACTTTAGTCCTGTGTCCCTTTATAATATCATAAATACATCTCACCTTTATACGCGATGTATTTATAGTTTTAGAGAAAGGATACAAAATCTCTCACTACACTTTTCCCTTAATCTCTACTTGAATATAAAGAGCACAAAATCCCAAGTACCAAAACCTGCTGTTTTTGTGTCCACACATACAGGTTCTTGACACTTTTTTTTGTGTATGGAATAATGGTTCTATAACTTAAACCATGAAACCAGACGAAATTCTACGCGTCTACAAATATGATGTAATAACACGGTTTAGGGAAAATGCAATTCTCCCTGCGTATAAAGGTGCAACATTAAGGGGTGCATTTGGAATTGCCTTCAAAAACAGTATCTGCGTAAATAAGAAAATCCAGGACTGCAATGGATGTCTTATTTCTAATAAATGCATATACAAACAAATATTCAACACAGAGGTCATCTCTGACGAAAAATCCCAGAATTTTCCCCAGCCGTTTATCCTTGAACCTCCTTATGATAGACAAACATTCTATGGGAAAAATGATTACCTTAAATTTGGCCTTATAATAATTGATAAAATGGTGGATTATTTCCCATATTTTGTGTTAACCTTTAAACTAATGGGAGAAAAAGGCATTGGCATCAGAAAAAAAAGATCAGAATTTGACCTTATCAAAATAAAAAATAGAACAAGAATTGTATTTGATGGAAAAACCCAGAACATAAAGGATTATAGAAAACCAGTCAAAATCAGTATCCCAAAAATAAAACAAAATCTTTTAACCCTTAATTTTATATCTCCAACAAGGATAAAAATCGAAGGAGAACTTATAAATGGCTTGCCATTTGTACTTTTTATAAAGTCCTTATTAAGGCGAATTTCTTTACTTAAAAAAAACTACTCAGATAATAAAAACTTCAAGATTGATTATGATGCATTATTAGAAAAAGCATGCAATATACAAACTGTTTCAAGTTCATTAAGATGGTATGACTGGCAAAGGTTTTCTTCGAGGCAAAAAACAACAATGAAACTTGGAGGTTTTACAGGACAAATAACATACAGTGGCGAAATACAGGAATTCATACCTTACATAAAACTTGGAGAGATAATTCATATTGGAAAAAATACTTCTTTTGGTCTTGGAAAATATGTTATAATCTAAACGATGAAAGGAAAATTTAATGGATAAAAAACAAGAGGCAGTAATACTTGGCGGCCTTTTGCATGATATAGGGAAATTTTATCAGCGCGCTTATCCAGATAAAACAAACCTTTCCCAGCAAACTAAAAACCTTGAAGGATATATCTGTCCGTTCAATAAAAAAGGGAATTTTTTCACCCACCAGCATGTTTTATGGACCAATGAATTTTTTAATAAATATCTCAAAGGATATGATGATGTTGCCAGTATTGCAGTGTATCACCATAGACCAGATAAATTTGAGGACAAAATTGTTCAACTTGCTGACTGGCTTTCAAGCGGCGAAAGAAGAAAAAGAGAACCAGAAGAAACCCTTCCTGTTGAAGTAAAGCAAGAACCTTTAATATCTATTTTCTCGCAGATAGAGATTAACAACAAAAAAACAGATATTCATTTTTGTCCTGCAGTAAGTATTGGAAAGAAAATAGAAGATCTATTTCCCTGTAAAAATAAAACAGATGCATTAAACGAGAAGAAAAATTTCACGGCTTTATGGGATGGTTTTTCTACAGAGATTGGGCATATAAAACCTTCTGATGGATTTAATAAAAACTATCCACGAATTCAACATCTACTCGAAAAGTATACATTATTTGTGCCTTCTTCTGCATACTTCGATAAACCCGAGGTATCTCTTTTCCATCATCTAAAATCATCAGCAGCCATAGCAGGATGTCTTGTTAATTTAGATATTTCTGAAAAAGACCTTGATGACATCATTGAAACTTTCTATATTAAACCATCCCAGATTTTGCAGAGAAAAGATTTTGTTCTTGTTTCCGGAGACCTTTCAGGAATTCAAAATTTTATCTATTCTGTAACAACAAAACAGGCATTGAAAGGATTAAGAGGAAGATCTTTTTACCTGCAGATTGTTTCTGAAACAATAGCAAGGTATATTCTTGATGAATTTAATCTACCTGAGTGCAATCTTTTATTTCTCGGTGGAGGAAATTTTACACTCTTGCTTCCAAACACGCCTGATTTCCCGGAAAAAATAAAAAATCTTGCAAAAACAATAGGAAAGAATATGCTTGATTTACATAATGGAAGAATTATTTCAGTTCTCGGGTATACAACGCTCTCCTATCAGGATTTCACAACCGAGAATTTCTCCAGAAAGATTGAAGACCTCAGAAATATTATGACAAGAGAAAAAAGAAGAAAACTCTCTCCTGTTTTTGAAGAAAAAAACCTATTCAAGCCATATCCCCAGTTTATAGACAAAGAACTATATGGATGCGAGATATGCGGAAAAGAAATTGAAACCGAAGGTAAGTGTTCTTTATGTTCGAGTTTCGAAAATCTTTCAAAAGAAATCAGATATTCCAAAACATTAGAGATTGAACATATAAAGTATGAAAAAGAACAAATGCCGGTTGATTCCTGGGAACAGTTTCCATCTACCTTGGGCTACAAATATACCTTTAAAAAAGAATCTTTAGGTTCTCGCTCTGACAAAATTACTTATATTTTCAACAACCCTGATTTTCTTACAGGTCGATGCGATGGCTGGAGATTTGAATCAATATACAGTCCTGAAGGAACCCTCGAAGATTTAAGTAAGGTTGCCACAGGTGTTAAAAAATGGGCTGCGCTAAGAATGGATGTAGATAATCTTGGCTTAATATTCAGCGAAGGCCTGAAAGAAAAAAGCAATGGGCAGAATAAAGATGTCCAGAAAATTTCTATTTCAAGATACAGTATGTTAAGTTCTATGGTATCACTATTTTTTTCCATCGGTATCAACCATTTAAGGGAAACCAGATATCAAAATTGTTGTGTTGTATACTCAGGGGGAGATGACCTTTTTATAATAGGGCCATGGTCTGATATTCCAAATTTTGCAACAGATATTAGAGAAAGTTTTATAAGGTATACCTGCAATCATCCTGGGATTACTATTTCAGGTGGGATATTTATTGCACCTTCTTCTGGTTTTCCTGTTTACAGGGCTGCCATTGAAGCAGGGCAATTAGAAGAAAAAGCAAAAACAGGAGAAAAAAATAAAATAAGTTTCCTCGATACATCTATCAACTGGCAGGATTTTTACAAAATCCATCAAATAGCAGAAGAAATTTATACCCTGATAGAAAAGAAAAATGTTTCTCGTTCTCTTCTTTACGTTTTGTATGCTGGATACGAAGAAGAAAAACTTCTTTCTAATAAAAAAATTAAAAAAATTCCTTACGTCAGAATCTGGAGGATTTTCTATGCAATAAAGAGATTTATGGAAAGACATAAACAAAAGGAAATTCAAGAAGAATTAGATGAAATAAGAAAACAGTTTATTTCTGACTTTCGTCTTCAACCCAATCTTAACACAGCGGTTAGGTGGGCAGAACTTTTAACGACAAAAGAAAAAGGAGAAAAAAATGAACAGTGAAAAAAATTTCAGAAACAGACCAGGATTTAATGAAATCGAACCCTGGCACGATGATGTAGATAAAAACAAAATAAGTTTGATTATAAATCAATCAGATGTAAAAACAATGAACGAATACGCAGATTATCTTGCAAAAAAATATGCCCCGCATGAGGAAAAAGAAAAAAAGATAAAACTTACGACCTCCCAGATAAGAAATATTCTTGATGATGTTCAAAGAATGAAAAAGGAAGACATTGAATCAGGTAAACATGAATTGCTACGGCCGAAATTAGCATATATTGCCGGGAAAAGCGATAAAAACAATTATTCAATAAGGGGACTTCGCGAAATACTGGATTTTGCATTACAAAATGTTGGAAAAGATTTTAACAAATTTGAGAATTTCAGAAACTTTTTTGAAGCCATAGTTGGATACCACAGGTTTTATAGCAAGGTAAAAGATTAATAGGAGGCATTATGAATAATGTATCATTTTTAGGCAAAATAATGATTCAGGGTAGTATAGAAATTAAGACAGGCCTTAGAATAGGCGGTATGACCACAGGGGTTAAGATTGGAGGAGTTGACCAACCTGTCATAACAGACCCAAATAATAAGCCATATATCCCTGGTTCTTCATTAAAAGGAAAACTACGATCCCTTCTCGAGAAAAAGGAACAGGTTAAGATTGCAAATGGTCAACACTCCTGCACCAGTATAGATGAATATAAAAATTGCCCGATATGCAGAATCTGGGGGATTATGGGTGATAAGATTAAGGATAATGATGCTTTTACCCTAACAAGGGTTATAATTCGTGATACATACCTTGATGAGTCATCCATTACTGAAGAAATGAGAAGAAATATGGACCTCGAATGGACAGAGGTTAAGATGGAAACCGCAATTGACAGGTTTACTGGAACCGCAAAAGGTGGCAGTTTACGTCAGATTGAAAGGATACCCGCTGGTGCTATATTCAAGCCAATGGAAATACTCTTCAATATATTTGAAGAAAATGATAAAGACCTTCTTATGAAGATTTTTGAGGCAATGGAACTACTTGAACACGATTATCTTGGAGGAATGGGTTCAAGAGGGTATGGACAGATAAAATTCAAGGACATTGATATCTTCTGGAACAGTAAAAGATCCTATACACAGGGTGCTATCAATCAAAACAAAATCAGCAATGGTTTTACAACTCCAGTAGAAATATTAAAAAACTTTGAAACAATAAAAGAAAACATTAAAAATGAATCTTAAACTTTACAGATTAAAATTTCGTTCTTCTTTTCATTCAGGAGACAGAGAAGGATTTTTAGAAAGTACAGTACCAATGCTGCATTCAGATACAATCTTTTCTGCTTTCTGCCACTCATACTGGCTTCTTTACGGAGATACCCAACTCTCAGAGTTGTTAGACAGTTTTATAGAAAACAGGCCAGTATTTTTGTTATCTTCTGCATTCCCATGGATTAAAGAAAAGGTTTATTTTCCTGTGCCATTAAACCAGTTTACAGGTGATAAAAAACTTAAAAAAATTTCATTTGTTGAAAAAAAAGCATTTGAACAACTCCTTGCAGGAAAAACACTGCAGGATATTTCAATCTATGATAGGATTTCAGAAGGAAAACCTTGGGTTATTCAAAGTACTCCCAGAATAGCATTGAACCGTTTAACAAATTCTCCTGGAGAAAACTATTTTCATTTCGGAGAAGTTTTTTTCAATTCAGAAGATTCAGGGCTTTTTTTCATTGTTAGATTTCCGGATGAATCTTTTATAAAAAACTTCCAATCTACATTAAACCTTATGGCAGACGAAGGAATTGGTGGAGACAGAACTGTTGGAAAGGGCTTTTTTAATGTGCAATGTTCTGACATCGAACTTGTAACTCCCAAAAACACAAACAGTATTATAACAGTTTCGCTTGTTCATCCAAAAGATAACGAAATCCCTAATATCAAAGATGGGTACTACGAAATCATAGAAAGAAAAGGATATATTTTTTCCTATGCTGGAAGAAATCTGCGCAGAAAATCAGTAAGAATGATTTCCGAGGCATCTGTCTTTTCTTCAAACCTAACAGGTGATATGGTTGATCTTACCCCTGAAATATTCAAACAACACAGGGTTTATAGATATGGATTTTGTTTATCTTTGCCCTGTAAATTGAGGGAAGAAAATGAAGATTAAAATAAAAACACTTTCTCCTGTTCATATTGGTTCTGGAAGAGCAATAGGTCCGATTGAATATTTTGTGAAAGATGGTTTTTTTTACAGGGTGGATATGGATGGTTTATTCAAAGATACAAGATTTCAGAAGTTCCAACCACTTTTTATAAAAAAATCTCTTGAAAATAGAAAAATTTCCGAAGTTTTCGGTGATAATTATGACCTGTTAATGGACAATATCCTTTATAAACACTCAATCTCTAAAAGTGCAGAAAACGCAAATCTTATTGAAGTAAAGGAAATTATCAAAACTGCAGGAAGGGTTTATATTCCTGGTAGTTCTATTAAAGGAAGTATTCTTTCAGGAGTAATTGAACAAATACTATTCAGAGAAGCCATACAGGTAGATCTTAAATCTTCACTCGGAAATGTTCTGGACAAAATTACAGGTGGCACACAGAAAGAGTTTAACAGATGGATTGATATCAGAGACACAAATACATTTTCTCCAGAAAATGTTCTGGAACTTTCACAGGTAAAACTTATAGGAGCAAAAACAAAAAGGGCTATGCCTATACTCTATGAAACCATTAAAACAGGTTGTGAATTTGAAACAGAAATATTCTGGAGAGCAAAGGGAAATCAATCAATTGATGAAAATTTTATACTGAAACTTGCTGATAACTTTTATCGCAAAATCTACCAGAAAGAAAGAACGTTCAATAAGATAAAACAATTCCTTCCACCAATCCCGAAAGATGCCATCCTTTTAAGAATAGGACAGGGTTCTACTGCCTGGGCAACATCCTTTTTAATTCTTGCAGAAGAAAAAGGAATAACAAGTTATAATATACAACGCCCTAAATTTCATAAAACAAAAGGCCCACCTGCCACAAGAAAACTTGTCTCTGGTGAAATTTCAATGGGCTGGATAGCAATCAGTTCTTAACTTGTTGACAATATCAAAAGGACAGAATTATGTTAAAAGCACTTATTATTTCTGTTGGTACTGGTAGGAACAGAGAGGATATTGCACATTGTATTTGTTTTTCAATATCAAATCATCCTCCAGAATTTGTTTTATTTATTGTAACAGAAAAGAGTGAGAGAGAAACCCTACCTTTTGTTACTTCTAAGTTAAGCGGCTTAAAGTATGAAAAGAGAAAAATTTCAGATGAGAACGATGTTCAGACAGTATACACATCTTGCAAACAATTTATTAAAGAAATTCCCTATAAACCCGAAGACATTGCAGTTGATTATACCTCTGGAACAAAGGCAATGTCAGCAGGATTACTTCTTGCGGCGATTGCAACAAATGTTGATACCATAATCTACATAGCAGGCAAAAGAGATACCGAAGGCCGTGTTAGTCTTGGTACAGAAAGTGCATTAACATTCAAGCCGAATATTATTTACGCCGAAAATCTATTTGACTATGCAATCTCGTTGTTCAATAACATCCAGTTTGATGCCTGTAAAGAAACACTCAAGAAAGCAAGAAACACAATATACGAAGAAGAATTTCAAAACAAACTCTCATTACTCGATAAATTAGCCACCATCTATTCTGAATGGGATAGATATAATATTGAGAAAGCATTCAACGAGATTAACACCATTGATAAAAATCAGATGCAATTCCTCTCTAAATGGAAGATTAAAAACAGGATTGAACAGAATAAAGAATTTCTATATAAAGAAAAAAACGATAAATTCTGTATTGAGCGGGCAATTGATTTATTAGAAAATGCTTCTCGCAGGGCAAATATGGAAAAAAAGTATGATGACGCAGTTGCCCGTTTATACAGATTGCTCGAGTACGGTGCACAGATTAAATTAAGCAAAAAAAATATCTATAAACTCGTAGATAATGAATGCCTTGTTGATTTTAATGCATTATCAGAAGAACTCAAGACAAAATACGAAAAATATGGTGAAAGATTACCTCTGGTAAGATCCTATGAGCTTTTAGAGGACTTAGGTGAAGAAATTGGCAGGTTCTTTATGGAAGAATTTAATAAAAAAGAAAGTATGGTTAAAAAACTGCTCGGGTTAAGAAACAAATCAATTTTAGCACATGGCTTTAATCCAGTAGAAGAAAACACATACCTTGAAATGGAAAATTTCGTAGTAAATTTTTTGAAAGAATTCTACCCTGAAATTAAAAATATTCCATCAAAAATAAAATTCCCGGTGATACAAGGGTAATGTGGCTACAATATATTTAATTGAGCAAGGCGCTAAATTAATCAAAGAGCAAAAAAAGATTGTAATAGAAAAAGAAGGCCAGGTATTGCTCGAAATTCCTGATTTCAAGGTAGAGCGTGTTTTTATCTTTGGGAATATCCAGATTACTACCCAGGCAATGAAGTTTCTTCTTGAATCAGGGATTGAAACATCATTTTTCAATATCTGGGGCCGATTAATTGGAAAACTATCACCCATTGAATCCAAAAATGTCTACCTGCGTATTCAGCAATACGAAAAGCATAAAAACCCTGAATTTGTTTTGTCTTATGCAAAGATATTTGTTGAAGGCAAGATTAAAAATATGAAGGTTGTATTACAAAAATACAGCCACAATCATCCTGAAATTGATTTTTCTCAATCAATAGCAGAACTTGATGGTTGTTCAGGCGAACTAATGAGAAAGGTGCAGGTTTCGTCTATTCTCGGGGTAGAAGGCAGGGCAAGTGCAATATACTTTGAATGTTTCAGTAAAATGTTGAGGAAAGGTTTTATGTTTGAGGGAAGAATTAAGAGGCCCCCTCCTGATCCTGTTAATTCATTATTAAGTTTAGGATATTCCCTTATAACAAATGAAATGCTTTCTACTGTTTCTGGAATTGGCTTTGACCCTTACATAGGATTTCTTCATACACTTGAATATGGAAGGCCATCCTTACCACTTGACTTAATAGAGGAATTTCGCCAATCAATTGTTGACCGACTAACACTGGAAATTATCAATAAAGAAATTATCAATCAAGACGATTTTGAAGAAAAAGAAGCAGGGGTATACCTTAAAGATGCCCCAAGAAAAAAATACTTTGAGCAATACGAAAAACGTATGCAAACAGAAATTACCAGCCCTGAGACAAACCAACGACAAACCTATAGAAAACTGATGTTTATTCAAGCGCAGAAACTTGCAAAATCATTACTGGAAAATCAACCCTATATCCCATTCACAATAAGATAATGTTTATAGTAATAAGTTATGATATTGCAGATGATAAACGAAGGAATAAGATTGCGAAGACCCTCGAAAACTATGGAACAAGAGTACAGTACAGTGTATTTGAATGTATTGTGGAAAAGGATAGATTGCTGAAATTGCAGGAAGAATTAAAAAAGATTATTGATGAAACCAAGGATAGCATAAGGTTTTATTTTTTGTGTGAGATTTGTTTGAAAAGGATAGATATCGCTGGAACAGGTGAAATTACAAGAGATCTTGAGTTTTATATTATTTAAGTGGATTAGCGCAAAGCGGAAATATATGAAAAACAATAATTTATCACACACAGCCAGAAACATTTCAGTATTTTTGAATTATAAAAGTTTGAGATTAGCGAAAATATGGTTTACAATCATTACTGGTAGCGGTTCTTTGACAACCGCTGAGAGAACATAAGACCCGCTTGATAGGGGATTGCGACTATCAAAAACTTCCTCTTTCTCAATTACCATATGCTGAGAGAACATAAGACCCGCTTGATAGGGGATTGCGACGTCTTCAGTGAATACCACACACCAACATTTTTTCACTGAGAGAACATAAGACCCGCTTGATAGGGGATTGCGACCAATAGATATCTCCACCGCAAAAGCATTTTTCTTTTGCGAGAGAACATAAGACCCGCTTGATAGGGGATTGCGACCCTTTATCTATTGCCTTGTCTATTTGTTCTGGGGTGAGAGAACATAAGACCCGCTTGATAGGGGATTGCGACTTTCATATTATCCTCCTTACATTGTTAATTTCATTCTTGAGAGAACATAAGACCCGCTTGATAGGGGATTGCGACGCAATATATCCACAAAACATACCATTCAATCTTTCTGCGAGAGAACATAAGACCCGCTTGATAGGGGATTGCGACAATACGATGTTAATGGCGTCGTATCGTCCTTGTTTTTCGAGAGAACATAAGACCCGCTTGATAGGGGATTGCGACCATAAAACTATATTCTTTGTTGTCTATGACTGGATGTTGAGAGAACATAAGACCCGCTTGATAGGGGATTGCGACACTGTGTAGTTTTTCAATAGCGACCATATCCCTTGTTCTGAGAGAACATAAGACCCGCTTGATAGGGGATTGCGACTTATCTTTTTTACTATCACAGCCATTTTTTCTTTTTCCGAGAGAACATAAGACCCGCTTGATAGGGGATTGCGACAATATAGATCTCATATCTAATTCTTGTATTGTTTCATCAGAGAGAACATAAGACCCGCTTGATAGGGGATTGCGACTGTTTAATATACTACTCAAAAATTCATCTTTTAATAAAGAGAGAACATAAGACCCGCTTGATAGGGGATTGCGACATAGAGTATTCATTTTCTAAATACAGTTCTTTAATTACGAGAGAACATAAGACCCGCTTGATAGGGGATTGCGACTGAAACTTTTAGAATCTTCCGATATTTCAAATTTTGTGAGAGAACATAAGACCCGCTTAATAGGGGATTGCGACAATACGATGTTAATGGCGTCGTATCGTCCTTGTTTTTCGAGAGAACATAAGACCCGCTTAATAGGGGATTGCGACAACCTAAATCTAAATCTAATGTAACTAAATGGTGTTTCGAGAGAACATAAGACCCGCTTAATAGGGGATTGCGACGGAAAAAACTTTTACTTCTTGTATTCTGTTTTATTATCATGAGAGAACATAAGACCCGCTTAATAGGGGATTGCGACTTTAACGCAGGTTAATAA
>ERZ795047.5141-NODE-5141-length-10740-cov-4.384745_pt1 | contig 10740 bp, 11 predicted proteins | sample MGYA00375131_ERZ795047 | MGnify/ENA primary metagenome ERZ795047 (study PRJEB30176, sample SAMN05720228) | activated sludge metagenome | isolation source: Anaerobic digester | place: Japan | collected 2015-05-20 ... | reverse complement strand
CCACCCGCGCCTCTCGCTCCTGCCTGGTACGCTTGACCTCAAGCCGGCCGGCCTCCGCCAGGCGCAGTCCCGCCTTCGCTCGGCGTACCTGCGCTCGAGCCGCCTCAATTCTCTCTGCGCGCGGACCCTCTTTCACCAAGGACAGTCCCTCTTCAGCCTGACGGAGCGCCGCCTTGGCGCTTTCAAACCGAAAACGGGCCTGGTCATGGGCGGCAGCAGATATATCCTCGTCCCTGAACAGGGTCTCGGCCCGCATCCAGTCTCTTTCCGCCGTTTGATATTCGGTTCTGGCGCGCTCGAGTGCGGCCTGCGCCTGCTCAATCTCCTGGGTCCGGCTCCCGGCCAGCAACTCCTCCAGCATGGCCTCGGCATTGCGCAATTCCGCCTGGCGCTGTTCAATCTGCCCCTCCACCGTTTGTTCCTGGAGGTCGATAGTCGTGCTCACCTGGCGGAGGCGGGCTTCCAAGGACAGGCGCGCCGCCTTGACCTGCTCCTTCTGACTGCGGAGCTGCGCGGTATCCAACCTCGCAATGACAGTTCCCGCTTTGACGCTATCGCCTTCTTTCAGGGACAGTTCCTGAATTCTACCGGGTATCCTGAAGGCGATATCGACCTCGGTCAGCTCAATATTTCCCGAAAAGCGGATGACGTTGTCCGGCTCGGAATTCAACCAGCCATTCGAGTAAACGATGATCGCCCCGATAATCGCCGCCACAAGGATAAGAGGAACCAGAATTTTCTTAGCCTTCATCACTTGTCTCCGACCGATCCAGAACCTGCTTGTAGTAGATCTACCTCAAAATCTCTCGCAGCGAACCCATCGCCTGCGCCAGTTCGATCTTGGCCACCTGGAAGTTGAATGTCGCGGCTATCCGGTTATCCTGTGCGCGCTCCAGCCGCGTCTGAGCATCGGTAACCTCCAGGCTGGTGGTAACGCCCGCTCCATAGCGACGCCTGGCCTGCGCCAGCTCGGCCTCTGCCAGGCGGACGCCTTCTTCCGCAACTCGAATCTGGGCCTCGGCCGACTGGAGGTTATCGAAAGCCAGGCGCACTTCCATCTCAATCTGGGCTTCCAAGTCAGCAGTCCTGATTCTCTCCTGCTCAAATTGCGCCCGGGCCTCGCCTCGCCTCGCATCCCGCGCTCCCCCGTCAAAGATCGGCAGTCGCATCATGACGCCGTAGGTTCGAGTCGGAACTGCCTCGGTGACCGCAGATCCAATCGTTCCATAGTCACCGAAAGCCACAAACGATGGGAGGCGCTCCCACTTGACCGCACTGTAGTTCAACCGAGCCGCCTTCTCGCGTTCGCGTTGCGCCTGAAGATCCGGCCGGGAGGTGATCGCCTTTTCAACCGCTTCGTCCAGTGTGATTGAAACGGGGTCGTACCCAAACTGCTCGGTGATTTCTATCCTGTCAGTGAGTTTGAGCCCTATGGCTTTCAGGAGTCGCAGTTCTGCTGCACGGTATTGGTTCTGTGCAACCAGCAGACGCTGCTGTTCATTCGCAAGCTGGACGCGTGCCCTGGTAACCTCAATGCCGGTGCCGGTACCGGCCGCTTTTTGATTGGTCGCGAGCTCAAGCAGCGCCTCCGCCAACTCAACGCTGGCACGCACCGTGTCGACGCGATTACGCGCCTGCCAGGCGGCCAGATAATAACGCCCCACCTCTGCCGCTACCGCCTCCTGTTGATTCTGTTCTTCGCTCTCGGCGGTTGAAACTCCCGTTCGGGCAGCTTGGAAACGCCGGATTGCACTAAAGTCGAAGATCGTCTGGCTGGCGCTCGTTCGGGCGTCAAAGGTGCTGAAAGGACCCACCACTTCGGGAAAGGTAAAACCCGGGATGGGGACAGAGATTCTTATGCCGAAGGCAGCCAGATTTCGGGTCTGATTCTGCTCGGCTAGAGTGGCATCAAAGTTCGGGAGTAAAGCGGCTCGCGCCTGTGCGGCCCGGGCCTCGGCGCCCTCCACCGCCTGGCCCGCCAGCCTGACACGAACATTGCCGTCGGCCGCCAGGGCCATGTCCACGGCTTCGCGCAAGGTCAAAGGGATCGGCGGTCGGCCCGTGTCGCTCGGGGGCTGCTGAGCGGCCAGGGGCTGAGCCAGCATGACTAACAGCAGTACCTGCAAGATAAGAGACTTGTCGTCTTTATTCAGCATAGTCGCTTACACCTGTCTTTTCAGCTGTCCTCGGCCGGGGGCTGGGATTTGGCGAGCCGTGAGGGTCCGAGGATCTCCATCAGCGGAACACCCGGTCCTCGGTACTGCTGTCTCGCCTCCGGCGTGAGAATACCTTCGTAGAGGACCGTCATCAGAGCGGCAAAGGCCTGACTGGCAGACAGCGGCAGGCTGGAAAGCGTCTCCGGATTCATCACCCGGCGAACGAGAGTCGTATGGATCAGCGTAAGCAGGTCAGGATCCAGATCCTGTCGAATGAGTCCCTCTGCCATGCCCTGCCGGATCAGCGACCCGAATTTCGCAATCACCTTCTCCTGCCGCCAGCTGTCGAACTCTTCCCACACGTCCATGGCATTGCGGCGAATATCGTCTAGGATCGGCTGGCGCAAACGCATAAGGTGAAGAACCATAAAAGAGAGAATCTGATGGAGTTTCTCCAGGAATCCCAGGGACTCATCTTCAAACACCTGGCCGGTCGATGCTTCTACCCGGTCAATGATCTTCTGCATGACTGCGTGCAGCAGTTCTTGTTTGCTGGCAAACAGTTTATAAAGGGTTTTCTTGCTCATACCTAACCGGCCGGCAAGATCATCCATGGTCACCGCGCTGAACCCCACGGCAAAGAACTGCTTTTCCGCCTCTTCTATGATTCGCTGCTTCAGCTTTTCTTCCCTGTCACGCCTGGTCATATCACGGACTCTGTGGAAACTGTACCAGTATTTCTAGTTTCCAGTCAAGACTGATCCGCGTAATCCGTACTATCCGTACTATCCGCGGGTAAGAGTAACCCACGGATAAAACGGATCCCACGGATCACACGGATGATAGGGGGGCGGTTTACTCGCGGGGATCGTGACGCCAGCCGTATTCACCGATCAGGGGGACGAATGTGCATCGCTCGCCCCGGCGGCGCTCGAAACCTTGCTCAGTTCGGTAAACCGTGTAGAGGACCTGGGAAAAGTGTTCCTCGAGGGGGATGACCAAGCGACCGTTCAGAGCCAATTGCTCGAGAAGAGGGCTGGGAACCTCGGGCGCGCCGGCTGCCACTATGATGGCGTCGTAGGGGCTGAACTCGGGCCAGCCGAATGTCCCGTCGCCCTGTCTAAGGTGCCAGCCGGAATAGTTCAGCCGCGTGAGCCGGTCGTGAGCCTGCCGGTAAAGCTCCGGAATTCTTTCGATGCTATAGACCTCTGCTCCCAAGGCAAGAAGAATCGCAGTCTGGTAGCCGCTGCCGGTTCCAAGTTCGAGTACCTTGTCACCCGGCTGGACGCAGGCGGCTTCGGTCATAATGGCCACCATATATGGCTGGCTGATGGTCTGTCCTTCGCCGATGGGAAGGGGGTTATCAGAGTATGCCCGGTGTGCGAGATCAGGCGGGACGAATTGGTGGCGCGGTACTTGTCGGAAAGCTTCCAGGACACGCGGATCCTTGATGTTCCTGGCTTTGAGCTGCTGTTCGACCATCTGGTCTCGTGCCGCGGTGAATACGTCGTCCATTTCGTGAACCTGCTTACCCGATCCAGCGCCAGTTAATCGCAGATGTTCCTGGAATTGGCACGCGCCTCTTCGTGTCGTTTCAGGCGCCGCATCAATCGCTGATGAAACTTGCGCTGCTCATAGTCGCTGAATTCCTGAGATGCCAGCTGCCATTGCTCTTTCAGTTGCTGAAGTTCTTCCACCGAGTTTGCGCGGTCAAGCTCCGCCAGGTAAGAGTAAAAGAGAGGAGAACATCTGCCGCATACCTCTTCCAGGTAAAGAAATGAGCGGCGATGAATCGGCGAGGGTCCGAACTGGCGAAGCGCGCGCTGATGCTCTGGGGTGGAGTAGCCTTTGTGTCGGGCAAAACCATATTCCGGATACCGAGAATCGAGCGATTCCATCAGCCTGTCCCGATAGGTTTTGGCCACGATTGAAGCGGCCGCGATGGAGAAACACAGGGCATCCCCTCTTTTGACCCCATCCTGAGGAACAGCGATGGCCGGAATAGTTCGCGCGTCGATCAGGAGGTATTCGGGCGGCGTCGGCAGGTTCTCTACGGCGCGCTTCATCGCCAGCAGTCCCGCGTGATAGATGTTTATTCCGTCGATTTCCTCGACGGATGCCACTCCAATACCAATAGCAATCGCCTTCTTCCGGATCTGCTCCACCATCTCCTGGCGCAACTCCGGATTTAGTTTCTTGGAGTCGTCAATCCCCAAGATTCGACAACGGGCAGGGAAGATCACGGCGGCCGCAACCACCGGGCCGGCAAGGGGACCGATTCCCGCCTCATCCACACCGGCTACGTGAAGGAGACCGGACTTCCAAAGGCCTCTCTCGAAACGAAGCATTCGGCTGATGCGCCGCCTTTCCCGCTTCTCCTCATCCGCCTTTCTCTGCAGAAACTCGTAAACCTGCCTGACACCGCTTCTACCGTCACTCTCCAGGAGTCGAAGTACTTTGGGCGTCGGACGCCTCTTCATAAACCGTTTTCGGATCTGGGCAACCGACAGAGTAGAGAGATCTGGAGTCATCATTCGCCGATGAACATGATGTTGCCGAAGGCCGAAGGGACGTGAAAGTCAGGAACTGCAGTAAAAGTGGGGCACCAAGCCAGGTACTCGCGATCAGGCTCTTCTCCCGCCATCCGATAAAGATTCAGCCTCCAGGCGTCGCCAATGTTGGGGTGCTTCCGCTCCCCGAAACCATCCATCAGGGGCGCAAACGGTATTGCCAGCAAGGCCGTCCACACACCGGCCGGTTCGTCGATCCTGGCGTTGACCCGCAACCCCGAGTCCCACCGGTAGTCTACATCGACCCGAGGTTTTCGTATATGAACATCCAGCCACTGGCCCAGCGGACTCACCTCAAATTCGAAATAATCATCACATGACTCCGGCCGGAGGAAGACTTCCACGACGTCTTTTTCCCAGAGACCAGGGACCGATTCGGTGGTCTGCCATACTGGATTCACGTTCAGCTCATCGAACCAGCAGCAAAAATAAAAATAGAGGTGATCGCGCGTCCAAACCGATGTCACCTCCGTCATGTTTCTCCATTCTGACCCTTTTTCCTTCAGGGCTGCCCTGCCGTTCCAGAGACGACTGATGACAACCTTATCGGCTTTTTTCCAGGCAGGATGATTGCGATCGAAGACTTCCTCATCCGCACTGGAAGAGAAACAGCTGAACAGAGTGTTTATGGGCATTTGGTTTCAATTATAATTCAGCCCGTGAAAATCGAAACAATCGGACTGATCGGCTTAGGCCGTTTCGGTACAATGGCTTACCGTTATTTACGAGAGGCCGGTGAGATCCGAGTCTATGACGCCGACCCGGCGAGAATGCGCGAGTGTCGAGATGCACGACCGTTGGCCGAGACGGTTGCGGCCGACGTAATCGTCCTTGCCGTACCAATATCGGCAGTCGAAACGGTCTGTCGAACGATCTCCCCGTTACTTCGAACGGGTCAACTGGTCATTGACACCTGCAGTGTGAAACAGAAACCGATCGAGACAATGAAAAGGCAGTTGCCCGGCGATGTTCAGATCCTGGGGACGCATCCCTTATTCGGGCCTGACAGTGGAAAAGACGGGATCGCCGGGTTGAAAATAGCCGTGTGCCCGGTAAGGATTGCTGTGGATCTTTATCAGTCTGTCTTGCGATACCTGAGATCGCTCGACTTGCTTGTACTCGAAACCACCCCGGAGGAACATGATCGTCAGATCGCACGGACACAGGCGGTTTTTCATCTTATCGCTCAGGCCTGCAAACGGCTGAATTGGGGGGGTGAGGACATAACGACCCCAGGCCCGGCGACTTTTTTTGGTCTGCTCGAGACGGTTCAGAACGACACTGACGAGTTGTTTTATGATCTTCAGCGTCAAAACCCTTACGCCGCGGCGGCGAGAGCCGAGTTTATTCAAGAGATAATCCGCCTGGATCGCCAACTTGGCGATAGCACGACGCAGGCGGAAACGTCGGGCTGAAGTTTGGGACGTATTTCGATGTCAAACCCTATGAATCTGTCTTTGGCCGACCGAATTGGATTTTTTCTAGCCGGATGGCTTGGTTACGGCCTGGTGAACGCAATTGGTTCGTCGCTCCGCTACCAAGTGGAGGGATGGGAGTACTTCCAGGAGTTTAAGAAGCAGGGTAAGAGCGTCATTTACTCGTTCTGGCACAACCAGATCCTTTATGCCACTCACTTCTTTCGCTTCCGCAACATCATCGTCATGAGCAGTTCCCATCGTGACGGACTCTACACCGCAAAAGTGATCGAGAAATTCGGATACTCAACCGCGCGGGGATCAAGCACACGCGGAGGCGTTCGAGCCTTGCTGGAGATGAAAAGGCACCTGGAGAGGGCGCGCGATGTCGCTTTCACCGCCGACGGGCCGCGCGGGCCCCGGTATCGAGTCAAGCCTGGGCCGGTCTGGCTTTCGCAGCGGACCGGTTCCCCCATCATGCCTTTTCACATCCAGCCGGAAAAGTACTGGGAAATCAACAGTTGGGACGGATTCAGGGTTCCCAAGCCTTTCTCTCGGGCTTTGGTTAAGATTTCACCGCTGTTCGTTGTCCCTGAGGATGCCGACCAGGATGAATGGGTGGAAATCTATCAACGGGAAATGGACAAGTTGCGGGATTACTGCGAGGCGTACTGGTCGCGACCAGGCAGATAACTTACTCTTGCCGGTCACCTTTCCCGGATCTCTACCGAACTATTGAACGCCGTGACTCTCCAGCTCGCCAACTCGAGTACAGCCAGCCGCAGATCGTAGCGGCCCGGCGGAGCGAACAATTTATTCGTATAGATAATCGCCCGACCAACCTCGATCTCCCTTGGGCTCAGAGACGCCCGGAAGAATTCCCGGAGGCGCACTACTTCCCGGCCCTGGCCATCAAGAAGCAACCCTATGATCCCCAACTGGGTCCGAACTCCCTCCTTGCGGGACCCGCGAAGCGAAAAGGGACTGATCTTGATTCGGAAAGGCAGACCCAGCTCGCCTCCTTCACGATCCGCCGGGAGAAGATCCAGCTCCGCTCCGATCTCCTCAAAGGGGAGGCTGGTTGCCTCTGATAAGCGAGACAGCGACCCGGGGTCGAAGAGAGCCGATATGTACTTTTTCTTTTGAGTCAGCCGCTCGGGGAAGTTCTGGAACAGGGCAGAAACGGCGGCACCCGGTTGACTAACGTGGACGCTGATTTGCCTCTCACTTTTGTCCAGGTACGGATTGTCCGTGTAGAAGCCAAGGGTGTACAGATTGCCGTAGATATCGTCGTCGATTTGGGCCAGTGTCTGATCGAAATCGAGAATCGTCTCGAAACCCGAGAAATGCTTCCCGCCGGTCCCCAGTGCAAGCTGAGAAAAGGCCTGTTCCTGCTTCGCTTGCAGCGCCTCGGCGTCGGGTTGCGCTGAGCTGTCCGCGGCTTTTCCAACATAGAGCTGCGCTGCCGAGGGGACCAGTATTGTGTAAATTGTGACGTTACTGGCCTTGGCCTTCGCCACCGAAGCCCGCCATTTCTCGTAATCCTTGTCCCCGGCATCCGAGATCACGATCACCACTTTGCGCTCCGATGTCTTGGCCCGTGCGTTTATCCGGTCAATGAGCTGAGAAAGCGAGTCGTAGATGGCAGTCTGACCAAGATGTTGTCTTGCCTCGGCAAAGGCCTTCGCAGCGGCTGCGCGTTCCGAAGTGAAGTCCTGAAACGGAATAAGTTTGTCCGTAAACCCGAAAATACCCAGCTGGGTAATCCGCTGAATGTTGTCAAAGAAAGTCTGGGCGGCAATGATTTCTTCGGATCGGGTGGCGAAGGTACTTCCACTCACGTCGATCAGGAAGGCGAGAAAAAGCGGTCCCGTACCCCCCGACTTATTCGAAGGCTCGTCAAAGAAAGCGATTTCCTTCAGTTCCTGATTCTCGAAAACTCGAAACTTGTCCCGCGTGAGATTGTTCAAAAACCGGCCCTGCTGATCCCGGACGGAAAAACGCAAGGTCACGAGGTTGACGTCTACCTGAATCCTCTGCTCCTCCATTTCCTGGGTCTGCCCCTCCAGCGCCGACGGCACCCCAGTCAGGAGCGGAAGGACGAGGAAAAAAACCGGGACTCGCCTTCCCAGGGCCCGGAGGCTCCTTTCACCCTTCATCCTCTCTCTCCTCGTTGGATCAGACTCAGAAACTCCATCCTCGAGCGTTGATCCTTGCGGAACAAGCCCAACATTGATGAGGTAATCATGCGACTGTTCCGTTTCTGTACACCACGCATCATCATACACAGGTGCTGCGCCTCCATTACCACGGCGACTCCTGCGGGTTGAATCTTGCATTCTATCGTTTGCGCGATCTGCTGTGTAAGCCGCTCCTGGACCTGAAGACGCCGCGCGAAGCTGTCAACAATTCGAGGAATCTTGCTCAGACCGATTACCTTCCCCGAAGGGAGATATCCCACATGGCAAACTCCGTAAAAAGGGAGAAGATGGTGCTCGCACAGACTGTAGAATTCAATGTCCCGGACAATTACCATTTCATCGTAATCGACCGAGAACAAAGCACCGTTCAGTATTTCGTCCAGATTGTCGCGATAGCCACGAGTCAGGTAACTGAGAGCCCGCTCAACCCGTTTTGGGGTGTGAATCAAGCCCTCTCGCTCCGGATCCTCACCCAGACTCGTCAAAATGTCACGGATCAGCTTCTGCATGACATCACAGAATATCACCTCTCGGCCCGTTGCGGACCCCCGCCGGCCCCAGCAAGCCGATCGGTGCAACTCTCAAACTTCACCCCAAGGCTTGCAACTATCCGGGCGGCCAACGGAAAAGCCGGCCTCCAAGAAGGTGGAGATGGATGTGAAATACCGTTTGGCCGACGCCCCTACCGTTATTAAAAACCAGCCGGTAACCGCCCGTGATCCCCTGTTCACGTGCGATTGACGCCGCCATCAGCACCAGGCGTCCCAGTACTGCCTGGTCTTCCGCCCGGGCCTCGTCAATGGAGGAGATATGAGCTTTAGGAATTACCAGAATATGAGTAGGCGCCTGAGGGTTGATGTCTCGGAACGCGAGAGTCAGATCATCCCCTTTGACAAGGTTGGCAGGACTTTCGCGTCGCACGATTCGGCAGAACACGCATTCGCTCATACCTCTAGATTCTAAGACAGATATCGCTTAGGGTTTCATCAAACTAGCGTGTCTAAGGCGGAGGGGCAAGCAAACAGGCACCGTCTGTTCAAACATCGTCTCAACCGCCGGGAGTCTGCGTACGACAAAAGACCGCACAGCGAGGAATACCGGCCAGATCATTGCGACTTTCCACCAAGCCCCATCCTCGCTGGCGCGCCAGTTCCTCGAGCGCTTCCAGTTGCCCGGCGCCTATCTCGAGAACCAGGGATCCGCCCTCATGCAGGACAGCAGGAGCGCCGCTCAGGATCTTCTGGTAAATCTCAAATCCGGTCGGACCCGCGAAGACTGCTTCAGGCGGTTCAAATGTCCGTACTGAATAGTCAATCTTCGTGGACTCATCATCCACGTAAGGGGGGTTGGAGAGGATCAAGTCGAAGTTTCTGCCTGAAGACTGGACGAGGGGCTCCAGAAGGTCTCCCCGCACAAACTCGATTCTTTCCACACAGCCAAGACGCTCGGCGTTCTCCCGCGCTATCTCGAGCGCCCCAGGCGAAATATCGGTCGCGGTGACCTGAACCAAAGGGTTTTCGCAGGCCAGCGTTACCGCGATACAGCCCGATCCAGTCCCGATATCAGCCACATGCACGCTCTCTCGTCGGCCGGCAATCAATTCCAGGCTGACATCAACCAGCAACTCGGTTTCGGGGCGAGGGATCAGAACGCGGGGATCGACCTTGAAACTCCGTCCGTAAAACTCTTGAAAACCGACCAGATATTGAATGGGATAACGGTCCTTGCGCCTTTGAAGCCAATCGCAGAACTTGATCCGCTCCTGATCGGAAAGCGGCCATTCGGGATGAGTGTAAAGAAAGGCTCGCTCCTTCCCAACCACATTCATCACCAGAAGCTCGGCGTCTCGCCGGGCCGTCTCAAGACCATGCGAGGCCAGGTAGTTGGTTCCCTCATGGATTGCTTCCCTGAGAGTGAGGAATTTGTCTTTCACTCGGCTTGGTTCAGGCGTGAGACGCCGGTCCCGCCTCCAGCACCTGGGTCTGATTTTTGAGCTGCTCCGCCTGGTTCTGGGTGACAAGAGCGTCGATGATCTCCTCCAGATCGCCGTCCATCACCTCCTCAAGGCGATGGATGCTCAGCCCGATTCGATGATCGGTAACCCGGTTTTGCGGGAAATTGTAAGTGCGGATCTTCTCACTTCGGTCACCGCTTTTCACCATCGACCGGCGACTCTGGGCGATTTCGTTCTGCTGCTCTTCAAGCGCTTTCTCGTACAAACGCGAGCGGAGGACTTTGAGAGCCTTGGCCTTGTTTTTGATCTGGGATTTCTCGTCCTGGCAGGTAACGACCTCGCCAGTGGGAATGTGCGTGATCCGAACGGCCGAGTAGGTCGTATTAACCGATTGCCCACCCGGTCCCGACGAACAGTAAGTGTCTATGCGAATGTCCTTCGGAT
>ERZ795047.5135-NODE-5135-length-10749-cov-6.815036_pt1 | contig 10749 bp, 11 predicted proteins | sample MGYA00375131_ERZ795047 | MGnify/ENA primary metagenome ERZ795047 (study PRJEB30176, sample SAMN05720228) | activated sludge metagenome | isolation source: Anaerobic digester | place: Japan | collected 2015-05-20 ... | reverse complement strand
CAGGTGCCGATATTATTAAAATTGTCACAACTGCTCAATCGATGCATGATTGTACAAGGGTTCTAAGGCTTTACAAGGAATATAAGGGGATTCCTCTTATTGCTTTTTGTATGGGTGAGACTGCCAGATTTACTAGGATTTTATCTCTTTATTTAGGTGCTCCGTTTACTTTTGTCTCGCTTTCGCATACAAAGGAGAGTGCAGAAGGTCAATTTACTATTGCTGAAGCCGGGAGCTTGTTGAACAAAAAAAGCTATCCGAATAAGGTAAACGGGAAGATTTTGAATGAATTGTTGGTTGCTCCGGCTTCCAAGAGTCATTCTCAAAGAGCAATACTTGCAGCTGCCTTGGCAAAGGGTAAGAGCGCGCTTTACGGTTATACGCCTTGTGCCGACAGTGAAGCTGCTCTGGAAGTAATCAGGAATTTAGGTGCAAAAGTTAAAGTTGAAAAATGCAAGTTTCTCAGACAAAAGGTTGAGATTGTGAGCCCCGGTATAGAGGAGCTTAAGAAACAACTGTCTAAGTCTGATATTTTTTACCGTTCTACCAAGTCTCTTGAGCTTTGTGTAGGAGAATCGGGTTTGTTGGCTCGTTTGCTAATTCCCATAGTAGGCCATTTTCTCAGTTCTGACAGCAAAGGGGTGCAATCTGTTAAAATTACCGGGAAGGGGACTTTAAACAATAGAATTATGTTCTATCCTGCCACTGACCCTTTTTCCGAGATTGGTCTTCAGATTGAATCTACTAATGACAGGTTACCTGCAACAATTAAAGGCCATATTAAGGAGGGTAATTTAAAATTGCTTGGAGGCGGAGGTTCTCAGCTGCTTTCAGGATTACTTATGTCGCTCCCTATGTGTGAAAAGAACAGTACAATTGAGGTTAAGGAGCCTACAAGTACTCCTTATGTCGATTTAACTATTCAAACTCTCAAAGATTTCGGAGTTACTGTTACTAATCACAATTTTCATGAATTTAAAATACCTGGTAAACAAAGATATAAGGCACGACCATTTTACCCTATTGAGGGAGATTGGAGTGGGGCATCAATGCTTTTTGTTGCAGGTGCAATTACCAACGGTGTTACTATTACTAATCTTCCCGTCAATTCCAAGCAGGCAGATGAAAAAATAATATCGATTCTTAGAGGCTGTGGTGTTGAGATTAATATTGTAGAATACCCAAAATATCTGGTGATGTGTGGGGATGTCCCATGTGCGTTTAAGGAAGACAGCACAAAAGAGGTTATTCTCGGTTCTAAGATAGATCTTCTTAAACCAAAAGGCAGCCTTTTGCCGTTCGAGTTTGATGCCACTAATGCTCCTGATCTTTTTCCGTCTTTAGTGGTTCTTGCATTAAACTGCGAGGGGGAGAGCAGGATAAAGGGAATTAAAAGGTTGTCGAATAAAGAGAGTAACAGAGCTGAAAGTTTATATACAGAGTTTACGAAACTGGGAGCTGATATAGATTTAGACGGAGATTGGATGATTGTGAAGGGCGCTCAGCTTCATGGTGGTTTTTGCTCATCTCACAATGATCACAGAATAGCTATGGCAATCATTACTGCAGGGTTGAAAATCAAAGAAAATGTTTTCCTTGATGATTTAAACTGTATTTCAAAGTCTTTTCCTGACTTCATGAGTAATTTTAAATAGACAATTTCATTTTCATTATTTTATGAATAGTTTTGGCAGAAACTTGAGGATTTCCATTTTTGGAGAGTCTCATGGCGAGAAAATAGGTTTGATATTGGATGGGATTCCTGCTGGAATTTCGCTTTCTTCAGATGATTTTCTTAAGGACCTTGCGAGGCGGAGTGGGGGGAAGTCAGGTACTACTCCCAGAATAGAGAAAGATATTCCTGAAATTGTCAGTGGCGTTTATAAAGGCTTTACTACAGGTGCGCCGATTGGCATTTTATTTAGCAATGATAATACCCGCTCCTCTGATTACTTAAATTTTGCTGACATTCCCAGGCCGGGTCACGCTGATTTTGTCTCATTGATAAAAAGCGGAGGTTATGTGGATTTAAGAGGCGGAGGACATCATTCCGGGAGAATAACTCTTACTCTGGTAGCGGCAGGTGTGGTTGCAAAGAAGATACTTGGAAAGATATTGGTTAAGGCTGATCTTATCAATGTTGGAGGCGTAGAAGACACAGAAGATTGGGAGTTACTTCTTCAAAAGACAAGAGAAGAGGGAGATTCTCTTGGAGGTATAATAGAATGTACAGTTACTAATATGCCTGTCGGTCTTGGAGAGCCTTTTTTTGACTCACTGGAATCACTTCTTTCACATATAATATTTGCGATTCCCGGTGTTCGCGGGATAGAATTTGGTGATGGTTTTGCTGCCGCTTCCATGAGAGGGTCTGAGCATAACGATCCTATAGTAGATTCCAGGGGGAAAACATCAAAAAATGGTGCGGGAGGCATTAATGGGGGCATATCAAATGGAAATGATCTTTTGTTTAGAGTGGCAGTGAAACCAACTTCGAGTATCTCAAAGAGTCAACAGACATTAAATTTTGTCACCGGGAATATTGAAGAGCTTAAAATAGAAGGGCGGCATGACACCTGCTTTGCTCTGAGAGTCCCGGTAGTTGTCGAAGCCGCCACTGCTATTGTATTAGCTGATCTTATATTATCTTCTACTTTATAATAGCTCCTGCTACTGCATTTGCTACTAATGCTCTAAGTCTTACAACACCTCCCTTATCTTCGGGATGAACACGGTTTGTCAGGAGTATTACTGCAACCTTATCTACAGAGTCTATAACAATGGATGTGCCTGTGTAACCTGTATGGCCATAAGTCTTGCCATAAGGGAAAAGATTACCATTGTTTGAGGCATAAGAAGAGTAGAGGTCCCAGCCGAGGGCTCTTCCCAAGTGCTCAAATCCTGGAGGGATGGAGATCATTGTTTCTACTGTTAGCTTTCCAAGAATTCTTTTTCCATTATATTCTCCTCCATTCATTATTGCTGAAGCCATTACAGCCATGTCCTCTGCATTAGAGAATAGACCTGCATTTCCCGAATTCCCGAAATTGAAAATTCTTGCAAGTGGATCGTGAACTTTTCCGAGCAGAACTGTCCCATCTTTTTGTTTCTCTGTAGGAGCTATATTTTTGAAATATTCTTCATCCGGGTTGTAAAAAGTATTTTTGAGTTCCAGAACATCATATACATTTTGCTTCGCATAGTCACAAAGCTTCATCCCTGTAATGTTCTGAAGCACATTCTGAAGTGTAATAAAATTAAGACAACTGTATTGGAATTTGGTAGTTGGCTTGAAATCTCTCTTGCATGTTGAGATATAATCCATTAAGGCTTCAGGGCTGGGAGCACCATATTTTGCAGTAAGTTCGTCTATATTAGCATATGCTGGCAGTCCGGATGAGTGAGTCATGAGATCTACTATTCGTATATCTATTGTTTTGCCCGTCACTGAGTCGGCATATCCTTGAAAGCCCTTGATGTACATAGCAACATTGTCTGTTAAACGAACTTTCCCCTGTTCGACAAGTTGCATAAATGAAAGGGTAGTTCCTAAACATTTACTCACCGAGGCAAGGTCAAAAATTGTAGTTGTTTCCATTTTCTCAACAGTCGGATAAACTGACTTGTTGCCATATGCTTTGATATACACCATCTTGTCGTCTCTTACAACGGCAAGTACTGCGCCGGGTATATCGCCCTTACTGATAGACTCGTTGATGATGCGATCTGCATTCATCAATCTGGTTGCATCGAAACCGGCCTTTTCCGGGGAGATCCTCATAAGGGGCTGGGAAATTGCTCCTATTGAGATGATCAGGGAGAAAATTAAAAAGGATAATCTTTTCATTTTTTGAAAGTTTAAGTAAATGGAAAATGCAGGCAGAGCTAATTAAGCTGCCCGCATTTGATATTCAATATTATTGAGAATCAGCTTTCGGAAGGAGAATATGAGCGGTTTCCACCACGATCACGATTTCCCCGGCTTTTCTGATTTCCTCTCGATTCACCACGACCCCTTCTGTCATCATTACGGTTTCCTCTGCGTTCGCGACGCTCAGGACGGCCTCCTGTCTGTTGACTTCCCTGACCAGTAGTTGATATGCCTACATTAGGAGACAAGTCTCTTTTTCCATAAACCTCTCCATTGCATATCCAAACTTTTATGCCAAGTATTCCTACTTTTGTAAGGGCTTCAGCATGAGCATAATCAATGTCGGCACGGAATGTATGCAGAGGAGTTCTGCCCTCTTTGTAAAGTTCTCTTCTTGCCATCTCGGCTCCACCAAGACGGCCGCTTATCAAAACTTTTATGCCTTCTGCTCCCATTCTCATAGTTGAAGCCATTGCCATCTTGATAGCACGGCGGTAAGATACACGACCCTCTACTTGACGTGCAATATTATTGGCAACTATATTGGCATCAATCTCAGGACGTTTAACTTCAAAGATATTGATTTGTACCTCTTTGTTGGAGATTTTTTTCAACTCCTCTTTTAGTTTGTCAACTTCTTGTCCGCCTTTGCCAATAATAATCCCTGGGCGTGCTGTGTGTATAGTAACTGTTATCAGTTTTAAAGTTCTCTCAATAACAATTCTTGAAAGACTTGCCTTTGATAATCGGGTATTTAAGTACTCTCTTATTTTTGCGTCTTCTAATAATTTGCCGGCATAATCAGTACCACCGTACCAGTTAGAGTCCCAGCCACGGATAATGCCAAGTCTGTTTGATATAGGATTTGTTTTTTGTCCCATCTTATTGCTCCTCTTTTACGGTTTTACTTTTTTTGTCAAGCACTATAGTAACGTGGTTGGAACGTTTGCGAATTCTGGCTGCACGACCTTGAGGGGCAGTACGAATACGCTTGAGTGAGCGACCCGGATCAACCATAATTGTCTTAACGATTACATTGCCACTTTCCAATTCTTTACGATCTGATTCGTTTTTAGCTTCCCAGTTAGCAATTGCTGAACGAAGAAACTTCTCCAAACGAACAGCTGCTTCTCTTTTGGTATATTTTAATACATCCAGAGCGTGGTTAACTTCAAGTCCTCTTATATTATCTGCAACTAAACGCATCTTGCGAGGTGAAGTCGGGACATTATTCAGCTTGGCAATAGCTGTTTGTCTCTTTATTTCTTTACGCCTTTCGGCAGACTCTCTTTTTCGAGCTCCCATTATTTAATTCTGTTTTTTCAAATTAATGATTAACGATTACCCGAGTGACCTCTAAAGGTGCGTGTGGGTGCAAATTCACCGAGTTTGTGACCTACCATATTCTCAGTAATGTAAACAGGAATAAACTTGTTTCCATTATGAACAGCTATAGTGTGACTTACAAAATCGGGCGATATCATACTTGCGCGTGACCAAGTTTTAATTACCTCTTTCTTGCCAGACTCATTCATGGCAAGTACTCTTTTTTCGAGACTAGCCTCAATGTAAGGCCCTTTTTTTAATGAACGACTCATAATATTCAGTTAATTCCGTTATTTTTTCCTTTTTTCAATAATAAATTTCTTAGTCGTCTTTTTAGGATTGCGGGTCTTATAACCTTTTGCAAGCAAGCCTTTTCTTGAACGAGGGTGTCCACCGGATGCTTTACCTTCACCACCTCCCATAGGGTGATCAACAGGGTTCATGGCAACACCTCGAGTACGAGGTCTGCGTCCTAGCCAACGTTGACGTCCGGCTTTTCCGTCAGACTCCAGGTTATGGTCAGGATTGGACACTGTACCAACAGTAGCACGACATGTTACAGGAACCATTCTGGTCTCTCCTGATGGGAGTCTCAGAATAGCATGTTTTCCTTCACGAGCTGTAAGCTGAGCATATGTTCCGGCGCTTCGTGCCATTGCAGCACCTTGTCCTGGATGTAACTCAATGTTGTGAATAAGTGTTCCAAGTGGAATTTCTGATAATGGGAGAGCGTTTCCTAATTCCGGAGCAACTCCAGGGCCGGAGGCAATTACTTGTCCGACTTTAAGCCCGTGTGGAGCTATAATATAGCGTTTCTCTCCATCTCCATAAACAACTAAAGCAATTCGGGCACTTCTGTTAGGATCATACTCGATTGTCTTTACTGTTGCAGTGTAATTATCTTTATTTCTTAAAAAGTCGATAACGCGGTACATCCTTTTATGACCGCCTCCAATATAGCGCATTGTCATCTTACCTTCAGCATTTCTCCCTCCTGATTTTTTAATAGGTTCAAGAAGTGATTTTTCCGGTTGTGTACAGGTGATTTCTGTAAATGCGCTTATAGCTTTATGTCTTGTTCCCGGAGTGACCGGTTTAAATTTACGTATTGCCATTCGTCTTAAATATTACTGTAGAAATCAATCTTATCTTCACCGGCCAATGTTACAAATGCTTTTTTATAATGATTTGTGCGGCCTGACAATAAACCCGCTTTTGTATAGCGGCTTTTGCGCTTTCCGTGGTAGTTTGCCGTATTAACATCCAATACTTTAACACCATACATCTCTTCGACCGCTGCCTTGATTTCCAATTTATTGGCGGCAGGGTCAACAATAAAACCGTAACGATTCAACTTCTCGCCCTGAATCGTCATTCTTTCTGTTACTATAGGCTTAATTAAAATTCTCATCGCTTTCTACGGTTTAATTACGTCCGCGTAAATTGTCCTGAACACCGTCTACCAGTACAAGACTTGTTGAATTCAAAATATGATAAGTGTTAATCTCATTTAGAGTGATCACTTTCACATTTGGAAGATTGCGTGACGATAAGTAAATATTGTCTGAATTATTAGGGAGTACAAATAGTACTTTTCTGTCATTAACCTTGAGATTCTTAATTATCTCAATCATTTTCTTGGTCTTTGGAGCCTCCATATCAAACTGCTCTACAATTGTAAGTGCCTGCTCCTTAGCCTTATAAGACAAGGCAGAAAAGCGAGCGAGCTGTTTTACTTTTTTATTTAGCTTGAAACTGTAATCACGAGGTTTGGGACCGAATACTCTGCCTCCACCAACATAAATTGGAGACTTAATGCTGCCATGGCGTGCGCCACCTGAACCTTTTTGACGAATAATTTTCTTGGTGCTGTAAGCAACTTCGCTTTTTTCCTTGGTTTTGTGAGTACCTTGGCGCTGATTTGCGAGATACTGCTTTACATCAAGATAAATGACGTGATCATTTGGTTCAATTTCAAAAATACCGGGGTCAAGTGATACTTTTTTCCCGGACTCTGTTCCATCTATTTTATAAACGGGTAATTCCATGATGCTTAATCCTCCACAATAACATATGAACCTTTACAGCCGGGGACAGACCCTTTAACAATGAGAAGGTTGTGCTCAGGAATAATTTTGACAACTTTAAGGTTCAAAATTTTCACTCTTTCACCACCCATATGGCCAGCTAATCTTTTCCCTTTGAAAACTCGAGATGGCCATGAAGATGCGCCCATTGATCCTGGTGCGCGTAGTCTGTTGTGCTGACCATGAGTCTGGCCACCAACTCCTCCAAATCCATGGCGTTTCACGACGCCTTGAAAGCCTTTTCCTTTCGATGTTCCAATAACATCTACCCATTCTAGCGGATCGTGAACAAATACGTCCGAAACGGTTACAGTATCGCCCAAGTGCAGTTCTTTTGTGTAATCCGCGGAGAATTCCACAACTTTGCGCTTGGGTGTGGTTTGTGCCTTTTTGAAGTGGCCCATCATGCCACTGCTGGTGTGTTTTTCTTTTTGTTCGTCATAGGCAAGTTGTACAGCGGCATAACCATCTTTCTCTACTGTACGAATTTGCGTAACAACACACGGACCAGCCTCGATGACGGTACAAGGAACATTTTTCCCATCATCATCAAAAACGGAAGTCATTCCGATTTTTTTTCCAATTAATCCAGGCATTGGTTGTTAATTAGGTGTTTTATAATAAATTATACTATTCCGCATAAAAAATGCGGGCTGCAAAGTTACGATAATTTATTGTAAATGCAAGAGCACAGGGCACTATTTTAATCTTTGAAGCAATGCTTGCTTGGCATAGGAAGGTTTAAGTCTGTTCACAAAATAAAGTGCGTCATCTCGGTTTGATGCATTCGGACTTTTTTCATATTTCTCCACAAAATATGTGGCATGCTCTAAAAGATGTTTTCTACAATCTATATTAATCATTATCCCATTCCCAAAGTCTGCATATGACATTCCTGAAACTATTTCTGAGGAAGAAATTTCTGCTATCTCAGACATAGAGATGTTTGTAAGATTTATCGTTATTGAAGGGTAATAAAAATACTGTTGTGAGGGAATAGATACAGTAAGTTTAAGAGTATCACCTGTAAGGGATTTTTCAATTGTAGTATTAAGTCTGTATTCTGAATATTCATAGTACTCTTCCAAAGAAGTAAACCACATTGAATCATCTCCATCTTTTCCATATAAATTATTTAGTAAAAGTAAAGTGTCAAGTTCTCCTTTTCTGGTCATGCCATGTATTCCAACACAAAATGCTTCTCTGTTTTCAGGGGATTTTTGAAGGATTTTATTGATATTTTCTATCCATTCACAAGGACGATAGAAGCCTCTTTCAATAACTTTCTTTTGGATACTTGAATTGACTTTTCCCGGGAACAACTTTTCAGCTTCTGTCTGGGCTGTCATAATTTGTATCGGAGGATATTCTCTGGCAGCTTCGATGTATGCTTTGTTTCCATCGGGCTCTGCCAAAGTTTTACAACCTCTTCCATCAAGTTCCAAAGTTATTATCTCCTGAGCTAATGCAAAGTGATTTTTTATCATTTCCACATTGGATATATCATCTGCCTTAACATCGTGAAAAGCTATACCATTGTCATAATTGACTATTTCTCTGACATTATCCCAAATTAACCCCCTGAACATGTTAAATGCTTGTGGGGAGGGGTATGTATTCATAAAGCTCTCTTCGGGAGAGAGAGTTGTCGTAAAGGTAAATCTAACTTCATTCCCGGCGCCATCTGTTGATCCGAGAGTTTTATTCAAATAATAAACAGAAAGCGGCATATCACCGGATAAGAGGTTTACGGCATTATAATAGACATGTTCACTTACAGGCAAAGGTTTTCCGTTTATTGCAGCCCAAACTCTGCAATAGGCGTCTTGTTTGCAATCATCCATAGTTAATATCATTAACCATGATTTATTGTATTTGAGATATGGAATGCTTGTTGAGATACTTTCAATGGGAATGTCGCCTTTTGTTTTTATGTAAATTTCGGCAACAATGTTACTGTTTTCATCTTTGTATGAATAAACATACAGAGGTTTAATATCTCTTTCCGGGACATCAAGGCATGATGTTAAACAAAAGATAAAGCACACAATTGATGATTTTATTATGACTCTTTTATTTTTTTTCATGTTTTATTCCAATGCTTGCTTTATGTCTTCATAGAGTGTTTCCGCATTTTCAAGGCCGACAGATAGGCGTATGCTTTTTTGAGAAACGTTCATAATTTCTCGCTGTTCGTCGGTGAAAGTTCCAAAAATAGTTGTAGCAGGGTGAATGGCAAGTGTTTTATTGTCAAAAAGGTTTGTGGCTCTTCTGATTAATTTAAGATTATTAATCAATGAAAATGCTTTCTCTTTGGATGGAAGATCAAACGTTAAAAATGCACAGGGTTTGCAGCCAAATTGCCTAAGGCTTATTTGGTAAAACGGATTGTTTTTCAGGCCAGTGTAATTTACACTTTCGATGCCTTTAAGTGAGGATAAACGTTCTGCGAGTTCGAGGGTTGTTGAAGCTTCTTTTTCAAATCTAACCTCAAGAGTTTCCAGTCCAAGTGTCTGCATATAGGCAACTTGTGGCGTCATATAAGCTCCGAGATTTCTCATTACTTCCTTTTTAAGCTTGTATGTAAAAGCCTCTTTGCAAGTGTCAATACGTCTGAGTTTAGGCGATGAACCAAAGTCTGCCGTACCATAATCCAGTATTAAACCTCCCAATGAGGTAGCTCCTCCGGAAATATATTTGGTGCTTGAAACAATTTCTATGTCAACGCCGAAGTCTTTGGAAGAGAAAATGTGAAACGGCACAGCTGTAGTATCTGCGATCAAAGGGACTTTCGCTTCTCTTGCAATAGCCGAAAGTGCTGTAAGGTCAGCAACTTCGAGTTGGGGATTTGTTATAATCTCCAAAAAAAGTGCTGCAGTATTTTTGTCAATATTTTTTTTGACTTTGTCAATATCTGTCATGTCGCAGAACCTGACTTCAACTCCAAAATCGGCAAGTGTGGAATAAAAGAAGGAATAAGTGTTCCCAAAAATATGAGGGGACGTAATAATATTAGACCCAGACCATGCAAGAGTCATTATTGCATTACTGATGGCAGCCATGCCGGAATTAAGAGCTGTAACACTATGGGCTCCTGTAATTTCTTGAACTCTTTGTTCAAAATATTGAACGGTAGGGTTAGTTAGTCGAGAGTAGACATGCTCGGATGTTCGTCCGCAAAAAGCCTCTTCCATCTCTTCAGCTGTGTTAAACTCGTACGCTGCAGTGTTGTATACAGGCATCGAGAGTGAGTTGTATGGATCTGGCTTTTCAAAGGGTTTATGTAGGATCTTGGCCAAATAATCTATATGCTTCATTTTAAAATTATTTGTTAATCAATTGTAAATATGCTTCTTCGAGTTGATCTAGAGCTTTCTCAAGAATAGATCTTGGGCAGGCAACATTCATTCTCATAAAACCAACTCCTTCTTTGCCAAACATAGCACCGTCATTTAATGCGAGATG
>ERZ795047.5128-NODE-5128-length-10755-cov-4.003645_pt1 | contig 10755 bp, 7 predicted proteins | sample MGYA00375131_ERZ795047 | MGnify/ENA primary metagenome ERZ795047 (study PRJEB30176, sample SAMN05720228) | activated sludge metagenome | isolation source: Anaerobic digester | place: Japan | collected 2015-05-20 ... | reverse complement strand
TGCCCTTGGTTTTTAATTTGGTTTGAAGTTTTTCCAACTCCCGTTTATGCATCAGTAATTTTCTGTCGGACTTGGCAATGTGGTTTGCATATCCGCCTTGTTTGTACTCGGCAATGTGAATGTTTTTCACCCACAGTTCTCCGTTTTTAAAAACACAATAGGCATCAGTTAAATTTACTTGTCCTGTACGCAAAGATTTTACTTCAGTACCTGTAAGTACAATACCGGCTTCAAACTTCTGCTCGAAAAAATAATCGAACGAGGCTTTTTTATTGACTGTTTCGGGAGCAAAATCTTTTTTAGCCATAGCGGTTGCAAAAATAAAATTATACTACTAACATCGGACATTTTACTTTGTGTCGCACTTTATCAATCGTAGTTCCAAGTAAAAAATCTTTTAATCCTTTATGGCCATGTTGACCCATAACAATTAAGCCTGCATCAAAATCATTTACAATTTCAGGTATAACTTTTCCAGGGTTGCCATGTGCAATCTGAAACTCGGCAAAGTAGCCCATATCTTTCAAAGTTTTAATGTAATGTTCTATGTGTTTTTTGTCATGTTCGCTCTCCATATCTTCAATTTCTTTGCCGAAGGTCAATGCACCTGCACTTTCTACTGCGTGAATCAACAGGTAGTGCGTATTTAATCCGCCAACTCTTAATGCATTTTCAATTGCCTTCTTATCACTTGAGCTAAAATCCAATGCAATGGCAATGCGCTTGTAGTTTATGCTTTCCGGAGTTGAAATCTGACTTGGTTCATCATGAAATACTTTTGACCTGAAAGAAGTTTTGCTCATTAATGGATAAAAAATTGCCATAAGCAACAACCATCCTGTGCCGGCACAACCAATGCCAAGCAGAACTTTCCAGATAAGTAAGGTGTTGCTGTGAAATACAACACTTACTTCTTCTGCAACAAGTTTAATGTTTAATCCTACAATGATTAAAGCACATACCCATGATAAAGTTTTTATTATCGGGCCAATAGCAAATTCACCCATTTTGTTTTTATCACTCACAAAATGAATGAGAGGAATAACAGCAAAACCTAACTGTAAACTTAAAATCACCTGACTAAGGACAAGTAACTCACCGGTGCTCCTTTCTCCAAAAACATGAATAGTGATGAGTGCCGGAATAATTGCGATAAGGCGTGTTACTAATCTGCGCACCCAGGGATGAATACGGAGATTAATATATCCTTCCATCACAATCTGACCTGCTAACGTTCCTGTGATGGTAGAACTTTGCCCTGCTGCTATCAATGCCACAGCAAAAAGAATAGGAGCAAGGTTGTTGCCCAACATGGGAGCGAGTAGCTGATGCGCATCCTGAATTTCTGCAATTTCAAAAAGCCCTGACTTGTGAAACACTGCTGCTGCAAGTACTAATATAGCTGCATTGACAAAGAATGCCATGTTCAATGCAATAGCACTGTCTGCAATATTAAATCTTATGGCTCGCCAGATGGATTTGCTGCTTTTTTCAATTTTTCTTGTCTGCACCAATGAAGAATGCAGATACAGATTGTGAGGCATAACAGTAGCACCAATTATTCCAATTGCGATATACAATGCTTCATTACTCAATGCTGTTGGAATTAATCCTGATGCAACTTCTGACATGTTGGGCTTGGCAAAAAATATCTCGGCTAAAAATGAAAAGCCGATTATTGCAACTAAGGAAATAATAAAAGCCTCCATTTTTCTGATACCTAAATTGATAAGAAACAGAAGCAGAAAAGTATCCAATACTGTTATCATTACACCTGTGGCAAGTGAAATACCAAAAAGTAATTGAAGGCCAATAGCCATTCCTAGCACCTCTGCAAGGTCGCAGGCTGCAATGGCAATTTCTGCAAGTACATACAGACAAATATTTACAAAATGCGGATAGGTTTCCCTCGATGCCTGTGCAAGGTCGCGGTTGCGCACAATACCCAGACGGGCACTCAGGCTTTGCAATAGTAATGCAATAAGATTACTCATTAGGAGCACCCAAAGCAACTGATAACCAAACTTGCTTCCACCTGCAATGTCTGTTGCCCAATTGCCGGGGTCCATGTAGCCAACACTAACCAAATATGCCGGCCCGAAGAAGGCGAAAATCTTTTTAAACAGTGAGCGTTTTCCCGAAGTGTCAACCGATGCATTGACCTCCTGCAACGAGGGTTGAAATTCTTTTTCCTTTTTCATTTTACTCTTATAATCCATAAATTTTCTGCAACATCACGACTGAGTTGCAGCACTTTTTTATTGTTGACCTTAATCTCTAATGAGCGGTCGTATTGATTAATTTCTTTTACAAGCAACCTTGCCCCTGGGGTCAGCTTATGCTTTGACAGGAATTTCAACAAGGCAGGGTTCTGATCTTCTACAGAACGAATTTCAACAGTGTCGTCTTGTCCGGTTTCTGAAAGACGAATAGTTTTTTGTTTTTCTATTTCGCCTTTGCGGTTAGGAATAGGGTCGCCATGAGGGTCGGTTTTAGGATTGCCCAGAAACTGTTCTAAACGGTTACTCAATTCATCATTGGTGGCATGCTCTAACTCTTCTGCCATTTCATGAACTTCATCCCAGCTGAAACCTAATTTCACTGATAAAAAAACTTCCCACAAACGATGCTTTCTGATAATGTTTAATGCCACCTGCTTTCCTTTATCAGTCAGCCTTGCACCATAATATTTTTCATAGTCAACCAATTTCTTATCTGATAATCTTGATAGCATATCCGTAGCTGTGGCGGCTTTAATCTTGATGGCAGCTGCAAGGTCAGATGTCAATACGTTTTGATGATTCCCATCCGATAGTGTATAAATCTGCTTGATGTAGTTCTGCTCTGTTGGTGATAGTTGATAATACATGTTGTCAAAATTTAGACAAATTTAGTAATAAAATTTAGATTCGTCTAAAAATTTAAATTTGCCATGAAAAAAAACCTCCTGACTGATTCTGTTGGTTTAGTTTTAATTTTGCAGCATGTATAAACTTTTAATCAAACCTTTGCTGTTTTTATTCTCTCCCGAACAGGCACATCATTTCGTGTTTAGTATGTTGAAGATGGTGTTTAAAATTCCCGGAATTAGCACTCTCGTAAAATCTTTATATGCTACAGATAGTAAACAGAAACCGGTTTTATTAGGCAACCTTCAGTTTAATTCACCGGTAGGGCTTGCAGCAGGCTTTGATAAAGATGCTTATTGTTTTGATGAGTTAGCAGCTTTTGGTTTTGGTTTTATTGAGATAGGAACAGTTACACCACGTCCGCAGCCGGGTAATCCTAAACCACGATTATTCAGACTTCCTGTTGATGAGGCACTCATTAATAGAATGGGATTTAACAATGAAGGCGTTGATGCTGTTGTTAAACGTCTTAAAAGCAGAAGGACTGATGTTATAATTGGAGGAAACATTGGAAAAAACAAAGACACTTCCAATGAAGATGCGCTTAAAGATTATCTTATCTGTTTTGAAAAATTGTTTGATGTTGTGGATTATTTTGTGATTAATGTGAGTTCGCCAAACACACCGGGTCTGCGGGCATTGCAGGAAAAAGAGCCACTAACAAAACTTTTAAACGGCATTCAGAAAAAAAATAACAGCTATAGTAATCCAAAACCTGTCTTTTTAAAAATAGCTCCCGACCTTACTTTTGAGCAAATAGATGAAGTTGCAGTTTTAGTTGAAGAAACTAAGTTGAATGGATTGATTGTCAGTAATACTACTATAAGCAGAAAGAACTTAAAAACTAATGCTGAGGCAGTAGAAAAGCTGGGTGCAGGTGGCTTAAGCGGAAAACCTTTACGAAGCCATTCAACAGAAATAATCCGTTATCTTTCTCAGACAAAAAAAGTAAAATTCGACATCATAGGTGTGGGTGGTATTCATTCAGCAGCTGACGCCATTGAAAAAATGGAGGCTGGTGCCAAGTTAGTGCAGCTTTATACAGGTTTTATTTATGAAGGTCCGGGATTAGTCAAAAAGGTCAATCGTGCTTTGATACACAAATGACAAAACAGTATGTTGAATACTTACGTTCATTGCTATGGAAATACTTCATTTACTTTTTTATATTTGAAACGTCATTAAAACCAATGAATCACCTTGCCGGAAAAGTTAAAAATAATTGAGTGTCCGCGTGATGCCATGCAGGGAATGCATGATTTTGTTCCCACGGACTTAAAAATTGAGTACATAAACAAGTTGCTGGAAGTAGGTTTCGATACCATTGACTTCGGTAGTTTTGTTTCGCCTAAAGCCATTCCACAAATGCGCGATACCGCAGAAGTGTTGGCAGGACTTAACAAAAGCACCACAAAATTACTTGCCATAATTGCCAATATACGCGGTGCTGAAGATGCAGTAAAACATCAGGCAATAAACTATCTGGGTTATCCGTTTTCTATTTCCGAAACTTTTCAGAAAAGAAACACAAATGCTACCATTCAGGAATCGTTGGTTAATTTAAGTACCATTCAACAGTTAGCACAAAATGCAGGTAAAAAGCTGGTTGTTTACATATCCATGGGTTTCGGCAACCCCTATGGTGATGAATGGAATGTTGACTATGCAGCAGGATGGATTGACAAAATTCAGGCTTTGGGAGTAGAAATCATTTCTCTTGCCGATACGGTTGGTGTGGCTAAAGAAGCAGACATTGCATACTTGTTTGAAGGTGTAATCCAAAAATTCCCTAAGGTAGAATTCGGAGCACATTTACATACCACTCCGGGCAACTGGCAAAAAAAGCTGGCAGCTGCTTATGATGCAGGTTGCAGGCGTTTTGATACAGCAATTCGGGGTTTTGGAGGCTGTCCGATGGCTACTGACAAATTAACCGGAAACCTTGCAACCGAAAATGCAGTACAATACCTTTCAGGTAAATCAAAAAATATAACAATAGATATTCAAAAACTTAATGATTGCATCTTATTCTCAAAACGGATCTTCAATGAGCATTAAAAAAACAGATTCATTCACAAAAAAACTTTTTGTGCTTGCTGTAATATTCGTATTAACATCCGCCCCTTTTGCTTTTGCCCAAAAAGGCAGCCTCGAACTTTTAGGCAACGTTAAACAAAACGGTAAAGGCCTTGAAGGAGCTGAAATCAGTATAATGAAAGGTAATGAACAGGTGGACAATATTCTCTCCGGAAATGGAGGAAAGTTTATTATCAACCTCGACCTGGATGCCGTTTTTACACTGGTATTTTCAAAAGCAGGATGTGTTACTAAGTCAATCGTATTTGATACCCGCGTACCTGAGCCTGTTAAAAATCAATTGCTGTCTAACCGAAAATTCGGGATTGAATTATTTAAAGTGCCAGAAGGTGTTGAGCAACCTAAGGAGTTGGCCAAGCCTGTTGCCAAATGGAGTTGGAACGATGCTTATGACGATTTTGATTATGACTTAGAGTACAGCAATGCCCGTAAGCAAGAAAACGAAGTGGTTAAAAAGCAATTGGAAGAAATGGCCATTGTGCAGGAGAAGCAGAAAAAAGATTCGTTGGCAAAAGCACGTTTGGATTCAATCAATCAGGCTAAGGCAGATGAACAGGTACGACTGGCAGAACTGGCAGCAAAAAAGGCAGAAGAAGCCAAACAGAAAAAAATAGAAGAAGAGAGATTAGCAGCTTTGAGTGCTGCTAAAAAGCATGAGGAAGACAGTTTGCGTGCAGCACAACTAAAAGCAGATGCAATAGAGCGTGCACGATTAGTGGCATTAGAAAAAGCCCGTCAGGATAGTATTGCAAAAGCAAATGCACTTGCCGAACAGTTGGCACGTGAGCAGGCAATAGAGCAAAAGCGGTTAGCGGCATTAGAAAAAGCGAGACAAGACAGTATTGCTAAGGCTGATGCAGCAGCAAAAGCTCAACTTGCAGCATTAGAAAAAGCCCGACAAGATAGTATTGCCAAAGCAGATGCAGCAGCTAAGGCAGCAGAAGCGGCTCGATTAGCAGCATTGGAAAAAGAACGTAAAGATTCATTAGCTAAAGCTAAAGCCGAAGAGGAACGTTTGGCACGTGAGCAAGCAAAAGAGCAATCTCGTTTAGCGGCATTAGAAAAGGCAAGACAGGATAGCATAGCCAAAGCAGATGCAGCAGCAAAGGCAGCTGAAGAAGCACGCCTTGCAGCATTAGAAAAAGAGCGTAAAGATTCTCTTGCAAAAGCTAAAGCCGAAGAGGAACGTTTGGCGCGCGAGCAAGCAAAAGAGCAAGCTCGTTTAGCAGCATTAGAAAAAGCCCGACAAGATAGTATTGCTAAAGTTGAGGCAGCAGCAAAGGCAGCAGAAGATGCCCGTTTAGCAGCATTGGAAAAAGCCCGACAAGATAGTATTGCCAAAGCAGATGCAGCAGCTAAAGTAGCAGAAGCAGCACGCTTGGCAGCATTGGAAAAAGCAAGAAAAGACAGTATTGCCAAAGCTGAAGCAGATGCCAAAGAACAAGAGAAACTTCGTTTAGCAGCATTAGAAAAAGCCCGTCAGGATTCTATAGCACAGGCAAAAGTTTTAGCTGATAAAAAAGCAAAAGAGGAAGCTGCAGAACGTGCTCGTTTAGCGGCATTGGAAAAAATACGTCAGGATAGTTTGACTAAAGCACAGGCATTGGCTGATGCTGAGGCAAAACGTAAAGCACAGGAAGAAGCAGACGCACAGCGTTTGCGTGAGATTGAAGCACAGAAGCAGGCTCTCGCACGCTTGAATGAGCAGAAAGATAAAAAACAAAATACAGCTTCGCTGCCTGTGTTTGAGGATAAAGATTATGCAGAAGGGCTTACAGAGGAAACTATTGATGAATCCAACCGCAAAATATATCGTACCATCATTAAGAAGTCAAATACAACTGATGTGTTTTCAAAAGTAGTTTATAACTGGGGTGGAGTTTATTTCTTCAAGAATACTACCAGCATGTCAGAGTCGAACTACAACAACGAACTGAAAAAGTATAAAGATCAGTTGGGGAAATAGAAGTTAGTTAGCGGAGTCGCTACAGATTTTAAAGAGTATTATAGCTTGATACTATAAGAAGCAAAACTAATTCTCAGCCAACCGTAACAACTCATTTACTGTCTTCCAGTTTCTGGTTGTGGCTGTGACTTTAAGTTTGTTTTCAAAAAAACTATTTGTCAGTTTGGTGTTGCCGTATCCATCGGGACAGTAGAGGTAAATACATCTTCCTTTAATAACAAAACGGTCGTTTCTTAGCTTGATAGCTTCTGTTTCTATCGAATCATTGTTGGTTGGTTGTTCAGAAAGAAATGTGACATGAAAATATGCTGCGTCTAATTTTTTTTCTTTTATAAAAGGATTATCTTGTAAACAACTTTTTAATTCAGACTGCGACAATGTGATGACCGGTACTTCAAAGCCAAACTTTTTTAAAATAGCACTTTCTAACTTTTTACTGATAGCGTCACAGTTGTGTAGTGTTGATTGAAAAATAATGTTACCACTTTGTATGTAAGTTTTTACTTGTTGCATTTTTAAAGAAGCACACAGTTCTTTTAATGCATCCATTTTAATCAACCTATGCCCGCTGACATTTATTCCTCTCAGAATAGAAATAAAAGTGGTCATACAAGATGTAAAATATTATTTTCCGTTTGCAGCAGTAAATTTCTCAACTGCATTATTTATCGGGGGCAGGCTTTGCAGATAAATAAACAAAGCTGATAGGTCTTCTTGGTGCATACCGGCATACATTGTCCAGGGCATTGTTGTTTGGAATGTGCCTGGCGCAACTTTTACATTGGCATAAACACTGTCGGAGTACATTTTAAATCGTTCAATAAACTGCTGATTGGTCCAGGTTCCAATACCCGTTTCTTTATCGGGAGTAATGTTGGCAGAACGAACAACAGTGTTTCCGGGAAGCATAAATTCAAATCCACCGGCATAAGGCTGACCCACAATTTTACCTTTAACCTGTTTGGTATGACATTCCATACATCCTGAAGCAGTAGCAATATATTTTCCATAATTCAATTTGTCATGCTGCGAAGGAATAGTTGTAAAAGATGGTTTCTTAGGTATAGTATTGATAATAAAATTCATTGGAAAATCGGACGATGATACTTCTGTATTATTTTCAATAGGTTTTAAGGTTCTGATAAAAGCAATAATAGATTCAATATCATTCTTGTCTAATTGACCATAAAGAAGATGGGGCATAATAGGAAAGAGTGCACGACCATCTTTGGAAACACCTGATGTAACGGCACGAAAAATTTCACCATCAGTCCAGTCTTTCAAATGAAATGGTGTAATGTTAGGTGCAATATATTTACCCGGAAAACCAAATTTCTGATCAAAAGTTTCACCGCCTTTGTCCTCGGTGCCTGCAACCATAGGTCCGGAAAAATAACTCCAGTCACGTGTGGAATGACAGTCCATACATAAAGTAACATGATGTGCTAAATAACTTCCACGTTCAATTTTTTCAGCAGTAGCTACAATTTTAATATCAGGTGGTGGGCCAACATCAGGCAAAGCTACTTTTACGTAGGTTAAAAATCCAATTACTATCAGTAATAATATACCTAACGAATAGACAATAATTTTAATAAATTTATTCATCTTACTTGATTTAGTGATTAACTTTTAATTAAACAAAGGCCGGGTTGCTGGCATTGTTTCATCTACAAACATAATCAAGAAACTTATTTTGAGGATGAGTAAAATGGAATATTTTTTTAAAAATGAGATTAATTTTTAGCTAAATTTTCGTCTTTTAGTCCATTTATAGATTTCCATCCACATTACAGATATTGCAGCCACAATAATTGCCATTATTATTTCTCTAAGATTAAGTCCTGCCAGTTTAAAGAAGTCTGCAAATGCAGGTACATATAAAATCAGAAAAAGCATAATTAATGTTGCCCCAATAACAATTGGAAACAAGATGTTCTTATGTTTGAAACAAGCTAAAATGCTATAATAGAAAGAACGGTTTACTAAACTTAAAAACACATTAGCAAATATTAATGTTGTAAATACTAATGCTCTTGTTTTCTCTTCATTGCCGCCAAGCCAAACACTCCATTGATAAATAAACAAAACACCAAGTGTAATCGCTAATCCTTGAAAAATACTTATTCCAAGTTCTTTCCAACTTAGAAAAGTCTCTGTCATGATTCTTGGTTTTTGTTTCATGATATTCTTTTCAAGGGGTTCGTTTTCGTAAACTATGGAACAGGTTGGCCCCATAACTAATTCCAGAAAAATTACATGCACAGGAGTAAAAATGTGAGGGAAAATCCAGCCTAAAAACAATGGTAAAGTAACGGTTAGAATAATTGGAATATGAATGGAGATGATATACTGAATCGCCTTTTTCAGATTGGAATAAATTCTTCTGCCTGCTGCAATACCTACAATCAATTTGTCTAAATCGTCATTGGTGATAACTAATGATGCTGCAGTTTTTGCTATTTCTGTGCCTTTGTTTCCCATGGCAACACCAATATGTGCTGCTTTTAATGCAGGGCCATCATTCACGCCATCGCCAAGCATGGCTACAACTTCACCTTTCTTTTTTAGAGCATTAACTACAGAGAGTTTGGCCTCAGGGTACATACGGGTAAAAAGTGTCTTCTCCTCAACTTCATGCATCAATTGTTTTTCATTCAGGTTGACCACATCTTTTCCTTCAATGGCTTCTGCAACATTCAAAATGCCCGCTTGTTTAGCAATAGTTTTGGTTGTTTCTGTATTATCACCAGTGATGACTTTTACTTTTATACCTGCATCGTAAATATGTTGAAATACGGTTTGAATACCTTGCTTCGGTGGATCATAAAAAACTACTAAACCAAGAAAAGTGAATTTTAATTCTTGTTGCTTTTCGGGAAAATTATAGCCTTTAAAATTTGATTGCGCAACACCTAAAACTCTATATCCTTTATTGCCAAAATCGTGAATCACATTTAGAATATTTTCCTTTTCACCTTCAGAAAGTACAGACACATTGATGATGGCTTCAGGTGCACCTTTAGCTGCAATAATTCTTTGCTTGTTTGCATTCTCAAAAATATGCGTCATCATTGGAGGTTTTCCGGCCAATGGGTATTCATGTATCATTTTATAGTTGGTGCGCTCATCTGTTTTTTGTGTCTGCATATAAACATGATGAAGTGTTTTTTCCATTGGGTCAAATGGAAGTGGTTCGCTACTCCACATGGCATAATCAATGAGTGTTGACAAGTCAGTAGTATCAAATTCCGATTCATCATATGTTTTGTTGGTTTTTAAGAGAAACAGATGTTTAAGATGCATGGTGTTTTCAGTAATAGTTCCGGTTTTATCGGTACAAATCACTGTAGTACTGCCTAAGGTTTCGACAATATTGCTGCGTTTTATAATTACGCCATCTCGCATTAACTTCCATGCACCTAAAGCCATAAAGGTGGTAAATGCAACAGGAATTTCTTCAGGCAAAATGGACATTGCAAGGGTTAGTCCGCTCAATAAACTTTCAATAAGATTTTTTGTGTTCAGGTAATTGACAATACATACTAAAAGAAAAATGATGCTTCCGAAAATAGCCATTGTCATGACAAACTTTTTTATTTGAATTTGTAATGGCGATGATTCTATTTTTATTTCAGTAATAGAAACTCCAATTTTTCCTAATCTTGTTTCCTTTCCAATTTGTTCAACTACAAATACAGCAAGACCGGAGACAGCCACAGTTCCATCATAAACAAGATTGTCCTTGCTTTCGCTATTTTTATACACTGAAAGGCTTTCGCC
>ERZ795047.5127-NODE-5127-length-10756-cov-5.031305_pt1 | contig 10756 bp, 10 predicted proteins | sample MGYA00375131_ERZ795047 | MGnify/ENA primary metagenome ERZ795047 (study PRJEB30176, sample SAMN05720228) | activated sludge metagenome | isolation source: Anaerobic digester | place: Japan | collected 2015-05-20 ... | reverse complement strand
GACCGAGCGTGCGGAAGCAAGCTTCCTCGCCAGCTCCGCTACGGCGTTCAATGCGGCGATTGGGGGCGCATGTCAGCAGTATGCTGATCAAGTTCGTGCTGGAGAGCTCTGATGTCAGAACTTTTGCGGCTGTGGAAGACGGAGTTGTGTATGTGTCAGGTATGCGCCCATCTGGTTGTGGTTGTGACTGTCCCCAATTATCGTCCCTAATTATCCAATTATAGATGCGAAACGAGAAGAACCTCCGGCGTGTCGGTGAGCGAAGTGCGGCCTGAACAAGTGGGCCAAGAGCGCGGCGGCCACGTTGTGTGGCCGCCGCGCAGAATCACCGAAATTAGAGATTAGCCGCGGCGCCGCAGGAGCAGGCCGGCCGCAAGGAACAGCCCCAGCGCGGCAGGCTCCGGAATGTACTGGAAGTTCGGGCCGAAGCGGCAGTACGTCGTCGAGGTCGTAGGACCGGGCATCGCCGGTGCCGGCGCGCCGCCGTAACGCGCTTGGACGTATGTGATCGCCGGATCAATCACCAGGTCGGTGGGTGCGGCGTAGACCATCCGGTCCTGGTTGCTCGCACCAGTGAAGAAGCCGATGACGTAATCCACGCCGGGAACCAGCACCACGTCCTGCACATCCACGTAGCGGAAATGATTAATCAGCGGATCGGTGGCGCCCTGGCTGATCACGCCGGAGGTCAGCAGCGTGCCGCTGTCGAGCTCCCACAGGCCGATCGGGTGCTCGATATCCATCTCAGGCTGATGGCCGCCGAATCGGCGAATACCGGCTGGCCCATCAGCAAAGCGGCGCAGGCCAGAGCCGCAATGCTAAGAATCCTCCTCATCACACTCTCTCCTCCAAAAAATGGACTGCAGTCTCGCCACGGCGGACTCACGCCCGCGCCGGGGGGCGAACCTGGACGGGTAATACGAGCAGCATACTCCGATATTCGTCTCTGTACAACGCAATTTCACGCAGATTTCGCGTCGCCTCATAATTCATAATTAGGGACAGTCACGTGACTGTCCCTAATTAGAAGCTCGAAAGGCGCGCGATCCAGGCGATCAGGCCGCAGACTACGAAGCCGAGCGTGAGTGGGAGAAATGCGGATACAGCCGTCCATTTGGCGCTGCCCGTTTCCTTGTAAATGGTGTAGAGCGTGGTGCTGCACGGATTGTGCAGCAGGCTGAAGAGCATCAGGTTTACGGCCGTCAACGTCGTCCAGCCGCCGGCCGTCAGGAGCTGTCGTACTGCCTCGTGTGACTCGAGTTCGAACATCACGCCCGCCCCCGCGCCCATGTCCGATGCCCCGGTCACCATCACCGTCAACATCAGCACCGTCGGAATGACAATCTCGTTGGCCGGGATCGCGATGATGTAGGCCAGCAGAATCACCCCGTTCAGCCCAATGAAAACGCCCAGCGGATCGGCAACACGGATGAAGTGCCCGGCCAGGCTGTCGCCGCCGACGTGAACATTGGCGACCAGCCAGATCACCGCGCCGGCCGGCAGCGCAAACACCACCGCGCGCCATAGCACAAAGAGCGTGCGGTCAATTAGCGAGGTGTACAGCGTCTGCAACAGCCGCGGCGGACGATAAGGCGGCAGTTCCAGGCTGAACGTGCTGACTTCGCCCTTAAGCACCGTGCGCGAGAGCGCCCACCCGACTACAAACGTCAGCAAGACGCCCAGAAGAGCCACGCCCGTCACTGCGGCGGCAGATACCAGGCCCGCCAGCGACGCCGGAACCAGCGCGCCGAGAAACACGGTCGCAATCAGAATCTGGGCCGGCCACCGCCCGTTACAGAGCGCAAAGTTGTTGGTAAGAATCGCCAGCAGCCGCTCGCGCGGGCTGTCGATAATGCGTGTGGCCACGACGCCCGCGGCGTTGCAGCCGAAGCCCATCATGGTAGTCATGGCCTGCTTGCCGTGCGCCCCGGACGCCTTGAACAGACGATCCAGGTTGAACGCCACGCGCGGCAGGTACCCGAAGTCCTCCAGCAGCGTGAACAGCGGGAAGAAGATCGCCATGGGCGGCAGCATCACGCTGACCACCCAGGCCGTGCCGAGGTACATGCCATCGACGATCAGGCCGGTCAACCACCACGGCGCGCCAACCGCGCCAAACAGGCCCTTAAGCCAGGGGTGACCGTAGTCAATCAGCACGGACGCGATCAACGCCGAAGGCACGTTGGCGCCCGCGATCGTGATCCAGAACATGGCCGCAAACAGCAGGATCATGATCGGGAAGCCCCACACGCGGCTGGTGAGAATGCGGTCCAGCGTGCGGTCGAAGGTGGGCCGGGCCGCGTGGCCGCGGCGTGAAACCGCTCGTTCCGTGAGGCGCGCCGCCTGGCCGTAGATCGCTTCGACGATGTGCTCGTGCAGATCGCCGGGGATCTGTTGTCGCCAATGTTGTGCGGCCGCCAGAATCGCCTCGGCTTGCGGTGTTACAGAATCGCGTTTGGCCGTGTCCATTGTGTTCCCGAATCATCCATGAGTGCCGGCGGGCTGCGGCGCTGCCAGTGTTTGCAGCGTGGCGAGTTGACCGCTGCGCAAGGCTTCCACGATGGAATCGTCGCCACCGAGCAGGCGCAACGCGACCCAGCGCGGATTGGGCAGGTCGGGGTAGACGGCTTTGAGCCGGGCCACCAGGTCCGCCAGGGCCGGCTTGATCGCGGCAGGCTCGGTTTCGAGCCGCCGCGGCCGGCACGCCAGCTTGCCCGTGGCCACGTCGCTGATGGCTTGCAGCAGTTCGGGCAATCCCTGGCCGAAGCGGGCGGAGGCCGGCACGACCGGCACGCCGAGATCGCGCGCGAGCTGGCGCTCGTCCACCGTGATGCCGTGGCGTTTGGCTTCATCCAGGAGGTTGAGGCAGACGACGGCACGGTCGGTAATTTCGAGGACCTGCAAGACAAGGTTGAGGTTTCGCTCCAGACGCGTCGCGTCGGCCACAATCACGGTCACTTCCGGCTGTCCGAACAGGATGAAGTCGCGCGCGATCTGTTCGTCGAGGCTGGTCGACAGCAGCGAGTAGGTGCCGGGCAAGTCCACCAGCTTGAATCTTTTGCCGTCGAAAGCGTAGCCGCCCTCGGCGCGCGACACCGTCTTGCCCGGCCAATTGCCGGTGTGCTGACGCAGGCCGGTGAGCGCGTTGAAGACCGTACTCTTGCCGGTGTTGGGATTGCCCGCGAGCGCCACGACGTAATCCCAGGAATCCAGGGCCACGCCGAGCTTTTTGAGATTGGCGGCGCGATAGACCGGGCAGGACGCGCACGCTTCCTTTGCCGCCACGGGCGCGACGGGCAGGGGCGACGCAGCAGAAGAATTGGCAGAATCGGCGCGTTTCATGTGGCGACCGCCTCCCGCGAGTTGATGCGGACCAGATTGGCCTGTTCGCGCCGCAACGCTACCACCGAACCGCGCACACGGTAGGCCGTCGGGTCACCTGCCGGGCTGACCATCTCCACCTCCACCGGCGTGCCCGGAACAAAACCCAGGTCGAGCAGGCGGCGGCGCTCCGGCCCCCGGCACGCGCCCGAGAGGCCGACCACGCGCGCACGCCGGCCAGGCGGCAGCCCGGAGAGGAACTCCTCTTCAACGAGGTCCGCCGTGCCGTAGTCCGGCAGCGGTCTAATCGAGACGTTCTCCGCCAGCACCGGCGCCAGCGTGTGTTCGTTGCCGTCCGCCCAGAACCGTATTCTCGTCGGGGTTTTCTCAATGACGAAGGCGTGCATGCCCGCCCGTAACCCCAGAGCGACCAGTTGGCTGTAAACCGTCTCCGGCTCGTCCTCAATGTGCGTAATCAGCACCGGCGTTTCGGGCTCAACGCTATTGAGCGACTGGCTATCTTCGCCTTCGAAAGTGCCGTCCGAACTGGGGATCACGTCCCCGTGCGGGTCACGTGTGGGGTGCCCCAGGCGGGCGGCCAAGGCGCGCGTTTGCGCCGGCGTCAGCAAGTGCTCCTGCCTCTCGGCGCGCCGGTGCCATTCGTCCTCCGCGATACCCGTTTCTTCCGCGAGATAGCTTTCCCACAGCCGGTGCGCGCGGAGAACGTGCAGGCCCATCTCGCGTCCCGCCGGCCGCAGCCGCAGTTGGCCGCCTTCGAAGGTCAGCAGGTCGTGGCTGGCGAGCTCATCCAGCAGGCGGGCGGCGCTGCCGGTGGTGATGTGCAGCGCCCCGGCGATGCTCTCCAGCGTGGGCACGCGCCCGTTGGCCTCACTCTTGAGAATGTGCTTGAGGGCGTCTTCCCGGCGCATGCGGCGAGCCAGATCATGAGCCTGACGCCAGCGCGCCAGCAGGCCGTGCCGCGGCCAGAAGACAGCCACCGCCAGCAAGATCAGAATGAGGTAAACAGCAGTCACTCGCAAAGGTTCCCTGATAGCGACGAACAGCCGGCCGCCGTGTCGCCGAAGACCGTCGCTCACGTTTGGGTGTGGGCGGCGGCCGGCGGCAGCATGCCCGTCGCAAGGTTCCGCAGGGGCAATGCCATCGCGCCGGCGTTCTTCAGGGATTGTAGCCGTGGTGGGGCCCGGGAAGTACTGCCACCGCTGCCGCGAAGCCCGAGGCCGCGCTGATCTCCGCCCCGACACCGCCAATTCCGGGTCTGACGGGCTACTAACGCTCAAAAAAATCTTGCAAAAGCCTTTGTTGACAGTACGATAGCAGTGCCCCGCGCCGCGCTAGTGGGACTAGCCGTGGCGGCGGAGGCTGGGGAGAAGGCTAAGGAGGTTCAGCCGTGCTGTTCGTTTCAACCCTGATTCTGGTGAGTTACCCTGCGCTCGTGGCGACCGTGCCGCCGGCACGTTCGCTCAACTATGTGGACTCGTCGTCCGGCCTGCAGTTTCCGGAGATGTATTCGGGCCCCACGGAGCTCGAATTTGCCGACGTCAATGGTGACGGACACGTAGATATCGGGATGGTGGGGGATCACGATTCGCCGGGTATGTCTCAGCATGGCATTACGGTTTGGCTCGGAGACGGCGCGGGGCACTGGTCGGCTCGCCAGAGCGGCTATTTCGGCTATGGAGGCATCGCCTTCGGCGACGTTAACGGTGACGGGCTGATGGACGTCGGCTACGCCATGCACCACACCGACCCCGGCAGCGATTTTGGCGACCAATTAATCGAAGTCGCGCTGGGCGACGGCACTGGCGAGAACTGGATTCCGTGGGACGACGGTCTGGCCACGAGCGGCGAGACATGGGGCATGTTCGGGACGGATTTCGCCGACGTCGACAACGACGGCGACCTGGACATCGGTTCGATATCTTTCGGCTGCTGCGCGGGGTTGCACGTTTATCTGAACAACGGCGATGGCACCTGGACGCAGAGTTGGGGCGTCCTTGACGGAGACGCGTACGAGATCTTCCAGTTCGGAGACATCAATGGAGACGGCTTCATCGATTTCGCCGCGGCCCACAGCTACGGCACGGTGTGGCTGGGCGATGGGCAGGGCAATTTCACGGTCGCCGACTACGGCCTGCCCGGTGGAGTCGGTGATTGGCGCGAAGGGGTGGCTCTCGGGGATGTAAATGGCGATGGGCGCGACGACCTGGCGTTCCGAAATGCGAACGGCGGAATAGACGTTTGGTCTTACGTGGGCCCCGGCGTCTGGCAAAATCTCAGCGGGACGCTGCCCGCCAGCGGCAATTTCTACTACACGCAGATCGCGGACATGAACCTGGACGGCCACGGCGATATCGTAGCTTGCGCCCGTGGGCAAATCAGGGTCTATGGGGGTGATGGGGCGGGAAACTGGGAGTTGCTGACCACGGTGAACATCGGCGGCTCCGGCGCGAAGGCCTTCCGTGCCGGCGTTGACGCCGACCACAACGGATACCCCGACATTGTGATGGTCAATCGGGAGCCCAACAACCGTGCGCGGTTCTATCGTGAGACCACGCCCGTCTCCAGCACGTGGGTGTATCCCAAGTATCCGCGCGGCGGTGAAGTCATGTATGCCGGCTCGGTGCGATTCATCGACTGGCATGCAGCAGTCGCCAACGGAGAATCAACAGTTACCATAGAGTTATCGGTGGTTGGGCCGGATGGGCCGTGGATCGAAATCGCCTCCAATGTGCCCAACAACGGGCGCTTTCAGTGGCATCTGCCGCGGCACCTCACCAGCTCAAATACTTGCTATTTGCGCTACACGCTCGGAGAGGCGCAGGCTGTCACGCCCGCTCCGTTCACTATTGTCGGTGAACCTGGCATGGCGCCGCTGAGCATCAGTCTGCCGGAAGGTACGCCGGAGTTTCTGTCGCCGGCCGCGCCGACCCGGTTCACCGTCGAGATCGTAAGTGGGGGAGAGGCCTACGTGCCTGGTTCGGCCTTGCTGCATTACTGCTATGATGGCGGGGAGTTCATCACCAGGCCGCTGACGCCGCTGGGTGAAACGCTCTATCAGGCGACCCTTCCCGCTCCCGCTTGTGCTGATACGCCGCAATTCTACATCAGCGCCGTCGGCGACGGCGGATCCACCGTTTACAGCCCGGAGGGGGCTCCCGAGAATGTCTACACCGCCCGTGTGGGCGAAGTGAGGGCCCTGCTGGTCGATGACTTCGAAACCGACCCGTCCTGCTATGATCGTGGCGACCTGAACTGCGATGGCGCGCTGAACGTGTTCGACATCGACGCCTTCGTGCTGGCCCTGACGGATCCGCTGGAGTACGCGACGGCGCTGCCTTATTGCAACTGCAAGCTGGGGGACATCAACTGCGATGAGGCCGTGAACGTTTTTGATATCGATCCATTTGTCGGCTGTCTGACCGGCGGCGGATGTGCTCCATGTCCCTAAGCCGGTTTGAATGCCGGGCGCTATGCTGAAGGTGAGCGTGGGCCGCCCCGAAGCAACAAAAGCCGGCCCTTTCGGGCCGGCTTTGAATGCTCGTGCTTAGCCGTACTAGCGGTGGGTGTTCAGGGAGAATTCTCGGCGGTAGCGCCGCGGTTCTGACTCGGTTGAACGTCCTGGTTGTCTAGTACGTCTTGTACAACTTTCCCGCGTCATCCTTGGCGTCGGTGTTGGGCAGAAACTCGCCCGTGGTAGCGTTGTATACCCAGCCTTCCCCACTGGAGGGGTCCGGCGTCGGAGGACTAGTGGTGGAGATCAGGACCTTGTTGGCAGTGTCCTTGTTGGCGTTCTCACCGACCGGACATGGAGGTATGGCCAGCAGGTAGGGGCCATAGGGGTGCGAATCGTCCCTTGTCGTGACGGTCGTGCCGGTCCGATCGCTGAACTTCGTCAGCTTGTCCACGAAACCTTGTGCGTCCGGGCCGGGGAAAGTGTTGTTGTGTTCCGCAGCGTACAGGTTGATCGCATTGCGGACCATCGCCAGATTCGTTGCCAAGGCCGCGTTCCCGGCGCCGGCGGAACCACGGCTCAGGCGTGGAATGGCCACCGCCGCCAACACGCCGATGATGACGATCACGAGCACCAATTCCACGAGCGTGAAAGCGCTCTTGCCTTTACGAAGCAACATAACAACCTCTCCAGCTTGTAGTGGGCAAACCCCGGCCCGGCGGATGATCCGCAGTGTCTTTTGCCACATTGCTATCGTCCAGGCCGGCAGGTCACTTTAAATGACATGAACCTGCTCTCGGGCGCCGCCAATGGTGCCCATAAGTCATGGCCTTTCGCCCGCTCCAGCGCTGCGCGGCTTGAGCTCGAGCGCGACCCGCTCGCGGTCCGTTGCGCGCTCGAAAACCACAAAATCGCGTTCAATTGCGATCAGCGTGTGGCCGTCCAGAACGGCGCCCAGCGGCAGCAAGCGCCCATCGACCTGCGCCAGTGGAAGATGGCCGATAATGACGCCCGTCAACAAATGTGTGTTCGCAAACTCATGACCGGGCGGTACCTCCTCGACCGTCTCAGACAATTCAGCCGGCTCGGAGGCCGGTGCCGTCTCAGCCTGCATTAGCGGAGTCGGCACGAAGAGATCGCGCTCAAGCCGCTCGAGCTCGGCGGAAACGGGCGCGTAGTGATCAGAAACCAGCCGCTGCACTAGCGCCGCCAGATCCTCGCCATTCGCGGCCTCCGCGGGCGCCGCCTCGGTCGTCGCGGACGCAGCCTGCGCCGCCTGCGGCGTCCGACTGCGCAGCGTGTCCACCACCCAGCCGGCGACCGCCACCGCCAGTATCCCGATGAGAATCCTCCGGGTGAGCGACACGCTCTTCAATTCAGGGCCCCTCCCTCAGATCCCGCCGCCGGCAGCATGTAAAGCCGCAACGTCCAGCATACATCACAGATCTCGTGCGTGGCCCCGGCGGGACGCTTCACCGAGCAGCTCATCAACGCCTGAAACGGATTCCGCTGCGCCAGTTGGTCCAGAAAGCGGATCAAGCTGATGCTGCGAGCGCGGCCGGTAAGCTGAATGTCGCTCACCACGTAGGCCCCTTCGGCTACGGCTGGTTGTGGCACGACGCTCAACAATTCGATCTCCGTCTCCGAGGCCAGTTCCGTCATCTCGCGCAGCAGTTGCGGAACGGAATCGGCACGCGGCACAACCAGCGTCTGCGAGTCAACCACGCCTTGCAGCCAGGCCAATTCCTGCCGTATACCTTCCAGTTTCGCCGATTCCGACTGCAGCTCCAGTTCCAGTGCGGCACGCCGCTGGCCAAGTTCACGGTAGCTTGCGCAAGTCTGCCGCCAGGGAACGACCGCCAGCCACCAGCCGGCCAGCGCGACCGCCAGCAGGCCCAGGCCGCCCAAGGCGTCCACGTGATAGACCGTAAATGGCCGGCGGCAGAGGATCACTTGGCCAACTCCGCGGTGCGGCAATCGAATTCAAATGCAACGACGCTGCGCCCTGCGTAGGGTTCAGTGGTTGCCCGCACCAGTTCGACGTTCTCCCAATCGGCAGAGTTCTGCAGCGTGTGGAGCAATTGAATCAGCCCTGTGTGGTCCAACGCCAATCCCTCCAGACGCACATCGTGGGCCGGACTTGTCGATGGTCGCGGAGCCGGCGCTTGGGCAGAACTGATCGCTCCCGCCCGTGGACCCGCACTCTGTGGCTCCGCCCGAGGGCTGACGGTCATCTGAGTCAGGAAAACACCGTCCGGGGCCGAGCGCGTCAGCCGCGCTAACCGTCCGGCCCAGGGTTGTCCGCGGCGCGCCGCGCTTATCAGTTTCAAGCGTGCCAGTACTCCGTCCCGCTGTTCTTGCGCCGCCGACACCTGGCTCTGAATCAGGCTGTGCTGCACGCCCAGCGCCTCGGCCCGCCCTTCCAGGTGCGTGACGGCGCGGCGGGTTACGTTCTGAGCGCCCCAGCTCAGCCCCACCAGCAGCCCTCCCGCCGTGCATAGACCGATCCACGCCCGGCGTCGCCTGGCCAGCGCGTGCGCCTGGAGCCGTGCTACTGGAACGAGATTGACCGAGCAGCTCATGAGTTCTCCAGGTCAAGCAGCGCCGCGCCCATGGCCGCCGCGAACGCCGGCGCCGCTTCAGCGGGATTCTCGCTGTCATGCCCGTTCGCAGCCGCACGCCCCGGATCTGCACTGATCACTCTGACCGGCATGTCCAAGGCCGCCTCCAGCGCCGCCGCCAGCCCCACGGAAGCCGCCCCGCCACCGGCCAAGAACAACCGGCTCAGTACGAGGTCCGGATAGTTTTGCACAACGTATGAGAAACAGCGGCCCACTTCGTGTGCCAAGGTCCGTAGCGAGCGGCGCAAGGCGGTCGAAACCGCCGTGGGCAGATCGGCCGCATTCAGTAGCGTTCCCGCGGCCGGGCGCGCGGCCCCGCGCATTTCGCCCGCCGGTGGCCCGGCCGGCCACGGCACCCCGGAAGCCAAAGTTCCAACACCGTATTCGCGTTTTACTTGTTCAGCCGCCGCGTAGTCTATTTCGAAAGCCCGAGCAAGCTCACACGTCCAGTCATGGGCCGAAACCGACAGCACTCGCACATAGGCCGGAACTGATCCGATCACGACCGTCAATACTGAGTGTCGCAAGCCCAAGTCCAGCACACCCCAGATTTCGCCCGCCGCGGGCGGCGCCGTGCGGCAGGCCAGCGCCACCAGGGCGCACGGCGATACGTCGATCCGCCGCAGGTAAAAACCGCAGCCCTCGGCCAAGTCACACCAGTGCGCCGCCGCTTCGGCCGGCGTGGCGGCCGCCATCACATTAGGCTGTTGGCCGCGCCCGTTCGGCAGCGGCCAGAAGCGCACCTCCAGCTCTGCACTCTGGCGGCTTTCCTGCGCCACTTCGCATTTCAAGGCCTGTTCAATGCGTTCACGCGGCTGCGCGAGCAGGGCCGGCGGCAGCCGCATGGGATAGAACTGAACCTCCGGCGGCGAGAGCACCAGGGCCATCTCGCGCCCGCGAAAATCCCCGCGTCCAATGAATCGCCCCAGCCAGGCGCAATCCAATTCCGGCAGGTTGGCTTCAACTGTTTCCGCCGGCTCGACCCGCTCATGGCTCAAGCGCTCCCAGAGCTGCAGGCGACCATTGCGCCGCCGGAGCTGGCAGGCGCGAATGCCCGCGGCCCCCACGTCCACCGCGATCACCGAGCTTTTCCCGAGCGCTTTCAGCACGCCGATACCTCTGGCCCCAATCAGGCCACCGAAGCCATGTCGAACAACGGCAGAAACAGCGACATCGCCACGAATCCTACAATCAAACCCATAATCGCCAGCAGCACCGGCTCGGCCATGCGCGTCAAATGCTGCACGGCCACCGCGTTCTCCTCGTCCATCCACTCAGAAACGAAATCGGCCGCCTCTGACAGCCGCCCGTTCTCTTCACCGGTCCGCAGCGCGGAAACGAT
>ERZ795047.5118-NODE-5118-length-10768-cov-28.139550_pt1 | contig 10768 bp, 11 predicted proteins | sample MGYA00375131_ERZ795047 | MGnify/ENA primary metagenome ERZ795047 (study PRJEB30176, sample SAMN05720228) | activated sludge metagenome | isolation source: Anaerobic digester | place: Japan | collected 2015-05-20 ... | reverse complement strand
TGCCCTTATCTTGGCAATTGTTATAACGAGGTGATATATGACATATAGGTTAAAACATTTAACATTATTCAATTTTTTATCCAGATTCATTATTTTCTATAGCTTACTGTTATTAATATCTGTCAATATCGAAGCCCAGCCTTTACCAGCCTATGAAAAATTAGTGTACAGCAGAAAAATAGGAAACAAACAGGATGAACTTATCTATACCTCCCGTTTTGTAAATGAAGAGAAGGGGAGCTACTTTGAACTTTCAAGCTCCGCCCCGGACCAGAAGGCCCTTTACCGGATTGATGCGGTATCCCTCCTGGCAACCTATACGGATGTCACCACCTATGGCGAAGACGCTACGGTAAATCGCGTTTCCAGACTCTTAGAAACCCGCTACAAGGCAAAGGAAGGGGAACTGCTCGTTTCCAGCACGGATACGCTGGGGCAGAGCCTCAGGCTATTTCCCTGGGGTAAACAACAGAAGGCAAAAATAATTTTCATTGGCACTGGAGCAAGCGCGGGAGGCTTTTCTTTTGAACTGACCGTTACCGGCAAAGAAAAACTAACCATCATGGGACGGGAAGTAGAGTGCTGGAAGGCCCAGCTGGGCCTTTCCGGTATTTTTGGAAGCCTGGTTGGTAAAACAAGTCTCTGGTTTCTTGCAAGTTATCCCTATTATATGGTCAAATCCGAAGGTGTCTCGGGACCGCCGGGAACTCCGAAGAGTTCCCTGGAACTTATAAGATATGAAAATTAGTAAGCATCTCCTTCGGGGGGCACAAGACATATAAACTTGAGTGGAGCAGAGCCGGTATTGATAAAACGATGGGTCTTAGTCCCTTCGATAAACGCCACTGAGCCAGTGCGTACCGGATACTCTTTCCCATCGATATGAACTATCCCTTCACCGGACAGCACATAATTCGCATGCCACCAGGGATGCTGATGCAGCGGGGTGTGACCGCCGGCTTCAACCGTAAAAACACGCAGGAACCCCTCATACCCATCCCGAGGACCGATCAGAATCTGTTTTATTACTCCCTCTATATCCTTACCTTGCATAGGAACTGCTTGGATTTCACTTTCATGCCGTACCATGATAACCCTCCAGATATTTGTATTGTAACAGCTCACCCCACCAAAGTATAGGGCGAATTCGGGAGCCACGGCCATTACCTATACCCGGCCTTTTGGGGTCCCCGGTACGAGTGGACATCCTGTTCATTGGGCTACCCGGCCTGCTGTCCCCCGGTTTATGGCGCAACCCTCTTGCGGTCCCTGGGGAAGAGGCTAGCTTCTTTAACGTTAGAAAGACCCAGAACCTTTTGAGTAAGCCGTTCACAACCAATGGCAAAACCTCCATGGGGCGGACAGCCGTACTTAAAGACCATCAGGTAATCCTTCAGGTCCTCCGCTTTCAACCCAAAGCGGGGCAGTACCTCCAGAAGGGCCTGGTATTGCTCCTGACGCCGGCCTCCGGTAGTAATCTCCAAGCCCCGGAAGAGGGCATCGAAGCTCATGGTGTGGGTTGCCGAGGATGGATAGGTATAAAAGGGCCGGTGCCGCCGGGGGAACTGGTTTACAAAAACCAGCTCTATGCCCTTTTCCCGGCCCGCCCAGGTACAAAGGAGGCGCTCCACCTCGGGGCTGATCTCGAAGAAAGCGGGGGTGACAGAGCCTGCGGTAGAGCCAGCTGTGGCCCCAATAGGGCCGGCGGCACCGACAGAGCCTGCGGCACCGGCGGCACCGGCCGAGGGACCGGCGGCACCGCGGCCCGCTTCAGTCCGGGCCAGATCCAGAGCTTCATCATGGGCAATGGTAGGAGCCTTAAATACCAGATCCGGATCCGGTACGGTGGCGTTCCAGGCAGCCAGGTCTTCAGCGTTTTTACGAGCCAGGGCTTCAAAAATATGGGCCAGAAGGTGTTTTTCCAGTTCGATAAGGTCCGCTTCACTCGAAATAAAGGCCATCTCCACATCCAGCGAAACATACTCATTCAGATGCCGGGGGGTGTCATGTTTCTCTGCCCGATAGGCCGGAGCTATCTCAAAGACCCGCTCTAAACCGGAGGCGATCATGGTCTGTTTATAAAACTGGGGAGACTGGGCAAGATAGACCTTGCGGTCAAAATAATCTACTTCAAATAGCCCCGTACCACCCTCGGTACCGCTTCCAATAAGCTTACTGGTCTTTATTTCGGTAAAGTCCTGTGTACGGAGGTAATCCGCAAAGGCTTCTATGATCGTAGACTGGACCCGGAAAATACTCCGGATCCTCGGATTCCGAAGGGAAAGGGGACGATTATCTAGGATAACATCGAGGCCTACCTTAGACATATCACCGTTTACCGGAAAGGGCAGATCCGGTTCAGCCCGTGAAAGGACCGACATATGCTGAACACAGACCTCGGCACCGCCGGGAGCTTTTTCATTTACCGCAACAGTCCCCTGCACCGAAACTACCGATTCCAGGGTGAGATCAGTCTTTCCTTCCAACACAAGCTGAACCAGCCCTGAACGGTCCCGGAGCATAATAAAACTGACCCCGCCCAGTTCACGGATCCGGTGAACCCATCCAGAAAGTTCAATCATTTTCCCCGGTTCAGCCCGGGCAAGTTCAGAAACAGCCTTCGCTAGCACGCGCATTTTTTTGCCTCCCCAATCTTTTTCTCAATGTGTTCCTTCACCAAGAGGGCATCACAGCGGCCCTGACTTTCGGCCAGCACCTTACCCACCAGATAGGCCGACAGGGTTTCAAACCGTTTAAGGTTTCCCCCTTCCCGGGCAGCCGCCGCTTCATCAAAGCTTCCCGCTTCCCTCTCGCAAACAATCTGCACATAGCGGTTAATAAGCTCAGGATCCTGGATGAGCTGCCACCCCCGTTCCTGTACAATAGCAAGCGGATCCCGATCTTCTGACACAGAAAGTTCCAGGACCTGTTTAGCGATTTTTCCTGAAATGGCCCCCCGCCCTAAAAGCTCCACAATCTGGGCAAGCCGGCGGGGGCTGAAGGACCATTGGCCGATCCCATCGGCCCCTACCCCATCCCGGTTCATCACCCGTTTTACATCCGCCGCAAGCCAGAGGGCTACCCGCCTGGCAGCCTCTTCTTTGGGTAAAGCTTCTATAGCTTGTACCACCGCTTCAAAATAATCCGCCAGGGCCCGCTCTTCACAGATGTAATCCGCCTGTTCCAGAGAAAGCCCATAGTCCCTCACGAAACGCTCCATGCGGTCCAGGGGAAGTTCCATCAATCTGCCCTGAATTTCACTTCGATAGGCCTCATCAATTTCCAGCACCGGCAGGTCCGGCTCAGGGAAAAAGCGGTAATCGTGGGAATCTTCCTTGCTCCGCATGGACTCGGTCTGATCCCGATTCTCGTTCCAGAGCCGGGTTTCCTGTTTGACGACCCCTCCAGCATCCAGCACTTCCTTTTGCCGCTCAATTTCATAGTCCAGGGCCAGACGGACAAAGCGGGAAGAGTTCAGGTTCTTAATTTCCACCTTACGGCCCAGTCCGGCCCCCCGCAGGTTCACCGACACATTGGCGTCAGCCCGGAGGGAGCCCTCCTCCATATTGCCGTCACAGACCCTAAGAAAGCGGACCAGACGCCGGAGCTGCTGAATAAAGGCCTCCGCCTCCGCACCGGTTTCCAGATCCGGTTCGGTAACAATTTCGAGCAGGGCCGTACCTGCCCGGTTATAGTCTATGAGACTCACAGTCCCCGCATGGATCATCTTGCCCGCATCCTCTTCCAGATGGCACTCCTTGATGCGGACCCGCTTTTTTTGCCCCCTAATGACCATATCCATATACCCCTGCTGCCCCAGGGGGGATGCAAACTGGGAAATCTGATAATTCTTTGGCATATCGGGATAAAAATATTGTTTCCGTTCAAACCAGGTCCGGTCTGGAATAGAACAATTCAGCGCACGGGCGACCAAAGCGCCCATATCAAAGGCTGCCTTGTTGAGGGCGGGCAGTACCCCCGGGTGGCCCAGACAGACGGGGCAGACATTGGTATTCGGTTCAGAGCCGAAGGCGGCCTTACAGGAACAGAAGACCTTGGTATCCGTTAACAGGTGGATATGAATTTCTAGACCGATAAATGACTGATACATGGCTACCTCCAAAAACTCTGAAATCCCTCTGGATGAGGAATCGGATGTTCCGCCTCATACTCCGCTGCGATGGAGCAGAGCAGTTCCTCCGAAAAGGGAGCCCCCAGAAGCTGCACCCCCACGGGCAGGCCACCCTCTACCGAAGCAGGGAAGGCAATGGCCGGAAGCCCCGCCAGATTTGCAGGGCAGGTAAAAATATCCGCCGCCTTCTGTGCAAAGGCCGAAAGGGCAGGACCGCCCAGACCGTTTTCACTGCGGCCAAAGGCCCTGGTGGGGAACACGGGCATCAGCAGTGCCGAAGGGCTCTCTTTATATCCCTCTTTGGCAGCAAATAGGGAAAGAAACTCAGCGGTAATCCGTTTGCGGAGCCGCTGGGCCCGCAGATAGTACCGGTCCTGAAAACCGGACCGGAGCACAAAGGTCCCCAGGAGTATCCTGAGCTTAACCTCTGGCCCAAACCCCATAGCCCGGGTCTTGTCAATTAAATCTTCAGGGTTTTCCGCCCACTCAGGCCGCTTCCCGTAACGGATTCCATCAAAACGGGCCAGGTTAGCGCTCGCCTCCGCCGTCGCTATGGTATAATAGACCGGCACCGAATAGGCCAGGGAAGGAATAACAATTTCCTGAATGCGGTACCCCAGGGCTTTAAACCCTTCTATTGCTTTGGAATACCCCTGCAGCACTTCCTTTTCCAGCAGGTTGATGAGCTGAGCCTCCGCCCCGGCGCTTCCCGGGCCTGTCTCGGCGCCCCTGCCGGCAACACCTGCCTGGGCAGCCCCACGGACTGCTGAACCCACCGCCTCGGCAAGAGAAACCGGGTCCAGCACCGCAAGAATCTTTTCAGGGCCGCCAGCGTTTTTAGTGCTGCCAGGGCTTGTAGAATCGGCGGCACCACCATGCACACCATGCACAATCCGGGAGGCTATCGTTGTCTCATCCAGGGGGTCCTCCCCCTGAATAATCCGGAACACATCTCTCGCCCGGCTCACCGAGTCGGCCAGCACCCCGATAGATTCTAAACTGGAAGCGTAGGCCACAAGTCCAAAACGGGACACGGCCCCATAGGTCGGTTTCAGCCCTACCACACCGCAGAAGGCCGCAGGCTGGCGGACCGAGCCCCCCGTATCTGACCCCAGAGCAAAGGGAACAAGCCCCGCCGCCACAGCCGCTGCGGACCCGCCTGAGGAACCACCAGCCACCCGGCTTGTGTCCCAGGGATTATTTGTCCGCTTAAGGGCCGAATTGTCCGTGCTGGACCCCATGCCAAATTCATCCATATTGGTCTTGCCAATAACCCGGGCCCCCGCTGCCTCCAGGCGCTTAACCGCCGTGGCAGTATAGGTAGCCCTAAAGTCTTTAAGGAGTTTTGAACCGCAGGTAAGACCAAAACCTTCCACCGCTATATTATCCTTAACTCCACAGGGAAGCCCCGCTACCGGCGATGACTCTCCGCCAGTTTGCGCTGCAGGCCACTGCCCGGGCTCCAATAATTCTAAGAATGCACCAATCCGGTCTTCCCAGGCTGAAACATAGGCCGGGAAACCATCCTTATCGACGGAACGAGACATACAGACCTCCGAATGAAACAGTGAGGTTCTTGCAAAAGTCTGTTACTTTTGCAAGAACCTCTTGCAGTATTTTTACATTAACGAAGCAATTAATTACACAGCAAAGAATAATAAAAATACTGCACATACATCTAAGGTTGCTTTTTCAAAACTCCCTGAGTTTTGAAAAAGCCTCCATTAATTATAAGGATTGCTTACAGGACGTTAGGCACCACAATGAAATTACCATTCCGCTCGCCGGCCTGATTCAACAGGTTGTTATTGGCCCGAGGGTTTTCATTATGGTTTATAGCAGTGTTGACCGCATTATTATTATTATTATTGAGAAGGTTATTATTATTACATTGATGAACCGAAAGAACTAAATCGGAATGTACCGCTTCGATACCGGCAGTTCCATCCACTGGGGCAGAACTGCTGCCGTCTGCTGTCTGCATAACAGCAAAATAGTCGAGCATCTGCTCAAAAGCCGGAAGTGCAGCCCCAAGTTCATCTTCACGTAAGCCAAGATGGGCCAGTCGGGCTGTCACCTTTAAATCATCTAACATCATAGCATAGTACATACCTGAATCTTTATACATTGTCAAGCATATTTATACAATTTTATCATATTTATTGCACTTTTTATGTATATTTATACTTAACATAAACCTTTAACGACGCTTGCATACACTGCCCTTTGCCATTCCAATCCATACAGTCTATATTTATAGAAGCTCTTCCAAAACTCAAAGTGTTTTGAAAGGGCCTCTTATACTAAACACAAGGGAGGCTCTCCTATGAGTATCGAGTTAACCGAAGATGAAAAACAATGCCTCTTACAGGAAGCCCGGGAAGCGATAGCATCTGAACTGGATGGTCGACCAGGCCGGTACGAGCGGCCGGAATCGGTACAGGCCCGGCTGGACGCGGGGACTTCGGCCCTCTCAATCCCCTGCGGGGCCTTTGTGACCCTCCATAAAGGGAAAAGTCTCCGGGGCTGTATCGGCCGTATGATCGGTATCCGCCCCCTGGAAGAGACGGTCCGCACCATGGCCCGGACGGCAGCCTTTGAAGACCCCCGGTTTCCACCCTTACGGAAGGATGAACTGGCCCAATGTAAGATTGAAATTTCTGTCCTTTCACCCATGGAGCGCTGCCCCGATCCCCGCTCAGTGCAAATTGGGGTCCATGGTTTGTATCTGGTACACCGGGGTTATTCGGGGGTACTCCTCCCCCAGGTGCCGGTGGAACAGGGCTGGGATCTGGATGAATACCTGGATTATATATGCCGGAAAGCGGGGCTTCCCCCGGGAGCCTACAATGAACCGGGGGCGGAACTCTACACCTTTACCGCCCTGGTATTTGGTGAATAGGTCCGGTAATATTAATCCCGCACAAAGCGGGCCATACTGGTAGGGGTCTCATAGACCTCTACCGCATACAGAAGTTTTGGATCATGTCCCTGGGCAATGAGCAGGTTCTCCAGTTCATCAAAAATATACTTCGCAATCCGTTCTGCGCTGGGATCTCCGGAAAAGACGGGAACATCATTCAGATTCTGATGATCCAGCCTGCCGCAGACCTCCCGTAAAAGCCCCTTCAGGACCCCAAAATCGATGAGCATCCCCCCCGCATCAAGCTGCGATCCCCGGGCCCAGAGCCGTACCCGGTAATTATGACCATGGAGCCGCTCGCATTTCCCGTGGTAGTGGGTTAAAAAGTGGGCCGCCGCAAAATCCGCTTCTACACGTACTTCGTACATGGGCAAAGCATAGCCCAAAGCATCCAACCCTGTCGAGACTTGAGTAGTATAATTTTCTCCCCCTTTACCGTTATTGGTATACAGTGGTATCATCCGTACCTATGGACCGACGATTTTCAGAGTTTTTCACCCCAGGACTGGTAAAACGGGCCCAGTGTCAGACCTTGCGGTACAAGGGCTTCCTTTTCCAGCTTTCTCCAGATGCGGATACCCTCCCGGCATTTCCAGCCACCCTGGCGGCCGACATGGAATCCTGCATAGTCACCGATATTGAATATGACTCCCGACATATAAAACCGGGGAATCTTTATTGTGCCCTCCCGGGGCTGCACACCGACGGCCACCGCTATATCTCCCAGGCAATCGAGGGCGGTGCGGTGGCAGTCGTTCATCAATATGAACTGGACCGGTACGAACCGGATATAATCTATCTGCAAACCGCCGATTCCCGCTTTGCCATGTCGCCCATTTCTGCCCTGTTCTATAATGAACCTTCTAAAGAACTGGGCATTATCGGTGTCACCGGCACGGAAGGTAAAAGCACTACGGTTTTTCTCATATACCAGCTTTTAACCCTGGGGGGGAAAAAAGCAGGGTTTATTTCTACTGTACAATACCGCATCGGTGCTGCAGAGGAATGGAACCCCGAGCATCAGACCACTCCGGAGGCTCCCACTATACACCGGGCTCTGGCCGCCATGCGGGACTATGGTATGGAATATGCGGTTATTGAATCGAGCTCCCATGGGCTTTCGCCCCGGACCAACCGCTTGGGGGATGTGGCCTTCGATGTGGGGGTTATGACGAACGTAACCCATGAGCACCTGGAATTTCATGGTACCTGGGAACAGTACCGCAGCGACAAGGCTAATCTGTTCAGGGTCTTAGATCAGGTTAACCACGAAAAGGCCCTGCGGAACGGCCCCTTGAATGAAACAGGACGCCGGCTTCCAGTACGGATTCCTTCCTTTTCTGTAGCCAATGCGGACGACCCGAGCTGCTCCTATTTTGCCAATGCTACTGAACGGCGGACCTATACCTACAGTATCCACGGCGAAGATGCGGATCTTTCTATCCGGGGCCTGGAAGGAACAGACCGGGGTAACAGCTACGATATCTGGGTCCGGGCCACCGGGGAAACCCTCCATGTACAGGACAACCTGCCGGGCACCTTTAATGCGGCTAATGTGATGGCAGCCCTCCTTGTAGTCTCCGGATTAACGGGGCTCCCCATTGCGGACCTGGTCCCCCTGGTTCCCCAGCTCCGGCCCGTACGGGGCCGTATGACCGTAGTTAACCGGGGCCAGCCCTTTGAGGTTATTGTGGACTATGCCCACACGCCTTCTTCCTTTGAAACGGTGCTTCCCCCAATAAAAAAACGGATCGAAGCCCGGGGAGGCCGGCTCATCAGCCTCTTTGGGTCCGGCGGTGAACGGGACCGGGAAAAACGGCCCAAACAGGGCCGTATTGCCGCTGACTGGTCCGATATAGTCATTCTCGCCGACGAGGACCCCCGGGGAGAGGACCCTATAGCCCTCTTAGAAGAAATTGCCGCAGGCTGTCCCGAACTTGAGCGGGATAAGCAGCTCTTTTTAATCCCCGACCGTCCCCAGGCTATTCGCAAGGCCTTCAGCCTCGCCCGCCCCGGAGACGTGGTCCTGCTGCTGGGCAAGGGCCATGAAAATTCCATCATTTATAAGGACCATACCATTCCCTACGATGAAATCGGGGAAGCAGAAAAAGCCCTGGCAGAACTGGGCTTTACAAACTGAGGTGTAGTTATGGAAAAATCCAAGAAAACTGTTGCGGTGATTTATGGCGGCCGTTCAGGTGAGCATGAGGTATCCCTCATTTCCGCCGCCTCGGTGGTGCGCAATTTAGATAAGGAACAATACAAGGTCCTGCTCATCGGGATTGATAAACAGGGAGTTTGGTATCTCCAGAATGAAGCCGAGCTGCGGCGCTGCTTAGATGGGGCTGCAGCTCTGGAAATTCAGGTTGATGAAACTCGGCGCATTTCTGCGGTCTGCGGTGGTGGTACAAAGGAAACCTTCAGTACCCCTGCTACCGGACCTATCGCGGTGGATGTGGTGTTTCCGGTCCTACATGGGACCTTTGGCGAGGATGGAACTATTCAGGGCCTCTTTGAAATGGTCAACGTTCCCTATGTGGGGGCGGGGGTCCTGGGGAGCTCCATCGGCATGGATAAGGAAATTGCAAAAATCCTCTGGCTCCATGCGGGACTGCCGGTAGTGCCCTTTATCTCGGTACGTAAACTGGACTGGGCTTCCACGGAAAAACGAAAACAGATTATAGAACGGGCTGAACGGGACTTTATGTATCCCCTCTTTGTAAAACCCTCCTGTGCGGGCTCCTCTGTTGGGGCTTCCAAAGCCCCTGACCGCCCTGGCCTTGAACAGGCTGTAGCCGAAGCCCTCCTCTGGGATGATAAGGTCCTTATAGAACCCTTTGTGCCTGCCCGTGAAGTGGAATGTTCCGTTACGGGTAATGAACGGCCCGAAGCCTACACCCCAGGGGAAATAATTCCCACCCATGAATTCTATGATTATGAGGCAAAATATATAGATCCCGATGGGGCAGCCCTGCTTATCCCCGCGGATTTAACCGAAACCGAATTTAGAACTATCAGAGAAATTGCCATTAAGGCCTATAAGGCGGCGGAACTCTCAGGACTTTCCCGTATAGACTTTTTTGTCCGTAAGGATACCCGGGAAATACTTTTGAACGAAGTAAATACCATGCCTGGTTTTACCACCATCAGCATGTTCCCCAAGATGTGCGAAGCCTCAGGCCTTTCCTATCCAGATTTGCTGGATAAGCTCATTAGCCTTGCCCAGGAACGGCATGAGCAGCGGAATTCCCGAAACTATTCCTATAAAAACGGAAAGTATTAATGACCCTTGCCTTTCTTAAACTTCATGTAGCAGGTCATGATTTCATACTCATTGACCAGGATAGGCTGGAGGGGAGCAATGTAAAATACCAGCCGACCCAGAGCGGGATCGCTGAACTTATTTTAGACCGCCGCTGTGGGGTTGGCGGCGACGGCTGTATTTTTATGGCTTCCGCAAGGGATAAAGGTTCCGCTGAACGAAGTCTTTCAGGCCGTCTTTTTGCCAGTGACGGCAGAGAACTGCCCCTGAGCCCCGATGCGCTGCTCTGCATCGCCCGGCTTGCTTTGGATACGGGCCGCAGCGGTACAGGGACCCTGCTTATTCAAGCCCCATACACCGAAACGGTATATGAACTAAAAACCATCGATTCCCGCAGTTTTATGTTTACCCTGCCCTACCCAAGGGTTCAGCCCCTCACCCTTATTGTGGA
>ERZ795047.5114-NODE-5114-length-10773-cov-4.030230_pt1 | contig 10773 bp, 2 predicted proteins | sample MGYA00375131_ERZ795047 | MGnify/ENA primary metagenome ERZ795047 (study PRJEB30176, sample SAMN05720228) | activated sludge metagenome | isolation source: Anaerobic digester | place: Japan | collected 2015-05-20 ... | reverse complement strand
AGTAGCAACGTTTACTACCAAAAAACCTATCGTCAACTAACACAAACCTAATAGATGTATTTCTACGGACACCTAAATACATATATATAATATATATAGGGGGTATATGTTTGTTTTGTGTGTTTTATTAGTGTTATTGGTACTACGCACAAAACTTTTTCATATTTTCACAATAGATACAATTTATACTGTTGAGTTAGGTTCGGCAGGACTCACGACGACTCGTGAGGACTACAGTATCAAACTCCAGTTGCATATATGAATTTGTTTGTCCTAGTTGAATTACCTCATTCGGTAGGTGTTACTAGACGCATTTGTTTTGGTTTTTTGAATTTTGTCGTTTGATAAACGACATACTCCTTGTTCGCTTTTTCCATTTTATGTCGTACACTAAGCAGCATCTTCGATTTCAGGAGCCTTAATGCCTAAAGACCTTCTTGCAGACGTATATCCCAAGGAATCAATACCTTCGGGTTTGCGACAGCAACGACAGCAGCTTGCTGCAGCACCGCCTATTCAGGGCGGCGGTCGTGCCGGGCAGAGGGACCTTTTGGCGGGTGCTTACCGTCCTGAGTGGTTCACAGGTCAGAATGCGGATAGCACTCGCAATGGTTGGGATACAAAGTTCTTCAATTCTGCGATTAAGCAATATGACGAAGCTTTGAAGGCCGGCGATGGCCGTAATTTCTTTGAGCGTGGCAATGGTGTTGTCACGATGGATCATCAGACTAGTAACGGCACGGATTACAAGTTTGGTGATGTTGTAAAGGACGGCAAGGTCCAATACAACTTGTACGACAAGTTCGAGACGAAGCAAGCGGATCAGATGATCGCTCCGTGGATGTTGTCGGGCGATGAGCTGGGTAAGGTTTTCGAGGGCAGGAATCCTTCGGGTGATTTGGCCGAGAAGGTCGGCGAGGAGCGCGGTAAGCGCGAGAGGATTTACAAGAGCTTCGCGGATGTCGAGGAATTCCAGCAGAACGTCAAGAAACGTCAGGACAAGATTCTTGAGGGTGGTAGCGAGCTGGGGTTGATCGCAGCAGGCGGCGCTTCCACGGCAGCTACCGCTGCGGGATTCGGCGCAGCGGGTGGACCTTGGGCAGCGCTTGGTGCAGCGGCTGTCGGGTTCGCGGTTGGTGCGGTTGGCACAGCTTTGAACCGTGATGCGCTATCGGAGTCTCTCGCGCGGGCAGAGGAGATCACGAAGCTTTCCAGGGAGCGGCATGGTGAGCTCGGCGGGTTTGCGACTGGCTTGGGCGAGTATGCCGGTGTTTGGGGGAAGTTCAATCAGCCTTTGTCCAACATAGTGCAGGGTTCTTACGATTGGGCTAAGGACGGTAAGAGTGTCGGTGATGGCGAGGCCGAGTTCTACGCCGTCGATAAGGAAGGCAAACGTAAGGCCGGTTTGGGCATCGAGGCACTCGATGTCGGTGCCACGGTGCTTGATTCGTTGTTGATGTTTGGCTCGAAGACGGGTCGCGGCATTTACATGACTCAGATGACTGCTCAGATCATGGGGCCTGTCGGTGAACTTGCCTTGAATGATGGTGAGCGGTTCTCGCATGGACTTGGTAAGTTCGACAGTGTTTGGACTGACGACAAGGGTAACTTCGATAAGTCTTCTTCGATTGCGGGCCTGACTGATATTGGTATCGATGTTGTTCAGCTCGGGATGGCGCGTGGCATCGGCAAGAGCGTGAGTTCATCTCGGGCTGCTGTGGATGGCGGCGCTCAGGGTGTGCGTGGCGAAGTCGATGGGTTGCGGAAGTTTATTCAAACTAATCGTGATAGTGCGGCCCATCGAGCTACAGGTAAGTACGACGAGTTTGTTGCGAAGGCGGACGCTGGCCTTGCAAAGACGGGTAAACGACTGGGCGAGTTGGAGCAGAAGCTCCCAACGTGGGCTGGAGGTACTCGTGGCTTGAAACGTTCTGAGGAAATCAGACATGGTAGCGGCTTTACAGTTACGGTGGATCGAGCTACTGGTCGAGCAGTTGAGGGGTCTTGGCGGCCTTCAATTGCGTTGCTTGCACCTTCTGAAGCTGTTGGGATGTTGAGCACTCGGGTGCTCGCGGCGCGTAAGGTATTCAAGAACAGCAACAAGCATATTAGTGCGGACGATTGGTATCAGGCTTCTCGTACTTTGGCTAATAGCAATAACAAAGTGCAGATGGCTTTGCTGAATGGTTTCGGTGAAGGTAGCGAAGAATTCGTCCAGGCTTTTGCTGAACCGATGTCACACCAGTTGAGGCCGAAGGGCGAAGAGGTTTTCTGGGCGACGGTGTATGGCGGCGCAGCAGGTTTCGGCATGAGTTTGGGCAGCACGATGCGCGCCCCGTCGAGCCAAGAGATGTTGAAGAGTAAAGCTAAGCTGAAGCGGTATTTTGATTCACAGGGTGTGGCAATCTCTGATGAAGAGTTTGACGCACATTGGAGCAAGATGACTCCAGAGGAGCAGTTGGCAGCTGGCACTTTGGCTCAGGTAGAGGAAACAACTCTTAGTGGCGCGGCTCAGATTATTCAGGATGAGAATGCTACGACCGTTTTCGGTGGTCTTCCTGCTGTTGCAGCCGCGAATGATGCTATTAGCAAGCAGCAAGCTAAGGTGACAGCTAAGGCCACCAAGAAAACTGATACAACTGTCGTTATTACTCAGGCATCAGCGGCGCCTCACATTAAGTGGAATGGTGAGGTTGCGGCTGGTCCAACAAATGATTCGATGACTTTGTCGATCAAGACGTTCTTGAGGTTCTTGAGTTTACACCATGAGGGCCTTCGAATTTCGGTACAGGATTTGGAAAAGCGGATTATTGCGGATAAGCAGGCTTTGGCAGCAGCAACAGACCAAAGTCATGCCCAAGGCATTGCTGATCTGGAGCAAAAGCTTGTTGAGACACAGTTGATTCTGCAGCAGGTTGATCGAATCAATAAGCGCATCCGTAGGGAGGTGCGCGTAATCCAGGGCGGCGTGACGCTTAGGGTTCGGAAGGATGCAGCCGGGCAGCCGGTGTTGGGCGCCGATGGCAAGAAGGAAACTTACGAATATACGTACACGCCTGCTGACCGCCGCAGGGCGATCAAGAATTTGAACGAGTACGTCTCTAGGGTTTACTCGGGCACAAAGACTACTTACGATGCCGCCACTGGCCGCGTTCTTAAGGAAGGCATCCCTGAGAATGCGACTCGTGAAGAAGTTATCGCCAATATTCGAGCTGTTGCGCTTCTTGTTGGTCGTGAACCTCTAGGTACTCCTGGGAGTTATCAAACGGTTCTCCCTCAGGTTTCCATTGATCTAACGGAATCTGATGCGAATAATGTTGCGATGGTTAGCGCAGGCATCGTGATCCCTATGGGTGGAGACTTCGACGGTGATAAGTTCCGTCAGATTGCGCGAGCTGCCATGTCAAACATGGATTTCTTGAATATCCGTGTGGGCAACAACAATCAGAACGCTCGAACTCTTGATACAGATGTGCATTCGTTTGAAAAACTTGTTATTCGTTTGTTCAGCGAAGTGCACAAGAGTGGGGATAATGGCAAGAAAGCTCTTGCACTTAAAGCAAAGGGACAGTTGAACAAAGTAATTCATGCTCGGTTCGACGGAATTGTTAAGCCCAAGGTCTTGACTAATTTGTTGAGTACTCTTACTAGAGAACTAGCGGTCGGAAACCCCAATGCACGAGTCAACTTCATGAATTCTTTGATGAAGGAGGCTGGGCCTGAACTAGTTGAAGCAAGATTTAACATGATCCGAAATGATTTTGTTTGGTGGGATCAAACTTTCAACGGGATCATGCAGGCTTTCCAACGTAATTACAACCGTGCTTTCGGTATGAAGGAGCTCGAAGCGCGGAGAGATGATTCACCTGAAACAATTAAAGCTTACTTGGATTTTGTTGAGCGTGACCCAGATTATGAACCGCCGGCGCCTACAGTTATTACGCGGAGTAATGAGCCTCTTGAAGGTGCAACACCTCTAGATAACATTTTGATCAATCAGGCTGAAGCAGATGTCTTCAGGTTGTTCCAGCAGTTCAATTATTCTGAGCTGTCTTCCCCACAAGTTGTTGAGCGTTTGGAGAAGGGTGAAATTCCTGCGATTATTGCTGAGTATCTCCAGCTGTTCAATGCACTTTCTCAGAAGACTAACCTTTCAGCATTTGAATTGATTACGGGTCAAGGCAGGCATTTGGATAATGTGCTGCATCAATTGGAGTACATGGCTGCTAATGCACGGCAGATCAACAAGAAGTTGAAACCGCAGGAAAGTTTGGTTCTTGTAGCCAACATGGAGATTCCTAATGTCTCTGCCCGTCAGGGCGGAGGGTATGAGATCAACGGTACTATTACGTTGGCGCAAATGCTTTTGAGAAATGAGGCTCAAAGGTTCGTACTGAAGAAGGCACCAACGTCGAAGCTAATACTTTGATTCAAGCTAAGCTTCGACGTTGGGAGAACGCTGCCCGCCCGGACGATCCTCGTGAACGCAAGACTAAAGGCAAGAAGTCGAAGAGGGCTGCTAATTCCTCGCAAGCACTTGTGATTATCTTCGGTGGACTACCGATGAACTATTTCTTCGATGTTGAAACTGAGTTCATCGGAGGACACCTTTCATTTGAACAGGCTTTGCGAAGGTACGTCGGTATGAGCAAGCAAGCCAAGCGAAGCTTCGCTATGCAGCTCAAGAGCGACGATACTGTTTACAAAGCAAGCAAGAAGCCTGGAGCCACCCATTCTATTGAGGAAGTGTTGTCTGGTGGATCTTTGAAGCGGCGAAATGGGTATTCAACCATCGTCGATGTACTGCTAGATATCGGTAACCACAGAATCGCATTGGATTCTAACGGCAATGTGATTGGCGAGTTTGCAGAGGATAACGCTCGAACACATGAAGCATTTGTTGAGGCAGCTAAAAAGGCATTGAAACTCATCAAGAAGTATTACGAGTTTAACGGTACTGTTGATCGTGGTGATCTTGATGAAAAGCAGAGAGTCATGGCTGATGTACTTGAGGTTCTGGAAGCAGAGCCCGGTGTAGCCAAGGCTTTGTATGAAAGCATTCCGGCGGCCTTCAGGTCGGAAGCAATTACAATTGAAGATAGCAATGCTTTGGTTGCGGACTGGGTGTACGCGCTACTCACAAATGCAAATATTGAGGTTGGGGTCGCTACGTATGCGCGAAATTACATGCTCGCCTGGTGGCATTCAACCAATAGTGCCGAAACAATCGATACCGAAGACGACCCTGTTGTAACTAGGCGTCAGTACGACAGGCTTCCAAATAGATTGTTGAGGTTGTTTTACCGAGTTCGAGCTATGGACGATGGTGGAGTTGCCTTTACTAGGTTCATGGATAAGTTCACTAAGATGAAAAGTATCGCCGAGTTTGAACGCTGGGTGAACCATGAATCGGGTTTGGTGAACAACGATACTGGTATCCCTGAAGCAGATTTGCCTTTCTTGTTCTGGAAATCTGATATGGCGGATTATGACGTGAACAAGGCTTCGGGTGGTTGGGTTTCTGAATACCCGATGGAGGATTTGAAAGAAAACCTTGCTGTTTTGACACAAGCTCTAGATGTTGCAACTTTGCGATATACAGATCTAGAGAATACAAAGATCGAAGATGCTGAAATTGAAGAGAGTATTAACCTGCATATTCGGCATCTTGAGAGTTTGAAGTTTTGGTATCAAGGTGAACCAGTTGGCACTACGGCAAAAGCGCGTCAGGATTACGAGAAGCTTGAAGCGCATTTGGAATTGTTGCGCAATCTCGACCCTGTTGCTAGCCCAATGGCAATTAGGGATGCTGTTGCAGCACTAATCAATGGTGTGCTCGATCATGGATCGGATAAGGGTAAAACTCCCGAAGCGCTGAAGCCACTGGGGCAAGGTTTGGTGAATTCTCAGGGGCAGTTCGGCACGGCCTTTGAAAAAGTGCTCGATGCGATCAGCACTATTTATATTGGTGATCTACTAAACCACCCGAAGATGTTGTTCGAGGGTGTGCGTGTTATGGATGACAGCGGAAGAGTAACTGTCATTCCACCACTTAATGCCGAAGAGTACATGAAACTTTATTCAAATCCTGCAACGCATGGGTTGGCAGTTCGACTTTTGGATATTGAAGTCTATGAAAACGATATGAATGGTCAGCCGGCGTTGCGAGCTATGCGACGTTCGAGTTTGTCTAAATCGTTGAACAGGGATTTCGTAGGGAAGTTTTTCCAGGGGAATCCTCAAGATGACAAAATGGATGTCGAGTTTCTCGCATTTGTGGAGGCGCTTGCATCGGGCCTTGGAGGGCAAAACGAAGTTGTAGAGATGTTGACCAACTTGGTTATTGCTCGAATTACGGGTCTGCAAGAACCGCTTAGGTTTGATGACACTGCTGCCTTTGAAAACCTTGTTCACTTGGCAATGAAAGATTTGTCTTCGTTTATGAAGACTCTTGCTCAACATGTGAATAAGGCAGCTAAGCTTGATTTTTCTGACGAAAAAGCAGATACGAAAGAGAAACAAGAGCTTCAAGATTTCTTGAACGCGGACTTTAAAGCCTTGTCCACGTTATTTGCAGCAGAGCTAAAAGGCGAGAAGGTTACGACGGATACGCTTAGTGACTCGTTTGTGCTTTCAGCATGGCTAAAGGAAGTTCGAGTAGCGCAAGATGAGCTTCTGAAGAGTCAAAAAGAGTACGTAGAGAGTGAATATCAAGATGACTTGACGCTATCTAATACTGCTGCGGAGCGTAAGGCTGCTGAATCAAAACGAGATTCGGCATTGGCAGAGTTGGATAGAGAACATCAAGAGTGGCAGTTTAAGTTCGATTTAATCTCGGGGGAGGACTATTCATCTAAGCTTGCGGCCAAGGTGGTTTTGCCCAAGAAGGGGGCGACTAAAGAGCAGAAGGCTGCAACGATTGCATATATCCGCAATCATCCGAATATGGTGAGTCAATTTGTAAAGACTGCCCCGCTAATTGCAGAGTACTTAAACCTACCCGACGATAAACTTTATGATCCAAAGTTTAATAGAGATAAGGATTGGTATACTTTATCGCTAATGGTTGCAGCTTCAACAGTAGATACGTTGGTTATGGCAGGGCCTTCAGCCAAGCAACTCGAATTGTGGCCGGAGCTTGATAGAAACGGCAATCCGAGTTATCAAGAACACTGGCATGAACAAAATTACGCATGGGTTTTGAAGCCGCTCTTTGATAAAGATTCAGCGGTATTTAAAGCCTTGATGGAGTATGTGCGCTATGCGAAGATGCAGGACGAAATCTCGATAGCTACTCAAGATTTTTTGGGCAATGGTTTGAATGGCGTATTGAATGCGAAGCATTACGGCGAAATCACAAGCTTGGAGTCGGTTCGTTACGAAGAAGCTATCCGTAGGCTTAATACTGCTTCAGCAGAGGCCGGTGTGCCCCTACCTGGAGATGCTGCAAAACGCAACGCTGCTTGGGAGGCTGCAACCCAACGGAACTACGCTCCGCCTGAAGATGATACAGAAGCGTTTTCGAAGATTTCGTTTGCACAACTTCAGAGTGAAAATCTATTCGAGGCTATCGAAGTAGTACATCCTGGAGGGGTAAAAGCTAGTGACGTTCGTCAGCAGCTAAATAATAGCTATGCGACGAAGATAGTAGTTACTGACGCTTCTGGTCAACCTGTTGCTGAGTTGTACGATCAGGCTTTTGATGAGCAAGCCTCGCCTGAGCAACGTCTTAAAGATTTGCCCTTGGCAGGTGAAGCGGTCTATAAAGACACCTCCGGGTCGGACAAGCGCTATCACGTTATTAATCTTGAGAACCTTGCAAAAGTAGCTAACGCAAGTGTTGATAAATCGCTTGACAAAAAAACCTTGTTTGTAGAGATTACGTTCTATCATCCTGATGATGAGCCTGCCGATAGGCACCATAGTTTGATCTATGAGGGTCAAACACATGAGCTTAGTGGCTCTGACAATTTCAGGTCTTTGGTGGCAGCGCGTACTTATTCGAGTAGCGCACCGCCCTCTAAAGAGCAAACGAATATCTTGCAGAGCGCTAAACGAAACTTGGTTGCAGTAATGAAAGTCTTGCAACCTAAGTCCAACACGATATTTAATATCGAAGCGGCGTGGAGAACAGACTTCAGTAAAATGATTCACAATAAAGTGAATAAAATTCTGAAGCTCGAATATGATAAAGATAAATACGTAGTTGAACCCTCGTTCTTCAAAGCAGTTCGTAAAGACGTAATGAACCTGCATTATGTTGTAGGCACTGAAGCAGTAGTTGATCCTGATACAGGTGAAACTAGTCAGAAGCGGATTATTCTTTCAGCACGTGAAGTAATTCAACGTCAACGAAAAGGGATTGAGTTGCCGCAGGATGCGCGGCTATACGTTATCTCCCCGACAACCATGCGTGCGGTTATGGGCGAGTTGGGTAAGGCAGGGCCTATTGTCCCCACTAATGTTGAGGGCGAAGTTCGAGAAGCTTTGATTCCTTCATTCGAAGGTCTTACGACGGAGAATACAGCTTTTATTGAAGACGGTTTGAACGGGGAGAGCTTCGATATAATTGAGAGCAGGTTGGCAAATGCAAAACCTCTTGCACCTGCACAACGTTCTTTGTATAAAACAAAGGAGTTTGAAGATAAGCTGAAGCTACGTTTTGAGAAATTCAAGGATCATCGATCGGCTAAAATATTAGAGCGTCACAGAGACAAAGGCTTTGAACACGGCCTTGCTAAAAAACACTTAGAGCGCATGAAGCAAGCGGGCGAATTCAATGATATGAGCCCAGGGCTTATTGCAAAGCTAGGGTTCATGCCTGATGACACTGTTTTGAAGCCTCGCCCTGGAACTGTAGAAACAATTCGCAAGGCTTTGTTTTCAAATGCAGGGCTAATGTTTTATACGGTTCAAAGAACTGGTGATGCAAATACAATCGAAGGACTTGTTACAGAACATTCGATTGATGGGTTGAAAGGTTCGTATGAACCTACTCATGGTGATGTTGCCGCGATACTCGTAAGCACTTATGCAGGGCATGAGGATTTGCTGAAGAAGCATATTCGATATTTTGCTGATCGAGGATCAAAGATCATGCTTGTTGGGGCTAGAGGGTATAGCGAGTTGAATGCTGAGGCTCGGGCATATCTTCAGGAAAACTTAGATTATACGGACACGCACGACAAAATGCTGTTCGAACCACTTGAGTACAGCTCTAAGTATCAGAATCAGAAAGCTCGTTTGAGCGAACTTTTTGCATTCGGAACTGAGTCTGTTAAAGACAGGCACTTGGTTCTTCAAGTTCTTGATCCTATGCCAATTACGGAGAACGCAGCTGCTGTCGCTAAGCAGCAAGGGTTTGCAGGCTATGTCCATGCAGTAAGCCCGGACATTATGAAGGTTGCTAAAACGTTGCAGTTGTTGCCAACTGCTTATCTAGGTGACTACAACATACCCATTGCTGAGATTAGTTCTGGTTTGTCTTCTTTGGATCGAGCACGCAGGAAGATTCAAGAACTCAACGATGAATCAAATATCTTGCTGATGCTGGAGCAAGCTAATGGGCATATCAAGGATAGGAAACAGCGTGCAATAGCCGATGCAGAATTTAGGAAAGCATGGGCTGTAGTTGTCGAGAGTTCTAAAACACGACGAAATAATTTACTTCCAGATAAGAATACGAAGTTTGAACGAGGGACGATCATTCCGTTGATCGATAGTCAAAACAACATGATTTTGTATCGTGTTGGGTATGACACCTTGAATGCACCTGAAGTAAGAGCTTTGCAACAAACCGAGAAAACAGACGCAGGTCAAACAAAATTGCCTGCTGAAACTCTGGGCGTGGCAGTATTTCCATCCAAGATTTCAGATAGGTACTCAGTTCCACCAGGAACAGTGTCTGACGTTAGACGAAATGAAGCATTTGGTTTAGAGGTTGAATACCTAGTGGAGCTTCAAGAGCTCGGGGATAAAGGCATCTTGCAACTCAACGGTATGAAATATATTTATACTGTTGAAGCACCTGAGTACAAGTTCACCAAGGAAAACATTATCCCAGGGTTCCCTGTTGCGTTGGTGTCAAACTTTGATTCTGCGGCATCAAAGAATGCTGTCTTCGACAGAACAATCAATGCTCAAAACGCTATTTTGCAGTTTGGTTTCGATGGATTCAAGAAATCTTTGCAAAAGATGGTTCTTGGGAAACTGGGTGAGAAAAATGTTTTGACACCTGAAGAGGAGAGGATAGCTGACGATATCATTGCTGAGCTTGCTAAGGCTAAATATCATTCGCTTGAGGAAGCAGATGACATGATTTCAATGCTTCATGTCCCACGACAAATCGCATCTGCATTAAACACTTTGATGCCAGATGGAATCACGGCCTTCGAAGATGTTTTCAACAGCGATCATGGAACAGTTTCTATCGAAGATATGCATACTGATGCAGAACGCGCAATGGCATTAACGGCATTGATTTATATTACGGCGCGCGGGTCATCGTATGCAGCAATTGAGCGGTCCAGTGGATTTTCCACTAAAGAGGGCCGGCTCGATACAGATATGTATTCAATGCGTATGCCTAGAGTAGTGACTCAAATTTTTGATAATGCGCCTAAAGGATCAGCGTTGAGAACCTATTTCTTCACGCAATTGAGGGAGAAACTGAGCGACAATATTGTCATTGATGACAACTATGTAGCTCATGTAAAGCTAGAAAACGGAGCAATAGTTAAGGCGTTTCTTCAATTCCCCCGAATTGTTTCAGGC
>ERZ795047.5110-NODE-5110-length-10778-cov-4.962417_pt1 | contig 10778 bp, 11 predicted proteins | sample MGYA00375131_ERZ795047 | MGnify/ENA primary metagenome ERZ795047 (study PRJEB30176, sample SAMN05720228) | activated sludge metagenome | isolation source: Anaerobic digester | place: Japan | collected 2015-05-20 ... | reverse complement strand
CGCGTGGACCTCGTACAGCGCGGAAAGCATGAGGTTGGTCGCTGTCGATGAATTGTATACGGTTACCGCTAGCGGATCTTCGGAAAAATACGACAAGGAAATCTTGTTTTTTGAGAGCGAGAAAGAAGATGCACCCGCTATTTTAGAGATACTGATTTCCTCTGTGCACACCCATTCTTCAAAGCCCCATTTGAACGCCTTCCAGATTGAGTTTGTCGTCACGGCCACAAACCAGTTGCCATAAGGGAACATTGTGTCCTGAATGGGTTTTGCGTGATCATACAGAAGATTGGCCAATGGGTAGTTCGTCGGCGTGATTGTCGGCAAAATACGATTACGCTTCACGGCTCGCGTCGATGTTGTAAGCCAGGGCGTCACGGCGTTCGAGGGTGCCGAAGGTCTGCAATATGTAACATGTCCGCCATAAATATTTGTTACCGTTCTATATGCTACCCAACTTGTCTCGGCCTGTGCAAGCGTGTCCCCGTCCATAGGCCACTCGAACTCCGTTGTATCTGTCGGCGGAGCGATCCACCATATTTTTATGTCCGTTGTCATGTTCGACAATATCATGCCTCTTATACCGCTCATAATATCGCCATGGACAACGGATGCCTTTGCATACCACGGGACAATTTTTGTTTGCCATTCGAGCTCTTTGACTCCTGTCGGCGAGCCTCCGATATGGTACGCCACGTGCACGCGCTCGTTGAAAGCCGCGTATAATTCCGCAATGTCTTCTGCGCTTATCTGGTTGTTATCCCGCTGATACCATAGGATACCAGTAATGGCAACTCCCAAACTTGTCAGGATTGCGGCCCCGTATGTGCGATAATTTTCCATTGGCTCAAAGTCCCCTAAACATAGAGCATTGCGGTTGCGCATGTTCTCAAATCGGTGGCTACGGAAAAAGTGACGACTTCAGTCTCCGCATTCGTCGATTGCGCCAAAACATACAGCGGTATTCTTAGCTTCGTGCTGGTCGGTTCAGGAGCGGCTTGGTCTGTGCAATCCTCCATTGTTCCGGTTTTCAACTCAGCCTCTCCGGTTAAAGCGTCGATTTCCACGGAAAGCCAAATCGGATCTCCGTCGCTCCCCTTTGTCAGCGTTGTCTCCAGCACCCCGATTAGCCTGAACACAGGCCCTCGCATGTAGCAGCAATTCGATAGCGTAACGTTGGCACCATCAATCTCAATATCCCACGCTTGCGGATATACACCTTTAGCAGATGCATTGTCAACAATCAAACGCGGCACATTGTGCGCAGACCATTCTACATGACCTCCGATCATTTCCATTCGTTCAAGCGCTTTCGCCATCAGGTCAACACCACGCGCAAAACCGCGTGTGCTTATTGGCATGCCACCCTTTAGATCTCGTGGAAAGAAGCGCCTCATCTAGCTTGTCTCCTTTTCAGGCGCACGCAGGAGCGAATACCCCGTGATGTTCCGTGCAACATTAACAACTGTCATTTCGTATGCGCCCGTTACCTGATCCGTCAGCGAGTAGGTTATATCGGCGTCGGGGTTTTCTGACTTGTAAGCCACAATCGCAGCGTATGTCAGGGCATACCATTTTATTTCCTGCCGCGTCTCGTCGAAATACGTTGTCAAAATCCATTGGGTCCCATCTTTTTTCGTGATGTTTTCGGCATACTTTCCCTTCTCGGTGCTTCCGCTGATTACCTGTCCCGCGCCAGTGATTTTGTTGGCCAGTGCCATAATTCACCCCATCTTCAAAAGTTGTTCTAGCGTTTCTTGGTTTTTTTGCAGGTCTTTGCGAATGCCGTCCAACGTTTCCGCACTCTTATTTGCCGCGTCCAGTTGCGCCTGCGCCTTATCCACTGCGGCTTTCATATTCGGCAATGCTTCCCTCGCTTTTTTAATATCTCGAAATGCGTCTAGTTTCTCCTGATCACGCCGCGATAGCCTGATACCGCGCCGCACTTCCCGCTCTAGTTTTTCGCCTTCCTTCATCTGCTTGCGGTCATCGTCTGCGAGCCGTTTCTTTTCGCGCCGCTCTTCGATGTAGCTTTTGATGGTATGCTCCGCGATCTTTTTAGTTCGCTCTAACGCGGCTTCGGCGTTCTTCTTTTCCTCCTCCCATTTTTTGCGGTTGACGTCCATCTCCAGTTTCGCGGCTTTTTTGGCGAGGTCGCTTTTTATCTTTTTCAGCTTGGTAATTTTTTCAATCCGCTTCTGCTCTTTTTCGTCAGCCTCGCGTTTCACTTTCGCCACAGCCATTTCAGCTTTCTCGGTTTCCGCTGTCGCGTCGGCCTTGGCTTTCTTTTCCTTACGGATCGCTTGTAGCCGGGTCTGTTTTTCGGCTTCTACTTTTTTGGGGATTATATCCATCGCCTTGATAGCTTCGTCCATACTCGCGCCGCCTGCAACAGCCCCCCAAAACGCAGCCGCGCCCGCGACTTTGTCTTTTATCCACGTCCAGCCGCCTCCAATTTTTTCCATCACGGGAATCAAAGAAGCGATTGCCGCTCTGACGTTTTGCGCCCAAAGGTCAATCGTTCCCGATTCAATCAAATCCTCAACCGCTTTCGTGACCTTTTCGATTACGCCTTTGAAGACGTTGCTTTCAACAATAACGCGCCCAACCGCTTCTTGCGCGTCGCCAAGCACGGCCTTTAGCTGCATCATGCCGCCCGCAGAATCGGCGACAGCTTTAGCGGTTCCGCCGAATTGCATTTCGAGCTCTTTGAGAATGATAGCCTGCGCCGCTTGTAAATCGCCTGATTCTTGCAGTCCTTTTATCTGCTCTTTTTGCTGCTCTGTGAATTGAATGCCGACGCGGGATAGTGCGCTGATTCCGGCAATCGGATCGTTCAAGGCCTTGCCGACCTGAATCACTGCCGCCTCGACATCCGCGCTACCTTGGCCCGCCTTGCCCATTGCCGCGCCCATGTCCAGAATCGCGCTTGTCGCCCGCGTGAAAACATCACCTCTGATATTTTTGAATGTTGCCAAAATGCCTTGCATCGACAAGATGGTTTCATCTCCAACGCCCGTTGTTTTCTGTAGTTGCGCCGCCTGCTTTTTGAGTTCGCTGGTCGTGAAGCCTGCCGCGTAACCGGTTGCTTTCAGTGTCGCCGAAAGCTTTGCCTCTGCCGCCGCTTGCACTTGGTATTGCGATACCATGCGTTTGCCGACAGCAACCGCCGCCGCGCCAATTATGCCGATTGAAGCCGCAACACGTTTGGCGATATTGGCCACGCCAGCCAAAGACGCGCCGACTTTATCCCGCAATTTTTTAGCCGCGCCCACAACACCCTTGAAGCCCGCCGCTACCATGTTGCGGGCTTTGACTACAATGGATATGTTTTGGTCTTTAGCCATTCTTGCACCTGTGTTCTATCCGGCAAATAGCCGCGTCAAGCGCGTCCTCTGCTTTGCGCGTGTGGTAGTCCATGATTCCGCTGCCCTCTGCCGCATCCTGAAAAGCGAGCGTTTCAAGAACCGTCCGAATGTAGTCCACCGACACGCGCCGCTCCCATTGCTCGACCGTGCCGCCACAACGCGCCACCATGATCGCCGAAAGCCGCCCAGCCGTCATTTTGGGTTCCGGCTTCTCTTTGTCGCCCGGGCGCGTCATGTCTGGCTCTTCACCCTGCTTAATCACTTCATGCAAGGCGGCGTCAAGCCCCGCGTCTGTGACTTTCAATCTCCGCGCCCATGCTTTGACTTCCTTTTTGCCAGCCGTAGCGAGTGCCTCATCGCCGCCGTGCGCCATAGCATACGCCAGAGCCGCCCTGCCGTCGCCGATGTCACAGCCTATGGAATCATACCAGTCAGATGCCGCAAGCGTAAGCGGCCACAGCCAAGCCCCGCCGCAAGCGACAGGACGGCCACGGGCCAGACGCTCCGTGAACCGCCCCTTTGCCAGCACATCATGCGCGAGCGCGTTGATCTCCACAACGTCGGAATCGGATAGAGCGCAACCCTTAGCCCGCAGTTGCGCTATCTCGTTTGCCGCGTAATCGCATAGTTCAGCGCTCCGCATGTCCGCACCCCGCTTTCATCCTTTGCGTTATGTTCCCGTGCCGCGCACAAGTATGAACTCGCTCTTTGCCGTGTGCGTGTGGAAAGCCGCCTGCGGTTCGGTGATCGCGGGGCTTTGCGTCACGCAGTCGGTCTCGGTCAGCGTCAGCGTGATCGTCGGCGCCGCGCTTCCCCACTCGCTGGAGATTGAACCGGACGCGCCTGCCACGCCGTGCGCCGCAGGCTCGCCCAGCCCGTCGGTAGCCTCGAATATTTCGCATGATGCTTCCAGCGTACAACCCAACAGCCGCCCGGTCGAATAGGTGAACCCCATCGGCTGCGCGTATTTGCTTGCCGTGATCGTGATGCTGGGAAGCTTCCACGTATTGCTCTTTCCGGCAGGCGCAACCATCGTTTCAAGCCCAATCTTGCCGGTTACGCTGATTTTCGGATAATCGCTGTTTGAAGTCGCAACTGAAATGCTGGCAACCCCGATGCCCGCGCTGATCTCGCCAAGTTTCAGCGTGTTAAGGTTCAACGTGCCGCTCTTGAGCAGATACTCACACGTCACGTCCTCCACGCCGCCGCCGCCGAACCATTGCGCGTTTGCGATGTCGCCGTTTTCGTCCAGGTCGTCGGCGCGTGTTTTCGCCACCGGCGTTTTTGTCGATCCGATCAATATCAGGCTGTCAGTCGCCATGCCGAAATGGTCGGTTAGTGCTCCGAAGTCGCTCATGATTCACCTTCCTTTTTTCTGTTGCTCGTTAATAATCACTGCGCTGATAATGCAGCACCAGCGAAAACCCCACCGCGTTAAAACCGGATTCGTCCATAGGCATGATTCCGGTTCCGAAAACAAAGCCGCCAAAATGGTAATCGCTGCCGCAAAGCTCCGTCATGGTCGCGGCAAACAAAGTCAGTTCGTCATTGCCGTCGCCGGATAACGCGCCATAGAAAAGCTTGTTCAAAACATCGTGGACGGCCTCTTCGATTCCGCTGATTACAGAATGACTTTGGTCATCTGCCGTGTTCGTGTAGCACTGCACCTGTCCCTCTAAACGCAATGTGTGCTGATCATTACCAGGCTCCGCTATTCCCGCTCGGATGTCCACGCATGGCATGTGCCGATCTTCGTCAGCTTTCCAGCGGTGATCGAAACGCAAGTTGCGCCACACCCTGATATGCGTGTCGCCCCCGATGTTGGCGTACTGCCGTATCACGGTCGCCAATGCTGTTTCGTATGCAAGCGCAACGTTCATTTTGCCACCTTCTCAATTCTGCGCGTCAACTCGCGTTCCATGTTCCGCGCGGCTTTCCCGACGGCACCGGACAAAGCGGATGCGTCGCCCTTTAGCGCGGTCATGGCATACCGCAAATCGTTGTTGATTATCAGCGTCGGGTTGACGCCGCCGATGTCGCGCCAGATGACCGCGCCTATGTTGCCGGTGCCGTGGTCGCTGATCGTGCCACCGACGCGCATCTTGGCTTTCAAAAACTTCCACGATCTCTTGGCCAGTCCGCGCCGCTCGATAATCAGCTTTTTGCTCTGCATGATTCCCGGCATGTCGTCCTCCGGCTTTGCGCCGGTAGTAAATTCAAGCGGCTTAACTTCTCCGGTGCGCTGATCCCACGTCAGCATCCGCGCCGTCTTTTTGGACGTGAAATAAATGCGCCCGTATTCGCCCGTGCGGTAAATCGGCACCCAGTATTTTTCGCCATTGCGATATTTGTACGTGCCCCACCGGCCTACCCTCGCGTCTGTTTTCCATTTGTTATCTGGCCTCTGTTCAACCTTACGCTTTTTCTTGCTGACCTTGGTAATCGCCCCCAACGATATGGCCACGTAATTACCGGCCCATGCAACGCTCTCACGAACGCTTTTGCCGATAAGCTTTTCCGCGCGCTCCATCTGCTTAACCAGCGCGTCCATATCCGCTTGCGGTATGCTTGCGCTAACCATGAACAGCCTCGCATAATAGGCGCATGATGCCGCCCGTATTGACTACCTCGCGAATGCGCAGCTTGTGCGCCTGCCCGCAACAATCGGTAAGCGTCACAACGTCGCGTATGCCTATTCCCGCCGCCGCGTAATCGTCATACATCATCCTGATAACAGCGTCGGGAGATTCGCTCTCGCCCTGCTCGCTGCTGGAACGCGCAAGACCGATTGTCGGAGCGATAACGTCATGCTCCGAACCGTCGGCAAGCGTGATTTTCGCCGACAGGTCGCCAAGGTCGGTTTTGATCTCGGCAAACATTTCTGCAAGTTCTTCGCGCATGATTCGCCTTGAACCGGCGCGGCCCCGTTGTCAGAACCGCGCCGGGTTGGTTGCCGTCACTTGTAGCCGTTTATCCAAACCGAGATGTCGGTCACATCGTTGGTTGTCGTGTACACCGCCTTCAAATACCGCTTCCCGCCCGTGGTGTCATACGGTATCACGGCAGACCCGCCCGCCGTATTCGTGAACGTTGTCGATAGTCCTGTCACGTTTGTGTAACTGCCGCCGCTGGTTGTCGCCGATTGTATTTGCACGGTTCCGGAAAAGCCGTCTGCGCCTTTCTTTACAGCACCGTATTCAACCACAATCGCGGCTGTGCCCTGATACGGCATTGTGTCAACCGCGTCGCCTGTTACGCTTATCGCCGCCGTGCCTATCGCATCATGGTACAGCGTCACTGAAAACGCATAGTTACTATCGTTGCCCGTTTCGCCGACCTGCAACACGCCCCAATGCGTACCCGTCACAGCATCAAAGTCGATCTCCAGAGCTTTAACGGATGTGTCATTAGCGGCATGCGTGTACGTCGCCAGCGTGGTTGTGGTTCCGGTCAGCGTCGCGTTAGTGCCGGACACGACGGTAAAGATGTTAGTGTATGCCGGGTCAGCGTTGCCGCTTGCCGCAATAACCAACTCGCCTTTGCCGTAGTACTCGCCAATCGCTTTAACTACCGTGGTAGCAGCGTTTGTCGTGTACGCCACCGGCGCTATGATAGCAAGCTCTGTGCGTGTGCTGGCGGGCGCGCCACGCAGCATAAGCTCGCTTTTCAACAGCGTAGCGTCAAGCGCTGCGTGACCCGCAAACGCGAAACACAATCCCGCAAAAACCAAGATGAATTTTCTCATTTCAATCTCCTGTAAGCGGCGGGCGGTGTTATCCGCCGCGCCGCGTTGTTGATTTGGTTACTCGGTCAGTGCGGCACCGTAAGAGAACGCCTGACCGTTGCGCACCATGATGTCCGCGTCCTGTAGCGCAACGATGCGGGTCGCGCCGCTCGTGCTGTTGGTGTACGGGTCAACCAGCAGGTCGATACCAGACCACAGCCCGATAACCATCTGCGACCACGCGCCGAAAAATAGCGCATGATTCGGGCAGTTGGTTGTGACGTGATACGGGAAGCCAATCATTGTCTTGCGCTCCGCGTCCAGCATGTAAGTGCCGAGCGGCCCGCCGCCAACAATCGTGCCGGTGGTCAAACCAGCGTTGTCAACGCCGCGCACGTCAACAAGGTTCGCCAGCAACGCCCATCCGGTGGGACGCATGATCCAGCTCTGCCCGTCGAAGTCGGCATTATCGGACATAATGTTTTCGATGAAGCTAAGCAGTTGTGCCCGCGTCGGAGCGTTCGCCGTCAACGACGGAGTGTTGACTCCCGGCTGCAACACCAAACCTTTAGGCTGTCCGTTCGCATTAGTTCCGGCAAAAGCCGCAACTTCGATCAGGCGGGCAATGGTGTTGAACAGTTCGTTCTGCACGAACGATTCAGCATCAATGCTTGATTGCAGCATCAGGCGGCGTGAAATGTCCGTCCACCCGCTGGCCGTCTTCGGTGTGCCCGTAACCTGCGCAACGGTCGGCTTGCCTTCCGTGCCCGCGCCGTTTTCTCCGTCCACCCATCCGCCCGTGATCGCGCCGCCCTTGGGGATTGCGATGTCACCAACAAGGCCAGACAGCGTGGTCACGCCCGCCGCGTTAAGAACCATCTTACTCCGCAGCGCGTCAATGAATTGTCCAACAAGCAGGTTGGTAGCCACGAAGTTGCTGCCATTGCCGGTCTTGAGGAACGGGTCGCCGCGCTTCATCAGCACGTTGGCGCAATGCGGCAAATACAAGCCTTGCGCGGGCTTGCCTGCGCGTTTGGCCATCTCGTCGCTGACCTCGCGCTCATAGCCGATGTCAACCGTCGGCTTGTTGCCGTTGCGCAGCGCGTCGAGATAGCGCAGCACGTTCATGACGCTGAACCGCTTAGCGACCTGCGCCTCTTCGCCGCCGCTGAAAATCCAGTTGGCCGGATCGTCGGCGCGTTTTGCGGGCGGGGCTTTGGTGTTCTTGCCCTCGTCGATTTTGCGCTGCATCTCGGCCTTGTCAGTCTCGGCCTTTTTCAGTGCCAGCGAACGGAATTCGTCGACCGGCTTGTCAGATTTGACATGCTCGTCGGCCGCGCCGGGTTCCATGTTGAACGCCCGCGCCAGCCGATAGATTTCAACCACGTCTTCACCCGTCAAATTGCGGGCGTTTTTGTTCTCGTCACTCATGATGTTTACCCCTCTAGGTATGTTGCTCTGTTGTTGCGATCTGCCGACACCCACCTGAGTATCTGCGGGAACAGGAACGAACGACGCTTCATAAGGCATCCAAGACATAGCCCGAACCACCGGGATGCCGTCTTTTTCGCCCTCTAAAACGTAGCTGTCAGCGTCAACCCGGTAGCCGACCGAGGTATTGCGCCGGAGCTTTTTTATTGCGTCCTGCATTATCTCCTGCGCCCTCGCGCCGGAGCAAAATTCTACCGCGCCGCCAAGCTTGCGGCCTTCAACTGCGACAGCCATTAAACCGATCTGGTCGCCGTAATGACCATCCTGAATAACCAGACCGTCGCGGCACCGGCTCATGTCGATGCTGCCGGGTGAATGGTCGAGGATTTCATAAACGCGCTGATACTCGCCTTTGTAATATGCGTGTGTCAGCACCGGTGCCTCGCTGGAAACCGTCATGCGCACAATCGCGGGCTCGCCCTCTGCCCGCGTCTCAATGTCGAACGACGCTTCACGGAACTTCATTCCGTCAATGTCGCGCTCTTGGTTTTCCGGCTGGATCTGTTTCTTAAACTTCTTTGCCATTTTTCGCCTCGCTTTCGGCAGGTATAGCGGCCTGCATTCCGTTTTTGTATGCCGGTTCTGTCAAACCTTTTTTCTCCCGGCTGTCTTTTTCACGTTTCACGCCTTCGAGATTGTCGTCGTAATCATTGCCCAAATCGTCGGCAACGTCGCTATTGGTTTTCCAGTAATTATCAACCGCCAGCTTAGCCGCGTTCATATCCTTCATCGGGTCAACCCACATCCAGCGGCGTCCCTTAAACTCATGCTCCGCGAATTTCTCAAGCTTTTCATAAGGGAATTGACCGCTTATCGGCGAACTCAAAAACGATTTTAGCCATGCTATAAACACTGGCGTTTTGCTTTGCGCTATCATCTGGCTTTGCAGCATTTTCCACATGTCACGCTCTGCGATAGTGCCGAGGCGCACGGAAGAGAAAGACACGCCTGACCAGTCATTAGCGAACACGCTGTATTCTATGCCAAGCCCGCTGGCGATATCCTTTAGCATGGACGCCTTGAACGCGGTCAACTCGCGGTTAGGGTGTTGCGGCGTGTTGATGGTCTGTTGATATCCGTGCGGCAAAATTTCCGCTTGCCCTGGCTCTTTTTCCGCAACCAGCGCATTAGCGATTGCTGAATATTCCGGGCTGGTCAAGTCAATGAAGTTTTCCGCGTCGTCATCTTTGGGCGCGTGATACGTCCGAACGCTGCAAGCCTCGTCACGCGCCGCTGTGATTTCCGCTTTGTCGTATTCCTCAAGCATCTTGAGAGTGACCATTGAAGAATGGCCTATGGGAACACCTCGCGGTTGATCTTCATCTTCCGGCGTGAACCCGTGTATTACTCGGCTGGCAGGTATGCGGACAAGCGGCCCGAACCGGCCACGGTATTGCGATTGCGGGTTAAGCGTTTTGAAATAATACGCCACCGGGAAGCCGAAATTCTTGTCAATCTCCACGCCGCAATAAACAGGGTTCTGGCCGGCGGATGCTTCCATAAAATAAGTCTCGTCGCAAGCATCCGGCCTGACAATCCGCAGGCTGATCCCGTATGGGTTATCGTCGGCAACAGGAATGATAAAGTATTCACCGTCACGCGCCCATGTTTTTGCGTTAAGCTGGTCAATCTCCGAAAGCGTTTTGCGGCCCGTCGCGTCGGCCCATGTGCGGTTGGTTTTCAGATCGCGCCATGTTGACCACCGCCAAAAATGATATTGGATAAACGCGCTGGCCTGCGCGTCAAGCCGGAAGCTGTCCAGACCAGGCACCCCGTCATGCGGGGTCGATTTAAGCGCGAACCCCTCGCCTACCACATTGATGCAGAACAGTTGCAAAAATCTTTTATAGTTCGGATTGTTTTTAGCGAGTTCACGGCTCCGGCTCCGCATGGACGCGAGTTGTGTTCTGATTTCCTGCGCAGAAAACCCGCCATCCCATCGCCAGTTTGCAAGCAGGCGGTCTGTCTGTGCGGCGGCGAACGAACGGACGGCAATAGCTTGAACTCTGCGCTTTTCTTTTGCCGCTTTCGCTGGTTTCACGTCCCGTTTTCCGAACATCATAAAAACCTCGTTAAGATTACAGATGAACGCCGCGCACCGCTTTCTTGCGCGATCTCGCGGTTCAGGAACGCCCGCAATTTGAGTAGCTCGTCGAGGTCTCGGTATGTTGTCGATATGCCGTCAACCGAGAAGG
>ERZ795047.5102-NODE-5102-length-10792-cov-4.034926_pt1 | contig 10792 bp, 14 predicted proteins | sample MGYA00375131_ERZ795047 | MGnify/ENA primary metagenome ERZ795047 (study PRJEB30176, sample SAMN05720228) | activated sludge metagenome | isolation source: Anaerobic digester | place: Japan | collected 2015-05-20 ... | reverse complement strand
GTGCTGGAAGGCCCGCTGTCCGGACGCACGTACCAGAGGCATGGCCCGAACAAATGGGCGCTGGTGGAACAGGACATGGGCTTTGCGTGACGCCCAACGTGGAATTAACACACCCTGAAAGCGGTCGCGTTGAATGTAGGGTTGGGCGTAACCGCTACTACGAAGAAGGAAAGAGCATGTACTACAAAGAAAAGGTTATCAACGGTGCATTGCACTGTTGCTCGACGCCGAACGGCGAGTGGAGGCCGGCAACAAGCGCCCATGCGGCGGTGGTAAATGCGTTGATGGCGCTGACCGACGAGCAGCGCATGGACGTGTTTGGGTTCTTCTGCACTCACTGCGGAGGAAACGATCCGCGCTGCCAGTGCTGGAACGACGAATAGTGACGCCTAACCTGTAGTTAGGCGTCGCCGGCAGCTTTAACGTCGGGCGCCCTTGCAATGACGGGTTAGCCGGCTACCCGCAAAGTCCGGCACAACAAATGAAAGGAAATACAATGGAACAGGTCTACAAGAACTATCGCAAGAAGAACGTGCAACCGATGCGCCCCTACGTGCCCGGTGAGGATCTATCCGGGGTTTCCGTCAGCGCAGAAGATACACCAGAAGAAGGCGGCATGATCGCTTACAACCCTGACAATCCAGCCGATAAATGGTACGTGGCTAAGGCGTTCTTTGAGGCTAATTACGTAGAAGCGTAACACCGTAGTTTGAAGCTTCTCATCGGAAGTAGAGCTATCTAGCACTCATCAAACACTGGAGAAATGAAAGGAATGAAACATGGATATTAAGACTCTCGAAGCACTTGGAATCAGCCCGGAAACCCTTAGCGACCGGATCGTAGATCAGGCGGTTGCAGCACTATTGAGCGCCAACGGATTCGATCCCGACACTGAACAAGTGATTAGTTACGAATCCAGATTTAAGAAGGCGATTAAGAAACGCATTCAGGAGGCAGTCGATGAGAAAATCACAGCTTTGGCATCTGTGCATTTGGTTCCCAAGGTAGGTGAACTGATAGAGTCAGTAGATATGAGGCAGACGAATCGCTACGGCGAGCCACAAACTCCTCCGATGACGTTTAAGGAGTACATTGCCCATCGCGCTGAAACCTATATGAGCGAAGATGTGAACGCGAACGGGAAGGCAAAGTGGGAGGTCGGCAGTGATTCATATAACTGGCGCAGTGACGGGCCACGGCTGACCGTGCTAATGAAGTTGTACATTAAAAGCTCGATGGAATCGGCGGCAAAGTCAGCGGTGACAGATGTGAACAAAGTGATAGCCAAGAACATTGAGAAGGCTGCAAAAGATGCCATTGCTTCTGCGGCTACCTCTCTCAAGGTGTCTGTGTCGTTATGAGTTAGGTGGTACCTAACACCCGCTGTTGTTGCACACCGTAGTTGAAGCTTACGCCACCCTCGAAGCCGACCTTGTTTCACTACTTTACGAGGAAAAGCTGCATCGGGAAAATGCAGAGGGTGGCACCTACAACTCAAGTTGTAAAGCCACTGTTCAGTATAAATGACCCTTGACCTTTTGGGGAGGGGCGCGTAGTCTTAAAGACCCTGCTTGCCAGGGTCAATTTATGGTATTTGGATAGATCAAAGTCCAAACACCCTCCCCTCCATGTCGATTTACACAGGGTATATGTATGACCATGTACATGTTTTGGCAAGCGGAACTAAAAACTCACTGGTTGCCTGCACTTGCCACAGAGCGGGACACAATCACAAGAACCAAAAAACCAGCACTCGTTAGTGTACTAGACGTTGACAACAGCTTTGAATCAGACCTTACGGCGGAAGAAGCAAGGGGTGTGCGATATGCAGGCCCCTTCTATTTGGACTTTGACGCTTCTGATCTGTCAGAAGCCATAACACAGTTTCAATTGTGCCTGGCTAAGTTACGAGCTAAGGACGTAAATCTAGACATGTTGCGGTTGTACGCAACTGGCAAGAAGGGGTTCCATATCGAAGTCCCCCCTCAACTGCTTATGGGTAAAGTCCCAACAGCAGGCACCCCTTCTTTGCCTCATATTTACAGGGAGATGGCGCACTCCAACTCTATTTATGTGGATACGTTGGATTTCAACGTATATTCGCAGAGACGGGGTAGGATGTGGCGTTGTCCCAATGTAAAACGAGAAGACAACGGCCAGTACAAGGTCCAGATTTCTGCTGAAGAAGCTCTGACAATCACCATTGAAGAGTACAGCAGGCTGTGCGCATCCCCCCGTAACACCCTCCCTATTGAACCGCCAACGCTGAATGCTGAACTTGGACTTATTTATGCCCAGGCCCGCGACAAAGTAGATAAGGCTGTCGCTAAGGCTAAGACGAAGAAGGCCACGGCCAATCAACTTTTGCGGTTTAAAGGGGAGTGGCCTGAGACAATTAAAGGGGTGCTAGACGGCAGCCTGATTAAACCAGGAGTTGGTTGGAATTACATCTCAATGCAGTTGGCTATCGTAGCCGCTGAACTGGGTAAAACAGAAGAAGCGTTACTGGCCGACTCCGCTGGAGTAATCGAGTCCCATCAGGGAGACTCAGACAGGTACGGCACACCAAACAAGCGTAGGCGCGACCTACAGAGCATGTTCAGGTACATGTCTGGGAACCCCTGCCATGACTATTCAGTAGGCGCTATCATGGCACTACTGAAGCCAGAAGCCAAGGCCAACGCCGACATCGTTATGGGTGACTATGTACCCGACCATGTCCTTGAGCCGTCTGACGCAGGGGAAAGTACCGACAATAACTCTGAAGGAACAGCGTTAGACTCGTCGGGGTCTTCAACGTCGTCGGGGTTGTTGAAAATTAGTAGTCAAGGTATATTCGCTAGAGATGACGAGGGTTACAGGAACATTTGCGACATTGGCATCCAGAAGCAATTAATCATGGCAAAGTTGGACGGCGATCAGGTGGGCTATGAAGCCGACGTGACACTGGACAACAAACCGAGAGGTAAGCGGTTCTTACCAATGAGCGCACTAGCTTCACGTGCGGCAATGAATAACTGGTGTTTATTAATGGGAGCTTCCATGCGAGGTACAGATACACAAGTGGCCAATCTCGCTGACTTCTTTAGGAAGAGTGCAGCAACTACGGTATATGCTGTAGAGCGAGAGGGCCTTGACCTTATCACCCCTCCTGGTGCTATGTCTTCTGCAGACGAAGATGTAATATGGGCGGCAACGGATCAAGTCATCTGTCTCAGACCGGGTGTTACTTACCGTTATCATGGCCTGCATACAGACTCAGGCACTTACCGTACAGACCTGATGAGCGCACCAGAATTGACACTGGACGACGCCCAGTATATTGACGACTTGTTGCAGATAAACACGACGCAGAATATTGCAAAACTGTTGGGTTGGTTCAGTGCTGCTTTCCTTACTCAACTGATCCGTAAGAGATTCAAACGGTTTCCAATCCTGCAGATTTTCGGCCAGGCTGGAGCAGGGAAGTCAATGACGGTAATCCTGCTCAACCACCTGCATTACAACATGGTTGAGCCTCGTCAATTGTCAGTGGCCGGCATGACACAGTTCCCAATTATAGCTGCAGCGGCCACCAGTGCTTCACTACCCCTGGTGTTTGAAGAAGTAAAGAGGCGTCAAATCTCAAAACACATGATGGATTTTTTACAATCCATGATGCGAAGTAACTACACCGCAGATAAGTTAGCTCGTGGGTCAATGGGCAAAGACAAGTCAGTGAAAGAACTGACGGTTACAAACTACATGAACGGCGCTCCAATTGTCTTTGTCGGAGAATCCCTAGAAGACCAAAGCGCCCTGCTTGAACGCTGCATTGTGGTAGCCCTATCAAAAACTGATAGGTATGGTAGAGACGCCCCCTTTAACAGGTGTTTGGCCAACGCCACGCACATGGGAAGAATCGGGAAAGCATTGGCAATGACCGCTTTATCTCTCGATAGACCACAACTATACAATCAAGTGAATGCTAATTTTGCCGCTGTCAGTGGTAAGATTGCGTTGGCAATGGCGGATGATGCCACAAGGCCGGCATTTAACCTTGCCATTGCAATGACAGGGTTGGACTTTATGCGTACCACACTGGCACGTGTATTTGGCGACCTATTCGACGCTCGACTTGAGGAAATGAAGGCGTCCATTCTGAACAATGTAATGGACAATATTCCAAGGAACTTGTCTGAGGTCAGTCGCGTTATAGACACAATGGCCAACCTGTCTCGTCATCTTGATGACGAGCTTCGTCTGGAATCTGGTGTTGATTACGTTGTGTCTGAGGATGGATCATGGGTTGAGTTGAAGGTGCGCAGTGCCTTTGACAAGTACGTGAAGTATCAACGCAGCTTGGGCCTTGAAGTGCTGTTCGATTCTCATAATGCTTGGCAGACAGCACTAGTTAATTATGGTGGGACTGTACAAAGAGCAATGCCCGGTAGTGTGCTGTATGATTCACCAAGAGCAGTGGTCTTTAAACTGTCCATGTCCTACCTTGATAAGGAGGGAGTGGACTCTTTTTATGTGAAGGAGAGTGCAAGTGGCAAGCCAAGGATACGAGCAGTTAATTGAAGATTGCGAAGAGAATCAGTCGAAACTTACTGACTGGGAGTGCACATTCTTAGACTCACTGAAAGGTTACATCCATCGAGACGACTACCTTACTGACACACAAATAGTTGCACTAGAGAAAATATGGGAGCGAGTAACTAGAGTAGGATAGACATGAAAGACTATCGGGACACTGGAAGAGTCTAACTACTAACGACACTTGACACACCTAACAGTAACAAATACAATCCGTTTTGCAGTACAACCTGAACCACAACCTGAACCTTAAAGGAAATCTCATGAGCTTGAAATCGCAACCAGAATACACCACCACTCCCGAATTTGAACCCCTGGAAGACGACATTTTCGCCTCTACACAGCCAGCCCAAGGGCCGGAAGTTATCCCGCCTCCCAATACTGCTGTAGGGGCTGTTCGCCCCAAATTGATTAAGGCATTCCACGACAAGGAACTGGCTATCCCGATTGAGGATGTTCGCCAGTGGTTCATGGCGTCGCCGGCAATCACGTCAGTTTCAGGTGGTTGCAAACACAGCGTCAAAGGCAGCCTCGGCAAGTCGTTTGTGTTTCAGATTGACAGCTACAATGTTCGTTTCCTGGCAGTTCCTGGCTCAAACGACAAAGAAGCCAAGATGCTGGTTCGCAACAGTTACGACAAAATCAACCTTGACGACGGCAGCGGTACGCTCAAGGACTACATTGAAAGCCTGAAGGCTCAAGGCTACCCCAAGGCCCATGTCGCTGAATACTGCGACTTGTGGGGTAGGGTGGTGTCCTCAGATAGGTTTGGTGTGACTGACCCCAACGATGACTCGTGGGACGCACGAGTCCAGTTGAGCGCAACCAGCGCCCGGAATTTCAACTACTTCTGCGGAAAACGTGGTAAAGTCGAGGCTTCAGGACTTGTTCCAAAGCTGGAGGCAGTAGAAATCACTGCTGTTGCCCTTGAGGGTAAGAGCGGCGACTACACAAATTTCAACTTCTCAGCGCCAAAACTGTAATTTGCAGCTGTATTGTGCCATATTGCAGATGTGGTCCACTCTGACGAGTGGGAACTTCCGATAGCCTGAAACGACTAGGGTAATCTGCTGAAGTCGACGGGGTGGCCGAAACCACTCCGTGTAATTGAACAGGTGGGGCCACTTGGCGGTGGCCCCACCACCATAAGGGTGAATCATGCGATATATCCTAGCTGACATAGAGACTACCGGACTGAAATCAACAGACAAAATCTGTGAATTGGCTTGGGTTGAAGTCGACAACGATTTCAACACAGTCGGCAGTGGATACAGCTTGATCAACCCTGAAATACCCATCGGCTATGCTGCCAGGGCTGTCAACGGCATCAGTGACGATATGGTCATGGACGCTCCGACCATTGAACAGTACATGATCGCTGAAAGCCTGCCGTTGTACGGAGAAGACGTAGTGCTGGTCGCTCACAACGCATCCTTCGACTTTCGCTTTCTCAAGTCCTACATGCACAGAGATTCGCAAACCTTATGTACGTTGAAAGCAGCCAGTGTCATTTACCCTGACGCAGACAACCACAAGCAAGCTACACTGGCAGCCATGCTGGGCATTCAAGTGGAGCGTGAAAAGGCTCACTCTGCTGACGGGGACTTGGACGTGCTTCTGCAATTGCTCAAGTGTCTATGTCGTGATGCTGACTGCGGCATTGATCAGTTACTTCACATTCAGAATACTCCGCGGAATGTGACGAAGATTTCTTTCGGGAAGCACAAAGGGGCAAAATTGGTTGATCTTCCAAAGGACTACGTCCATTGGCTGCTCAACAAGTGTGACAACCTAAATTCTGATTTACGTGCCGCACTGCTTGCATTACAATAAATCCTGCTGTACAATTTCATTTCCAATCAACTTAAGAGGCAAACATCATGGCAACTCAAATCACCAAATTCGCAGACAACGCTGGTAAATTGTTTGACACAGAAGCAGAAGCAGACGCTAGTAACGCTAAGGCGGCGAATCAAGCCGTAGTTGAAGAGTTCGTGAATACCCACTTCCCGTCGAAGCCGGAAGCCCCGAAGGGCAACCCGCACGCCGGTACGGCTAAGAAGGCCATCTATCTGTGGCTTGCTAAGCAGGCAGGTCTTACCGTCGAAGCCTAAGCGTAATCTGTGTAGTGACAAGCCCCGGCAAATGTCGGGGCTTTTGCATGATATAGGAGAAGTAATGGACATTGAAACCTACAGAGAACTAGCAATCCGCACTGCACCTAAAGACTCAACTGTTATTTGGACACTGCTTCATGCTTCAGTAGGCATTGGCGGGGAAGGTGGCGAGATTCTAGACCATGTAAAGAAGGTTGCTTTTAATGGTAGAGAGCTGAACTCAAACCACCTTGTGGCTGAAATAGGCGATGTCATGTGGTATATCAACATGATGTTAGTAACTCTCGGAGTGGACTGGAGCACTGTCCTTGAAAAGAACATTGCCAAGCTGGAGACTAGATACCCTGATCTGCGTTATGATCCTAACAGGTCACTTAACCGTGACGTGATCGCAGAAAAGGCGGCGATGGACGCTGTGTAATGGCAGCCGTTGACGATCTCAGAGACGCCCTCTCCTTAGCCCTTAGCTCTTACGCTAAAGGAGGTAAGAGCGGGGGGCGGTTAGCCGCGTTTCGGACCTTGCCAATGACCACTGACAAGGTGTGGAGGGGTATCCCATTGAGCCGGGCTATGTCGCCCCCTGTGCCGTCAGAGGGGGTGGAGACAGAAGCCTTGTTCGATAACTGGTTGTGGCCAGTCAGGTCTGGTGAAGGGGAGGATGCCAATCCGTTGATTGAAGAAGGTTCACATGCTTTGGCTCGATTCGTTATGCAGGGCGAGGACTTTGGGACTCGCACCGCCAGGTTGTTGTTTGCTCTGAGCAATGCCGATGGGGCGCATCTGGTCCACGACAAGCACGCCCTGATGGTGCATCACGGTGATCACTCCTACGGTATAATCGACGGCAAGGTGTTCTCCCGCTTTTGTGATGGGATGTCGATAAAAGTCGATCACGAGAGCCTTCTAAAGGAGTCCAAGGAGGTTAGAGTCCGCACTAGAGAGTTCTGCTACCTGTGGCGAGAAGCATACCTTCGACAAGAGAACTTGGTTGATCCGTTAGTGGCACTCTGGCAGAGTGCCACTATTTTGCAATGGACAAGACTAGTTACCTCTCTTCGTGGACGAAAAGCTCCAAGCCAGGCACTTATGGACCAGTGGCTATACAAAATAGAGTACGACCAGGAAGACCCCACTTGGAAAATGTACAGGGCGCTGGTTCCACGCTGGATGACCTGTACAGAGTACAACAACGTGTTTGGCCCGACATGTCTCAGAAGTTACAACCCTGATGACAGGGCCAGACAAACCATGATTACCAAACTCTGTGACTGGTATCACAGAAAAACAAAAGGAATAAAACGATGACGTTGATTGCCCTCACAGGGAAAGCTGGGAGTGGGAAAGACACGGCGGCTAAGTTACTAGCAAAAGGGCCAAAAGGCTACCATAGGTTAGGCTATCACAGGTTGGCCCTCGCAGACCCGCTTAAAGACGCTGCTGCTGCTATTTTTGGACTAAGCCGGGAGAGTATGGACGACCCTGCTCTTAAAGAAGCCCAAGTGGAATATTGGGGGATGTCTCGAAGAGAGATGCTACAACAACTTGGCGATGCAGTGCGAGAGAAATTCGGCGATGACGTGTTCGTTAGACGGTGGGAACTGAGCTACAACGATTTTAGACGATCAAATGTGGTTGTCACCGATTGTCGTGCCGACGTTGAAGCTGGCCGATTTCGTGAACTAGGAGGGCGCATTGTGAAAGTAGTGCGCGGTGTTGGATTGACAGGCTCTACGGGAACTCATTGGAGTGAGCGAGGGTTAAGCGCACCACCGGACCTTACCATTGACAATACTGGCGACATGGCACAATTGGAGTCTGAAGTGCAACGTATCCTCAAGGAGATTAGATGAGTGCGTACCTATACACCGGGAAGTGCCTGGACTATCTGCAAACAATGCCTTCAGACTCTATCGATAGTGTTGTTACAGACCCCCCATACGGCCTAAAGTTCATGAACCACGCCTGGGACTATGACGTGCCAACAACAGAGACATGGGTGGAGGCGTTGAGAGTATTAAAGCCGGGTGGTTATCTACTAGCCTTTGCCGGTACTCGAACACAACATAGGATGGCTGTTAGAATTGAGGATGGAGGGTTTGAAATAAGAGATTCAATTATATGGGTGTACGCACAGGGAATGCCCAAATCTGGTGGATTAAAGCCTGCGCATGAGCCTATTATTGTGGCTAGAAAGCCTGGAAAGTCTAGTCTGAATATAGAGTCCTGTAGGACTGACGGAGGCAGATACCCGGCTAACCTCATTCACGACGGTAGCGACGAGGTCAAAGCCCTATTCCCTAATAACAACCCAGGTTGTAAACCTCACAGAGTTAAGGCCAGCGATGAGACTGTTGAAAGGCTACAAGCTAAAGGTTGGGGGTTCTCTGGCTGTGACAAGGTGGCGGGTTATGACGACGGCGACGACCTAAGCGCGGCACGGTTCTTTTACTGTGCCAAAGCCAACAAGAGTGATCGTGGAGGGGGTAACGATCACCCTACTGTAAAACCCACTGAACTTATGCGTTACCTTTGTCGGCTAGTAACCCCTGCTGGAGGTTTAGTGTTGGACCCGTTTATGGGAAGTGGAACTACAGGCAAAGCCGCCCTTCTTGAGGGTTATGACTTCATCGGTATAGAAGATAAGGAAGATTACGTGACGTTGGCCCATCATCGTATAACCGGGGCAGTGTCTAATGGATGAATCTTCAGACATTGAACCACCTAATTTTGCGGATATTGTTGACTCCGCTAACTATTTAGCTGAATTGCATAACAGTTCCTCACTAGCTGCAGCAAGGGCTAAGGCCGCACCAGAGCAGGTTAAACTGCCAGATGGGTCTTGGCCTACTACAGAATGCGTCGATTGTGGCGAAGATATTGAAAAACCTCGTTTAGAAATGGGGAGGGTACGATGCATCTCCTGTCAAACACATAAAGAGAGGAAACAAATTGGACGAAGATAAATCGGGTACTGTGCGCGATACTGCCATTGCGGTAATGCTTGCGCAGTTAGATAATGCGAAACAGACTAACTTACCACGCTGGGTTTTACTAATTCTAGTTATCCCAGTGCTGGTATATGACGTTATTGTAGTAACAGCTAAGTTTGTACTATGGCTGGTGGTGGCTACTGTTATGCTCCAGTTTAGGTTTTTACTGGTTTGGATAGACACTATGTGCATCACCTGTTGGTACTTAAACGCCCTTGTTGAAAGGATGTCACGGAAATGACGATGACTGTAAGCCTTCCAGAAGTGAATTGCATTCACTTTGACAATAAAACGTGCTACCACCACGACGTTCCCAGGCTGTTGTTCATGCGCCCTAAATGCATCCTGAGTTCTGTTGAAGACCCACGAATTGTAAGGCAGTGCAAACTTCAGACAGTTTGGCCACCTGTTCTTTTTGTTCCAGCCTGGGAGTAATACCATGAGACTCCTAATTGATATGAGCAGCCTGCTTTGGCAGTCGCTGCTGGCGTCTAAAGACAACGAATTTGGCGTTGAAGTTGAGCACGAAGGTAGAACGGTCCATGTCAATGGCTGGCAGCATGGCTATGAATGTGCCATTAACCACCTTCTTTCAGTCATGGAAGAATTAGACGTAGTGCCCGTTGATTGCATCTTCGTATGCGAAGGTAAGATGGCCAAGAGTAGGCGCAAGGCTATTTACAATCAATACAAAGAAGGGAGGGACTCAAGGCCCTCACTGGCTTATGAACAGTTCGCAATCTGCCGAGATAAGCTGTGCGAAACCTTTCTGAACATCGGCTCTCAGGTGGTCACTCAGGATGGGGTAGAAGCCGATGACGTTCTGGCCTTTCTCGCTCGCAGATTGAAAGGGGAGATGGTCATCCTGACAACAGACGGCGACATGGCTACGCTGATCAACGAGAACGTGTCTCTGTGGCGCGGTGGGATGCTGACCAAGGCAAACCCCTATGGGAAGTTTTCGACCCGGTACGTGCCCGTCTACAAGGCCCTGTGCGGCGACGGTAACGAGTACAAGGGCGCTGCTGGTTTTGGCCCCAAGGCGTTTGAGGCTTTGCTGGCGTGGGCCGGGGAACCTGGACTGGCTGCTCTGGAGGGCATGATCAA
>ERZ795047.5096-NODE-5096-length-10798-cov-4.820162_pt1 | contig 10798 bp, 6 predicted proteins | sample MGYA00375131_ERZ795047 | MGnify/ENA primary metagenome ERZ795047 (study PRJEB30176, sample SAMN05720228) | activated sludge metagenome | isolation source: Anaerobic digester | place: Japan | collected 2015-05-20 ... | reverse complement strand
ACCCGGAAAGCCATCTTCCTGCAGCACTTGATCGAGTGCGAGACGATCGCGGTTATTGGGGGCGTTCTCGGTATCGGGGTGGCGCTGGTCGGTATACGGGCCGCGAACAACCTGTTCGCCGGAAATCTCGGAGCCACTCTTGACACCAACATGCTCGGCGCGGCGATGATTCTCTCCCTGATCGCTGGCTTGGTGGCAGGGGCCTATCCCGCATGGCGAATCTGTGCTATTCCCCCGGCTGTTTACCTCCGGGAACGATAGAAAGAGGGGCGAATTATGGAGCTCGGACCAATCCTCAGAGCCTTGCGTCAAAACAAGACGCGTTTCTTTCTGATAAGCCTCGAGGTGGCTTTGACACTCGCCATCATTGTCAACTCAATAAACATGATCCAGGACTTTAAGGCGAAGATGGAACGACCGACTGGAATTGCCGAATCGGAAATACTCATCGTGGGCAGCTCGCTCTTCGCCCCGGAATTCAGGGAAGAGGGATACCGTCAAAACAGCCGGAAGGCGGATCTCGCCCTGTTGCGCGCTCTGCCGGGTGTCAAGTCAGCCGACTCGCTGGACATGGTGCCCTTGAGCGGAAGCGGCAATTCATCGGGATTTAAACCGCTGCATTCCAAGATGGAGACACTGCCGTGCAACATCTTCACAACCGGCGTTGACGGGATCGCGACTTTGGGCGTGCGCCTCATCCAAGGTCGCAACTTCGTCGACTCGGACATTAACGACGCCGACTCCAAGAACGTGATCATCACAAAGACTTACGCTGACCTGTTGTTCCCGGATGGAGACGCTCTCGGCAAGCAAATCCAGGGACGGGAGCCGGAGAACCCGTACACAATAGTCGGTATCATCGAGCAGATGCACGGTTCCTGGCCCAATTGGAGACACGTGAACAACGTGATGCTTCGCCCTGGAGAACCGGGAAACTTCAACTGGGGTCACCGGTACATGGTGCGCGTCGATGCCTCGCAGATCAGCTCGCTGATCCCGATTATCGAAAAAGAGCTTCTGGCAGCGAACAACGGGCGCAACGTCCAGGTACAGCCTCTGGCCGAGATCAAAGCGCGTACTTACCAAGTCAATACAGCAATACGCAAAATGCTCGCCGCCGTTATCGTACTTCTCCTGTTCGTGACCGCCCTCGGAATCGTTGGGATCACATCTTTCTCAGTCACGGAGAGAACCCATCACATCGGCACCAGGCGTGCCTTGGGAGCGCGCCGGCTGGACATCCTGCGCTACTTCCTGACCGAAAACTGGGCGATTACCACAATCGGGTTGCTTGTCGGACTGGGAATCACCTACGGACTGAACTACGCCCTCGTCCAGTTCCTGGACGGCGTAAAGCTTGACACAAGGCTCGTTGTAATGTCCGTGGTTGGAATGTGGCTGATCGGCCAGGCAGCGACCTTCCTGCCCGCGTGGAAAGGCGCCCGCATCTCGCCGTCAACCGCCACAAGGAACGTGTGATGGGGCGGTGAGCGGAGCACCTTCAGCCGCCTGTTATCCGCGTAATCCGTGGGATCCGTTCTATCCGCGGGCCTCCATCCCCGCGGATTACGCGGATGAAATCACTCAGCTGTTCCCTGTTCTTCGTCGAGTTCAATGAACGGGGCACGGAACGTATCAGGGTCGTTGTTCAGCCCGGCCTTGTAGTTAATCACTTCGAGCCTTTGCGGGACAACCTTGATGAGAACCAGGTTCTTTAGCCCGGGAAACGCCTGATCCCAATAGGCGCGCTTGCGCTTGAGGATTTCCTGCATGTCGTCGACCAGCACCGCCTTCCCGCTCAGGGCGACGTAGCCGATTGCCTTAGAGTGGTCCGCATAATAAAGACAGACTCGAGGATCCTTCCTGATTTCCCGTACCTTGCGGCTGTTAATATTGGTCGCAATCCAGACCGTCATGTCCTCTTCCGGCGGAAAGGGGTTCATAGTTCGGACTTGTGGCCGACCTGTTTCATCCAGAGTCGCCAAAGCGCAGTAAGTCTGGGCCCCCATGATCTCCCGTGCTGCGGCGATCATGCCTGCCCGATCGATGGGCGGCTGGTCCTGGCCCCGAACGGGGAAGACTAGTGCAAATCCCCAGACCAGTGCGAAGAGAAGGAAGGTCGTGCGTCGGCGCTTGTTCATGTTGAGCTGCTCCTTTAGTTAAGAGGGGTCGTCCGAATGGAACCGCCTCCCGGAATGACTCATGTAGCTCCTGAGACTTTTCTTACCTCTGCTCTCGTGCGCTTTATCATAGCCCTGCAGCGTGATTTCTCAATATTTGACGAGTCTCACCCCGAAGTCTATGATGATCGGTTAGTCCTCCGAAATTTCCTCGGCGTACCCGTTATTTATGTAAATCCTCTGCAGCAGGCATACGCCCTGCGGCCAGATGCCGGCCAAATTCCACGTCCCCTACAGGTTTTATATGAGTCGAATGATCAAGGCTTCCCCCACCCGTGTTGTGATTGCAACGACTGCCATGCTCTCGTTTATCAGCTTCTGGCGGGCTGCCGCAATTGTCCTGGCGGATCTGGGATCGTCGGCATACTACGCGGGGGGTATTGCGGAAAGAGCGATTGGGGCCTCGGCTCCATGGCTGATCCTGGCGGTGATGCTCTTCTCCATTTGTGTCCGGACGGTTTACATCGAAAGCTCTTCGATGTTTGTGAGGGGCGGCGTCTATCGGGTGGTGAAGGAGGCGATGGGCGGGACGCTGGCCAAACTCTCAGTTTCGGCTCTCATTTTCGATTTCATCCTTACCGCGCCCATCAGCGGCGTTTCCGCAGGTCAGTACCTGGTCGGATTCATCAATGAAACCCTGAGCCTTCTGGGTTACGCAGCGCGCGTTCCGCGCGGCTACGGTTCGGTCGTTATAGCTGTTGCAATTGTCCTTTATTTCTGGCGCAAGAACCTGGTAGGCATCGAAGAATCAAGCGGCAAGGCGATGACGATCATGAAGGTCGCGACGTTCATGGTTGTCACGATGATTGGCTGGAGCCTGGTTACTATTCTAATCCGAGGCAGTCGGGGTCTGCCGCCGGCGCCCACCCCGGAACACTTCAAGTTCAGCCGGGATGCGCTTGGTTGGCTGCAGGCAACCGAAGTTTCCACAATCCCGCTCTTTATCCTGATCATCGGATTCGGCCATTCCATCCTGGCTCTAAGCGGCGAGGAGACTCTGGCTCAGGTCTACCGCGAAATCGCGCATCCCAAGCTGCAGAACTTGAAAAAAGCGGCCATCACGATCTTCGTTTTTAGCGCGATTTTCACTTCAGCGGTTTCGTTTCTCGCTTACGCCCTAATCGACGACACGCACCGCCCGGCATACCAGGACAACCTGATAAGCGGGATCGCCATGCAGTTGCTGGGGCCCTACGAACTCCGCCTGCTTTTCCAGGGGTTCGTGGTGCTGGTTGGGACCCTCATGCTGGCGGGCGCCTGCAACACAGCAATCATCGGCTCAAATGGCGTTCTCAATCGCTTGTCTGAGGATGGCGTTCTCCCCGACTGGTTTCGGCAACCCCATCGGAAATACGGCACCACGTACCGTCTGCTGAATGTCATTGTTCTCCTGCAGATTTTCGCCATCATGGTCAGCCGCGGCGATGTTTTTCTGCTCGGCGAGGCATACGCGTTTGGCGTCATATGGAGCTTTTCGATGAACGCCGTATCGACGCTCATCCTCAGGTTCAAGCGTCCAGACGACCGCGAATGGAAGGTCCCACTCAACTTCAGGGTCGGGCGTCGGGAGATTCCCGTAGGACTGTCCCTAATCGCCCTGGTCCTGGTCTCGACGGCGATCGCAAACCTGTTCACCAAGCAGGTCGCCACCCTTTCGGGTCTTGCTTTCACGACCGTTCTTTACTTGTCTTGCGTGGTTTCAGAGCGTATCACGCGCAGCAGAAAGCTCAGCAGCAGAGAGCTGGAGCTTTTTATTCTCGAGAACCGCACCACCATCTCGGCAGCTGATGTCAATATCCGGCCGGGCGGCGTACTTGTGGCTGTTCGAGATTACCGGTCTCTTCATCCCTTCCGAAAAGTCCTGGAGAAGACCAACGTTAAACGTCAGGACATCGTCGCCCTGACAGTGAGGCGGGTAATTGCCGTCAATCCCAGTCAGCACGGCTTGGCCACAGATCAGCTGTTTACCGACTACGAACGACTTCTCTTCACAAAAGTCGTTGAAACGGCCGAGCGTGCCGGAAAGAAAGTCGAGCTGCTGGTGGTCCCAGGGAACCACCCGTTCACTGTCATGGTGGATACTGCCCTGCGTCTGAAGGTCGCCAAAATCGTCGCCGGCGTGTCGCACAAGATGAGCATCGACGAGTGCGCCCGGCGCATGGGCGAAGCCTGGGAGAGCGCCGGGCCGCCCGGGCGGGGCCTGACCCTCGAACTGGTCGCGCGTGATGGCCGCTCTTTCTTCTTTGACATCGGACCTCATCCGCCCCGGCTGTGGCCAGAAGACATCGACCGCGTTCACCGGCTGTGGCTGAAGCTCACCCGGGAGAAGTACGGGGCCCGCCTCCACCATCGGGACGTTGTCGGTGTCGCTTTAAAGCGCCTGGAGAAGGATCTTGAATCGACGCGCAAGAAAGAGGTTCTCAGTGACTTTGAAAGCGAGGTCAACGCGCCGACACCACCCAATCGTCCTGTGAAACTGATCGACACGAAAGAGCCGACCGTGAAGCCGGAACGGGCAGAATGAGGAGCTCAACCGAGCCGGGCAAAATCCGCGCCCCGGAAAAAAGAGGACATTCGTGAAGAGTAAGGTTAGGGCTTCACAGAGCAGGCTTTTCAAAGAGAGGGATGAAGCTCCACAAATTCCACCTCGACCGTGAAGATCTTTCCCGGCTCAACCCGGCACTGAACAGCCTTGCCACCAGCGACAAACAGGTCTTTCCCCGGTTCCTCGTTCAGTGTGACCTCTCTCGCTCGCCCTACCTGGTGGTGGAAGATCAGGCGACCATTGACGGGTTGAGCAGTCGGATTGAACAGGCGCACAATACACGTGGCCCTATCTTCAGCTCGCTTCAGTGCGCTCAAAACCAGCGCTTCGGGCTCCAAATTGAAGAAGGAAGCTTCCTCCGGCAGATCTCCGGCGTGGGCCGCCGTCTGCACGATCTGCAGCGGGACACTGAAGCGGCGCGCTACTTGGTAGACTTGACCGCTCCTCCAGTCTCCTAGGTGAAAATAGACGCCGTACTTGAATTCGTGCTCGCCGGGACTCTGCCCGCCTTTCTGTTCGGGAAACGAACCCGAGACTCGAAACTCGGTGCAAATCTCATTTCGGACCGCACGGAGGAGAGTCACCGCCAGCGTCCGCCGGGAATCCTGGAGAACCTCGTACTCGACCAGCCCGTCATTGACGAGTGCAAAACCTGATTCCCCGTCCGTCAGATCGACGAAAGACTGCTGCGGGTGAGTCCACATTTCCGGCCACAGACCGTTGATCGGATGCAAGGTTGGATCAACGGGCCGGCGATCAACGGTAAAGTGTCCCTCAGCGTCCGAAAACTGAGACTCGAGGTCGGTCGGAAACAGGACCCGAAGGCGATGGTCCTCGGCCGTGTTCGTGAAGGTGGTATGGAAAGACAGGAAAGGCCCCTGCCGATCCAGAGTGACAGCCGAACGAATTGTGAGATCTGTCTCCTCCCCGCTCCGCCGGTCGGCGTCCTTTTCCGCTCGCTTGGGCAGCCGCAGTTTGATTTCGGTCACGATCGTCGCTCGCAAAGAACCGACCTTCTCGGTCCAGACCCGGGCAGGCAGCCCTCGTGTCGAAAAGACCCGATCATGACCGGGCTTTCTCCTCACCCAGTAGTCACCCGTGTCGCCGCCGTCTTCGAAGTAGTGAAGTCCTCGGTGAAGCCGGCCGGTCATCTTGTTAAGTATGTTTAGAGTACCGTCCGACTGGACCTCAACGCGCAGGTGTTCGTTTTCAAGCTGATTGGCGGCGACCATGACACTTCTTGTCGAAGTCTCCTCGGGGACCGGCCAATAAACAACGTGCGCCGGCTGCGTCCGCCGCGGCGAAACTCGAAACACCCTGTAGCCGCACGACGGCACCTCGACTGGGCCCAAGTAAATCTCATGTCGGTCTACATGGAACGGCCAGGGGCGACTGTTGGGCTGGTGCACTGGAACTACCCGTCTCTCGCGCGATATCTTCTGCAGGGGCAGGATGGCCCCGTGCGGGTCCACCACGTCAAAATCGACAACCTCCCACTCGGTCGGAATATCCACCCAGGCGTGCAGGATTTCCGTGCGCGCGAAGGGAAGCGCGTTGAATGCGAGAAGCAGCACGTCACGCGGGTCGAAGCGGCTAAGATCCGCACGGCGGGTGATCTCCTGCAGAGCCGCGTCAGCGACCATCTCGCCAATCTCGACCACCTGGTTTAAACGCCAGACTTCGTCGTCGGCCGTTCGGTCCTGGGTCACTCCGTTGATGGAATCGTGCGCCTGGGCCTGGAGCAGGTATCGCCACGCCTGGTCGAGAAAAGCTTTGGGATAGGGAACTCCGGCCAGCCAGGCCACGACCGCCCATGGCTCGCTGATCCGAATGAGCATGTCTTGGGCACGTCGGTTCAGCCGCTTGATGCGCGGCCGTACCGCCAAGGCATTGGCGGAAGTCGCCTCGGGAGGACCGTCCCGCAGTTCCCCGCAGATTGTGCGCAGGCTGCTGGTGTCCAGTTTTTCACGCAGAGCTTGGACATACAGCGGAAGAGAACTGTGTTTGAGCCGTCGCTTGCCCGACCTGGTGTTCGCTTCTTCAATGATGCGCAGGACCAAAGGCTCCGGCACAGTCAGGTCGGAACCATCACCTAAGAACCGTTCGGATGGAACCAGTGTCTGGCGGGTCGAGTGCCATGCCGCGTCAACTCCGGGACCGACTCTTGCCGGACTGTAACCCGTGGAGGCCTCGAGTCGCCGATAATCGTGCCAGCGACCAGCCTTGTCGGCGCGATGAAAAGGTACCCCTCCGTTCTCCCACTCGAAGCGCCAGTCGTTCAAGTAGTCACGGTCAAAAAGGACCGGCAGCGTGACGTTGAAGAAGAAATTGGCCCGACCGTAGTCGCCGAAACGGGAGGCCAGAAGGGTGGTCCCGTCCGGCGATCTCCACCAGAACTCGCTCTCCGGAATCCGATCCGGATTGACGCCCTTGCCTATAAGAAGCGTGTCAATTCCGAACCCGGCGTAGATCTGGGGCAACTGCGCTGTCTGTCCCCACCCGAAGTTGGTAAGCCCGATACGCATGCATCGGCCGAAAATCTCCGCCAACCGCACTCCCTTGAGGAGGTTTCGAACCAGGCACTCGCCGTCAACCGGGAACTCGTCCGGCAGGGTGTACCAAGGACCAATATCGATCCGTCCCCCCGCGATCAGGCGCTGCAAACGCTCTCGATTCTCGGGGCGTATCTCCAGGTAGTCTTCGACCACGACGGTCTGTCCGTCCAGCAAGTAACCGGCGTAACCCGGTTCCCGCTCCAGAAGGTCGAGCAGCCCGTCCATCATTTGGACAAGCAAGTGGCGGTACGTCCAGAGCGGGTAGCGCCATTCCCGGTCCCAGTGGGTCAGCGAGATCACGTGACCCGTTTCGATCTGATCATCGTCTTTCATGATCACCCCCGCCCAGCGCCGGCTCGTCACAGGGCCCGTGCCACATCTTCGCCTCGTCCTGCCACCATCCCGAACTGGCAGGCTCCAGGGGGTTCTTTTCCCAGCCGGCTCGGACTCGCTCAATGGTCTCTTCCCATGACTTCAGCCCGGACAGTGCGTCAGGTGCTGTCACGTTGAAGGCACCGACCGCGCAGGCGTATCTGAGGCAGGATTCCAGCTTGTGGCCCCGAAGGAAGGCACTCAGGAAACCGGCAATTGCGGAATCGCCCGACCCGGTAGCCCCGGCGTAGTTCATCACGTGAAAGCTCGGCTCCCAGACTTCGCGATTGGCCCATCTGCCCAAGTCCCCTCCCGGCCTCGCCCTTCCTATTGACTGGAGAGTAGTTCGGCCGGCCGTCCTCAGATAGAATCCCCGCTCTCCACACTTGAGACCCACGATCCGGCCCCCCATGTTCAGCAGAATACTGCTCAGTCGCGAGAGGTCATCGCCGGTGACAAGGCTGAGCATGTCGTGCGAACAAGATGAGTGGTAGGCATCGTAACGATCCCGCTCCAGCATGAAAAGTGTTTCCTCCACGCTCGGCAAAAAGATATCCACGTAAGGGAGGACATCGGACAAGACTCGTCTCCAGTTCACGGTACCCGAACTGGAATCAGGATCCGGCATGGACATGTCCAGGGAAGTCGTAGTTCCGGTTGCCTTAACCCGCCGGAAGATCTCGACCAGTTCCCGGCCGTCTTCCGCAAAGATGGCGGACATCAGGGGTGGGTAGCCGAAATGGAAAAGATCAGCCTTGGCCACGACATCGTAAGGAATGTCAGAGGCGCGAAATGTGTTGTTGGCACCGGGGCAGTGCAGGAACATCCGATCCAGACCCGGCGGGCTCAGGGCGACGGTATAAGAGGAAGCTTCGCCGGGGACCGCCAGCATGCCCTCGCCGGCGCCGCGCCTTTGGAGCAGTGAAACGATCAGATCCCCGAAGCAATCGTCTCCCACTTTGCCCATGAGGCTAGCTGGGACGCCGAGGGTTACCAGGGCGAGCCCGGTGTTGGAGACGGGGCCGCCCGTAGAGAGGACCGCGGATCCCACCTGCATCAGCTTGCCGGGCCGCAAAAAATCTGCGGCGGAGGTGATCACTCCTCCAAGGTCGGGAATGATATCGAGGCAGATGTGGCCGGCGACCACGACTCGACGTTCAGCAATCTCCTGGAACTGGGTCATCAGGTTCGACTCCCCCTCAATGCCAAGGCTGTCTTTGATTGTGATCACATTGTATCTCTGATGTCGACGCAAAGTGTACCGAACGGTTTGGCCAAGAGTCAATCTGATTGTGTCCGAGGTGTCTACCCGAGCAGGTTCATGCGACGCCTGGAACGGATAAATCCAGCATGCGCGGTTCTGGTCTCCGTTCTGATGTTTGTGCTCCTGAGCAGCGTTCGGACATAAGGCATGATCAAAGGCTCAGGGATGGTCGCCCGCCTACAGGTCGCCGTAATCGATGGCGACGGGGGCATTGGTTGCGGCCGATCGTTCCACCGCCGAGATGATCAAATCGACGGTGCAACCGTCGACGACGTCAGGATGTCCCTGTTCGCGTGTTTGGAGCCAGCCGTCAATCTGCTGGACCTGCACGTGGAAAGGGTTCACGGGCTGGAATCGGTATTCGATCGCGCGGCAAGTGGAGTTCTCATAATGGACGAGCAGGGCGGGATTGGTGTCCGGCTTGTTCCAGGTGACGGTGTGGATCCGCAGTCGGCCTTCCGTTCCCGTGATTTCAATGAACTCATCAAGCCCGGTTTTCTCGTAGCCCAGGCCGGGTAGATTGTGAGCGACGGCCTCGAACACCACCGTAAGGGAACCGGAGACCGGGAGCAAGCACGTGACTTTGCGGTCAAGTTGAGAACCCGGGAGACAGTCCAGGCTGGCCCACGCGCCGCTGGGCCTCCCGAGCAGGAAACAGACAAGGTCCAGCATGTGACTTCCGCCGCATTTCAAAATCCCCCCGCCGTAGTTGTCCAAAATCCACTGGTATTGCGAAAGATCGCCTGGAGCGAAAAAGTTCGTTCCCCACGGCTGAAAAGTCCGGACGTGGGCGCTGAAAAGGGTCCCGAGGGAAGGCATTAGTTCCTTGGCCTTCTGGACTGCCGGGAAAAAGCGCTTCATATAAGCTGTGAAGAAAAGGCTGTTTCCTCCTCTGACCGCGCGGACGATCTCCATCGCTTCAACGCCGCTATTGGCAAGCGTCTTTTCGCAAACGACATCCTTGCCGGCGGCAATAGCTTCCAGGCAAATCTCCTTGTGAAACCGTGTAGGCGTAAGGACTTCCACAACCGAGACTTCAGGATCAGCGATCAAGTCGCGATAGTCGGTACTGACACGGCAGCCAAACGGTGCGGCCGCAGCCCGGGCCCTTTCCAGATCGACATCCACGACATGGGCAACGCGTGCCTGTATCTTCCTGAGGCCCTCCAGGTGAAAGCGGGAGATGCTCCCGCAACCAACGATTCCGTAAACCGGCTTCATAGGCGAATTCTGCTCCTGCGCCAGCCCTGCCGTCCAGCCTTCTCTGTTGAAGCTGTCGGCGATCAGCTGATGGCTGATGCCTTGACTCAATTAAACACAAAGTACAAAACAAACATAGCAAAGGCGATTGCCCCCCACAGCCACCAAATGCGCCGAGGAGGGCGTGATTTGGCGTAAACGTAACCAAGTGCTGGCAGGCCATTGGGCTCCTGCGCGCCCTTGTTAAACAGCGACAAGGTGACCATCAGGGCGACTAAGCTGACAAAAATGTAAAACGAAAGCAACAGGTAATGGGGCCAGAAGTGAGGGCTTGGCCAGCTCAGAAACTGACACGTGCCAATCAGTAAACAGACTGCGGTCCCGATATACAGGGTCCAGATTGCGGCTCGGGAAGTAGCCTTTCGGTAGATGATGCCAACCACAAAAACCACCGCCAAGGGAGGCGCAAGGAAGGAGATCAGGGCCTGCATCAGGTTGAACAGATCCCTGCCCAACGTGCTCAGTGCGAGCGCCCATAACGACGCCAAAAGGGCCACTGCAACAGTGCTGATCCGCCCCACCCGGACGATCTGCTCCTGGGTGGCGTCGGGGTGCCACTTGTTTTGATACAGGTCCAGCGTGAATACCGTCGCGACAGAATTAAGAGCTGAATCAACCGTGC
>ERZ795047.5095-NODE-5095-length-10798-cov-8.796332_pt1 | contig 10798 bp, 1 predicted proteins | sample MGYA00375131_ERZ795047 | MGnify/ENA primary metagenome ERZ795047 (study PRJEB30176, sample SAMN05720228) | activated sludge metagenome | isolation source: Anaerobic digester | place: Japan | collected 2015-05-20 ... | reverse complement strand
TAATCGATGTTGAAGGTCGCTGCTTCAAAGCCTGCCCCTGCAGTGAGGCATGTTCCATTCCCGCCAAAAGAGCCGCCTGCGCGGAGCGCCATCTGGCGGAATCTGTACTCTGCCCCCACCTTTCCGGAAAATCCGTTGTCCATCACGGCATCCGCCGCAACGAGCAAGTTCTCCATGGGCTCGAAGGCAACTCCAAGTCCGAACGCGCGATCGAAGGCATCCTCCGCACCACTGGAGTAGGCCACCTTGCCGAAGAGGTTCCTTCCGACCGCGCCCACGCGGATCTTGTCATCCGCCATGGAATACAAAACTCCCATGTCAGCCGTGAAGCCTTTCCCTGAGTTTTCGGGCAGTGTCTCTTGGTAGTACTTGACCGCCGCGCCGACGCTCAGGTTCGGCATTACCGTCATGCCGTAGCCTGCCATCACAGCGGTACTAGCCACACCAAATGTGCCAATCTCGTTTGCGAATTCATCTGTTTCTTCTATCCCGGAAGCGTCGAGCCTCAGGATTCCCGCGCCGATGTGTCGTGCCACGCCTCCTAACGCGAGATACCCTGCTGCGCCATACTGGTTTGTGTACAGGGATGTGACGCTTATACCATCCACTACACCCAAGCCTGCCGGGTTGTAGTATATGATGGAGGCGTCATCTGCCACCGCAATATGGGCGCCGCCCATTCCAAGCGCCCGCGCCCCCATGCCAAGTCCCATCATCGCCGCCGTTCCCACCGGATCGTCCTCGGCGAATGCAGCTGCTGCGGGAATCAGAGCAATTACGAGCACGAGCGCAAGCACTGTTTTCTTGATTCGCATTTTCCGCCCTCCTTAAGGTCGTGCAAATCTGTGAAGTCTGGGCGGTCGCTTGTGCGACCGCCCAGACCCATGCATCTATCTGCTCACAACAAGACGCCCGACCTCGGATCTTTCTTCACCGGCTATCACGACGTAGAGGTATACGCCGTTTGCCACCGGCTTGCCTGATGAATGGAGGTTCCATTCATGGGCATTCGCCGTGGCTGAAAGCTCTGCAGAGTGCACGAGGCGTCCTGCGATGTCGTAGACATATAGCGTTCCGTCAGATGCGATGTCGTAGTAGAACGTTACCAGATCAGAAGTGGGGTTCGGAGCCGCCACTACAGCGCGAGTGAGCGCGATCACCGTGAACTCCTCGCTCGTGGCATCTCCGGACGCGCCTTCTGGGTCAACTGCTGTGATTCGGATTCTGTACTTCCCTCCGCGCTCCAGTTTTGAGGTATCCCAGATGTATTTTCCGGTATTGGGCGCCTCAGATGCTATGGCCTGCCAATCCCCGCCTGATGCAGGCTCGTATTCAAGAGTGATCTTGAGCGTATCTGCATCGTCATCGGGATCGAAGGCCTCCCACTCGATCATCGCCTCGCCCGTTAGGACCTGGCCTGCCGTAGGCCTTACGATCTCGACTTCCGGCGGAAGGTTGATGATCTCTATTTCGCGCGTTATCGAGCTAGCTACATTGTCGTCATCTATCACTGTCAGCTTAACCGCGAACGTGCCTGTAGAGCTGTATACGTACTCAGGGCTGCACTGGGCACTCGTGGCCCCATCGCCGAACTCCCAGAAACATGCGACTATATCACCATCATCAGTAGATTCGTTGGTAAACCTCACAACTTCGCCAACTCTTGCTGGCGATGGGGTGAAACTGAATGCCGCGATCGGCTTCGCATTCCCCACCTGAATGGTCTTTGTCGCACTTCCTGTCAGCCCGCCGTTGTCGGTGACAATGAGCGTTATCTCGAACTCGCCCTTCTGGGTGTATTGGTGCTCTGGGCTCTCCTGTTCGCTTTCCGCGCCATCCCCGAACTCCCAATGCCACGCCACTATCTCGCCGTCATCTGTCGACTCGTCGACGAACTTAACCTTGTCGCGCCGTGTGGCGGGGGACGGGGTGAATCTGAAGTCGGCGTTCGGGGCGAGGTTTACGATGGTGAACTCGTCCGTCACGAACTCGTGGAACGCGCCTGCCGGGTCGGTGGCCCTAGCTCTTACGAGGAAGGTCTCGCCTGCCTCGCCTACTTCGATGGTGTTCCACTCGAAGGAGCCGGTGTTGGCAAGCCCTGTCCCGAGCTCATGCCACGTCTCGCCATCGCGAGTCCATGCCAGATCGATCAGGAGCTCGTCTTCGTCATCATCATGGTCCGTCGCCACCCATGTGATCTCGTATTTCCCGTGCAGCTCATCTCCGCCCACAGGCGCCGTGATCGCGACGCTAGGTGCGGCGTTAACCTTGATCGTCACTGGGACGGTAGCAAACGGATAGAGCGGGTTATCGGCCGCTACACATAAGCGAAGCGAGTATGTGCCGTACGCTGCGTCAGGGGATCCGAGCGTCAGCTGGACTTCCTGGCTTCCGCCGGGCACAATGTACCCCGACGACGGGTTAACCCTGAGGATCGACTCGATCGGCGCGAAGATTATCGCTAAGCCATCCTCGATGTAGGGGGCGTTGTAGACCACCTGCAGGCCATCTGTGCCCGTGGCGTTCTCAATACCCACCGTGGCGCCTGTCACGTCAGCGGTCATCTCGAGGTATTGGAATATGATCGTGCCGTCAGGATACAGTATCGCCTGGAATGTATAGTCCCCAGAGTCAGTCCGCCCCGGCACCGCCTGGTATTCCACGATGAAGCTGCCTGCTTCCTGGTCGTGATAGTAATAGACGTTGCCGCCACTACCCGGATTGAGGTCATCCCAGAAGATCGCAATCAGGTCGTTGGGGTCGGATGAATCAGGTATGGGAGTATTCGTCCATTCGCTCCTCGTCATCCCGAACGTCAGGTATCCGTTGGAGCAGATGCGAACCTCAGTCTTCATCTCCCCGTAGAACGGGAAGGGGAACGGAAGATCCACATCGACAAAGGACTCGTCGTACAGTTTCACCCCGGTTCCGACGTCGCTGATCTCGAACCAATCGAACGCGGGACCACCGTCATGGTTGCTGTCCATCCAGATGTACCCACACCCGGCAGGTTCGCCATTGGGATCTTTGGGGAGGTCCGGCACAATCGATATTTCGAAATTCATCGGCGCCACGCCTGTGTTGCTCACTGTCAAGACAGCCTGCTCTTCTTCACCGGCTTGAATGATCGCATTGATCTCGCCTGGTTCAACCCCAAGCACAGGCAGCCATTTGACTGTGACTGCAAGCTCGGCAATCGCCTCGACTTCGTTTTCATCTATTGCGTGGAAGGTCGCTTTGTATGCTCCGACGTCAGTGTATACGTGCTCTGTTGCGGCTTCATGCACCAGGTCGCTGCCATCGCCGAAATCCCACCAGGTATCAATTATGTCGGTAGCACCCGGTTCGGTCACTGCATTGAATGCCACCTTAAGCGGCGGCTCGCCTATGGTCGGCGTCGCAGTGGCTTCGGCAATGGTAGGCCCTGCCTCGATGTGGACGATCAAGTCCACGTAGAGTATGGCGTTTTCGGGGTCGTTAGTCCTTATTCTCAAGCAACGCCTCACATCATCGCCCGGCTTGCCCAGCGCTTCAGCGTTGATCGTGACATCCAGTTCTTCGGTTTCGCCCATGGCAACTGTGCCGTCTATTGAAGACATGGCTATTCCCGGCGCCCATGGCATTTCGGTGCTCACGAGGTACACGCGGCTATTATCTATCGATACAACCCACAGGTTGCCATCGCTGTTGAGCGCGAGTCCACCTCCATGGTACTCTCCGCCGAATGGATGCGGGAACTGGTGCACGACTTCGAGCGCGTCGAGATCGAGCCCGAATATCATGTCGGGAGAGCCGTTGTTCGATACCCACAGGATCCCGTCTGGGTGCCATGCGAGTCCGGCTATGCCTACTGGGAACTTATAGGCGCCGATCACCGAGCCGGGGCTCTCGTGGCTTGGCCCATTGATATGGTAGATGATGTCCTCGTCCCATCCGCCGATGAAGAAGGTATCATCTTCCGCCCTATAAGCAAGGCCCCGTTGCGATGAGTATGTCCAAGGCCCATCCGTGATCTTCATGACCACTGCGCCTGTTTCAGGGTCAAGTCCGTATATGCCGTTGTCTCCGCCCACGTTGACCTGCCACATCAGGTCTCGGTTGGCGTCATAGGCCATGTCGGCCACCCACGATCCTGCCCACGGCGTACGGAATATCAGCCCGGTGTGGGCGCCTTCCGGCGTCACAACATGATCCTTCTTGGCCTGCGCATCGGAGATCCAGAGGTTGCCATCGAAGCCAACGCCCCATGGCATATCGATCTGGGAAGGCACAGGCCACGACGTGATTACGTCTCCAACTGCGCCCGGCTCGATGGAGGCTGCGATTTTCTCGACCAACTCAGGCGCGATCGAGGCATAGAGTCCTTCAGCTGTTCTCGCGTTCTCATCCATCGCGATGCCCACACGCTCGGGCATTGCAATCGTCGGAGCGCCTCCGCTCTTTACCCTCACCTTGAACTCGAGGTCGGCATTGCCCTCAACGTTGCCCAAGGCGACAGTCTTCGTGACGCTGCCGCGAGGTGACAATGTGACTTCGATCGTTTCAGGCTCGCAAGTCGCACGAGGCAGCCACTTCGCTTCCACCTCGAAGCTGGCCTTATCCTCCACGCCCAGCTGGTCAACTACTGAGAAGGTTGCAATGTATTTTCCCGGTTGAGTATAGCTGTGCGTCACATCAAGCTCGCTTGAGGATGTTCCATCCCCGAAATCCCAGCCATAGCTTGCGATCGGGACTTCAGGCGCGTCAAACTCCGCGTTAAATGCGACTTCAAGCGGGGGTTCGCCAAACGTGGGCTCCGCAGTTGCCCGCGTGATAACGGGAGGCGCCGCCACCTCCAAAGCCACCGGCACGATGATCAGCGGGTTTTCTATATCGTTCGTCCCGAGCACTACATTGGCTTCGTGCCTACCGGGACCGAGCCGCTCGCTGTTGACTGTGATACTAATCGGCGCTGTGCCACCCGCCGGCACGCTGCCTTCTTCAGGCTCCCATGTGAGCCAGTCGCCAGCACCGATCGGCCCAAGGCCGGTCTCCACCAGGTACATGGTGTTATTGGCCTGAGATGCAACCCAAAGGTTGCCATCAGGACCGAACTCGCATCCCGCGCCTGAGTAATCGCCGTTGTAGGGATGCGTGAACTGTGCGATAACGGCATGGCTTCCCGGATGGATCAAATAGATCATGTCAGGCGATGAGTTTGCGGTCGCCACGAGTATGTCGGCCACGGGGTGGTATGCAAGGCCTGCGATGCCCACCGGCAGTGACCACTGCTCCACTATCTGACCGGGCGTGTTCCACGATTCGCCTTTGATCTTGTAGATGATGTCCTCGTCCCAACCGCCGATGTAAAAGGTGTCATCATTGCGGTTGTAGGCCAGGCCGCGCTGGGAAATGCTTGTCCAACCGGGTCCAGATATTGATCCCACGACTGCGCCATTAGCGGGGTCAAGCTTGTAGATGGCGTTGTCGCCGCCTACATTGACCTGCCAGATGTGCTGGCCGTCGAATGCCAAGTCGCCGGCCCAGGATCCGCCGAAATTGGCAGCCCAGCTCGTTCCCGTGTATGCCCCTTCGGGTGTCACGATGTAGTCGGCTGTGGGTGTGGAATCGGGGTCGGATATTACCAGGTTCTGTGTGTCAAACAAGACCCCCACACCCCAACCTGAGGAGATAGGGCTGGGACACCGCCATCTTGTTATCACTGAGCCCACGGTGTCGGGAAGCCATTCTGATCTTTCAGGATTTGGATGCGCTCCGTACACTCCCAGTGCCGTCCGAGCCTGAGCGTCTTTGATATCTTCCGGAAGCACCAGCCTCTCCGGCATCTGTGCCAGGCTCGGGAACTCGCCGTTTCCGAAATGGAGAGCACCGGGCCCCGCATTGGAGAGAGTGACTGTCCCTGTCGCCGTCTGTCCGACGCCGATTGTGAAATTCAACTGCCCCGGATGCCAGCTAGCAGAGGCGGCCTCCGCAACAGTCACCTTCATCGTGACAGTAGTGATGTATCCATCGTTGTCCACAGCTGTGAACGTAGCCGTATATACTCCCGCAGCTGTGTAGACGTGGCTGGCAACGAATTCGTGGACGACCGGGGAGCCATCCCCGAACGACCAATGTTTATCGACTATCGAACCGTCGGGATCATGTGCCGCTCCAACGAACTGGAACGATGTTCCCGGAGGTCCCTGCTGAGGATTGACAGCGCATGCCCTGATCTCCGGCGGACTGTTCGGGATTATCTGGATGTTGACGGGCACTATTGTCCTCGGTTTTCGGACATCGTTGGTATGGAGCACGACCGCGCCATCCCGCGTACCCGATCTGACCATCCCGAGATCAAATGTGACATCGAGGTCGATGCTCTCTCCGGGCGCTACCTCGCCCTGGGCGGGCGCTATCGACATCCAGCTGACAGGTTTGATCTCGATTGCCAGGCCGTTGCGCATATAGCCTTCTCTATTATTGAGCACCTCGAGGCCATCTGTGCCGGTGGCATTCTCGATGCCGATGGTGCCTTTCCCCTTATATGAACTGATAAACCGCATATCGAGGTATTGGTACACAATCTTGCCATCGGGATAAAGGATGGCCTGGAACGTGTATTCGCCGCTCTCAGGATAACGCGGCACTTTATTCCACTCGACTATGAAGCAGTTGTTGACTGTATCGTGATAGTAGAAGACGCCGCCATCGGTCGGAGCCTGGGGCGGATTGAGGTCGTCCCAGTAAACGGCCATCATGTCGTTTGGTTCATCCGAGGTAGGGATGGGTTTGTTTGCCCATGCATTTCCCTTCGTGCCAAACGTGAGATAACCGTCTGAACAGATCCTGATGGAGGTCTTCGTGTCTCCGTAGAACGGGAAGTCGAACGGAAGATCGACAACCCTGGAATCATCGCCTGTCAGGGGAAGTTTCGTGCCGATTTCGCCGATTTCAACCCAATCGAAAACGGGTCCGCCTGATGCGTCTGAATCGCGCCATATGTATCCGAACCCGTCCGGTCCGCCGACGCCGAGCGTACTAAGCGCCCCGTCCTCTGTCGGGACTCCGCCCGTAAACGCCTCTGCGCTGAAAATCAACGCGGCCTCCCCCATATTCGTCACGGTAAGGGTCTCGGTCTTCTGCCGATGGGCCCGCACAGCCTGATGGAATGTCTGCGGGTCCACGCTCGCCTCCGGCAGATCTGCCACAACAATAGTGACGCTTTCTTCGGCGATGAGGCCATCATCATCGGTCACGGTGAACGTGGCCGTATACTCCCCGTCCGCCTCGTAGGTATGAACTGGCGCGAAAACGCCCGTTACGGGGTGACTGCCATCGCCAAAATCCCATTCGATAGCGGCTATTTCTCCATCGGCATCTTCCGCAACCGCGGAAAACTCGACCGCAAGCGGCGCACTGCCTATCCGCGGATCAGCCGAAATCGATCTTATCACGGGCGGGATGATGGATTTGGCAAACATGAATGTATCGACATCGACCTGCGGGTTCACAGGATCGTTGCTGAGGATTTTGATCGTTGCCTTCCAAGTCCCCTGTGGCAAGTTGTGGGCTGCAAAGGCTGCTGTGAGCGTGTCGGATTCGCCTGGCGCGACTGTGCCCGCAGTCTTGTCCAACACGACCCATCCCGGCACGAATAGCACGCCGAGATTGTCATGGACATAATTCTCGTCGTAAGCCACCTGAAGCCCTATAGTGCCAGTTGCGTTCTCGATTCCGATTGTAGCCTCGTCGAGACGCGTCCCCATCATCTTGTAGAGGTATGTGATGTTTCCCCCCGGAGTCAGCGTGGCCTGGAACGTGTAAGGTCCCCCTCTGCCATAGCGCTGAACGTCCTGATACTGCACGACGAATTTCTGGTCGTCGCCGTAATAGAAGACCTTGCCATCGCCTTTCTGCGGTTCAAGGTCATCCCAGAAGATTGCGATCAGGTCATTTGGCTCTCTGGTATCCGGTACGGAATGATTGTTGTACGCGGTGCCACTGTCGCCAAATGTCAAGTATCCGTTGGAGGAAATCCGTATCGAATCCTTGATATCCCCGTAGAAGGGGAACTCGAACGGGAGGTTGACTACGACGCTGTCCTCTCCCTCGAGGGTTACCCCGGTTCCGACCTCGGAAATCTCGAACCATTCGGGCATGACGACCCCTGCCTCATCGCTGTCTGTCCAGAAGTAGCCATGCTCATCAGGGCCTCCGGATCCCAGCTTTCCTATGGGGATGGCTGTTCCGGACGTGTCTACCATGCCTATAAGCTGGAGTTCGGCCGTGTAATCGAGGCTCCCCAGCCCATCATTACTGATGGTGATCGCCTCTTCACAGGTCTCTCCCCATTCGAGCCTGGTATGGATCTCAGTGGGCTCCACTCCGATCACAGACGCAAAGAAGACGTGAATCTGCACGGCAGCGCTGGCGTCTATGCCAGCGGTATTCACCACGTGGAATGAGGCGTCATAAAACCCCTCTTCCTCGTAAGTATGTACTGCATCCCATTCGTGCACGGTCTCGCTGCCATCACCGAAATCCCACCACATATCGAGGATTTCGCCTTCGGGCGTCTCGGCCATCGCGCTGAAACTGACCTCAAGAGGCGGCGGACCCCACGTGGGAGTTGCCTCTATCGAAGTTATTATCGGCGCTCTCTGGCCCGCGATGGCATTTGCCAAGTTGAGCCGACCCCCTGTGAGCACCTTCCCCTCATACTGCGGGAAGACGTCGACGCTACCTAAGATCATATCCTTGATAGTGACCGTATCATCCCCCATGCCAGCGGTTCTATAGAGGGGCACATGCGGATAAATGCTCCGCAAGAGCGCAGCGGCGCCAGATACGTGCGGCGTGGCCATCGAAGTGCCGTAGAAGAAGGCGTAAGCCTCGCTGGGCTCTGCCTCGGGTGGATCAGGCGGAACGGTGGACAAAATGTATCCGCCGGGAGCGAAGAGGTCGACAGTCCTCTCGCCATAGCACGTGCTCCACCAGCCGGCGTAATTGCATGGCATCTCATTTTGCATCATGGCGGCTACTGAAATGATGTTCGCCGAATCATAGCTCGATGGATAGTGCGGATGGATATCCGTGTTGTCACCGGAGTTGCCCGCCGCGCATACAACGAGCATGCCCGATGCTTCTATGGCGTCCTTGAGCACCTGTTGGTATGGTCCCCCGCCCCAACTGCAGCTCGCTATCTGCGCGCCCTTGTCTGCAGCATACTGCAGGGCGAGGATGGCGTCGGATGTATAGCCGCCCCCGGGGCCAATGAACTTTAGGGGCATAATCCTGACGTTCCAGTTGATCCCAGTCACACCCATACTATTGTCTGACTGGGCACCAATCGTTCCGGCGCAGTGAGTTCCGTGGTTATCGTTGAGATATCCATATTCGTCACGTTCATCGGGGTCAAACACACTGTTGTCATTATTGGCAAAATCCCAACCCCAGAAATCGTCAACATAGCCGTTGCCATCATCGTCCACTCCGGGTTCCCCGTTCATTTCCGACTCGTTGACCCAAATGTTGGCGATAAGGTCGGGGTGTTGGATGTAGCAGCCGCTGTCAATGACGGCCACAATGATCTCATCTGTGCCTGTATGGACGGCCCAAGCTTCGGGGGCATCGATGTCCGCATTATTGACGGGATCGCCCGACATCTCGGGGTCCTTGTACTGGCAGTTCTCATTATGGAGGCCCCACATCCTCTCGAAATAGGTATCGTTTGGGACAATAGGGGCATCTGTGTGAGCTTGGTCTTTGTAGCAAATGTAGTCTCGTTCGGCATAAAGAATCCCCGGAGCATTGCTCAGCCTTGATATTGCCGATTCAGGGCTGACCCTCTCGGGAAGTTCCACGATTCCGAATTTTGCACCGCTTGGAAATGTCGCGGTAGCTTTGAAGTCAGCAACTCGATACATTGAGTATCCTAGCCGCTCTATCGAATTGGTGGCAGCATTTGTAGTAATCGTATCTGAAAAACGCACTATTACCTTGTTGGGATGATAGGTATCAGGACCGGGCTGCCATCCACCACAAAGCCCTGCCTGAGACCATACATCCGAGGCGCCTTCAACAGCAGCGCAAGGTATGACCAATAACAGGATCAGTGCAGCAATAAACATCGACCTGTTTCTCCGACTATCAGCCATATACTGCTTCGTCTCCTTTCCACTCAGGTTTCTTCCTAGATGTTTTGGAACATTTACATCAATGCAACAACTATTGAATAATCATGAACAACACGTTTGGTCGACTTGTGCCTGCTTCGGACATCACCTCCAGTCTCGTTGAACCCGGGCGCAGAAGCTATATGAGGAGTCGAACTGGCATTCGAGCAGTTCTATAAGAACATTTATGCGACGAGTGGTGGGATGGGAGTTACCGTAATTCCTCCCATATTACAGGATATGCGCCCATAGATGTCACTGAACAATACGACCACTATACCACAATCACTTCTAAAATTACAAAGATTCGATGAAGAATGACAATATAGCGCAAACACAGCATGACGTAGCTGTCAGTGTTTGTCACTGCCGTTTTATTCACCCATCTGCTTGAGAAAAAAAGGCGAGGCCCACTGTGTGTTGGCTCAACTTCCGCAACCGGAGAGATAATCTTGCGGATTTGGCTACTGCATGAGATTGAGCTCCCACCAAGGACGCATGTGGGCTATTGAAATGCCAAAATAGTGACTACCATGGCGTAATTGTCAATGGCCATTTGAGAATCCCCTTTTGTCCATTTTAAGCTGACCATTAACACCCACGGGGTAGAACCGTTTTTACAGCACGTTTCGGACTTGATC
>ERZ795047.5089-NODE-5089-length-10811-cov-5.337393_pt1 | contig 10811 bp, 9 predicted proteins | sample MGYA00375131_ERZ795047 | MGnify/ENA primary metagenome ERZ795047 (study PRJEB30176, sample SAMN05720228) | activated sludge metagenome | isolation source: Anaerobic digester | place: Japan | collected 2015-05-20 ... | reverse complement strand
ACACCACCGCCCCGCACCCGATCCAGTTCACGCCCCCATCAATTGAGTAATAGGGCGTTACCGCAGTGCCAGAAGGCAAAGCGACATCCAGATAGACCCGCAGGCTGGTGTAGGCGGTCAGGATGGTTTCCCGAGACACATACGCCCCGCTGGCGTCCCATTTCGCCACCACCAGGCCCACAGCCCCGAACAAAGCAGGCGAGAGGGTCGGGGTGCCGTTCAGCCGCGCCCGGACGGATAGCGAGGTCAGCATGACCCCCATATCCACCAGGGTATTCGCCGGGATCGACTGCCAGGCGCCCGCCCCGTTGGCCTGCACCTCCCAGGCTACCGAGGTCCCGGTAGGGCTGATCGCCGAGGCCATCAAGGTAATGACGGACCCGTCAACCGTGTGGGTCCCGAAGCTGATAACCCGCTCGGTGTAGCCAAATTCCGCCCGGTACAACCGGAACTTCAGGTCCTCGCTTTGGTGGGCGGTCCAGGTGCTGGCATTGGCGGACGAGAACATGACGCCGGCCGCCGGATTGGCCAGGACGGTCGCTCCGGTGAGCAGGTCCGCGCCGCCCAGCCGGGCATAGTGCAAGTAATACTCGTCGCTGTTCGACCCGCAGACGATGCAATATTCCTCGCCTAGCCGCAAGTAGGCCGGGGTGGGGAAAACGACGTGCGTGGCCGCGCTGCCGGTCGAACTGACCGACACATCCGCAGGGATTAGGCTTTTTTCGGCCAGGATAGCGGGGCCGGGATAGCCGTTGACCATGTTGCGGACCGACACCACCACCGGAACATTCGTCGTGCTTTTGGCGCCGAAATAGAGATCCACCGCACTCAGGAACAGGTCCGAGGGCGGTTCAAATGACTGGCCGACTGGGTCCGCAGACTGCAACCGCCTCCCATGCCGGACCCGCGTAGTCGCTTCCAGCCAGGTGTTCAGCCGACCGTCGATCAGGTATTCCGTACTGCCGGTGTTCAGGGTATTGAAAATCTGGACATCGTGGGAGCCCGAGAAGGTCCCGGCCGGCACATCGAAAGTGGCCAAGAAGGCACCCGCACTATCGGCCCGCACGGACTCAGGGATGCTGCCGGCCAGGGTGCCATCGCCAGGAAATAGCGGCACCAGGACCCCGTCCAGGGTCACCCGGAGATCGTCCGAATAGGGCAAATAGCCGCTGCCGGCGACGGTGACCGTTTTGACCAGGCTGGTCGCCTGGATGGCGGTTTCCGAGACTAGGGATCGGTCCGTCCATTGTTCCCACCAGCCCCAAACCACCTCACTCCCCACCCCAGTAATCACCTCCTGGTCCTGGGATGTCTGGACGGTGACTTCCTCGACCCAAATATCGGCGGGGGGCGTCAGGGCCAGGATGCCGCTGGAGTTGTACGCGGAATAGGGATTGGCGCAAATCTGGTGGGTGGCGAAATTTTGCGCCGAGAAGGCCACATCCGAACAGGCCCGCAGGACGAAATGATCCTGGTCGCCGAGGTCATGGAAGGCCACCGAAAAATTCGGGTACAGGGTATCCAGGTGGTCGCCGGCCATGCCCACCGCGCAGGATAGCTGCAAATGCCCAACGTCCATCTTGGAACGATCTCGGAAGGAGTCGGTGAAAATCGCCTTCTTGGACGTGGACAATTGCACGTTAATGGCGGCCTGTTCCAGGTCCGTAACCGCCATGTTGTATTCCAGATCGTCCACCCGGTTACGCAGTTTTTGCAACTCGGACATGGTCAGACGATACCGATCAGAATGTAGGATGGACACCGCATCCACAGCCGCATTAGCCGACATGGCCAGGGTGGCAATCGGGAGCGTGTCCGCCGGCGCCGGAGGGGGCGCAGCAAACAGGCCGGGAGTGCCCTGCACGATGGAAAGTTCGCCGCGAGGCGTCATCACCAGCAGGTCATGGCGCGGCAAATAATTCTCATAGGTGACATAGAAGGCGGTATTGTGGACCGGGTTATCCCCGGCCGGAGAAAAATCCAGGTCCCCGCCCGCGAGCAGGTAATCCGTGGTCGCCACCATGGGCTTGATGTACCGCAACACGACGGTGTAAGACGTGCCCGTTACCGGCTCGGCACCCCCGAGTGCCCAACTGACGGAGTTGCCCGACACCTGATAATCAACCCCGACCACATAGGTCGTAGCGCCCTGGCTCACCGACTCGATGCTGGATATCGGCGTGTAGGGCATCAGGTCCGCCCCGTTCGCGGTACCCTTGGTGATCGTGACGGTTTTCTCGACCGTCGCCGATACCGAGGAGATCGCCTTCACCGGCGGGGTGGCCAGGGTATAGAGGTCGGTCCCGGTCAGGTAGGTGTGCGGTTCGTCCGTGACCACGTCGGTCCCCAGAGGGCGGTCCAGGGCCAGACGCACCGCCGCAGGAAATGCAAACTCGCTGCCCCGGACATATGCCTTGCCATCCGACACGATGACCCAGAATTGATCTGAGTCCTTGGCTTCCACCCGGCAGCGCAGGCCGCGCACCAGATAGTCCCCGGATTCGTCGAAGGTGCGCCGGGATAGAGTCAGGGCCAGGTCGGATGCCGCCGGTTGGGGGCGATAGTCCGCCGACAACAGCCCATCTTGCAGGGCGAATAGTGGCACCGCATCAGCCGCGTTGTTGGTCACCGCGAGGCTGTAAACCAGCCGGTGCGCGCCAGCATACCCGGAATTCTCCCAGCCCGAGGCCGGGTCATGCAGGGTGGGATCCTCGGATTCGGTCACGATGGAGGAGGTAAACCGGAGCCCGATCACCTCAAGCCCGGTCCCGGTGACCGCGACGGTGCCGCCGGGAAAATCGTGAAACACCCCGGCGAAATACACCTGCCCCTCGGTGAGGCTGGCCAGCAAGCCGGAAACGTGCAGTTCAATGCCCCGGATGACCTGCCCGTCAGACCAAACGGTTTTCCCCAACTGGTGCAATTCGTCGAACAGGACCGACTGCATTTCGTTGAGTTCGGCCGACTGAACGCCGCGCCCGGCCAGGAACTTTAGGGCTTTCCAGCCCTTGGTCCGGGCATACCGATCATAATAGGTGCTGGGCATGGCGTCCTCAGAATTGCAGCAGGTGGGCGATCACGTCCAGGGTATCGGCCGCCCGGTAGGTGGGCCGGCGATTGTCCAGCACCTCCAGGATGCCGGAATCAGTCACGTCCGCCGGGAGCAGGATCCCCGCGCCGGCGCCGCCCGCCTTGGTCAGGCCAGAAAATAATGCCGCTTGTCGGTACGTCACCAGGGGCGCGGCAGCCCCATTTAACTGAGCCTCGACGTACACCTGGGTCGCGCCCACCGTGTAGGCGTCCTCGGGGGCCACCTCCAAATAGGTATCCCCGCCGAACGTGATAGCGCCGCCCGCATCGGCCACGACCAGGCAAGCCTTGGACAGGGGCGCGTAACAGATGGGCGTGTCCACGCCGGTCGCAATCACCGAGGGGGCCGGTGGCGCGGTTTCCACGTCCCAAGCGGCCGTGCGGCCGATGCCAATGTATTTGTTGGTCGCGGCCAGGAACCGGAGTGCCTGCGCGACATGATGCGATTGGGTCAGTGTGCTCATGGGCCTAGAGTGCTATCACGACGACTGCGCGATTTCTGTGCGCGCCAGGGAAACCAGGGTGCCCCATGCCGTCAAGGATGCCGAGGGATGGGTGGTGCCTGCTAGATACCCCAGGGCATCCAGGTCGCCCAGGCGCCAATGCTGTCCAGCCAGGAAGGGATCAAGCTGATCGGTATCCGCCGGGGGATTCAGCCGGTAGATCGGCACCCCCAGGTCCGCCAGTACGTCCGGCCCATAGTGATAGGTCCCGTCAGCCTCGTAGAGGTCGAGTATCGGAGTGCCACTGATCTGGTAGGTGCCGCTGCTGGACTCCATGACCAAAGCAGTCCCGGAAGGCCCCCAGTTTGCCCTTGCCCCGACCAGGCCGAACCACAGCCCGTCGCACACGTCGCCCGGCGCGATGCCCAGACTGCCTGGATCGACGGACAGCAGCACCCAGGACCCCAGTTGCGGGAGTGCCCCCTGGTAAAAGCGGGGGGTTTCGGAGCGCAGATCGGAGCCCCAGTAGGCATAGACCCAGGCGTCGTTGATGCGCCAGCCCAGCATGATCGGGTTGGCGGCGGTGTCAAAATCCGGGTCCAGATAGACCCAGGCCCACAGCACATGACCGGCCGGCACGGTGAATGCCGGAACATCCACCACCCCATGGTCGTGCGCCCGGCCAGGGGCGTACAGGGAGCGATGCCCGCGTACCGTGTCCGTGACGACCCAGGACCAGGGCTCGTTCCCGATGGGCGCCGAATCAGCAGGCAAGGCGCCATCCAGCCACAGGTTCAGGACCGCCCCGTCCGGCACAGAAGCCGACCAGTGCTGGCAAGCGGATTCCACCGATACCCCGCTGGCGTCCACCTCGGCAACCTCCAGGGTTTGCCGGTAGCGTGGCAGGACCCCCGCCGCCCGGTGCCGGTCGGTCATGGCCTGTACCGCCGACCGATCTGCGCCGGACACCTCAATGATGCCGTGGGTCCAGTACCAGCTATCCCGTAGCCGGTCCCGCGACAAGCCCGGCGCATACCCGGAGCCATGCAGGACACGGGTCCAGGGCTCGAATACCGTAACGGGCGCCTCGGCGATCTCCGTGAGGGTCGCCTCCAGCGCAAAGCGGTTGTTCCTGGGGCGCAGGATCTCGAAAAAAATCCGCTGGGTATAGGCCCCGTCCGGTTCCCCGTCGCGCCGCTGGGTGCCGAGGTGGTGCCCCCAAAGATCGGCCCATTCACCATCCGCCGCCAGGGGCGCCATTTCGGCCAGGGCCAGGAGCAGATCCGCGTGGGTCGCCTCTAGCAGCACCCCAAGAGAATCCAGCAGGAACAGGATCGGATTGGTGGTCAGGAACAGGTGGTCGCCGTTCGACGCGAACGCAGTCCCGGCGCCCTCCATCAGGGACGCTGCCAGCAGGTGGCCATGGTCATCCGACTCGTAAGCCAAGGTGAATCCCTCGGCCTGAATGGCATCTGCCAGTTCGGTCAGCGTCAGGGCCGCCAGGTCGAATACCACCGGATCGCCGCCAGCAGGCGTCAGGGTCAGCGTGTCCCGGACCACCGACCAGGCCAGGTCATCCGGGTCCGCCCGCACCCGCAGGACCAGGACCGGGTCCGGGTAAAGGTCAAAGACCCGGTGCAGGTGAGGGATTAGCGCGGCATATCGCATCAGGAGATGTCCAGGACGCCCGGCACCGGCATGGACTGCATCGGGATCGCCTGATTTTCGGCCGGCGCCTCCAGGTCCACGGACGCCACCCCGGTCACCCGGAGCAGTTGAGCCGTGAGCAGGGACACGCGGACGTAATCGCCCGGTTCGACGCTCGCCAGGTAGTCGCCGATGGCGGCCACCGCCCCGTTGACCATCGCAGTGTCCACCGTCCAGCCCGGCAGCGGATTTAACGTGACAGTGACGTTAATTGGAAGCAGATTCATGCGCTGATACACGACCTGGACCCCGGCCGCCCGATAGCCTGGCAGTCCCTCGGCCCCCTCGATAGTGGCCTCTACCAGGGCCAGCAGGGTGTCGCTAATCGCGCCGCCGCTACCATGCAGCCACAGCTTCACCCGACCCGGCAGATCCTCCTCCAGGCCCACGCGGGTGACATATTCTGTAATGGCCCCATCGTCATCGACCAGGCGACAACTCAGGGCGGCATGGCGCAAGGCAGTCTGAGTGCCCCGCGCCAGGGACTCCAAGAACAGCACAAAGCGGTCCCGCCGTTCCCCGTCCGTTTCCTGGTCCCGGCCCGAGGTAATCGCCAGGGCATTGACGACCCCGCCGAACCCGGACACCGGCGCGACCATCGAGGTCACCGTGCCGGGCAGGGCGTTGCTGGCTGACCCAGGCTCGACGGCAAGCACCTTGGCCACCACCGTATTCTGGACATCCGACATCGTGACCGTGGCGGTGACCGCATACAGCCGGTCGGTGTTGGGGATCTTGACCAGCGTCCCGGCCGGCACGTTGTGGGCGCCGAACCCGCCGACCACCCGCGCAAAAGTCACCTCGCCCGCCGCATAGGCCGCCGGCAGACGCCCGAAATCAAACCCCTGATAGACCGCCGCCGGGATGGCATCGAGCAGGCCGTTCACCAGTTCGACGTAGAACGCCTCCAATTCAATGGCCGGAGCCTCCAACAAGGCCCGCGCCACCCCGCCCACGTTGTAGTCCGTGATCTGGTCCTGGGTGGCCCGCATCCGGTTAACCATACTGGCCAGGATGGAAATGAAGTCCTTAGTCTGGAATGCCATGCGCTTAGCCTGCTGGGAAAACGAGGTTGGCGGTGACCGGCGAGCCCCCGTCAATAGGGACCACCTGGACCGCCAGCCCGATGGTGTCGCCCGTCCGGGAGAATTCCGCTTGGAACACGCGGGACACGCGGGGCTCGACCTCCATGGCCTCCATGACGAAAAACTGGGCCAGCAGTTGCACCGCGTCGGTGTACTTTTCGCCCAGAATCTCGCGGACATGGCAGCCGTACTGCGGGTGCCGCAGGATCTCGCCCGGAGAGGTGGAAATTCGGTGGGAAATGGCTTGGCGCAGGTTGTAGAGCCCGGCCACGACCACGAAATCCCCGTTTTCCGGGACCATGCGCTTTTTGTCCAGGGCCACGTCCGCGCCGTAAACGCTGTTGGGATCGGAAACGGCGGTAAATGTCCGCCGAACCGCCGGGATGCGGATCGTGTCGCCGTATTTCAGCAGTGTGCCCGGCTGGGCGTCTTTCTCGCCTTGGGTCGCCACCAGATAGGGGGAACGCAGGGCATTTAGACTGACCAGTTCGATCCAGCGGGAGGCATTCCCTAGCTCACGCAGGGCAATCGCCGGCAGGGTGTCGCCCACCTGGATCTGGGCATCACGCCAGCCCGTGACCCGCGAGACAAAATCCTGATAGGTGGTCATGCGGACACGACCCCCTTAGCGATTGGGTGGAGGACCATGTCGAGGACATCCTCGATATGGTGCAGAGTGGTCATGCCGTGACGACCCCCTTAGAGATCAGGTACAGGGCATCGACCACGCCGGTCGAGGACGGCACCGCCAGCGGATCCACGCGCAGGACCACCACCTGGGTCTGCGCTTCGCCGGTCACGCGGGCGCCAATGGCGGCATTCGAGTTGGCCTGGGTGATCTGATCCAGGACGTTGATGTTGCGATGCAGGCTGGGTGGCGATCCGCCCCCGGTGGATGAACACATGCCGGAGCCGTTGAGACTGGTCAGGTTAGGCATGGAGTCCGCGCCCGGTATGCCTGTGCGCAAGGTGCAAAGGGCATCGCCCAGCAATAGGCCCACGCGGGACCGCCGCGACTTCTCGACGGACGACAGTCCCGCGGCATTGGCGAGCCGCTGGTAACCGTTGGCTCCTGCCTCCAGCAGTGTCTCAATCACCACCGCCCGCTGGCGAAACGACTCGTTCGGCTGATACACCCAAGCCGCATCCAGGGCCGCCAGCAGGTCGCCAATCTTGTCCAGGTAGTCCCGCAGTTGGGGCGAGGGCTCCAGCGCAGACAATCGCGCCAGGTCCCCGGCCAGTTCCAGAATGTGCGCCCGCGCGGCTCGTGACCGGCTAGTCCGATCCGCAATCGACCAGGCAATCGGGTCGGTGGGCGGCAGCCCCAGGTTAGCCAATGAGGCCACCGATCAGTGAGGACACGCCGCTTTCCTTCACCACCGACAACTTGATAGAGTACTGGTGCAGAAGCGGCTTGGTTTTGCTGCGCTTATGCACGAATTCAGTGGGGTGGACCCAGGCCATGATGAGGTTCAGGGTATCGACAAAAAACAGCCGAACCGTGTCCGGGTCCTGCCCGGAATTGGACGCCTCCAAGCGGCGCCGGAAATAAGTTTCGTAGATCAGTTCGCGGAAATTCAGGAACCACAACTCACCCGGAATCAGCACCCCGCGCCAGCCCGTGTTTCCGGTCAAATGGATGGTCTTGATGCCGACACCGAAATCGTCGATCCAGGCACCGCCCAGGGTACTATGCACCACGGACCTGGAAGGGATCTCGTAGCTCAATTCTTCTGGGCGAATGGAGAAGTAGTGCAGCATGGGCAACCCGCCGCCCATGAGGACTAGAGCAATCGGCCGGACTTTTTGGGAGATGGGGGATGACATGCCCCCATCGTGTTGTCACGACTACTCGCGCACCCGGCTAGATGCCCCCGTTGGCCCCTTGGCCTACTTACCAGCCGGCCAGTTGCTTAATGATCGCCGCCCCAACAGCCAGGATGGACCCGCCCACGATGACCACGCCGATAAACCACGAAACGCCTTCGATGATCTTAGTGATGAAATTCATTGGTATGCTCCGTTGCCAGAATGCCTAATCGGCAACCTGAACAATACCATTTATCATGACCACCCCGTCCAGCGTAATGAGCGGGGCCTCTAGGGCAATACTGGTGATCGCCTTGATTTTGATGTTCCCGCCATCGTCGCATTTCACGACCACGTCGCCGCCGTTGACCGCGAGGACAAACCCGCCCTTGGATTTGTTCTTTTTTTCGGTCCAGATGCCGTGGTAGCCGCTGCCCTCCCGGTCCTCCTCCTCCGGTTGCTCGCCTGACGCGACCGACTGCCCGATGTGGATCGTCGTCCCGCTGGGGTGCCGGAAAATTACGTTGGCCCCCTGGTCGATGCTGGTGGTCACATCCGAGATGTGCCGGAATAGCCGGTAATTTTCCTGTTCAAACGCCATCTGGGTCACCTGCGGCGGCAGGAACCCCACCACCACGGGGCGCCCGCCCAGGTCCATGGTGGCGGCCAGGATGTCGGTATCGCCCAGCAGGGTGGTATCCCTGGGGTCGTTCTCGTCCACCACCGGGCTCGGCAGATCCACCATGCCGGAGCAGGTGGAAATGGTCGTCAGCAGCACCTGAACCCCAGGCATGAACCAGCCAGAATCCAGGAACACCAGATCCACCGCAAAGTTTTGCGGGTGGACCTTGATGACTTTGGCCAGACGCATCATCCGCTTAAGCTCTCCATGTAAACCCCGCCCTTGCCTTCTTGCAGATACGGGTTGGTCATTCTGGACCGAACCAGGAACCCGGTCCCCCGGATGAATTCGGCATTGGTAACGTACCGCTGGAACGGAATGTATTGATGGGTGACCGATGTCAGATAGTAATCCGCCACGAATCGCCCGCGAGTCAGGTGCAGGTATCGGCCGGCGCGCACCTGCTCATGGCCCCGCAGCATTAAGGACCCATCCTCAAAAACCACGTTGTCCTTATTGAGAGCAATCAGGGCCTGCCGCTTGATCTTCAGGTGCTCGATCGAATCCATGACCATTTTTTCATGCTCAGCCTTGGGCAGGTTTTGGTTGTCGGTCGTGAGCGCATCCGAGGCATAGACTGTTTTTACCTGCATGGGCCGGGCACCGTAAAGGCGCGGATCGCAATTGGGATATTTCGCAGTGTCGTCCAGGTAAATGCTGTCCTTTTGCGCCGTTTGAAGGGCGGTCCCCAGGGCGGAATTCGAGACACTCGAGGTCAAACCATCCACCATATCCACCCACACCAGATTGGTCACATGGGCATCGCTCCGGTTGGCGGTCAATGAAACGACCGCGCCGATGTCCATAGCGAGCATTTCAGAGTCCGGCAGCGCGACCGTTTGCCCGCCCTGGGGAATCCACCCGCCCTCACCGTCCTTGGCGTCGAAGTCCCGGAACGGCAAGGGCCGATGCACTAATTCAATGGCTTCCTCCGTGTCCCGGATAAAGAGTTCATTCCAGGGCAGGTCGGCAAACTCGGAAAACAGATTCCAGATGACCCCCTCGCGTTCTTTCGGGGTGTAGAGCTTGCCCTCGGTCACCGTGCTGTTAAGTTTGATCTCAATCGGGAAATCCCCGCCGGTCGCCTCAACGAAGGTGGCCAGGAACGGGTTGATGACCTTGTCGAGCAAGGTCTTATAAAACACGTCGGGGTGCATTGCCGTCCGCTCCACGCCAATCGTGTCCAACAGCGGGAAGCTGCCCAGCAGGGCCTTCCCTTGGGAATAGGACACGCGATTTAGGATCTGGATCAGTTGGAACACCAGGCCGAAATCGCGGCCTGAGATAATGACCGTGCGGTGCGGCTTGCCATCGGCGCCCATCTGCTCAGCGCGCCGGATCGACTGGACAAAGCCGCGCATCATGATGGGCAAATGCCCGCCGTAAATGTGCGGGGCATGAGCCATGCGGATCTCCACCCGGTCCAGGGGCTCGATCAAGCCATACATCGAGTCCAGTTCCCGCTCGTCCGGCCGATCCGCCAGCACCAACGAGAAAGTTCCCGCCGGTTGATGGATGGATTTTTGGACGAACACCCGCCCCTCGTCGCCAATGAAAGGCGTCAGGTCCAGGGTCGGCGGCAGGGTAGCGCCAGCGAACCGCTGGGACTTGCCGTCCTTCCGCATAATGCTCTTGTGGAGCAGCACCTTGACCTGGGGCGTAAAGGTTTTAATCATCGCCGCGCCATCGCCCCGGTGAACCCGTTGGCCAAGCCCTGGGCCGCGCCCATCATCGCCTTGGCGCCGGCAAGCATGTGCTGCGGTTGCGGCACACCCCCCAGGGCAAACTGGCGGGAATGCTGGCTCAGCACCTCGCCCATGTCGGACTTTTGCACCACGTCAATCGTGGCCCGCATGTCGCCGACCATGCGCCCCAGTTCTCCGCCGGGGCCGCCCATGCTGGACAGCATGTCCCGGACTGCCGATGGCGCATCGCGGGCCGATGCCGCCGCCGAGGTGCCCTCGGGCAGTTGCATGTTGTAGTCGTCAATGCGCT
>ERZ795047.5073-NODE-5073-length-10840-cov-3.470005_pt1 | contig 10840 bp, 9 predicted proteins | sample MGYA00375131_ERZ795047 | MGnify/ENA primary metagenome ERZ795047 (study PRJEB30176, sample SAMN05720228) | activated sludge metagenome | isolation source: Anaerobic digester | place: Japan | collected 2015-05-20 ... | reverse complement strand
CCCCCCATGATAGAAAAACTCAAAAAAGAAGAGCTGGATATAGTCATCGCTTCCCGGTTCGCAGCAGGTGGGAGAGAGATAGGCCTTTCTTTATTCCGTAGATTTTTAAGCAGGGGCGCCAGCCTGTACTGCAAGATTGCCTTTCCCATAAAAAACATAAGGGATTACTCCTGCGGGTATAGGGCATACAATATAGGATACCTAAAAAGAATGCTGGTTTTGTATGAAGGAAAGCTGGTAGAATCCTCCGGGTTCGAATGCATGGTAGAAATACTGGGACGCTGCAGCAAAGCAGGGGTCAGGGTTGCCGAATACCCACTGGTCCTTGAATATGACCAAAAGGAAAGCCCCAGCAAGATGAAGGTCCTAAAGACCATAATGGGATACTTCAGGCTGTGGGTTAAAATACGTAAGCCGAAAAATTTAAGCGGAGAAGTTACCTATGAATAACCTGTTATTGATTTTAACCTCTGTTACAATGGGAGCAGTCGGACAGGTGCTTCTAAAAATGGGGGCAGGCAAGCTGTCCAATTTCTCACTGACCTTTCCTAACATATTCGCCAGTATTATAAGCGTCTTAAAGGTTCCCGAGCTTATTATTGGCCTTATGCTGTTCGGTTCGAGCTTTCTTTTGTGGGTAAAGGTTCTAACCTCCAACGAGCTTAGCTACGCTTACCCAATGGTAAGCCTGGGTTATGTGATAACCACCGCCTTTTCCTTTTTACTGTTCAAGGAAGCCTTCACATTGAATAAATTATTTGGAATACTTATGATTGTATCGGGTGTATTTCTGATAAACAGGTAAGGGGGATTGAGGATGAGGAAAGAACCGAACTGGGACCTTTTAATTACCTTGATTATTTTTTTGTTCATCTTTGCTTTAAGGATGCCCTATATAGCAAACTCTCCGGCAGAGATGGGGGATATGTGGAGACAGCCGGACACCGAATCCATAGCCAGAAATTTTACCGAGCAGCACTTCAATATACTCTATCCCCAGTTTAATTACGACGGCCCGCTGCCAAACTATATACAGCTGGAATTCCAGGTAACAACCTTTATAATAGCAGTGCTGTACAAACTGTTCGGCCACAGCTATATTATCGCCCGTCTTGTGCCCACCGTTTTCTTCATGTTTTCAGCCCTTTATCTTTACCTTATATGCAGGGATACATACGACAGGCAAATGGCATGGATCGCCGTTCTAATATATGGCCTTATACCACTAAACCTTTTTTATTCCAGGGCGATAATGCCGGAATCTGCTTTACTGTTCTTTTTTCTGGGGTCCTATTATCATTTCCTGCGGTGGTTGGACGAAGAAAACACCCCCCACCTGATGCTGTCTGGCATATACACAGCCCTTGCCATATCCCAGAAAACCCCCGCGGTGTTCATTGGCCTTGCCATGCTGGGGCTATGCTTAGCAAAATACAAGGCAGCCTTTTTGAAAAAGGGAGTTCTTTGGGCCTTTGCCGCTGTTTCACTGCTTCCGCCGTATTTATACATTAAATGGTCGGAAAGGGTTTCAGAATTTAAATTCGTAACATGGATAGCCCAAAAGCATATATTCCCCAAAGTGCTTGGGTCAGCGTTTTCGCCGGAAGCCTGGACTTTTTTTAAGGATACATTCCCCGAAGCCTTTACCGCGGCGGTATTGACCCTGTGTGTCTTGGGGCTTGCCTTCCTTAGACCCAAAAAGGATGCTGCCGTCCTGATTCTTACATTGGCAGTGGTTTTTGAGACCCTATTAATAGTGTCGGTAATCAAATTCAAGTATTACCTCATCTTCCTGACTCCCGTTGCTGCCCTGCTGGCCGGCAAACCCCTGTGGCTGGCGACGAAAAAACACAAGCTGGGCATCCTGCTTGCAGCGGTATTTATCGGGTACCTGTTTTATACCGGAACCGAAATAACCAAACCCTATTACGAGGAAATCCCGTCCATAACCGAGTTTGCGGAGTTTATTGATCAACACACCCAAGAGGACGACCTGGTGGTCATACCGTTCCTTGACCCGGCCAGGCTCAGCCTAAGCAGCAGAAGAGGCTGGAGGGCAAATATAGACCTTTACGACCATATCCCCCGGGATATTGAAGGAGAATTGAAATTTTTCGAAGAAAGCGGGGCAAAATACTTTATCGTCAAGGACGGTTATATATATAACGACTTTGACGGCAGCTACCTTGGATACCTTGAACAGAATTATCAAAAGCTGCTCTTTGATGACGGGTATGTAATGTATGTCCTGGATGGTACAGCAAAGGCCGGTGCGCAGTAAAGCCGGTTAATATTATTTAATATTATATAGAACTAATCTACCGCGTTTTTACGCATACTACACGGGGAGCCCTACCGTAAATAAAGGCGGTCCCTATTCGGTAACCGCCATGTATTCTATCATAGTCACTTCGTCGTTTTCTACAAGGAAGGAAAGCTTGGACCCGTCCCTTTCATAGGAGTACATATCGTTGGTCCTGGTGTAGCCATCCCCATACGCGGCCAACACATCCTCCAGGCTGGAAAAAAGGTATACCCCCTCCTTCGTGGAAACGCTGTCGTCCAAAAATATCAACGCCGCCACATAATCGGTGCCGTCCATTTCATAGGTATGAAGCTCAAACCCGCTGTAGGTATATACTCTCTCCATGCCCTGGAAGGCACAGCTTTCCGCCTCGAAGTATTCCATGGCCTCGCCAAGCTTATGCAAAATCGGTTCAACCTCGGCGTGCATCGCAATTACAACACCTTCCGTTTCAAAAACGTACCCGGCGGGCCCTTCATCCCCGGCTTCTACGGGGTTGTCACCGACGGCGGGCCGGGCGCTGCCGCTGCAGCCGGTCAAAAGCGGCAATAAAAGCAGCGATAATATTATGATTAAGCTAAACCTCTTCATGTTTTCCTTCCCCTTTCACTACATACTCCATTAAACAGGCCGTGGAATCATTCCGCCGCAACGCTTTCCGGAGGCCTGGCGCCAAGGCTTTTCAGGTACCCGTATTCCTCCAGTTCACGGTACTGGCTTTCCTTCATGGCGTAATAAAACTCGGCCTTCTGCTGCCACAGCCGGCTGAGCTCCGGGTCACTCCTGCGGTCCTTCAGCCGGTAGGTGTCCCTCAGTATTTTCCCGAAGTATATCGACATTTTCTCCGCGCCGGTTACATTAAGGTGCAGCCCGGCATCGTAAGTGTCTTTACTAAAGTCTATACCCACCTCGTCAACCAGTTCAAGAAAGTTTATATACAAAAGCCCGTGCCGCGCGGCATATTCCTCCATCTGTGCCTCCCATTCGTCATACCAGTACGGGTACAGGCTGGGCGCCTTTATCAGCACAAGTTTAATATCGTTTTCCTTACACAATTCTACCATACGGTCGAGATAATAATAAGCCCTTTCCCCAAATCGGTAGTCGGCCAGTTTCCTGCCCTTTGGCACCGTTTGGACCGGCCTTATGTCCACCCTCATGTAGTACCCGTTGTGAAACAGTTTATCCTTACGGAACATATACCGGAAGTCCTCAACAGTAAGCTCGCTCCACCGGGAATGGTACCTGAGAAGCGGGAATATATACTCAATAAACTTTTCGTCCTCCATCATTGACGCCCTTATGGACCTAATCTTTGAAAGGGACATCCTCATACCGTCCAGCGCCATACGGTTATAGGTCTCCTTCTGGGGCTGGTCGTATTTCATGGCCAGTACATTGAACACCACCACTTCCGGTTTTTCATACTTTAGAGTTTCCTCCAGCAGGTAATAGGACTGCCATATAAGCTGCTGGGCGCTACCCCGGATGTAGCTGGTAATGCCGTAGTGCTCCCACAAGGTAATAGGCGAAAAGCTCTCGTACACCTCGCAGTCCCCGATAAAAATCACGTCGTGGTTTTTGTCCTCGCTGTAGTATTCCTCTACTAGGGACCCCTCCACTATGGCGGAGACGTATTTCGGCATAAGCAGCCGCTCCAATATATAGAGGCTGCTCGCCGTAAGGGCTATTGTTATTAGTGCGGTTAAGATTCTCTTCCTTGCCATGACGCCCTCCTAGAACTGGTTATAGATGAACTGGCTTGCATCGTAGCCGATGCCGTAGGCTCCGAATACCAGTATCGAAACAATAAGAACATAGTATGCTGCATAGCGCAACACGAAAGGTTTGCCGGCAAGCTTGTCCCTGACACTGCCGCTTCGCTGCACAAGGCTTACCCACACAAGGGCCGCAAGGCCCAAAAGCAGAACTGCATAGTCCGGCAGGCCAAGTCCCAGGCCAAGCAGCGCTTCCAGCGAGAGCGCACCAATGTTAAAGCGGGTAAACATGGTACCCAGCATTCTAAAGGTAAGCGGCACGTCCCTGTAGCAGTCAAACATTCTTATGGCGCTCATAAGCAGTATGGTGCGGACCACCTGGAACAGGCGGAACCAAAAGGAATCCTTTACGTTAAACCTGCCGTGGAACCAGTCATACAGCGGCTGGCATTCCATTGATACTATTATTACCGCCCCGTTCAGAAGCCCCCATACTATGAAGTTCCAGCTTGCCCCGTGCCACAGGCCGGTGGTAAACCAGACAATAATGGTGGAAACATAAACCGGCAGCCTTTTCCCCAAACCGTCGCCGAGTTTTTGCCTCGAGTACCTGGAAAACTTAAGCATGGGCCCGGATACCGAAAGGGGGTAAAACAGGTAGTCCTTGAACCAGGTCCCCATGGTAATATGCCATCTCCTCCAATATTCCGCCGTAGATTTCGAGAAATACGGCCGTTTGAAGTTTTCTTCCACCTTGATGCCCAGCACTTCGGCGGTGCCTATGGTTATGTCTATGCCCCCGGTGAAGTCGGCATAAAGCTGATAGGCATAAAATAGCATGCCTATGAACACGAATATACCCTGGTAGGTATCGGGATTCCTGATTATCGTATTTACTGCCATCAACATGCGGTCAGCCAGCACTACTTTTTTGAAAAATCCCCACAGTATCCTCTGAAGCCCTCGGCTTACATTCCTGCCGTCGAAGGAGTGCTGCTCAAACAGCGTCCGGGACAGGCTGTCAAACCGGCTGATGGGCCCCTGAACCAGCTGCGGGAAAAAGGATGTAAAGAGCGCCAGCTTGAAGGGATTTCGCTCTGCCGGATACCTTCCGCGGTAAACGTCTATAATATAGCTCATGGTTTTAAAAGTATAAAATGAAATCCCCATGGGCAGGGCCAGCTGCAGGAAAGAAACCCGCGCACCGCTGCCAAGGGTTTCTAAAGCCCAGTTTATATTCACTATGGCAAAATTGGAATACTTGGTGACCGCCAGCACACCGAAGTTAAGAATTAGGCAAGCCAACAGCCAGCGGCGCTGCCCGGACTTTGTCAAAGCCTTGTAGGCCTTTTTCTCCTCCCGTGACATTTCATCCCCATGAGAGGCAAGGTGCTGCGCCTGAACCCGGTGCATTTCGCTTATCTTTACAGCCGCCGCATAGGTGGAAAGAGTGGTAAGGGATATATACAGCAGGTTCTCCGGACCCGAAAAATAATAGAACAGGTAGCTTGCCCCAAGCAGCAGCTGCCACTGATACTTTTTGGGTATGGAATAGTATGCTATAAACAACAGGCCTATGAATAAAATAAATCCGTAGGATGCAAAAAGCATAGGGTCCCCCTGTTAATCTTCATCGGATAATCGTTTAATCAGAGCATATAGTGCTTCGGCCGAATTAAAATTGTCGGGCATAATCTCTTCCGCCGGTATGTTTACGTCAAATTCGCTGCTTATCTCGGCTATTAACGTTATTATATCAAAGGAATCCAGTATGCCGGAATCAACCAAGGTATCACAGGTTTCAAAGTCCACGTCGGGGTGCAGGTCCTTCAGTATTTGCAGTAGGGTTTCCATTTTCATTTCTCCTTCTTTCCCGCGTTTATTTGCTCCTTAAGCAGCTTGCGGTTAATCTTGCCGTTAAACGTCAACGGCATGGTCTCCAGCTCTTCAATGCTGTTGGGCAGCATATACCTCGGCAGCCTTTTTCTAAGGTCATCGGCCACCTGCCTTGCGCTAACGTCGCCTACATAAAACAGCACAATCTTTTTTGTATCCTCGTCGTACACGCAGCATGCGCTTTTTACCCCTTCTATCATGTTAACGTTAACTTCAATCTCTCCCAGTTCAACGCGGTGCCCCATATGCTTAACCTGGTGGTCCTTGCGGGTGACGAATACAAGCTCTCCCCTCTCGTTGTACCTGCCCAGATCGCCGGTGCGGTATATAAGCTCGGGGTACGCTTTGTTCAGCGGGTTTTGCACGAATACCTCGGCGGTCCTTTCGAAGTCTTTATAATAGCCCAGTGTAAGGGATGTCCCCCTTATGCATATCTCCCCCAGCTCTCCCTTGGGCGGAATGCTGCCGTTTTGGTCAAGCAGTATTATATCGGTATTCCGAAAGGGTCTTCCGATGGGCAGCACCTCTCCCTCCTGGAATTCCCGGTCCACTTTGTAATAACAGGACATGCCGGTGGCCTCGGTGGGGCCGTAAAGGTTTATGAACCGGGCATCCGGCAGGGCTTTCCTCCAAATGTTAAACTGCTTTACCGGGAACACTTCGCTACCAAAGGCTATGGTGTGAAGGTACTCTGGCTTGATGCTGTCAAAGGTCCCAAAGGCGGATATCATTGTCAGCGCCGGGACCACCCAGCACACCGTGTTTATCTTGTATTGGTTTAAAAATTCCACCAGCTTAACCGGAAACATGAACAGGCTCTTGGGTATTATATAAGTGGTGGCTCCCGCCTTGATGGTGGAATACAGTTCCTTAAGGCTTGCATCGAAATAAAAGGGAGTCTGGTTGCCGAATACCGTGTTCTCATCTACCCCCAGCACATCGGTCAGGTTCTCTATATAGTCTATAACCGAACGGTGACACGCCGCCACGCCCTTTGGCACCCCGGTCGAGCCGGAGGTGTAAATAATGTATATGGGGTCGGTGTCAATGGCCGTATCCCGTATATTCTCCAGGGCCTCATCGTCAATGCTTTCCCGGACCATCTCGTCGTAAAGGAACCCCTCTCCACCGAAATGAAAGGTATCCATCACCTTTTTTGATACCTGGTCGCATATGACAGCCCTTGGCTCCAGGTTTTTTAGTATCAGTTCTATACGGAATCGGGGCATCTCCTCTTCCATGGGCACATAATAATTACCGCCGTACACCACGCCGAAAAATGCAACCACCGCCCTTGGGTGCTTGTCCATGAACACCACAACCGGCTGCTTGTATATGCCCTTTCTGCTTAAAAAAGTGCCTACAGCCCTTGCCTGTTGGTAAACCTCCCGGAAGGTGATACTCTCCCTGTCGTTTGCGTAGGCTGTCTTTTCAGGAAACCTTTTGACGGTGCGTTCCAGGTATTCCAATACGTTGTACTGCATGTTTTCCTCCTTGTTTCGGGACTTAAGCGCCGTCCTTTGCGTAATTAAACTTCTGCTCCTTTACTCGGGCGGAGTGGCGGGATACTTGGACCTGTCCCATACGTGGCTGTTGTTGTTTTTCCTGGAGTATTCCTCCAACTGCGCATCGGTAAGCATGAAAAACTCGCCGCCGCCCCTCCGCGGGGTGGTATCGAAATGGTACCAGCCGTCACCGCAGTTCACCAGGTTCCAGTAATGGCCCCCGCCGGTTTTGACTACGCGCTGGTTTTCAATGCCCGCCCGGGTAAGCAGTGCCTGGGCGGTTGAGTAGTATACGAAGCAGTCCCCCCGGCGGTTCTTGATACCATGGTATGCCGCCTTAACCCAGTCGCCCATGTCGGGGTAGTCTATATACCCAATCTTGTACTTGGTCCAGTTGTAGATGGCTTTGGCCTTATCCCGCTGGGTCATTTCATCGTTTATAATGCCTGCCAAAACCTCGTCCACCAGCTTGTCCAGTTCATCCTGGTCCACATAATCCTCCGGCTTTTCCTCTACAGTGAAGGTAACAGTTTTTGTGGTTACGTTGCCGGAGACATCCGATGCGGTGTATATTACGGGGTAGGATCCTTCCCTTTTCAGGTTTACCGCGCTGCTGTCGATATCAAGGACCGCATACTCGTCCAGGTTGTCAATAACGGTAACATCCCGCCTGTAAGAAACCCTGTCCCCGATGTACACTGTCCGGTCATGGGCCCCTATTATCCTTGGCGGCTCATTATCCTCCAAAACTGTCAGCACTGCCTTTTTCTCGGTAACATTTCCGCCCAGGTCCTCCAAAAGGATAGTTACTTCCCTTTCACCGGGGCTTGTAAAGTCGGGCTGCGAGCCAAAGGATACCGCTACCTGCGTTGCATCGGTAATATGCTTTACAAAGTCCTCCGCCGCAAGCGCCCTGCCGGAGGGAATCTCCCGGTTTACCGCCATCGCCCCGGGAGGGATGGTATCTTTTATTTCCAGCTTGGACCGGTACGTTTTATTGCCTATCCTTATTTTTATATCGTAAACCCCCGGCATGGCCGTATCTATTGCCACCGGGTCGGTCACAAACTGTCCCGAGGTGTTTTGGTCCTTTATAAACCTGGATACGTCCGGCACGCCGGTCCCCGCCTCAACGGTAACCGTATCATGCAGCCGGTTATAGGACGTCATCGCTATGAAAACCCCTGCCAATACAAAGACGAAAAATACGCAGGTCATGTGCCCTGTTTTTATATTCCTTTTCTCCTGCCGCATATACCCAACTTCCCTTCCCTCAATCCCCAAAGCTCAAAAAATAAGCTGCCCTCTTTTTGCAGCGTTTTAATACTCTATTTGAAAACATTATTTATTTCATATTAATACCTGCAATATTGATTGTCAAGGGGAAGGGATTGGTATAATTCGGCGGCTCACCCGTTCCGGAAATATGAGCCGCTTTTCTAATATCCCTCCGGCCTTGGAGCCGGTTCCACCTGTTTTGTTATTGTCTTTCCGTCCCTTTTAATCAAAATGCTGACCTTTTTCGGCCGGTCCATGCCAAACAATATGCTTCTCATCTTTATCATTGAATCGAGGGGCTGCCCGTCCAGTTCCAGGATAATATCCCCTTCCCTAATTCCGGCGGCGCTGGCCGGCGTATTGTTGTGCACCCTTATTACGTAAATACCCTTTTGTATGTCTATGTCGGAGTTATGATATCCCGCTATTTCCCTGTCATACCCGTCTATTCCAAGGTACATGGGCCGGAAGGAACCCTTTTCCACCACCTGTTTGATTATCGGCTTTGCTATGTTAATGGGCACTGCAAAACCGATGCCCTCGGCCTCGGATGCCTTGGCGGAGTTTATGCCGATTACCTGGCCCCTGGAGTTCAACAGCGGCCCGCCGCTGTTGCCTGGGTTTATTGATGCGTCGGTTTGAATCAAGTCCTCCATTATTACCTCTTCCCCTTCGGAGCCTACCATCAGCGACCGGTTTAGCGCGCTTATCACGCCGGAAGTTACCGTCCTCTGGAACCTTAAACCTAAGGGGCTGCCTATGGCTACTGCAATATCCCCTACGCTCACCTGGTCGGAATCCCCCAGTTCCGCATAGGGCAGTCCGGTGGCATCAACCCTTATTAGCGCCAAGTCCAGCGCAGAATCCTGCCACAGCACCACCGCGGGCATTTGCTGGCCGTTTTCAAACAATACGTTTATCTCCCGCGCGTTTTTGCCTACAACGTGGTCGTTTGTAAGTATATACCCGTTGGGCTCCACTATGACCCCCGATCCTACTCCTCTTTCCTCGGTGGGGTTGAACATTTCATCCCTTCTTATTTCTACGGTGATTATGGACACCACCGCCTGGATGTTTTTTTCCGCCACCGCCCGCACTATACCCGGGTTCTCCCCTTCCGGGTATACTATCCTTTCGGGCCGCTGCCCTTCCTCCCGCCGCTGGTACTCGACGGGCCTTTGCTGTATCCCCCGGTCGTCCAAGAGCACCGTCCCCAGCGCGCCCCCTGCCGCGCCGGCTATAAGTGCAACCAATAGGTATGGATACAGCCTGTTTATCCATCCTTTCAACATCAGTATACCTCCCGGTCGGTTATGGTGTATATTTTACTTATTTTATCCCGGAAGGACAGGTCAATATGCATTTCCCTACCCACCTCTATACCCCCTTGCGATAAAATACTCCTTACCGTCTCAAGGGCCAGGAGGGGATAGTTGTTTTCTTTGCTGAGGTGCCCGAGGAGCGCCGCCCTTGTCCTGCCGCCCGCAAGCCTTAGCAGTGCGGCTCCGGTATCCTCGTTGGAAAGGTGGCCCCTGTCCCCCGCTATCCTTTTTTTAAGATGCCAGGGGTAGCGTCCCACCCACAGCATTTGGGTATCATGGTTGGACTCCAGCATTATAAAGTCGCTGTCTTTTAACTCCCGCTCCACTTCGGGGGTTACGCATCCAAGGTCATTGGCCACCGATATTTTTATGTTCCCTTTACAAAAAGTAAAGCCCACGGGGTCCGCCGCGTCGTGGGAAATGGGAAAGGCCTTTATATCAAAACCGGCTAAATCAAACTCGCTGCCGGTGCTGAATTCCCTAATATTCCTCGGGGATATCTCCCCGATTTTATCCTCCATGGCCCGCCATGTAGCAGCGTTCGCAAATACCGGTATATCAAAACGCCGGCTTAACACGCCGATGCCGCTTATATGGTCTATATGATCGTGGGTCACCAGGATGGCTGCCACCGACCGGGGCGATTCCCCAATCTGGTTTAAAAACTGTACCACCCTTTTCCCGGTAAGGCCGGCATCCACCAGTACCGAGGAATCTCCCGACGATAAAAAAAGGCAGTTTCCGCTGCTGCCGCTGGATAAGGAACAAAACCGAATAGCCATATAAACCCCCAAGTCAAACTTAGTATTTAACCCT
>ERZ795047.5069-NODE-5069-length-10848-cov-4.345687_pt1 | contig 10848 bp, 9 predicted proteins | sample MGYA00375131_ERZ795047 | MGnify/ENA primary metagenome ERZ795047 (study PRJEB30176, sample SAMN05720228) | activated sludge metagenome | isolation source: Anaerobic digester | place: Japan | collected 2015-05-20 ... | reverse complement strand
GCCTCGATGAACGCGCTCACCACGGCAGGCGCGGGTCGAGCTCCCGCGCGAAGAAACTTGAGGCCGCCAACAAGATGTCGTTAGCCCTCTTGAGCTCTCGAACCTCGGCCTGCAACTTCTTGATCGAGGCCGCGTCCTCACTCGTGGTCCCCGGCCGGCGACCCGAGTCGATCCCCGCCCGACGCACCCACCCGCGCAACGTGTCAGGCACCACCCCAACCTTCGGCGCGATCCTCCTCACCGCAGCGTTCAACGACAACGAGGGATCCTCACTCATCGCCTCCGCGACCAACCGTTGCGCCCGATCACGCAGCTCGTCCGGATACTTCCTTGGTGCTGGCACAACTCCACCCTTCCGTGGAATCAGACCGTCCACCAAACCCCGGGCGATTCACTCATCGACTTCGCCGACGACTCCCGCCACGCCAGCCCATGGGCAGCCAAGGTCGACAACGACGCCATCGCCCGCGGCAAACGACACCCCCGCGCCGTCCGCATCCTGGCCCGAGCCTGGGTCCGCGTGATCTGGCGATGCTGGCACGACAACACCGCCCACAACCCCCAACTCCACGGAGGCGCCATGCAACTTCAAGCCGCCTGAGGTTGACCTAGGGAGTCTCATGAGACCACTGTGACAGCGACCCCCGACAACCCCGAGGACCAGCGCGGGGGTCCGGCCCGGTCAGCGGGCGATCTGCATGACGACAGCCTTCGGCTCGGTGAAGAACTCCCGGCTGAAGTTGCCGCCCTCCCGTCCCACGCCGGAGTCGCCGACCCCGCCGAAGGGGGTCCGCAGGTCGCGGATGAAGAAGCAGTTGACCCACACCGTGCCCGCCCGCAGCCGCGAGGCGACCCGGTGGGCCCGCGAGAGGTTCTCGGTGAAGAGCATCGCGTTGAGCCCGTACCGGGTGTCATTGGCCAGCCCGACGACCTCGTCCTCGGTCTCGAAGGAGTTGACGATGCAGACCGGACCGAAGATCTCCTCGCAGTACGGAGCGGCGTCGAGCCCGAGCCCGTCGATGATCGTCGGTCGGACCACCCACGAGCCGTCCTCGGCGACCCCTCCGGTGTGGATGGTCCCGCCGAGCGCGCGCGCCGACTCGACATACGAGACGACCTTGTCGAAGTGCCGCTTGCTCGCCAGCGCCGAGAACCGGGTCGCCGGGTCGAAGGGGTCACCGATGGTCAGCTGCTCGGCGGCCGCGACGAAACGGCGGAGGAAGTCGTCGTAGATCGAGGAGTGGACGAACAGGCGCGACCCGGCGAGGCAGATCTGGCCGGCATTGCGGAAGATCGCCTCGACCGCCCAGGAGACCGCGTTGTCGAGGTCGGCGTCGGCGAAGACGATATTGGCGCCCTTGCCGCCCAGCTCGAGCGAGACCGGCGCGAGGTGGGTGGCCGCTGAGGCCATGACCATCTTCCCCGTGGTCGACGAGCCGGTGAAGGTCACCCGGTCGACCCGCCAGTCGCCGGTGATCGACGACCCGGCCGGCGCGCCGTGTCCGTTGAGGACGTTGAGGACGCCGGGCGGGAAGCCGGCCTCGATGGCGAGCCGGCCGAGCATCGTCACCGACGCGGGGGTGTCCTCGCTCGGCTTGATGATGCAGGTGTTGCCCCAGGCGATCGCCGGAGCGATCTTCCACGAGGCCATCATCAGCGGGAAGTTCCACGGGCTGATCGCGGCGACGACCCCAGCGGGGCCGAACTCGCTGTAGGTGTGGTGTCCCGAGTCCATCGGGTAGACCTCGCCGCAGTGGTCGCGCTGGTGGTCGGCGAAGAACCGGAAGTTCCACACCGAGCGCGCGACATCGTGCTTGGCCTGCTCGAAGGGCTTGCCCATGTTCGTCGTGTCGAGCCGGGCGATGTCGTCGGTGTACCTCTCCATGAGGTCGCCGAGGCGGTGGATCGCCTTGGCCCGCTCGACCCGTCCCAGGCGCGGCCACGGGCCCTCGTCGAAGGCCTTCCGGGCGCTGGTGACGGCGCGGTCCGCGTCGGCCGCGCTACCCTCGGCCGCCTGGGCCCAGACCTCGCGGGTCCACGGGTTCCACACGTCGAAGCGGCCGGCGTCGAGGGACTCGACCTCCTCGTTGTCGACGATATGCCCGAAGAACTGCAGGTCGCTCATGACGTCACCTTCGCTTGTCTTTCTCGTATGTCGAACTCGGTATGCCGGCCGGGGCTGACCTAGCCGCGGGGATCGGCGCCGCCGCGGCGCTCGGCAATGGTGACGTCACCGGCGGCGAAGTGGGTCGCCGGGACCTCACGGAGGATGACGCGGACCGACTCCAGGGGTGCGTCGACGGCGTCGACAGCGGCCTGGGTCAGGGCGCTGACGAGGGTGCGCAGCTGGGCGGCGGAACGTCCTTCGACGAGGGTGACCTCGATGAGCGGCATCCTCACTCACCTCCGTTGAGGTAGACCGAGCCGAGCGTGGAGAAATGGCAGGCGACCGAGACGCCGGGAGGGGCGAAGACCGCGTCGGTCATGCCCCCGGTGAGGACGATCCAGCCCGCCTCGATGGCGTGGCCGCGGCGGGCCAGGTCGTTGGCGGCCAGCGCCAGGGCCTCGCCCGGGTGGCCCTGGACCGCGGCGCCGGTGGCGGAGTCGACGATGACGCCGTCGACCTCGACGAGCACGCCCTCCAGGGCGAGGTCCAGACCCGCGGGTGGGAGCCCGATCGGTCCGGTGACGAAGGCACCGGACGAGGCATTGTCGGCGGCGACGTCACCGGCGGTGAACCGGAAGTCGCGGTACCGGCTGTCGATGACCTCCGCGCCGCCCCACACCGACTCGACGGCCGCCATCGCCTGGGCGCAGGTGACACCCGGCCCCTCGAGCCGGCGGCCCATGACGAAGACGATCTCCGGCTCGATCCGCGGGTGGATCAGCCGGCCCTGCGGGACCGGGTCGCCGACCGGGAGGACCATCGCGTCGGTCAGCCAGGCGACGAAGGGGAAGTGGACGCCCATTCGTTGCTGCTTGGCCCGGGAGGTCAGCCCGAGCTTGACCCCGATGAGCTTCTCGCCTCGGGCCAGCCGCATCGCCAGGGTGCGGTCCTGGATGCGGTAGCCGGTGTCGAGGTCCAGCTCGGGCCACTCGTCGGTGAACGGGGGCCGGTCCCGGCGCTCGTCCTCGCAGGCGAGCAGCTCGACCGCGACCGACTCCTCGGTCCACTGCGCCATCAGCGCACCCCCATCCCCGCCAGGTCGCCCAGCTCCTGCTCCTGCTGGAGCTGCAAGGCGATGTCGATGATCATGTCCTCCTGGCCGCCGACGTACCCGTACTCGCCGACCTTCTGGAGGATGGCGTGGGCCGGGACGTTGTACCGGGCGGCGGCGCGCTCGGCGTGCAGGAGGAACGAGGAGTACACGCCGGCATACCCCTGGGTGATCGACGCACGGTCCATCCACGGCAGGCGGGGGATGAACGGGCGGACGACGTCCTCGGCGGCCGAGAGCACCTCACCGAGGTCGACCCCGGTCTTGATGCCCATCCGCTCGAAGGTCGCGGCGAGGACCTCGGTGGGGGAGTTGCCCGCCCCGGCACCGAGGGCGCACAGCGCCCCGTCGATCTGCTTGGCCCCGGCCTGGTAGGCCAGCACCGAGTTCGCGATGCCGAGGCTGAGGTTCTGGTGGCCGTGGAAGCCGACCTGGGCCCCGTCGCGGCCGATCTCGTCGAGGACCGCCTGGATGCGCTCCTGGGCGTCGGAGAGGACCAGCGCGCCGGCGGAGTCGACGACGTAGACGCACTGGGCGCCGGCGTCGACCATGATCCGGGCCTGCTGGGCGAGCATCTGCGGCGAAGCGCGGTGGCTGAGCATGAGGAAGCCGACCGTCTCCATCCCGAGCGCGCGGGCCTCCCCGAAGTGTTGGATCGACACGTCCGCCTCGGTGCAGTGCGTCGCGATCCGGGCCACCGAGGCGCCCATCTCGTGCGCCTTGTGGAGATGGTGGACGGTGCCGAGGCCGGGGAGCATGAGGATGGCGATCTTGGCCTGGGTGGCCTCCTCGACGGCGGCCTTGATGAGCTGGAACTCGTCAACCTTGGAGAAGCCGTAGTTGAAGCTCGACCCGCCGAGGCCGTCGCCGTGCGAGACCTCGATGACCTGGACGCCGGCCTTGTCGAGGGCGTGGACGACGCCGCGGACCTGCGCCTCGGTGTACTGGTGGCTCATCGCGTGCGAGCCGTCGCGCAGGGTCGAGTCGGTGATCCGCAGGTCGCGCTCGCCGCCCCCGGCGGGGGTGTGGGCGAGCACCTCGGTCTCGGTGACCGGCGTCGTGACGACGGGGGCATCCTCGGGTCGGATGGTCATGTCACCCATGGCGGATCAGACTCCTGCCTTCTCGGCGTCGGCGGCGACCGGGTCGGGACGCTCCCCGAGGTCGGCCGAGGACTTCCAGCTCGAGGCCACTCCGAGCCGGTGCGCGACCATGATGTCGCCGACCCGCGCGGCCGCCGCGGTGATGATGTCGAGGTTGCCGGCGTAGTCCGGGAGGTAGTCGCCGCGGCCCTTGACCTCGATGGGGATGAACGCCCGCGCCATGCCCTGCCACTGCTCGCGGGCGTGGTCGAACTGGGGCTCGGCGCGCAGGTGGTACCCGGGGACGTAGTCCTGGATGACGGCGACCATCCGGTGGATCGACTCCAGGATGCGGTCCTGCAGCGCTCCGGGCTCCCCGGCCTCGGCGGGCACGGCGCAGAAGACCGAGTTGCGCATCAGCATCGGCGGCTCGACCGGGTTGAGGATGATGATCGCCTTGCCCGTCTTCGCGCCACCGACCTTGACCACGGCGTCGGCCGTTGTCTCGGTGAACTCATCGATATTGGCGCGGGTGCCCGGGCCGGCGGACTTCGACGAGACCGACGCGACGATCTCGGCGTAGGGCACCGGGACGACCTGGGCGACGGCGTTGACCATCGGGATGGTCGCCTGCCCGCCGCAGGTGATCATGTTGACATTGACCGCGTCGAGGTTGAACTCGAGGTTGACCGCGGGGCAGAGGTACGGGCCGACGGCCGCGGGCGTGAGGTCGACGGCGAGGATGCCGGCCTCGGCATACCGCGGGGCGTTGGCCTCGTGCGCCTTCGCCGAGGTGCACTCGAAGACGATGTCCGGCAGCTCGGACTGGCGCAACAGCCAGTCGACCCCCTCGTGGCTCGCCTCCAGCCCGACCGAGGCGGCCCGACGCAGCCCGTCCGAGGTGGGGTCGACGCCGATCATGTACCGCGGCTCGATGATGTCGCTGCGGCGCATCAGCTTGAACATCAGGTCGGTGCCGATATTGCCTGGTCCGACGATTGCTGCGGTGCCCTTGGTGCGGGTGCCCACGTCATGACTCCTTCGCGAAGCGGGCGGTGACGCTGCCGAGGCCGGCGAACGTCGCGGTGAAGGTGTCGCCCGGGGCGACCGGGGACATGGCGCACAGGGAGCCGGGCAGGACGACGTGCCCCGCCTCGAGGGTGGTTCCCATCGCGCCGACGGTGTTGGCCAGCCAGACCAGCGAGTTGAGTGGCGAGCCGAGGACCGCGCCACCGGCCCCGGTGCCGACGACCGTGCCATTGCGGTGGAAGGTCGCCCCGGCAAGGCGCAGGTCGACCGCGCCGAGCTTGGTCGGGGTCGAGCCGAGGACGAGGGCCCCCGAGGACGCATTGTCGGCGACGGTGTCGAACAGGCCGATCTTCCAGTCCCGGATCCGGCTGTCGACGATCTCCAGCGCGGGCAGGACGAAGTCGACGGCCGCGATCGCCTCCGGGACGGTGACGCCCGGGCCGCGCAGCGACTTCTTCAGGACGAAGGCGACCTCGGGCTCGATCCGCGGCTGGAGGAAGCCGGTCATGGGGATCGGCATGTGCTCGAGGTAGAAGAAGTCGTCGAGCAGATGCCCGAAGTCGGGGTCCTTCACCCCGAGGAGGTTCTGCATCGCCGCGCTGGTCAGGCCCACCTTGTGCCCCTTGACCGTGCGCCCCCGACGCTGCAGCTCGGCCATCTGGAGGAGCTGGATCGCGTAGGCGTCCTCGAGGTCGATGTCCGGGTAGGTCGTTGTCAGCGGGTCGATGGGCTCCCTGGTGCGGTAGGCCTCCAGCAGCCGGTCGGCCGCCGCTGCCCGAGTGGCCGGGTCCACGCGCAGCTCCCTTCGTCGGTGCGCCGGTGGGGCACGGTGACGTGCTCCTCCTGCTGTGAACGGTATGCCGGTGCCCGCGTCGACGTCTCGGACGTTCCGCTGGAGCGAACGCCGCAGGTGGGAGGTGGTGCCTCAGTCAGCCGGCGGCCATGCGCGACAGCTGGCGGGCCGCGGAGATGAGCAGCCGGGAGGTGCGCTCGAGCTCTGGGCGAAGCACTAGGGTCGGGGCAGCGACCGAGATGGCGGCATATGCCTTCCCGGACAGGTCGCGCACCGGCGCCGCGACCGAGCTCATCCCGATGACCGCCTCGCCGTGGACGATCCCGACCCCGAGCCGCCGGGTGGTGGCAAGGGCCTGGTCGAAGTCGGCGGCGGTCCGGATGGTCATCCGGGTGCGAGGCGGGAAGCCGGCCCGGCGGCGGGCCTCGGCAAACTCGGGGTTGAAGGCCGCGATGACCTTTCCGGTGGCGGTGCAGTGGGCCGGGAAACGCCGGCCCATCGTTCCCATGACCCGCACCGAGTCCGGGCTGTCGAGGCGCTCGGCATGGACGACGTCGGCACCGTCGGCCACGCCGAGGTGGACCGTGTGCCCGGTGACGGCCCGCAGCTCGCCGAGCATGGGCAGCGCCAGCTGGCGCAGCCGGAGCCTCGCCTGGGCCAGCTGGCCGAGCTCGAAGAGGTGCATGCCCAGGCGGTAGAGGCCGGACTCCGGGTTTTTCTCGGTCATCCCGCGGGAGCACAAGGTGGTGAGCAGCCGGTGTGCGGTGGACTTGGCGATGCCGAGCCGGCGGGCGATATCGGAGACGCCCAGCTCGTCGTCGACCGCGAAGCACTCCAGGACGTCCAGAGCGGTCGCCACGGACTTCAGTCCCTCGCCGGCGCCCCGTTCAGGGATCGGCTGCGGACGCTTGGGGGTCGTCACGCAGGAGACCGTACGCAGCACGTCACTGGTGAGGGGGAGCGTCGCGGTCATCGGGTCCTCTCGAGGGTGACTGTTGTCACGAGGCGGCCTTGCGGTGAATGGACAGTGGGGCCTGAGGGGGGCTTGAATCAATCCATGCGTTCCACTGAGCGGGACACTGCCCCATCTGTGCTGGAACGGGCCTGTTCGGTGATGGAGGCGCTCGACGCCAACCACCCGTACCTCTCGGTCTCCGAGCTGGCCCGGCGCAGCGGGCTGCCGAAGTCGACGACCCACCGACTGGTCGGCGAGCTGTGCCGGCTCGGCCTACTCGAGTCGACCCGGGACGGGATCCGGCTCGGCTTCCGGCTGTTCGAGCTCGGCGAGCTGGTGCCGCGGCACCGCGGCCTGCGTGATGCCGCGCTGCCGTTCATGGAGGACCTCATGGAGGCGACCCATCAGCGGGTCCACCTGGCGGTCCTCGAGGGCGTCGAGGTGGTCTACGTCCAGATCCTCGGGTCTCGGTCGGGGATGGCCATGCCGTCGCGGATCGGCGGGCGGCTGCCCGCGCATGCGACCGGAGTCGGCAAGGCCATTCTCGCGTTCTCCCCACCGTCGGTGGTCAGTGCCCGGATGGAGGCCGGCCTGCCCCGGCTGAGCCCGCGGACCATCGTCATGCCGGGGGCGCTGACCCGCGAGCTCGCGACGATCCGCGAGCAGGGCGTCGCCTACGACCGCGAGGAGTCCAGCCCGGGCATCGCCTGCGCCGCGGCCCCGGTCTTCGGCATGCACGGGGTCGTCGTCGCGGGGCTGTCGGTCTCCGGACGTACCGGGCAGATCGACGTGGAGAAGATCGCGCCCGCGGTGCGGACCGCGGCGCTGGCGCTGAGCCGCCGGCTGCGCACCCAGCCGTTCTAGCGTGGGCGCGGTGCGGCGCCGAGTCCGGACTAGCGCTTGATCAGCGGGCTGGCGACGCCACCGCCCTTGTCGCCGGCGTTGAAGAACTCCTCGCGGTAGATATCCCGCGGGAACAGCCGCCGCGCCATCAAGGTCTTCAGGGCCGCCTCGACCATGAGCGGCGGGCCGCAGAGGTAGCCCTTGCAGCCCGACAAGGTGGCGTGGTCGGCGGCGATGACATCGGTGACCATGCCGTAGCCGTACCGCTGTGGATCCTCCCCGGCGGCCTCGACCTGCTCGGCGGTCTCCTCGGACAGACACGGCCGGTAGGTGAACTGGTCGAACTCGTCGGCCAGGGCGGCGAAGAAGGCCACGTCATACAGCCATTCCCGGGAACGTGCGCCCTGGTACAAGGTGAGCTCGCCCTCGTAGGCGCCATTCTCCAGCCCGTGCCGCAGCATGGCCTTCATCGGCGCCAGGCCGGTGCCGCCGGCGACCATGATCGCGTGGTTGTCCTGGCCGGTGTGCAGGACGAACCGTCCGTACGGACCGGAGAGCCGCACCGCGTCCCCGACCCCGAGGTCCTTGAACACCCAGCCGTCGGTGCCGCGGCCACCGGGCACATTGCGGATGTGGAACTCCAGCCGTCGCGGCTCGCTCGGCGGGCTGGCGATCGACCAGGTGCGGTCCACCTCGGGCTGCCCGTCCTGGGACGGCACGACGAACTTCATGTACTGGCCGGCGTTGAAGGCGATCTCGCGGTCCACCTCGACGACCATCCGCACGGTCTCCTTGGCGACCTCGGTCAGCTCGACCACGGTGCCGGTGAAGTCCCGCACGGGGTACATCTCGATGTCCTCGTCGACGTCGAGGTCGGCCTCGATGACGACATCGGAGCGCGGCTTGGCGCAGCAGGTGAGCAGCTTGCCCTCGTCGCGCTCGAAGTCCATCAGCGCGAACGAGCTCGCCTCACCGTGGTCGACGTCCCCGTCGACGACCTCGCACTTGCACGTGGCGCAGGTGCCGTGGGTGCACGAGTGCGGCAGCCACACGCCGGCGCGCAGGCAGGCGTCAAGGATCGACTGGTCCTCACGGCAGAGGACCTCACGGCCGATCGGCTCGATGGTGACGGTCCATTCCTGGGTCATGGCTGCTGCTCCGGTGGGGAAAGGGGGAACGTTCGGGACAGGGGTGGGTCGGGAACAGACCGTGGGGTATGCCGCGGCCGTCGGCCATGCGGCATACCCCACCGTCCGAGGTGGTCAGGACCAGGGCGTCCCGACGCTCACTTCGAGGTCATCCCGATGACCGACTTGTGCCAGATGCCGAGCCCCTCGAGGGTGTCCTCGGGCTTGGGGTCCAGCGTCTTTCCATGCAGCGTGAAGGTGAACTCGGTGGAGTCGCTCCAGTCCGGGTCCTCGGAGAAGAACGGGACCACTGCTGCGTTCCAGAAGTCACCCCACGTCATCGCCTTGGGCATCGGGAAGCAGGCCGCAGCACAGAACCACGGGTTGTTCGTCCACCACATGTGGACGAGCATCGCGTCGCCGTAGAGCTCCTGGCGGGACCTGCTCGGGAACTTGTACTCGGTGATCGCCTTGACGGCCATGTCAGTTACCTCCGGTCTTCTCGGCCATGTCGTGCCAGGCCAGCCAGTTCTGGTTGTCCCTGCTGCCGAGGTACTCGCCGCCGTCGTTCGGCGTCATCTTGTACCAGGCGAGGACGTCGGGGATCGTCGCGCCACCGCAGTTGCCCTGGAAGATCTGGTGCACCGGCAGCCAGGCCTGGACGTACTTTTCGGGCTCGTGGTCGAAGATGTTCTTGCAGCCGTCCGAGCAGAAGTTGAAGTGCTCGTCCTCGAAGGTGCTCCACCGCTGGCAGAGCGTCGTGGGGTCGCCCGGCTCGGTGAAGAGCATCGGAATCTGGCAGACCGTGCACAGCTCCGGCAGGCCGCGGGCGAAGTGGCGGCCACCGGCCGCGACATTCCGCTTCTCCTTCTCCCACAGCGGCCGGTAGAGCTCGTCGAACCTGGGGTAGTTCGCCGAGAGCCACTCCATGTGCTCGTCGGTCGGGATGGAGGTGCTGAAGGCGGCGGCGTGGCTGAACTGGTAGAGGGTCCAGTACACCTGGTGGGAGAGGATCTCCTTCTCCTCGGCGGCCTGCTCGACGAACTTCGGCGGGGTGATGCCGTAGTAGGCGAGGTCGACGAAGAGGCCACCGAGCATCTGCTGCTCGAAGTACAGGTTGAAGGCCTCCTTCCAGCTCATCACCTTGCGCGGCAGCATGTAGTCGAGCATCTGGGCGATCAGCGCAGTGACGCGGTATCCGCGCCAGAACCACTTGTCGATCCAGTGCTGCACGATCGGGACGTTCTTCTCGTCCTGCTCGAGGAGGAACTTGATCGCCTCCAGGCCCAGGGTCATGTGCCGGGACTCGTCGGACTGGGCCGAGAAGCCGAAGGTCATCGTCGGCAGGTCGCCGTTGAAGGACGCGCCGGACATGAAGGGCACGAAGAGCAGGTTCGTCAGCAGGTACTCGAAGGAGAACCCGATGGCGATGAGGAACTCGAAGGGTCCCGAGGAGACGGCGTCGTCGAAGAACGACTTCGGCACCGAGAGGTACCAGACCCGGTCGTGCATGTGCGGGAAGCTGTGGAAGCCGTCGTAGTACTTGTTGTAGTTCGACAGCGTGTGCACCTCGGTCTGGATGTGCCGGATCTCGTCCAGGCTCTGGCACAGCGAGGCGAACCGGGGGCCCGGGCCGTTGAGGTGGCGCCCGAGGTAGGCGAAGTGCCGGTGGGCCTGGTACTCCAGCGGCGAGACACCCTGGATGAACAGCTTCATCGCGTTGAGATAGCTTGCGTCGGTCAGGCTGAGGTGTCCCTGGCTCTGCGCGAAGCCGTCGAGGACGGCATACAGGCGCTTGTCC
>ERZ795047.5067-NODE-5067-length-10850-cov-5.462714_pt1 | contig 10850 bp, 9 predicted proteins | sample MGYA00375131_ERZ795047 | MGnify/ENA primary metagenome ERZ795047 (study PRJEB30176, sample SAMN05720228) | activated sludge metagenome | isolation source: Anaerobic digester | place: Japan | collected 2015-05-20 ... | reverse complement strand
ATTCAGCCGGCCAGCAGGCGCCATGAAATGGTCAACTTCATAAAGGGCGGGCTGGAGGACCTGTGTGTGTCGCGTACTACCTTCACGTGGGGCATCCCGGTGCCGTTCGCCCTGGGTCACGTAGTGTACGTATGGCTTGATGCGCTTACGAATTACCTCACGGCCATCGGATACGTGGACGATCCTGAGAGATTTGCGCGGTACTGGCCGGCCGATGCGCACGTAGTGGGCAAGGAGATCGTCAGGTTCCACTCGGTGATATGGCCCGCTGTGCTCATGGCGCTGGGTCTGCCCTTGCCCAAATGCGTGTTTGGGCACGGCTGGTGGACTGTTGAGGGCGAAAAGATGTCCAAGTCCAAGGGGAACGTGATCAAGCCGAAGGAATACGCAGATGAGTTCGGCGTGGATGCGCTCCGTTACTTCGTGCTGCGCGAGGCGCCGTTCGGCCAGGACGCAGATTTTTCTCGCATGTCCTTTATCTACAGGGTGAACGCCGATCTCGCCAACGATCTGGGTAATCTGCTGAGCCGAACCACTGCGATGATAAATAAGTTCGCAGGCGGCGTCGTACCAGCGACCGGCGAGTGGATCGATATGGACCGGGCCATTCCGGAGCTTGCAGGCGAGGTTGTCGAAAAGGCGGCGGACGCCTTCGATAGGCTTGACTTCCAGGAGGGCATGGCTCAGGTCTTCCGCCTGGTCGACGCGGCCAACAAGTATGTAGATGAGGCTGCTCCATGGGCATTGGCCAGGACGGACGAGGGCCGGCGCAGGCTGGGCACGGTTCTGTACAACCTGGCTGAAAGCCTCCGCATCGCTACCGTAGCGCTCTCTCCTGTACTGACCCGAAAGGCGAGCGAGATCTGGGTGCAGCTTGGTCTTTCCGGCGATCCTGCAGATGCCGGATGGGACGCGACGCGCTGGGGCGGCATGGTGCCGGGCACCCAGATTCGCCGCGGCGAACCGGTGTTCCCCCGTTTCGATACGAAGGCCGAGGCTGTATCGGTATCGGCCGGCAAACCGGCGGATAAGCCGGCGGATAAGCCGGCAGACAAGGCGGCAGACAAACCGGCGGACAAACCGGCCGATAAGCCGGCAGATGGGCCTGCGCCGCCTGAGTCGGATCTCATAGGCATTGAGGACTTTGCCAGGGTGGATCTGCGAGTGGCTACCATTCTGGAGGCCGAGAGGGTATCCGGATCCGACAAGCTAGTCAAGATCCAGGTGGACCTGGGGCAGGAGCGCCGGCAGATCGTTGCGGGGATCGCCCGGCACTACTCGCCGGAGGAACTCGTAGGCAAGCAGGTTGTCGTGGTTTCCAACCTGAAGCCTGCCACGCTGCGAGGTGAAGTCTCCAATGGCATGCTGCTGGCAGCGTCTACCGGGGGCGACCTGAAGGAGCTTTCCGTGCTTACGCTGGATCGGCCGATTGCGTCCGGGAGCAAGGTGAAGTAGAGATTGGTTATCGACTCCCACGCGCACCTGGATGACGGCGCGTTCTCGAACGAAATCGATATGGTCATTGCCAGGGCGCGGGCGGCAGGAGTGGGGGCCATCATAAACCCCGGCGGCGATGTTGCGTCATCGAAAGCGGCCATCGCGAACGCGACCGCATATCCCGAAGTCTACGCGCTGGCCGGGATTCATCCGCACGAAGCGACAGGAATTGTAGACGAGGCGATTGGCGAAATCGCGGAGATTCTGTCGGCTCCTAAAGTAGTAGGCATAGGTGAGATAGGCCTGGACTACTACCGCGAACTGTCGCCGCGCGACGATCAGCTGCGAGTATTTCGTGCGCAGATGGATTTGGCGCGGGAGATGGGCCTGCCTGTCGAGATCCATAACCGTGACGCCCACAGCGACATCCTGAAGATAGTGCAGGAGTACTCCGATCACATCCCGGCGATCGTCTTGCACTGCTACTCAGGCAGCGCAGAGATGGCGCGTGAACTGGTGAGGATCGGGTGCCACATCTCTCTGGCCGGGCCCGTCACTTATCGGAACGCGCGAAAGCAAGTGGAGGTTGCCGCTCAGATCCCACTAGATCACCTTTTGGTGGAGACTGACTCTCCATACCTTCCGCCGAGTCCGTACCGCGGACAGCGGAACGAACCTGCCTATGTTGTGGAAGTGGTGCGGAAGATCGCGGAGACCAGGAACACCTCATTTCAGGATGTAGCTGCGGCGACGTCGGCCAATGCTGCTAAGATCTTCGGAATATCACCAGGTCGGGCGATGCAAGATCGCCCTTAAGTGTGAGAGGAATAATATGGCACCAGCGGGAATGCCCCTTCTTGACAAATGTATCAAGGAGGGGTTTCGCGTATGATCACGATCCCGTTTAGTCCCAGGCACGGCCGAAATCGTTCGGCCATCGTTCGCGTCGCGCTTGTCTTGGCGTTTGCTGTGCTGACGGCATGGGGCATGCACGCAAACTGCCAGGAAGAGTGCAGTCTTGTAGTTCAGGGAAGGATCGCGCCCGCAGTCAGTATCTACACCTCGCCCGACTTAATCGAGTGGAACGACTTGTACCCCGGAACCAATGATCTCGAGAATGCCGTCACAGTCACCATGCTGAGCAATGTTGACTACGAGGCCACAATCAGCTGCAGCACACCGTACATGAAGGGCCCTGGGCTCACCGAGTTGCTGACCAACCCTCTCGAATGGAAATGCAGTGGAGGCGATTACCGGGTGATATCTGTGGCGCCTGCTACGATACGCCTCGGAGGGCCCAGCGCCAGCGGCGGAGACTCGGAACTCATCTCATTCCGTCAGGTTGTAGAATACTCCGACCCTCCTTTGGATAACCCGGCGAAGGCATACGTGATGACAGTTCGGTTTGCAATTGAGCCACGGCTGTAGGCGAACATCGATGACACGAATGGCTATTGCCGTAATTCTTGCCGTCACACTGTCTGTCGCGGCATGGTCCGCCCCCGGGGCAGATGGTCGATGGCTTTCTAGAGGCGTATCAGGGCTGACCGTTACGCCCGCAATCATCCAGAAAGAGCTGGGTCGGTTTCTGTGGCTGCCCGACACCCGGGTCGGGCAGATAAACGTGGCGAACCGCGGCACGACCCCGATCGTAGTGGATTTCCAGATCGCGGGGATCGCGCATAACGCGGATGGCAGCATAGACGTGCTGCCCTGCCCACCCGAGGTCGCCGCCGGGCTCATTCTGTCGCCGGCGGGGCCGATGACCGTAATGCCCGACCGAGCCGCAGCGGTCAGGCTGGAGCTTGACCGGGCCTATATCGACATGCCCGGCCGGAGTGGGCTCTGTGCGGCGCTCATCATCTCGAGCGCACCTATGCCCGCCCGGCTCGCGTCGCAGGGCCTGGAGGTCGGCAGCACGATAGTGCTTCCCGTAATGGTCAAGCTGTCGTGGCGCGACCGTGCCCGGCTTGCAGTGGTGGAGGCGTGTGTTGAAAGCTCAGGCGCGGAAAACAGCCGCCCTGCGCTGGCGCTGAAGGTTGCCAACGAGGGCGGCGCATACGCAAGGGTCGATGGGCGGGTGTCCATTACGGCTGCCGACGGAACGCGTGCCGCTGAGGCCGAATTCGGGCCGGCGGTAGCGCTGCCAGGGTGCATGCGGGCATTTCGCATGGAGCTTGAGGGCCCCGAGTTGCCGCCTGGCCGCTATCTCGTCGATGCGCGGATTAGGGCCGATGGCAAAGCCGCGGGAGGCGCCAAATTCGCCGTGGAAGTCGGCCCGAAAATCACGGTATCATCTCTTGGCCGGCCTTGAACGACCTGAGAGTCTTTCGCGAAAGATCGTGTGTGGTATGTATGCGGCGGACGGTACCAGTCAGCATGCGCATGACAATAGACTCGGTAGTGGCCTTCTGGCCGTAGTACCTAACGCCCTGCAGCATATCACCGTCGGTGATGCCTGTGGCGGCAAATACTATGCTATTGCCGCGTGCCAAGTCTTCGGAACAATACACACGCTCCATATCATCGAAGCCGCGTTCGCGGGCACGGGCCGCATCTTCGTCATCCCTTATCCAGAGCTTCGTTTGGAGTTCGCCGCCTAAGCACTTGATGGCGGCCGCCGTGAGCACAGCCTCCGGCGCGCCGCCTATTCCCATCAGCATATCGACGCCTGTGTTAGGAAGGGCAGTTGATATCGCAGCAGCGACATCGCCGTCCTGTATGAGCTTTATCCGGGCGCCGCACTCGCGCACCTCGCTGATGAGCTGGTCATGCCTGGGCCGATTTAGAATGACTACTGTTAGGTCTCTGACCTTGCGGCCTAAAGCTGCAGCTACGACCCGCAGGTTCTCGCGGACAGGGGCGTTTATGTCGATGTAGTCGCGAGCTTCGGGGCCGACCGCGATCTTGTGCATGTAGAATGTGGGCACCGGCATCAAGGTGCCTCGATCAGCCACGACCATCACCGATATGGCGTTGGGCAAGCCGTTGGCCACGAGCCTGGTACCTTCCACAGGGTCGACGGCCAGATCGACATCGCACTCATCACGGCCAGTACCTACCCGCTCACCGCAATAGAGCATCGGGGCCTGGTCTTTCTCACCTTCGCCTATTACTATCGTACCGTTGATATTGATAAGTGACAGCATCCCGCGCATGCCGTCGACCGCCGCGTCGTCCACCAGGTTGCAGTCGCCCATTCCCATGCAGCGGGCTGCTCGTAACGCGGCAGTCTCGGTCACTCGAACTAACTCCAACATTATCTCGCGTTCTCTGTCCTCAACAGAACTCATGGCAAGCTCATTCCTCTCAAAACGTGTAATCCATGAAACGTGTAATCCATGTCCATTCTATGCGGACCGCAAAGTCAATATCGCTCGTGTTTCACACTACAATTACTACGTATCGACGATTAGTCCTGTCCGGGGAGTAGGCGGAAATCGGGATTGTGCGGGCGCAGAGAGCCACAGGGAATAAACACAAGGTCGGGCTGTAAGCAGGAAACTGGAGAGCCAAGGCGAATAATAGCTTTCAACCTATGCTTCGGGGTAGGTGTCGCATATACGGCAACCCCGGAAGAATGGAAGGGAGAGAAGCGCTTAGATGTTTAAGAAAAGCCTATTGGTGATTGCTGCGCTTATCCTGGTTCTCGGTGTCGCTAGCGTATCGTTGGGCGCGCCTGCGTTCAAGATCGGTGTTGTTACCGGTACAGTATCACAGGGCGAAGATGAATATCGTGGGGCCGAGTTCGTTGTCGCCAAGTACCCTGGTATGATCGAGCACCGTACGTATCCTGACAACTTCATGGCCGAGCAGGAGACATACATCGCTCAGATCACCAGTCTCGCCGCCGACCCGGCGATCAAGGCCATCGTGGTCAACCAGGGAGTGCCGGGCACTGTGGCTGCTATCCGTAAGGTCAAGCAACTCAGGCCGGACATTCTCTTCGTGATCGGCGAACCTCATGAAGACCCGCCAACGATCGACCCGGTAGCCGACCTTTCCTTGATCCCGAATAACCCAGCTCGTGGTCGGTCCATTCCTCAACTGGCCAAGAAGCTGGGCGCAAAGACCTTCCTGCACTACTCGTTCCCGCGTCACATGTCCTATGCCGACCTGGCTGCCAGGCGCGACATCATGGATGAGGAGTGCAAGAAACTCGGGATGCAGTTTGTTTTCGTGACCGCTCCCGACCCCATGGGAGAGGGCGGACTCCCCGCGGCCCAGCAGTTCATCCTGGAGGATGTACCCCGGCAGGTGGCCAAGTACGGAAAGGATACCGCCTTCTTCTCTACCAACTGCGGTATGCAGGAACCCTTGATCACAGCGGTTCTTAAGGCAGGAGCGATCTTCCCCGAGCAGTGCTGCCCGAGCCCGACTCATGGGTATCCTGCAGCTCTGGGCCTGGAGATCACTGAGCAAATGGCGGGCAACTTCCCTGCGATAGTTAAGGCCATCAACGCAGAGATAGTCAAGAGGGGAATGTCAGGGCGCATGGCGACCTGGCCTGTGGCATCCAGCTATCTGAATACCGTGGCCGGTGTGGAAGTTGCCAAGCTCGCCGTGGAGAAGAAGCTCAACATCAAGGACATGGCTGCCGTGAAGAAAGTTGTTGAGCAGCTCGCCGGCGTGCCAATGGAATTCGAGCGTCACAGCGCGACAGGCTGCTACTACCGCTATCTGATTAGCTCGATCGTATTTGGCAAGGACGTGAAGTAGCGGAGCACTAGAAAGGGCAGTTGCTGACCATCGTGGTGTGCAGCGCATAGCGTGGCGGGCGCCGGGCTTTGTTCGGCGCCCGCGCGTGATTGCCCTTTCAGACTATCGAGAGGGGTCTTGATATGGGCAGCGGAAATGTCCTCGAGCTCAAGGGTATTACCAAGAGCTTCTTTGGAACTACTGTTCTGAAGGACGTTAATCTGAGTATGAGCCCTGGGGAGATTCATGCGCTCGTGGGCGAGAATGGCGCAGGCAAGAGCACACTCATGAACATTCTCTTCGGAATGCAGGTGATACTCGATACAGGCGGATTCGAGGGTCAGATAGTTGTGGGTGGGCAGCCAGTCACCATTGACTCGCCGAGGAAAGCGATGGAACTCGGCATCGGCATGGTTCACCAGGAGTTCATGCTGATACCGGGGTTCACCGTTTCCGAAAACATCAAGCTCAACCGTGAGCCGACTCGAAGCAATGTAGCGAGCCGCCTCTTCGGGCCCAAGCTGGAAACACTGGACGAGCCTTTGATGCAATCCGATTCTCGAGTGGCCCTGGGCAAGCTAGCGCTCTCCATCGATGAGATGGCGCTGGTAGGCGGGATGCCGGTGGGGCATATGCAGTTTGTGGAGATAGCTCGCGAGATCGACAAGAAGAACGTGCGGTTACTCGTGTTTGATGAGCCTACCGCTGTTCTTACTGAGAGCGAGGCCTCTTTGTTGCTCGCCGCCATGAAACGGCTGAGCTCCGAGGGCATCGCGATTCTCTTCATCACGCACCGTCTTGATGAAGTGATGGAGGTCGCGGACAACATCACCATACTTCGCGACGGAGAGGTAGTCTCAAGAATGCCTCGCGACGAGGCAAAACTGGATAGAATCGCCCAGCTCATGGTGGGAAGAAAAATAGAAAGGCCTGTTCTGCCGCCGAGGAAGTCGGAGCCGTCCGACAAGGATGTCGTCCTGAAAATCGAGAACCTCAAGGTAGACATGCCTGGTGAGCGCGTACGCGAGCTGAACCTTGCGGTGAGACGCGGAGAAATCCTGGGCATAGGCGGCCTTGCCGGCCACGGTAAGGTGGGTATCGCAAACGGCGTGATAGGCATGTATCCAGCGAGCGGTCTGGTCACCAAAGATGGGGTCCGGATACCTCTGAACGACCCGAAACATGCGTTGCTTTCGGGCATGGCCTTCGTATCGGAGGATCGTAGAGGCGTGGGATTGTTGCTAGATGAGTCCATAGAGATGAACATCATTCTCACGGCTATGCAAGTTCAGGGCAAGTTTCTCCAGCCAGGCGTGCTGCCAAGTCTGCGCCTTGAGGATCGGGCCGCCATGAGAGAGCATGCTCTTTCCGTGATTCGTGACCTTGATATCAGGTGCACAGGACCGGCTCAGCTTGTGCGACGGCTTTCAGGAGGCAACCAGCAGAAGGTGTGCCTTGGTCGGGCGTTCACGATGGAGCCCGAGGTGCTCTGGGTTTCGGAACCTACGCGCGGCATAGACGTGGGCGCCAAGCAGTTGGTGCTCGACCTATTGGTCAAGTTCAATAGGGAGCATGGCATGACCATCGTGATGACGTCATCGGAGCTTGGTGAACTGAGGAAGATCTGCGACAGGATAGCCATAGTCTACCGTGGGCAAATCGCCGGTGTGCTGCCGCCCGACGCGTCCGATGTTGACTTCGGCCTGATGATGGCCGGCAAGAGCGCGACGCTCGAGGAGGTGAGCTAACATGAGTGATGAGTCCAAGGCCGGTATTCGGCAACTTGCCAAGAATGCGTATGAGCAACTGGGGCTACCTCGGCTCATAATCATCGCCTTTCTACTGTCGCTGTTTGCGCTGGCAGTGATCATGCGCATGGACTTGTCCATCCTGATCAAGGACTCGATCACCAGGATAGGCATGAACGGAATTCTGGTTCTGGCCATGCTGCCAACTCTGGCGTGTGGAGTCGGCCTCAATTTCGGCCTTCCCGTGGGCGTCATAGCCGGTCTTGTGGGAGCTGTGACCAGCATGAACTGGGGCCTTAAGGGCTTCGCCGGGTTCTTTGCGGCAATGGCGATTGCCATACCTCTAGCGGTGATAGCGGGCTATCTCTACGCGATGCTGCTTGAGCGTGTTCAGGGCCAGGAGATGATGGTCGGCACCTACGTAGGGTTTTCGGTGGTATCCGGCATGTGCATGTTCTGGTTGCTTGCGCCCTACCGCAATCCGGCGATGATATTCGCTCTGGGCGGGAAGGGTTTGAGAACTACGATCACACTCGACCGAACGTTCGGGAAGGTTCTCAATGACTTCCTTGGGTTCAGCATCTTCAACGTGTATATTCCCACAGGGCTTCTGTTGTTCATGGGCGTGTTCTTCGTCCTGATTGCCCTGTTTTTCAAATCCAAAGCGGGCTTGGCAATGCGCACCGTCGGGTCTAACCCGATGTATGCGAGGTCTTCCGGTATCAACGTGCAGCGAATGCGCACCCTGGGCGTGACACTCTCCACGGTGCTAGCGGCCATAGGAATCCTGGTGTATTCACAGAGCTACGGCTTTGTGCAGCTGTATACGGCGCCACTGACGGCGGCATTCCCTGCCGTCGCGTCTGTTCTGATTGGCGGCGCTTCGCTTCGCAAGGCCACTATCGGGCACGCTCTCATCGGGACCGTGCTATTTCACACGCTGCTTACGATAGCCTTGCCGGTCACCCAGACGGTGCTGCAGGGAGCAGACATAAGCGAAATTGCACGCATGATCATGAGCAACGGAATGATCATCTACGCCCTCACCCGGGCTGAAAGGAGGTAGCCGGTATGTCGGAACAATCAACTGCACAGGTCGAGACGCCGGCTAGAGGCCTGGGCGCGGGAATCTCGAGCATACTCAGGAACTGGTCAGTCCCGATCTTCTTCCTTGCCATATCGATTGCCGGAATTGCTGCGGCACGGCTGGATATTAACTACCTTATAAATGAGGTAGTAGGGCGATTCGGACGCAATGCGTTCCTGGTGATATCGCTGATAATCCCGGTCATGGCGGGGTTGGGGCTTAACTTCGGAATAGTGATTGGTGCCATGGCCGGGCAGACAGCCTTGGTGATCGTGACGCACTACCATATCGAAGGCCTGGCCGGCTTTGCACTAGCGGCGGTCATCTCGGTACCCATCGCCATGCTATTGGGCTGGCTTGTAGGGAGAACGCTCAACCAGGCCAAGGGTCGCGAGATGGTTACGAGCATGATCATGGGCTTCTTCGCTAACGGCATCTACCAGCTAGTCTTCCTGGTCTTGCTGGGCACGCTCATCCCCATGAAGGACCCTGTGCTCATGCTGGGGTCAGGTATTGGACTGAGGAATACCATTGACCTGATAGGCCTTTCCTACTCGCTGGATCGCGCAATGGACTGGCTGTGGAACGGCTTCGTGTTCACCTCGATCGGTGGAACCAGGCTGGGCCCGTGGCGGTTTCCCATCTGCACGCTGTTTATCATCGGCATACTCTGCGTGCTGACGACCTTCATCACCCGTACCAAACTGGGGCAGGAGATGAGGGCGGTGGGGCAGGACATGCACATCGCCCAAGTGGCGGGGATCAATGTAGACCGAACGCGCATCATTGCGATAATGATGTCGACTGTGCTTGCTGCGTGGGGGCAGCTGATATTCCTGCAGAATATCGGCACGTTCAACACGTACAGCAGCCATGAACAGGTGGGTATGTTCTCAGTCGCCGCGATCCTGGTGGGCGGCGCTACGACCAGGCGCGCGACCATATGGAACGCCATAGTCGGGACTCTGCTTTTCCATACATTGTTCGTGGTATCGCCATTGGCCGGGCAGCGCCTGTTTGGGGTCTCCCAGGTTGGCGAGTATTTCCGGAGCTTCCTTGCGTACGGAGTCATCGCTGTGGCGTTGGCGCTCCACGCGTGGCAGGGGCGGGCGGGGAAATCGAAGTAAGCTGTCGGCTCAGAGGCAAGTGACAACCCTGGCGGGAATATAGTGATGATGGGCCGGCCCATTGGAACTGACTGACGCCAGGGGGGTGATGCTGCAGGTGACTTTACCTGGCGACACGGGCCGCGCCGATGTGCCCTTGCGACCCGAGGAGATGGATGCGGCAGCTCATTTCATCCGTAGCCAGGGCTATTCGCCGGAGCACTTTGGACTTGAGCCCGTTGGGCACTCGAACTACATGGCCTGGCCCGTGCCCGCGGACCAGATCCTGCCTGAGCCAGGCGGCGAACACGAACCCGACGCGGAGTCAACCCTGGGTGTGAGCGTAGATCTGCTTGTGGAACCGCCGAAGGAACCGTCGAACAAGCCAGCGGCAGGGCCGGAAGCAGAGCCGGCGGTAGAGCCGGCAGTAGAGCGGGAACCGCCCAGGCCGAAACAGGCAGCGGCGCCAGATGCACAAGCGAAACCGCACACAATCGTATGGAAAGCGTTCCCAAGGCCTCGCTCTCAGTAGGGCCGCACAGCAGCACATCGACGGAAATGGCAACCGTGTAACGGATACGCGACGGATACGCGCGGCAGGGACGGCCTCGGGCCGTCCCTGCTCTCTCGATTTCGCGATTTCCGTTACCGGTTGCGTGAATAATCAGGACAAGCATGTACGATAACCTATATCGAAGGGCTGCTAGACAGGCTATCGAGGGGTGAGTAAAGTTTAAGTAGGGAGTGACAGGTGCCAGCTGGGGGACCTGTAGA
>ERZ795047.5060-NODE-5060-length-10857-cov-4.809017_pt1 | contig 10857 bp, 8 predicted proteins | sample MGYA00375131_ERZ795047 | MGnify/ENA primary metagenome ERZ795047 (study PRJEB30176, sample SAMN05720228) | activated sludge metagenome | isolation source: Anaerobic digester | place: Japan | collected 2015-05-20 ... | reverse complement strand
CATTAACATTTACATTACCAGTCCAACCCCCAAAAGAAGGTTGGGCAGAAGCAGTACAAGAATTACAATTAGAAGTAGACCAGTTTAAATTGGAATTGCCGCTTCCAGTTAAAGAATTTGGATTAGCGTAAAAAGAAGTAATACGGCAATCAGGAGCGCTTCCCACATTAACCATAACGCTTTTTGTATCAGAGCCATTGCTTCCACTGCAAGATAAAGTAAAAGTAGTATTTAGAGTTAAATTATAAACAGTTTTATTTCCAGAGGTTGATTGTGAGCCAGTCCAATAAGAATTATATGGGCTGGCATAAGCAGTGCAAGAGTTACAATTAGAAGTTGACCATGATAAATTAGTTGAACTGTTATAGCTAATTGAGCTGGGATTAGCAGTGAAACTGTTGATGGTGCAGGGTTGAGCCTGTTGAAAATTTAAAGTTAAGGAGCGAGTATCAGAAGCAAAACGTTTTTCAGGATTATAAGTACAAGCACAACTTCCGCTGTTCTGATGGTCGCACTGTGCTGCATCAATATAGAGAGTAATACCTGATTGAGAAGCGCAATTACTTAAATTAACCGGGATTTGATATGTTTGAGTACCGGTTAGAGAATACCAGCCATCAGAACTATTACTCGATGGTTGATAAAAAGAAGTAAAGCAGGAAGAATAACTTCTTATCTGAAAACCAATTTTTCTTGGGCTAGAACAACTGACCCGAGCAGTGATGGTATAGGGGTTTCTGGGGTCAATAGTGGTGTTGGTATTTAAAATAGTAAGATCGCAGATATTGGTAGTATCCACGCAAGTTTCTGCTAAAGCAGATTTTATTGAACCAAAACTAAAAATCCCGACCCCAATAAAAAGGCCTAATACAAACAAATAATTAACTTTTTTCATATTTTTTAATAAATTAAATTTAAGCATATTTTTTAAGGCAAATTTTATTTTGTGGTAATTATATCATACTTTAATTTTTTTGTCAAATAAAAAGACCCCTATTTTTTAGGGGTCGTATTTTTTTTCCACCAATTTCTTATAATCTCTTTTGGGCTAACGCCCAAAAGAGAACAACAAACAATCAATAGAAGAACCAGACCTATACTACACCCGATTAGGGTGTAGTATATTATTAAAAAAACATTCATTTCTTACTCTTACCTCCTTTCCCTTTTCTTTTTTCAATTTTTTCAATTTTGTCTATGGCGGTTAGCGCCGCCACAAACAAAATTATAACTAACCACCAGAAAATCATAAGATTTTTTGGACTCTTTAAAGCCCAGCGTACATACGCTGGAATTAATAAAAAAGCTTCTGTCATTTATTATCTCCTTTCTAGCTCTTTGACTAATTTTTGGCGAGATGTCGCCATTATTTTTTTAATTGTCAAAGAGCATAAATTTATGTCCTATTTTAGCAAATAAATCCCCACTTGTCAAGAAAGAAAAAATGTGCTATAATTAAAGAGTCAAAAATGGGAAAATTAAAATAGCAATTTCAAGTTTTTTAGAGTAAAATAAAATTATGAATTTCATCAATTTCTTTTGGCCAACTAAACAAAACAAAGGACAGCCTTTCATTATCACAGATAAGGCGATTTCTGTTTTTATTTTACTTTTTCTTTTGGTTAAAGTCATTTTCAGTTTTGAAATTTTAATGTTAAGGCAAACATCGCTCTTTGCCGAAGTCAGCGCTCAAAAAGTTTTAGAGTTGACTAATGATTTAAGAAAACAATACGGTTTGCCGCCTCTAAAGGAAAATTCTTTTTTGGTTCAAGCAGCCCAAGAAAAAGCTCAAGATATGATAAGAAACAAGTACTTTAATCATTATTCTCCCAGTGGTGTTTCTCCTTGGTATTTTATTGAAAAATCAGGTTATGATTATCATTATGCTGGCGAAAACTTGGCAATGAATTTTTTAGATAGCGAAGAAGTAGTAAGGGCTTGGTTTAACTCGCCAACTCACCGCGACAATCTCTTAAATCAAAAATATGAAGAAATCGGCATTGCTGTTGTAAGCGGCGATATTACTGGAGACAATGCGTCTAAAATTATAGTTGTCCAAATGTTTGGCTCGCCAATGAAAAAATCCTCAACTTTAACAAAAGTCGCTCAAGCAGAAGAAAAACCAAAAGAAATTCCCGCCACTTCTGTTTCGACCACTCTCACTACTATTAAGCAGACAACCACTACTTCTAAATTAGAGACTATTCCGCCAACAACCAAAAAAGAGACAGAGATTGCTCAAATAGAAGGAGAAAAAACACTTCAGACTTCAACTACTTTATTGCCTTTAGAAACTTCTTCTACTTTATCTTCAGCTATCAGCCAAACCGAAGAAACTGATGAAACTCTTTTAAAAGAATTAACTCAAGAAAAGTCTAATCGTGAAAAAATCCAGTCTTTTAATCAAATTATGGCTTTTGTTTTAATCAGTTTGGGAACAATTGCTTTAATTGGAATTATAATCAATCAGCAAAAAGGAATCGCTTCAATTGTCACTTCTGAATTAGTTCTAAGAGGCGCTTTAATAATTTTGATTGGTTTTGCTTTTCTTTTGTTCAAGATGGAAATTTTTATTGGCAGTTTAGCCATTGCCTAATTTGACTTTTTAAAGTTTATCCTCTACAATTAAAAACAAATTCGATTTTTTATTTTTTAATCTTTTATTTTTTATCTTTAATTTTTTATTTCTATTGTATGCTTACTTTAAGATTACAAAGACAGGGCAGAAAAAAAGATTTTATTTATCGGGTGGTTGCGATTGACTCCCGATTTTCTGTTAAAAGCGGCAAAGCAAAAGAAATTTTAGGTTGGTGGAATCCAAAAACCGATAAATTTCAACTGAAAACCGAAAGAATTTCTTATTGGCTTAAAAATGGAATCCAGCCAACAGATTCTTGCTATAATTTATTGATAAAAGCAAAATTAATTTCTGGAGCAAAAAGAAAAGTTCCGATTAGGAAAAAAGAATCAAAGAAAAAAGAAGAAGCAAAGGAAGAAAAAATTCAAGAAGAACAACCAAAGACAGAGCCAGAGAAGTTATCCACAAACGAGGCTTGACAGGAATTTTATTTTCTTTATAATTTTTAAAGAATTAAAACAGTGGGGCTTGAAGGCTTCCTTTACAGGGCCGGAAAAAGTTTTAACCCCACTGTTTTTCTTTTCTGGCCCTTTAAAGGGAACTTTCAAAATTTAAAAATTTAAATAATTTGAAAACTGAATATTTTTTGCTATAATGATTTGGGGTCTTGAGAAGTTAAGGTACGATTCAGGTCAAATAAGGTTTAAAGGGAGTTCAAGTCTTTTATTCCTTGGAATAAAAGCGCGAGCACCCACTTATCCTTTTTCGCTGAATTCGACCTTGCTTTGAAAGACCCCAATAAAAAATAAAAAATATCCAATAACCAATAACCCCGTCCGACTTCATCTTGACTGACGAAATCAAGGCGGGCAGGCAATAACCAAAAATATGACAAGAGTTTGCGAAATTTGCGGTAAAAGTTATCAGAAAGCCGCTTCTTACAAAAAAATAAAATCAAAATACGATCCGACAAGAATTCATAAACAAAAACCAAATTTAGTTTGGGTTAAATTGCCTCATTCCAATAAAAAAATTCGGGTCTGTGCTCGCTGCCGAAAAAAAATAATCAAAGAAAAATAAAAAGAATTTTGTCATTTTCCTAAATCTTTTGAATTAATAACTAAATCCCCACCATGAAAAAAAATATTCAAATTTTTAAAGTTCTTAAAACAAGAAAATTTTTAGTTTTGGTTATTTTTTTGTTATTAGGAATTGGAGGTTTTCTTTTTTATTCTTATTCTGATTTAGGGAGATATTTCACCTTTAATAAAAAACAAAAGATCCTTCTCCAACAAATTGAAAAAGAGAAAGAGAAATATCAGACTGATGTTTATGGTGGTTTAACTCCTCTTGAAACTTATAATTTGTTTTTAGAAGCACTTAAAAAAGATGACATTGAATTAGCGGTAAAATACTTTCCTAAAGATCTCCAGACTAAATATCTTGAACTTTTTAATCAGATTAAAAAAAGTGGCCAATGGCGCGAGATGATGAAAGATTTAGAGAAACCAGAAAATCAAACTGGTGAGTACATAACTAGTGATTGGTATAATATTAAAATTAAAAATGATAAAAATGAAGTCGTAACGACAGTGGTATTAAAAATTATTAAAGATTTTGAAAATCAGCCAGTTACTAACATTTGGAAAATTGTTGAATTCTAACTTCGCGCCTTTTAAACGCTGATTATTCAAGGTACAAAATAAAAACAGGGGGCAAAAATATGAGAAAAAAACCAACTGTTTTTTTAATAATTTTAGTTTTTTTTATTTTTCCATCTAAAATTTTAGCCTATGACGCTTATAGCAGTCATCCAACTTTAACTGGAATGGCGGTTGATTTTTACAATCTTTACTCTTCTTCTAAAATCACTGAAACTGAAAAGCAATTAATAATGAAAGGCTCAATTGAAGAAGACAATGAATTAAGAGCTGTTAATCATTTTTATGATCCGGTTTTTAATAAAACTTGGCGCTTTTTAGGTATTCAATATCTTTTTCCAGAGTTAACAGCAAAACAATGGGCGAAAAATCCTTTTGCTCAAGCGCTTTACGACCCAGCATATTTAGCCAGTATAGGGCCAATAATAAAAAGTCCAGTTTTCTCTAATACTAATTATACTTGGCAAAGAGCAATATATGAATATGCCAAAGGAAATAGAATTAAAGCATTTGAAAGTTTAGGCCATATTCTCCATTTAATTCAAGATATGTCTGTGCCTGAACATACCAGAGAAAATGTCCATCTTTCTTTTCTAGATAAAGCAGTAAGTTATTATGAAAATTATACTGCCAGAAAAGAGGAAAGTTTTTATCAACCCGTTAAAAATGAATTAAGCGTTCTTAGTCAATTTCCTTTGAAAAATAATTTAGAGAATCATTTCGACGCCATTGCCCTCTACTCAAATAATTATTTTTTATCACCTGATACTATTCCTCCCTCAAAATATAAATTACCTCGGGTAGAATATCAGGATGTACCAGAAATAAATAAAAATGGAGAAATAGAATATTTTCTTTTAGGGGTTGATGAAAAAGGTGATTTATTTCATTTGGCAAAAAAGAATTATTTAGACTGGAGGCTGCAATCAGGTTTTACCACATATACTTTAAATGATAGTAAAGTATTAGACGATTATTTTAAGCGATTGGGATTAAAAAGCATTTTAACGAGCGCCGGCGTGATCGATTTATATTTTAAAGAAGTGGAAAAAGCAAAATTAGACCCAAATTTTGTCAAAAAGAACGAAAAAAATTTAGTCGCTTCAATTTTTGAAGGAATCAATAGTTTTATTGCTGATATATTTCAAAAAGAACCCGAATATATTTTAAAAGAAAGTGATTTGTCAATTGATTCAGAAACAACCACTACTTTTGGTAATCAGGTGGCTAGTAATTCATCTGTAACCTCTACTTCTTTAAAGTCAACTCCTACTATTTTACAATCTACTACCACTACTAAAACCCCTTCAAAATCAACTTCTACTACTAAATCAACAACTACTACTAAAGTTACCACTACTACCAAAAGCACAACCACAACTAAATCTCCCCCAACCACAGCCAGATCTACCACCACCACTCTTCCTTTGGTTTCTCTTTGTTCATTTAGCACGGTTCAATCTCCTTTGAGAAATAAAGTTATTTTTAATGAGATTGCTTGGATGGGAACGACAGAAAGCAGTAATAACGAATGGATAGAATTAAAAAATATTTCTAATCAAGAAGTAGATATTTCTGGTTGGCAAATTTTAGATAAAGAAGCACAAATAAAAATAGTTTTACCATTAAACACCAAAATAGGACCAAATCAATTTTTTCTTTTAGAAAGAACCGATGATAATTCTGTTCTTCAAATAAAGGCTGATTATATTTTTGTGGGAACAATTAACAATCAAAATGAGGGTTTGAAAATTTTGGATAGTCAATGTCAGCTTCAAGATGAAGCAATTACAGAAGGTGATTGGCTTTTTGGCGACAATGCTTCAAAAAGAACAATGGAAAGAAAAAATGATTTAACTTGGCAAACGAGTTCCGAGATTAATGGCACGCCAAAAAGAGAAAATAGTTCTGGTTATGTTGTAAATAGTGGCGGTTCTTCTTCTGATTCTTCAACAACTACCACTGTTTCGCCGACTACCACAACTTCTGTTCCCCCTTCAACTACTACCACTGAACCAATCTCTTATCCGAAAATCTTGATTAATGAAATTAAAATCGCGGGTAAAGATTCAGAGGGAGAAATTGTTGTTAAAGATGAATTTATTGAACTTTATAATCCAAATGAATTTTCAGTTGATTTAACCGATTGGTATCTTCAGAAGAAAACAAAAGAAGGCAGCGATTATTCCAGTCTAGTAACAAAATCAGTCTTAGAAGGAAAAATTATTAATGCCAAAAGTTATTTTGTAATTGGCAATATTTTATCACCAGTTTCTTCAACCTATAATGCTCTCTGGTCAGACGATTACAGTTTAGCCAAAGATAATACTATTATTTTGAAAAATCCTTTAGGAGAAATAGTTGATAAAGTTGGTTGGGGAGAAGTTAGAGAGAGCGAATTTGCACCTACTGTAAATCCCGAACCCCAGCAAAGTCTTCAAAGGGAAAAGATAGCCAATGAGCCAAAAGATGCTGATAATAATCAAGAAGATTTTGAGGTTTTAAGTTGCCCGACTCCAAATGAAATATTAGAAAATTGTGTTTCGGCTGAAGCAACAGAAAACGAAACTCTTAATCCTTATATCAAAAATTTTTCCTGGCATTATTTTGACGAAACAAAATCAAAAATTGTGATTGAGTTTGATATTGATAGTTTTCCTTTTGTTTCTAATACCACCTCAACCAACAACAAATATTTTGCCCTGGCTTTTTATTTAAATCAGCAAGTACCTATTAATCAAAGTTTAGAAGATAGTTACTTAGGCGATAAATATTCATGGGAATTAGACCAAAATAACTCAGGTTTAGTTTTAAAATATGAGAATTGTCAAGGTTATATAGATACGAGAGGAAGTTTAATTTTCGCTACTAAGGCTGAAGATTGTTATATTGTAGGAGCGCCCCAAGGTTGGTCTTACCGTTTAGACAGATTACCAAAAGATAACCATTTTATTATTGAAGTTAGCGGCACTACCAAAAACCGCAATTTTTCTGCTTTTAATTCAAGCGATTATCTAACTATTGGTTTTTATGGCCATATTTTTTCTTATCTGAGATTAATTTATCCAGACAATCATCATTATCATTTTGAGCCAGACCACTTTTATCATTTTCCAAAAAGAGGAGAAAATTTTTCCGCCAGTTTTAAAGAGGATGAAATTTTAACCTCAACTTCTGATACTAATTCAAATTTATATTTTACTTTTGATGAAGGAAGAGATGAAGATTTAAACGATATCTTAAATTATGAAATTATTTATATTATAAAAAATGAAGAGGATAGTTTAGAAAACAATCCCTTATTAAAACAACCATTTATTCAATGGCCGTCAATTTCAATGTCTATGGGAAGTTGGCATTTTGATTCTAGTCAAAAACAATTTAAAGTTTCATTTCCTCTTTCGTCTTTGTCTTATTTAAATTTGCCAGTTACTAGTCCCGCTACTTTTTATTTTGCTTTAAGAATAAAAGATAAAGTCGGTTTATTCTCTCCTTTGTCAGAAATTAAACAATTAACTGTTTTACCCTTGCCGCCTTCTTAAATTTAGTCAAGTTTTCAAAATAACAAAATGTAAAATTCATTTTTAAAATGAAAAGTTTTTTATTCTTTTTTAAATTATGTTATAATAAATAAGTTTTAATTTTAAAGATGATGTCTCTTTTAAACGATTTAGAATCTCGGGGTCTGATTTATCAAGCGACTAATTTAAAAGGTTTAGAAAAAAAGCTTTCAAAAGAAAAGATTGTTTTGTATTGCGGTTTTGACCCAACAGGCGAAAGTTTGCATTTGGGTCATTTACTTCAACTTATAACTTTAAAAAGATTTTTAAAAGACGGTCACAAAGTAATCGCGGTTTTAGGCGGGGCAACTGGATTAATCGGCGACCCGTCTGGCAAATCAGAAGAGAGACCGCTCTTAGCAAAAAAAGAATTGTCAAAAAACAAAAAGAAAATAAGAGAGCAGATAGAAAAAATTCTTTTGAGTGGCAAAACCAAAAAAGAAAAAGAGCAAGTTTTGATTTTAGACAATTACGGGTGGCATTCAAAATTCAAATTTTTGGATTTTTTAAGAGAAGTAGGAAAACATTTTACTGTTTCTTATTTATTGGCCAAGGAATCAGTAAAAAATCGCTTAGAAGCGGGAATTTCTTTTGCTGAATTTAGTTATAATCTAGTTCAGGCTTATGATTTTTATTATTTATTCAAAAATTATCACTGCGAACTCCAAATCGGCGGAAGCGACCAATGGGGAAACATTACCTCAGGCATTGATTTGATTAAAAAATTGGGAAATAAAGAAGTTTACGGCTTTACTTTACCTTTAATTACCAGTTCAAGCGGCGAAAAATTAAGCAAATCTAGCGGTAAAGCCTTATGGTTGGATAAAAAACTGACTTCTCCCTATGAATTATACCAGTATTTTTTTAACATCTCAGATAGTGAAGTGATAAAGTTTTTAAAATATTTTACTTTTTTGGAAGAATTAGAAATTGATAAATTAGAAAAAGAAACAAAAAATCAACCAGAAAAAAGGACTGCTCAGAAAATTTTGGCTTTTGAGGTGGTAAAATTAGTTCATTCTGAAAAAGAAGCAAAAGAAGCAAAAAAGATTTCCGAAGATTTGTTTTATGGCAAGATTAAAAATCTTACGGAAAAAGAACTTGAAATTGCTTTTGAAGGGTTGAAAGTTTCAACGATAGAAAGAAAGGAAAAGATTTCTTTGGTTGATTTATTAGTTTTAAGCGGCGCTTCTTTTTCCAAAAGGCAGGCAAGGCAAGATATTGAAAGTGGAATTATTTTTATTAATGGCTTGCAATTTACAAATAAAGAGAGTATAATTGAAAAAAAATTTTGTCTTTTTAAAAAATACCTTCTAATTAAAAGGGGAAAGAAAAATTATTTTTTAGTCAAATGGTCGTAAATTGGTAAAATCAACCGCTCAGGTTTTGCGAAGCAAAATTTGGGCGGGTAAAATAAATAAATAAATATGGCAAAAACTCAAACAAATTGGAAAGTTATCATTATTGCTTTAATAATTGCATCATTCATTTTGAGTTATAGCGGCGGCTTAAAATCATTTAACCTTTATGAACCGAAAGAAGTGAAGGTTTTAAAAGCCGTTGATTACATTAACAAAAATTTGCTTCAAGGTGCAACCGCCACTGCTGAAGGAATTACTGAAGAAAGCGGAGTTTATAAATTTATTTTAAAAATAGGGGAGGAAAAATACGATACTTATCTTACCAAAGATGGTCGGTTATTGTTTCCTGAAGGAATAGAAATAGTCGCAACTCAGGAAACAACTGAAACTACCACAGAAGTAACTCAAAAGAAAACTTGCGAAGAAATTACTAAAAAAGAAACGCCGGTCCTCGAAGCGTTCGTTGTTAGTCATTGTCCTTTTGGTTTACAAATGCAGAGGGTTTTAAATGAAATTGTAAAAAATATCGGAGAAATGAAAAATTATATTAAGGTGGAATATTTAGAACCAATGCATGGCGAAGAGGAAGAGCAAGAAGACATTAGGCAGGTTTGTTTAAGAGAAGAACAAAACGAAAAATATTGGGATTATATTGATTGCTTTATTAAAGAAGGAAAAACAGAAGAATGTTTAAAAGAAGCGAATGTTGATACTTCAAAATTAACTGCCTGTTTAAACGACAAAGACAGAGGTCAGGCTTACATTGAGAAAGATTTTGAAAGAGGTAAAAAGTTTAATGTCACTGGTTCTCCTACTTTAATCCTCAATGACGAAGGGGTGAGCGAGTTTGATTTTGGCGGCAGAACTGCCGAGGCAGTAAAAACCGTTTTATGCTGTGGTTTTACAAATCAACCTCCTTTTTGTCAAACAAAACTGACAACTAATCAAGCAGCCGCAAGTTTTTCTGCTGATTATGCCACTTCTGACAATTCGAATAGCGCCAGTTGTAACTAAAAACTGTTATGAAGGTGATAGTTTATTCAACTCCTATTTGCCCATGGTGTCAGGCAGTAAAATCATTTTTAAAAGCAAATAAGATTGAATTTGAAGAAATAGATGTCTCCAGAGATGAAGTTAAAGCCCAAGAAATGATTTTAAAATCAGGACAAACAGGAGTGCCGGTCATAGACATTGACGGGAAAATTGTTAAAGGTTTCGATAAACCTTTGCTTGAAGAAATTTTAGGGATTTCTTCAAATGAAAACAAAAAAGAATAAAAAGAAAAACAATCCTGAGTTAGAGTTAATAGTAATTTTGGATAATATCCGTAGCACCTACAATGTGGGTGCTATTTTTAGAACTGCCGATGGCGCGGGAGTAAAGAAAATTTATCTTTGCGGTATTACTCCGACTCCAGATAATGAAAAAGTTAAAAAAGTTGCCTTAGGTGCGGAAAATTACATTAATTGGGAAAAAATAGCCAGTAATTGGCGGCTAATTGAAAAACTTAAAAAAGAAGATTATTTTCTGATTGCTTTGGAACAAAACAAAAAAGCGAAAAATCTTTTTCAGTTGAAAAAATTAAAAAAGAAAAAAATTGCTTTAGTTGTAGGAAATGAAGTAAGAGGAATATCGAAAAAAATTCTCAAAAGAGTTGATTTAATTTTAGAAATTGAAATGGCTGGAAAAAAAGAATC
>ERZ795047.5055-NODE-5055-length-10859-cov-8.239633_pt1 | contig 10859 bp, 16 predicted proteins | sample MGYA00375131_ERZ795047 | MGnify/ENA primary metagenome ERZ795047 (study PRJEB30176, sample SAMN05720228) | activated sludge metagenome | isolation source: Anaerobic digester | place: Japan | collected 2015-05-20 ... | reverse complement strand
AGGATAGGGGCACCTCAGAGTCGGACCCCTATCCCAAAGCTACCGTTGGTAGCTAGAAACATTCTTACTAGAAGGAGAGTAAACTATGGGTTTATTCGACAAGCAAGCTCCAGTAAACGAGGAACGGGTTCCAGTGCAAGAGGAAACGACTCAGCAGGAAATCACCTTCCTGGAAGCAGATGCAGGCGTCGGATTGAAGGACATTGAACAGGCTGCGGCCTCTGTTCCATTCCTCCAATTAACACAGGCGAATAGTGATATCGTCACTACAGGCGGAGCGCCAGCTGGCGTGTTCGTTAACTCAGTGACAAAGGAGGTATACGGGAATACAATCCATGTTATCATCTGCAAGTTCGCAGTGGCCTGGGCCGAAAGGGATGACTCTGGGAAGACCGTAAACCGGTATGAGGTAGGAGGAATCAAGGTTAATGGGGATCCCTATAAAGGGATGACCAATCCAGCCACCGGAAACAAGATTGTCGAGACCTGGTACTATCAGGTCCTGGTGATGGAGCATCCGGAAGCAGGATTTATGATTTTCTCCTCTACGCCCGGCAACATGCGGTACCTGAAGGCGTTTAACTCCATGATTCGTACCTTGCGGCTCCCTTCAGGTTCCGTAGCTCCATTGTATGGCGGTGTTTGGGAATGGAAGATTAACCCAGATGTATCGAAGAAAGGCAAGCCATATTACAGTTTCAAGAACGGTATCAAGTTCGCCGGCTGGATTCCGAGGAAACTGTATCAGGAAGCCGTTCTTCCCATCAAGGATGAACAAATCATGCTTCCTGCTCCGACCAGCGAGCTGATTGAAGCCGAGGCCGATGTAGAAGACGCAGTGATCGTGGAAAACAACAAGTACTAAACAAACGAGTGGGGTCCTGAATAATGATAAGCATCAATGACGTAAATAGAACGTTTAGCATATTCTATAACGGACAAACCAACTACGGAACCTTTTCGTACGGGCACGTAGAAGAAGGTGGAAAAGTCCGAGGAGAGAGTAAGTTAGTCTATTCGGTCCCCACTCCCGTTCTATTCCAGAAGCACCTAGGAGGGGAACAGAGCATAGGATTATCCCCTATAGGTGCCGATGGATTGTGTTCTTGGGGAGCGGTAGACATAGACCGCTACGTAGGTCATGATATATCAGCGATAGTGCGAGCGATATATGATTTCCAGATGCCTCTGATTCCTTGCTACTCGAAGAGCAAGAAGCTGCATCTGTTTGTATTCTTCGAGACAGCCATTAAGCCATCTGATGTTAGGAATTATCTGACTGAATACGTGAATATGTTCGACTGTGATCCGAAGACAGAGATATTCCCCAAGCAGACAGAGTTCAGCTCCACGACAAAGGGGACTAGTAACTGGATCAACCTTCCTTTCTTTGGGAGCCAGCGACAGATGATAGACCGGGATATGAGCGAGATTCCTATAGAGACAGCTATAGGCAAGATGGAGAACTTCAAGTGGTCGATCGAGGCGCATAGACGCTTTGTTTCAAATCTACCATATTTCGATGCTCCGCCTTGCATACAGAAAGGCGCTATACTAAGAGACTTTACTAATGAGTCCCATTGCAGGAACAACTTTTTATTTTCTGCCTCTGTGTATTGGAGGATGAAAGATGAACAAGAAGATATTGAAGCGAAGTTGCTTGAGTTAAACAACTCGTTTCTAGAGCCAATAGATGAGGGAAGACTTCGTTCCACCGTGTTTGTTTCTTTGAAGAAGAAGTCTTACTTCTACCTTTGCAAAGACATGCCTGGCTGTGATAGACCCCGATGCCGAAAGACAGAATACGGCATTGAATCTAAACACACGACAGGGTTGGATTTTGGTCAAATAGAGCAATGGCTGGATGACCCGCCTTATTATACCTGGATGGTTAACGGGCAAAAGATGATATTCTATTCGGAGAGTGATATTCTTAACCAGAATAGATTCAGGGAGCAAGCCTATCGGTATCTTCACATCATGCCAAGAAAAGTCAAGGATGAGATGTGGGCTAAAATTATTAACAGGGCGACGCAGGACCGCATAGTGCATGAGGCTCCGCTTACAGAAGGTGGTTTCAGCAAGGGTTCACAATTCTTCTCCCACACTATATCTTTCTTCCAGGATAGAAGGTTGGCAGAAAATGTGAGCCAGTTAAAGCTGGGGCGTACCTATTATGACAGGAATAGGGAGGTATATGTATTCTCGGCATACGTGTATCTAAAGTATTTGAGGGAGGTGAAAGACTTCAGAGTATACACAGACATGGAGATTGAGATTAAACTCAAGGAGCTAGGAGCGTATAAAGAAGGACAGTACTGGATTATCCCGGTATCGAAAGTGATGCCGAATTTCAAATCACAGGATGATTCAGTGAAGATTGATTTCCGTGATAAGGAAGAAGATGACCCTGAGAGGAAGTATTAAATGAAGATAATCTACGGACCTCCTGGAACAGGAAAAACAACGACCTTGATAGACATAGTTCGGCAAGAGGTGTTGAGAGGCGTGCCAATTGACAAAATAGCCTACGTGTCCTTCAGCAAGAAGGCAGCGGTCGAAGCACAACAGCGTCTCAGTAGCACGCTTGGATTCAGCGTGAGGCAAGCGCCACACTTCAGGACTATTCATAGTCTAGCCTTCAGGGCGGTACGGGCAAGAGCAACCCAGATGATGGACGTATCGAAGTTTGTCGACTTCGGCAAGAAGAGCGGGTTCAGCCTGAAAGGTTATTACAATCCCGAAGAAGGCTTATCATCTAAAGATGATGATTTCATCATGCTTGAACAGCTCTACCGGAATAATCGGAAGTACAGCGAAAGGGCCTTAGACCTGGTAGACCACACTAGGTTTGTTACCTTTATGCGCTTATATTCTCAATATAAACGTACCTTTAATTACCTGGATTACACCGATTTGTTAGACTTGTATATTGAGAATAATTGTGAAGAAGATGTGAGGGTAGCTATTATAGATGAGGCTCAGGACCTTACTACACTCCAATGGAATGTCGTATTAAGGGCATTCCGTAACGCAGAACGATTGTATGTGGCTGGAGACGATGACCAATGTATCTACCAGTGGAGCGGCGCGGATGTAGAAGTGTTTTTGAATCTGCGCGGTGAAACGACTGTCTTAGAGCATTCCCATCGACTCCCGTCTAGCATACAGAAGAAGGCCAAAGAGATATCCTCGCTGATACAAAAACGCGTGGATAAGGTCTACCACGGCAAAGAAGAGAAAGGGAAGGTACGGGTTATTGATACTCTCGAGGAGTTAACACTCTCTCCCAAAGAGTCGGTATACCTACTAGCTCGTAATAATTTCCTATTGGAAAGATACATGCAGTTCTGTATAGATAGAGAAATACCCTTCTTGCTCAAAGGGCAGTCTTTCGTAAGTGAGGATGATGCAGCTCGAGTTGAGGCAGGCAATGAAGATGGTATGGATGAATTAAAGGTCGATTACATAAAGAGGGTATACAGGAAAGACCAACCGGTCAATGTGAATATAAGCACCATACATGGAGTGAAAGGAGGCGAAGCGGACCATGTAGTAGTGTTATCAGATGTAAGTCGAGGAGTGACACGGCAATTAAACATTGATGAAGATTCCGAGCATCGTGTGTTCTACGTAGCTGTAACAAGAGCCAGGAATAAATTAACCATAGTAGCACCCGAGAGCCGGACCTATTACCCTTATCTAGTCTGAGAAAGGAGAGAATGATGCCTGAGGATTTAGAGGAAATTAACACAGGAAGTTTTTCAAAAATTAAAAATTGCCAATACAAATCTAAAATGTATTTAGTTCCTCTTAATGTTATCCGAGCAGTTGCTGATGTGTATACTAGCAATTTCGATAAGTACGGGGAGGACTGGAAAGCTCTTCCAAATGCAAGAAACATTTTTTATGATTCGATGCTCCGACACTTGGAAAGGTGGCAGAGCGGGGAGAGAATAGATGAAGAAGATGGTCACTTACACATTGTTAAAGTGGTAGCAAACGCTATCTTCATAGCATGGCACGAGCTGAAGGAGGAACAGGATGGAGGCAGTGGAAGTAAGGGACGCTAAGATACAGGTGAGATACAGGTACCCTGAGGCGTGTTGTGGTCGCTGTATTCACGCGTTTCAGAATGAATACGGCGATATACAATGTACTCGATTACCTGCTGGCAATACGATTGATTTAGGTGCTCTGTGTGATATGTATCATCCAGAGGTAGAAAATTAGGAGGATAGAATGGATATTGCAATTGAGACTTTAGGTAGGGTCTCGGGAGAAACAAACCTTGGAGACATCAAGTACATGACGAGGATTGTTCTTGGAGGCGATAACAGGTATGATGCTGACGAAGTATTCGAGAAGCTGGTTGGTGCGGGATTTTTCCGGGACCCTGCATCTACTCGTTTTCATGGCGCTTGGGAGGGAGGCTTGGCGCAACACTCTTTGAGAGTATTGTATTATACTATACTGCTGTATCCGATTATGTGCCCGGAGACTAACGCAGACGATTTGGTGCTGGCTGCATTGCTTCATGACTTATGTAAAGTGCAGTCATATGAGATAAGTCAGCGGAATGTAAAGAAAAACGGGGTCTGGGTTCAAGAGCCTTTCTACCAGGCCAAAGACCATGCTAACCTGGGTCATGGAGCCGAGAGCATAAGGCGCATTCCTGTTTTACTAGGTTTCCAGCTTGATGACGCATGGACGCACGCCGTGCGCTGGCATATGGGCATGCACGACATATCTGATATGGACAAATATGCTATGGCAGCAAGTATAAGGAAATATCCAGAAGTTCTTTGTCTACAGACGGCAGATCAGTTGGCAGGAGGAAGGGATAATATATGAATAGTTTGGTCGTATTAGACATAGAGACACATGACCCACATTTGCGTGACTTCGGATGCGGAGCTATTCGAGGAGACGGCTATATCATTCGTCTCGGTTTATATGACGGCTATAACGTAAGGATTTTTTCTGGCTACGAGTTACAACCGGGCTCCTACGCATACAATGTTCTAACAGACCCCAGTATCATAAAGATTTGTCATAATGGAGTATATGACTTAGATTGGATACAGAATGGGTATAAGATACCATTCCGCGGTCGCCTGGAAGACACAATGACAAGGGAGTTCTTGTTAGACGCATACGCGGATCATTATGACCTAGACAGCTGTGCCTTACGCAGAGGGGTGGTTGGGAAAAATGCTGAATATACCATCCAGCAATGGTGGGTGGACCATGGCGGCAAAGGCAAAGCCATAGAGCACCTTGCCGAAATACCCATTCCTATTATTGACCAATATCTTGAAGGAGACCTCAAAGCTACCTGGGCCTTATATCACGCCCAAGCCCCTTTGCTCACGGAGGAACGCTTAGACGAGGCTAATGACAGGGAAGCGCGGCTATATCCACTTCTCATGGAAATGAAGAAGAATGGCATTCGAATAGACTGGAGTGAGCGGGATAGATTATCAGAGACACTCGCCGACCGTTATGAACGAGGTATGAGGGAATTGCAGAAGGAATTCCCTTTCCTAGACTCTCTATTGTCTGCTAAACAACTCACACGGATATGGGAGCAGCTCGGCATACCCCTAATCTACACAGATAAAGGTAACCCCTCGTTTAATGCGGATGCCATGGACTTATACGAACACCCCGTAGCCGACAAGGTAGTCGAGCTTAGAGGTATCCAAACCGCGTTGAATAAGTTCATCGATGGAGCTATTCCTGATTACAGCATTAACGGAAGAATTCATTCTACTTTCTTCCCCGCTCTCCGGGATGAAGGAGGTACAATTACAGGGCGATTTAGCAGCCGTGACCCTAACCTACAGAACATCTCGGCCCGAGAAGAAAAGTATGGGCATGAGATACGTTCCTTGTTCCTCCCAGAAGAGAACAGTTGGTTAGCCGCATTTGATTATAAGCAAATTGAATATGTCGTATTCACGCATTACGCAGTCGGTCCTGGAGCAGATGATGCCCGCGCCGCGATAGCGAAAGGCATGGATTATCATAGGATGGTCATGGATTTAATGGGCTGGGAGGGAGATGATGGTCGTCATATAGCTAAGAACTTGAACTTTGGTTCTATATATGGATTGGGCTATAAGTCATTTGCACAGAAGTTCCGGAGGAATATCCAGGATAAGGCCCAGGCTCTAGGGATGACAAATGAACAGTACGCGAGGGAACGTATGGCTGAGTATAATGCCAAGGTACCATTTGTCCGGCCCACCTGTAAGGCTATAGAGATGACGGGAGAAAGAAGAGGTTTCGTTAGATCGATAGGTGGAAGAAAACAACGGGTCCCAGCGGACGGTAAATTATATAAACTCGTTAATTACCTTGTACAAGGTAGCGCCAGCGACATATTAAAGGAGGGATTGGTAAGGGGATGGGAAGCGGGAGTGTTCAATGTTCTTAAAATGCATCTCACAGTACATGATGAGAATGTATTCTCTATTCCTAAAACTAAGGAAGGGGTCGAAGCGGCCAGAGAATTCGCTAACATCATGACGAGCCCGTTCTCAGATAAACTTACGGTCCCGCTGCGAGTAGATACTGAAGTAGGGTATAATTGGAGCGCATGCTCCAAAAAGATATGGGCCGAGGAAGCCTTGGCCTTATTGGAGGTATAACGATGGACTTGAATCAATGGTCAGTCATCGGTAGGTTGACGAGAGATGCCGAAGGTAAAATGTTACCCTCTGGCACCTTTGTCGCGAATTTCTCCATCGCCTGTGAATCAGGCTGGGGAACGAAGAAGCAGGTTAACTTCTGGAAAGTACGCTACTTCGGAAACGGAGCTTCTGCAATACACCAGTGGCTAACAAAAGGCAAGCAGGTCGCTATTTCCGGCCGCGGTCAGGTAGAGAAGTATGAATACAATGGCGTGATGAGGGAAGAAACTGTCATCATTGCGAATGATATACAGCTTCTCGCCTCACCAGGTGGGGCCACTGCTAACACGAACGCGCCGAATCCGCCAACGCAGAATCACGGCGAATTGGAAGATGGTAGCATTACTTTTTAGCCATGAGGTGCAGGATAATAAAACACCTAGGTTGCTCGCCAGCCTTGGGTAAACATTATTATGTACTAGAGGCAGAGAATGGTCTGGTGGAGAAAGAGGAGGCCCGAGACTTCTTTCCTGTAGGGACCGAATTCGATCTCCCTGATGATGCTTGGTCATGGGATTCACAGGAGTTTGAATTACGCTGTGATTCTTGCGGCCATGAATACATGATAAGGACCATCCCAGGCCACATTGTATCATGTCCAGTGTGCGGACAGGAGGAAAAGATACCATGGCAACAGTGAGGAAAGGGTATAATTGCGGGAGTTGTGCACTATCGGACCCAGCTGGAGGAGAAACTTTAATGTGTGTCGCCAAAAGGCAATGGGTCTATTTGGAGAAACCTGGTTGCGAACACTTCGTTGAGTTCGAAAGCAGGCGGCAAGCAAAACAGGAGATGAAGAAATGGATAAACAAACGATGATCATATCGTATGAATACGATGAAAGCAAAGAATCAATGACCGGAACGTTCGGTCTGAGTGACGACGAAATAGCGGAATTCGTACGTGCTTGCGTCGCGGGGAATTATGAGTCTGCCACAGAAGCCTTGATGGCGGAGCTTCCCAAACGAGAGAAGGCAGGAGGTCTCTTGTTGTGTCTAGCAGCAGCGCAGCTCCGGACCATACAATACGATGTGGCCCAACGAATCTTGATTTCTATGCTCAAAGGAGAAATGGGTAATGAGTAAACCAATTGTGTACTGGGCAGCAAGCTTGCATGAGAAGCATGAACAGGAGAGGAACACGCGCGAGGTGACTAAACTTCGTGCAGCGGGGTTCGATGTCTATTTACCACAGGAACACGGGGTCTGGGAGGACATGGTTGAAGAGCAGAGGAGAAAAGACCCAAGTGCCCCTGAAATAGAGCTTATCCAGAGAGTGCGTAAGTCCTTGTATGAAGAGGATAGAAGAGCTATTGACGAATGCGATTATGTAGTAGCTTATGTCGATAGGCACCCTTCCGAAGGGACTCTATGGGAGATGGGATATGCCGTAGGTATAGGGGTACCAGTCATTTTGGTGAATGCGTGCAAATGGAACTTTAACCTTATGCCCGAATTTGGCTCCATCGTTGTTCAGACAACCGAGCAGGCGGTACACCTCCTGCTCACTGCTTCCTTGGAGTAACAAACATGTACCGCAGTGAAGCAGCTTTCTCAGCCGCTTTGCGGCGGTCTTGGAAGGCAAAAGGTTATTTTGTTCAGCGGGTTGAATCTCCGACGACGGGGCGCGGAACACCGGACCTCTACGTCGAAACGCCTGACTATAGTTATTGGATAGAGCTGAAGGTGGAACATGTCCCCTTGTTGCCTAAAGCAGTTCGTTCTGTGCAAGTACACTGGCGTCCCGGGCAGCAAGCTTGGATGTTATCTAAGTACAGGGCGTCAAAATGCACCCGGCCGTGTTTTACGTTCGTAGCGTTCGATGATTGTATAGCTGCGATAAGTATGACCAAAGTGTTTCCAGGGAATGAAGTCCAGAAAAGCGATATCCTTCGCACGTGGAAATCTGCAGGAGATATTTTCTTATGAGCTTCGAGCTGTTTAAGTATATTGAGACAAGAAATATCACCCCGGTTGAAAGATGCTGGGCTTCTTTAGCTGCCGCCATTCTTCGTAATTATATTTGCGATGGATGCCCCGGAGATATGCCCGCTGAATGGTTTGATGTGTTATGTGGTCTTGCAAATATAAACCCAGATGATCTTCGTAGCAAGATCCTATATGTATTTGGTCCCTTAGAGGAGGAACAACATGTCTGTAAGCTTGATCAGAGAAGCGCTAATCGAGGAGCTCCGGGCCGACTCATTATACGAGAGAATAGAGAAAGAGCCGGGCCCGGTAGAAGTCAAAGAAGTGGTGAAGGAAATCCGGAGGGATGAACAAAACCATATCGGCCAGTTGCTTGCTCTCTATTTGCAAATGTCCGGAGAAGAAACGGTTAAAAACGTCGATAACGGATTGCATGGTAGAGACTAGGAGTATCTGCCCCCTCGTAGACTTGAACTACGCGGCTCCCTGCGCCTAGGCGGCTGGCATTAGCACGAGCAGGGGGCAAACTTCCTATTTAATCAATCCTCTAGATAAGAACCCAGCGGCGAATCCAGCAGCAAACCCAGTCCCGCCATATGTTACTTTTTGCAGCTTGATAGATTCCTTCAATAGTTCATTTTCCCTTTGGAGACTCGCTATTTGCTCGCTTTGCTTCATCAATAAGAGCTTGAGTTGATTCCACGAGGTTTTGACCTCCTCGAACCAGTCCGTCACCTTCTTGTACCAATTTATCCAGGCTTCCAGTTGCTTCACCAACTTGTCGATGAGTGTCATCGAGCTCGTTAGTTCCGGGACTTCTGGGTCTGGCAGCGATAGCTCCTGAGACAAGAGCTCCGAAAGACCCAATGTAGATGGCCCACTTATATCCTGCGACCAGGCCCAGGATGAAGAGAATAACAAGGAGAATAAACACAAGGATAATAATACTCTTTTTCGGCACATCATCACCCTTCCTTCGAGAACTTGCCGCTACTGAAGGCCGCTGCTCCAAAGCCAATAAGCCACTCGAATCCCGATTTCCCAAAAAAGAAACCGACCAAGCCGCAGACCACCAGGATTAAGCCAGCGACCTTGGTCACATCTGCATCCCACTCCCGGTCTGTGACTAGGCTCTGTAAGAACTTCTTCATGATTACCTCCTTATTTCGAATACACGTAAATCTGCACATTTACCGTTGCGCACCGTATATGAACCGCCTCGAATGGGGTCATATTTTACTGGCTTCATGCCGGTTCCATTACCCAAGACAAAATGGCTATATTTCCATTCCCAGCGTTCCACGATGTAATAGTTCTGGGGCCATGGGTCTTTGGAGGGAGCCACGCGGGGAATCCCATGTTCATCTTTCTTCAAAGACACCAGTGACGTGGGAAGCTTCGTCTGCGACGGAAAATAGATAGGTAGATGTAAGAACAGGCACAGCCCGTTATAGTCTAGTATCTCATCTTCCCCAACATCATCGAAGTCCCCATCCTTGTTCAGGTCTCCTGATATCAAGCCTCTCTCCCGAGCCCCCACCCAATCGAGAACCGCTTCGTCCAAGTAGACTGTTTTACCCTGGATGAATTCCTTGCTGTGATATAAAACGGAGAACAAGCAGGCGTACCTCTGAAAGTCTTTCGGCGCTCCTCCGTCGTTTTGATAAAACATGGCCCACCTCCATTATCTGGCGAGGACAGAGATAGCCGCCGCGAACAAGGCTGCGATGGCTGATATTGTAGCCGCTCTAATCGTGGCCCGATTGGCTGCCCTCTGCTTCTCTAACTCAACAATCAACATATCGTTATGCCGTCGCCTCTCGAGATTACCCTGCTGTATCTTCTCCTGCTCCTTGATATAATCGTCAAGAAGTTCGGCTCCATAGCAGGTTTCTTTGCGCTCTACATCGAGGTAATGCCGAAATCGTTGCTCTGACTCCGCCTGCCACTCATAGGCACCTTTCATCATCTCGTCCAGCTTTGCCATGTGAATGCGGCTTTCCTCTATGAAAGTACGGAGTTCTCCCCGCAATCCGTTGCGCCCATCGATCCCCACAAGAGCGGTACGTAATTCTTTCACATCGCCCCGTAGATCTGATATCTCTCTGAAAGCTTTCCCGATGTCCTTTTGTTGCTGTAAGTCTTCCGAAGTTGGCACATGTTACTCCTTGAGTTGGCGTAGCCCTTCCCTATACAGGTCAGGATAATGACTCTTGGTGTTCGGATAAACTTT
>ERZ795047.5053-NODE-5053-length-10864-cov-5.347211_pt1 | contig 10864 bp, 8 predicted proteins | sample MGYA00375131_ERZ795047 | MGnify/ENA primary metagenome ERZ795047 (study PRJEB30176, sample SAMN05720228) | activated sludge metagenome | isolation source: Anaerobic digester | place: Japan | collected 2015-05-20 ... | reverse complement strand
GTCGGCCCGGACCTTCTCGGAGGCCCCGCCGTAGTGGATGATGGTGGCGTCGGGGCAGATCATGCATTTGTGGCCGAGTTTGGCAGCGCGCAGGCAGAGGTCGGCCTCCTCGCCGTACATGAAGAACGCCGGATCGAACCCGCCGAGCTGTTCCCAGAGCGAGCGGCGGATGAGGAAAAAGCAACCTGTAACGATGTCCACTTGCCGGATCGTGTCGCGTTTCCAGTCGCGCATGGCCGCGGGAAACGCCCAGTTGGCATCCTTGAGCAACGCGGACAGGCCCGAACCCAGACAGAACGTGCTCCAGATAGTGGGTTTGGCCCAGCAGGAGGTGGGGTTGAGTGATCCGTCAGCAAAGAGCGTGCGACCGCCGAAGATGCTGGCTTCCGGGTGCGCTTCGGCGAAGGCCACGAGCTTGTCGATGGCGTTATCCAGAACGACGGTGTCGGGGTTGAGGAGCAGGAGCCATTCGCCCGTGGCATGCCGGGCGGCAAAGTTGTTGGCTGCGGCAAACCCGATGTTTCTGTCCAGCGCGAACAGCCGAACGTCCGGGAACCGCTCGGCGATGGTCTGAGCCGACCCGTCGGTGGAGGCATTGTCGACGACGATCACCTCAAACGCCCGATAGGGTGTCTGCGCGAAGACCGACCGCAGGCACGCCAACGTCATGTCGCGGGTGTTGTAGGAAACAATCAGAACCGACGCATCAAACATCAACGGTGGCCTAACTGGGCTTCCAGCCCTTTCCTAGAAGATACTTTGAAGTACGAACCAGTGCGGCCGCCGTGTCCCGAATCTGCCGCGCATGGGCCATGACAAGGCGGTCCCACCAGAAAGCCAAGTCCTGCTTCTCTTGAAGCGACGTTCTGTCGAGAACGAAGTTCGATCCGACTTCCTTGGGGCCTACACGGACTCCCCGCACCTTATTGGAAACGTTGGTGCCGTGGATGATCTGGAGCCATCCGGGACCGCCGCCGATCTGTCGAACCGGGGCATGGCGACCGATCTCGGTATGCGGCCAGGTCCAAACGCCCTCGATCTTTCCATCCGTGGGCTCCACGAGGCTTACAAACGCGTTGTGAGGATCGCTTTGTCGGTAGATGCGCCCGTCGCAAAGAATGAAACCTTCGGTAACGTTGAGGTACTCCTTGCCCTGAATCGGACGAAACGCCGCTTGTAACCGGCTGATGAAATCAGTGGCTAAACCGTCATCATTGTCCAGCCGCGTCGTGATGACGTGACTGGCCCCGCGGTTGATGTGGTCGCCAATTGTCTGCCGGATAATATCTCCCGTCAGTCTGCGGACGAATATCGGCCGGATATTTCCAGCTCCCATACTGTGGAGCGCTTGGGCTTTCTGTCTGAACGGGGCAGGAGTCTCTTCATCAAAAAAGAGAATCCACGTGAAGTTCTGACAGTCCTGCGCCAGTACCGAGGGCAGACAGTACTGCTCAAACAACTCAAACCGCGGCCCGAGCCATGCCGGATCGAGTGCCACAGATGTCCACGCCGCGTCAAAACGACAATTAAATCGCGTCAGGATGAGATGGGTCACGAGGGCTCTCCCACTTGGCAGCACTGTGACAATGCAAGCTCAGCTACCGCTTTGTATGTGGCAACGAGATCAGACGCATCACAACCAAAAATGCGATCGATATTCTCCAACGCAAATCGCACTCCTCGAATACGATCCCGTCCCCACCGAGTTCCTGCCTCTGCCATATAGTACAGTAATTTGCCTGCCGCGAATCGCTTGACTGCACGGCGTGCTGGCGAATCTGGTGACGCGTATTTCGCAACGATGTACGCCCGGTTGAAAATAACGAAAAAGCCCACGAGAAACCCGTCACCCCGCGGACCAGGGAAGCGGTGATGAAAGACACGGGCCCGCCTAGCACCAAGAATGAGATGAGTGCGCGCAACCTTAAAGCTAGCATCGGCGTCTTCGCCAGCAGCCCAGCCAAGCTGATATCCGAGCACTTCGTCAAAGCCACCTGCGCGCTTGATAACCTCGGCTCGGAAAGACATACGGTATCCCCCCATATACTCAACAGGCGCCACGTTTTCTGTCCCTGCCCACGGTGGCATAAGATGCACCGACCAGTAACTCCTACCCAGTATCCAGAATGGGTCCGGCCACAACATGTAATCTATGCGATGTCGCAAACGATCACATCGTTGACGTAGTCGGTCAGACCGTGACATCCGGTATCCTCTTCCTTTATCACCCTCTACTCCACTTGCCAAGGGTGACATTGTCACGGGGGCAGCACATACGCCTCCAATGATTCCCTCCTTATCATTCTTGTACAGCCGTATAATCACCTCTGCCACGTCAGGATACCAGAGCGAATCATCATCAGGAAACATGACAATGGGTGCTTTCACATGGCGTAGACCACAATTCCGCTGAGCAGGCAAATTGGCCGGAGCCTTTACTACAATCACCTCTATTTTCTTATCCGCGCATAAATCCTGGACTATTTTTCTAATAATAGAGTGATCTCGACTGGCATCTACAATAATTAGACGTACTGGTGGACGGGTCTGCGCGAGGAAAAGAGGAATAGACAACTGTAATGCCGCTGGTCGATCCTTTGTCGCTACGACAATATCATAGTCCACGCTAAGCTCTCCGGATACGAGTGCAGAGTATTCACAGCATTGTCTTGACATTCACAGAAATGCATCACTTTGTCGCCAGACACGCTTCTTTCTGTCTTTCGTCGCTGTTTCGGCTCAATGAAGATCAACAGCAATCTACTGTATCACGTAGCGTAGAGACAGAATGGCTTGGTGCACTGTGCCTACGCACCGGAACCATGTTATTCACAAGCCGCTGCGCTGATTGCATGACCGACGCATGGTGCATGACCGGCATCACGCTCAGGCTCCCCGCCATTCCAAGAGTCATATACCAGAGTGTCGTGCTTTGGCCAAAGTAGGATACACCTATGAAGCAAGTACAATGGGTCAGTATGCTCACACCCAGCCCCCAGGCAAGCCATAGGTCCGTACGCGTGGCCCGAGATGCGCGGATCATCCTGCCCACTCCCGCGAAGGCGGCCGCCACCATGCCGATGAAACAGACAAAGGTGAGCAGGCCACCCTGGACTCCCTGGACAACGAAAAAATTGGTCAAATCCAAAGCACCCGAGAACCAGTGCGCCGTCGAGTTCACACCAATAAGCGCCCACTCAGAAAAGCGATGGATGAATCTGTCAATGAGCAGATACCGGTGGTAACCCGTCGAGCCGCCAACCGCGCTGACACGAGCGAGTAGATGCCAGACCGGGGCCTTCATGACCAGGTGCAACCCGATAATCCCCAGCGCTATTGCCCATCGGATCGCACGTAGGTGGCCTCTCGCCCGCAAGAGTGCCCACCCCATTGCTGCGGCGGCCGCACCGAAAACAGGCGTGCTTGAAGATGAACACACCACGATAATACCGCTGGCCAGCACCCCGATCACGGCCCAGATCCTGTCCTTCCCTTCCCGTGGCCACAAACCCGCACACAAGGGGGCCAGGGATGCCCATACACAGCCAGCCAGGATCGGATGGTTGTATGGCCCCATGCATCGAAGTCGTCCCTCACGAACCATCGTGATTTCGTGTACACCGCCGAAAGCGGCAAACAGGTTACGTTGGGTCGCATGCTCAAGGAGGAAGGCCATGGCTATGGGCACGCTAAGCAAGGCACAGACACGAGCAATTAGGAGGAGATCCTCACGCTCTCTGACGAGGTTACGTACCAGGAAGTAACCTCCGACGGCGTCCAAGGTAAGACCCATTTGGTAGACAATCATGCTACCGGAGGTTCGCAACAGCATGGCGCAGTTTAGAAAGGCAATCCACGCCATGAACCACGAGTCCAGGCGACACCATTCAATCCGATATTCCGACCGCATCAGCAGCCGGATCCAACCCACAATTACCAAAATGCGGAGATAGTTGAAATCGAGCGATAGGAGTACGATTCGTTGGGCACTGGGAATGAAGAGAAGCATCCCGAGGAAAGGCAGCATTGCCAGCCGGCGCGGGAGGCACAGGATCGCCAGGATGCAACACACGAGCGTGGCCAGACCTACCGGATGAACGGTAGTGTGGTTGAAGTATTCGTTAGTGACGTGGACCGCCATCATGGGCATGATTAGTCATCCATTCCGGTCCTGCGCAGGCGACGAATCAGCCACCAGGGGCTCAGCGCATAGATCAACGCCTTGTGATAGTGAACATTAAGGGGGTGGAGACAGGCGCATTGCAAACCGGTGCGAACGGCCGCAAGTCTATGCTTCGCTCGTCGTTGGTCCAGTGTGCTTTGGATGAACTGGGCTGCCAGATTGTTATCTTGTGCTGCGGCTGTCCCGCCCCCGGTCAGGCGATGCCGCGTTACCGGTCGTTGTTCGAACGAAATACCTCGGCGCTGACAAGCCCGGCGGATGACCTGTTCAACCAGCCGCTGGCGGCGCTCAGGATCAGCATGCGTGACCGAACTCGCGTGCACCCGATAAGAATACAGGCATTCGCCCACCACGAGCATCGGCCAACGCTCCCCAACCCGGAGGATATAGTCATAGCCTTCAACCACGGGCAGTTCTGGCGCGTAGCGGACGTCGCCAACCATTGACATCCGGTACATGCCGGTCGGGTCATGGGCCGGCATGGCAAACCGCTCAATATCTCGGCGACAGACGTCGGGGGACTTGGCCCGAAACTGGGGAGCTATCCGACGGCCGTTCAGTATCACATCATGTCCGGAGTAAACCGCGGCTACCTCCGGGTGAGCTCGCATGGCCTCAACCAGGCGCTCAATCCGATTCGGACAGCTCAGATCATCCGCGTCTTGAATTGCATAGAACTCGCCCTTGAGCTCCCGGAGGGCCCAGTTCAACGCCGTCGGTTTACCCTTGTTATCCTGCCGAAGGACGCGAATGCGCGGATCTCGATACAATGCTCTGACTTGCTCTACCGATCCATCCGTGCTGCCGTCGTCGACTATGAGTAGCTCCCAGTTACGGTAAGTCTGGGCCAACACGCTCTCGACAGCAGGCCGCAAGTATGGTCCCGCATTGTATGCCGCCATTACGACAGATACCAGACCCATAACTACCCCGTAGCGATCTCAACCACAGCGGTCTTTGCGAATCGACTGCCCCGTCCTGCCACCTTTACCAACCCGAATTGCTCATAGTTGCGCGGACGCTTGCATTCTTTCGCATATTGCGAATGGAAACCCAGCGAAAACATTCGTCTCAAGTAGGAGGTGGATGGCCCGCCTTCGTCCGTCTTGTCCCATCCTGTCCACCGCTGGATAGAAGTAGCGATCGCATAGGCGAATGCTTTCAAGCGAGATACAGTCACATGATGGTGACACCAGTGATATTGTCGATATGCCGCGCATCGTCCAAGCCGCAATGCGTGATTCGCGAAGGCTTCGGCAGTGATACGAGCTTTGTCCGGATGATGTTCAACAACGACGTCCAGCGCACCCACAAGCCGATAGCCAGCACGGAGGAACTGCTCCAAGAACAATGTTTCTTCGTGGGAGCCCAGCGCACCGGCCCCCAGTTCTGGATCAAACGCAGGCACCCGATCAAGAACGTGTCGCCCAAAGGCCATATTAGCACCTACCGCGCGGGTGGGCGGACCTGCTCCGTGCAAGTCATCGGTACAAGCAATCCACCCGCGTAAGTCTCCCTTCAGCCAGGGGCGATCAAGATGTGGAGCCAGGCGAACGCCACCGACGACTGCATCTGCTCGCCCCTCGACAAGCGGAGTGCACATTCCATGGATCCACGTGAGGGGTACACGGACGTCATCATCCGTCCAGAGGAGAATGTCACCACAGGCCTCGGCTATTGCCCGATTGCGCGCGTTCGAGAGGCCAGTCCTCTTCTCCAGAACATATCGGACCGGCATGTTCGTCAACCCTGCCTGCTCGACCACTTGCCGGGTATGATCGCTGGAATCATTGTCCACGACGAGCAGTTCGGTTGAGAGATCGGGCGGTATCGCACATTTGCCAATCGAGGCCAGAGTTTCGCGCAGGCTCTCAGCTCGGTTGCGGGTACAAATGATAATGGAGATGTTCATGTGGTACGTCAGCTACGACAGAGAAGGCGGGAAGTCCGGCGATGTAGTGACCGGCGAAAGGCTCGGTAGAGTGCGCGCGCACACCAAGTCACACCGGGATTCCAATCATGCTTATCGAAGAGGCGCAGAAAGTTGGGCAGTGCGGCCGGAGAACCGGGATGGATGTGTCCTGCAACTGGAAGTTGTTTCAGCAAGTCGGGGTTCGCTTGGATGACTCGCCTCGCCACATAAAGGATAATATTCTATGCATACCACCAATCAACATCCGGATGCTCCCAAATTAGCGGACGGATACAATCGATCGGCGAGTATCCGTATGAGTCGAATAAGGTCGCCCAGTAAGTAGGCCACTGCTCGTGTACGTGCTGCGTGCCATCCTGGCCAGGCTGGGCAGCGGAGAACAAGATGACATCAGCCAAGCGGGAGAGCGACTCCACAAGTGTTGGAGCTGCCTCTGCATTCAAGTGTTCGGCAACTTCTAGGCAGATGGCAAGGTCAAATCGCCTGTCCAGAATGAGTGGTTTTGCTAGGTCGGCGGGGATGAATCGATCGGACGAGATTTGCAGGCGATCGCGGTCTACATACTCCCCATCTACGCCCCAGACATCCTTTACCCCTAGCTCTTGAAAGACTGCGGCCCACGTACCCAGACCGCACCCAACATCCACAAGACTGCGGACATGGAATTTGCTCAAGACTAGTGGGGCGACAACTCTTGCGGAACGCGTGGATCCGGGAGCCTGTGCCTCATAAAAGGCGGCATCGTAAACAGAGGTATTACCTAGCTTCATTCTCGGCTCTCTAGCTATGCTATTAGTAACATCTCGACTAAGTGTCATGTTATTGCAGATCGGTGGAGTGCGAGGTTAACGACATCTAACAATTGGCCAACACGTTCCGTTCCTTCTGCCAAGACCACTCCGAGATAAACGATGCCGCCTAACAGAACCTGCAACCCCAGCGCCAGCCATGGCGAAGGTGACGGTGACAGCAGAGAGGCCAGCAGCCTAACGGCCAAGAACATTGCGCAAGCCGCCAGAAAGGGGATGGTGCAAGGACGCAAGTAAAGGAGGGGGCTCAAACCTATCCGGCGACGAAGGAACCAGAGGGCAAGCAATCCGATCCAGGTGATGTTCATGATAAGGCCAACGACAACAAAGTGAACACCAAATCGGATACCTACGAAGCACGCCATCGCAGTACCTGCGGCACACACAGTATTAACAAGGAGATGTTTGCCAGGGCCACCGCTCGCCAGAAGAGCCGGATAACAGTAGACGAACAGCACCACAACGAGTTGATAAAGAGCCAGAAGTTGTAAGAGTGAGGCAGCGGGCTCCCACTGTTTTCCAAAGACCAGGGGCACAAGCGACGGAGCAATGCTGGCCAAGCCACCGAAAACTGCAAAAGCGACTAGCGAATTCAGCTGCATGCCCTTGTAAATGGCCTGACACAATCGCGCCGAGTTGCCTTGGAGGCGAGATAAGGCTGGCAAGGAAACAACGCTGATAGGCTGATGAACTGCTGTTCGCGCAATCTCAGCCAGTTTGTTTCCGATGACGTACTGACCCAGTATGCCGGCTCCCGTGATTCGGCCGATGACAATCTGGTCCAGGCGCGATGAGAAAAACCAGAGAAGACCGCTGGCAAATACTGAGGCGCTGACCCTCATGAGTTGGCGAAGATGAGCAAAGGAAAAGCCGATCGAAGGTCGCCAACTTGAGGCTATCCACAGAAAGCATGTTCCGGCTATCGAAGAAGTGAGCTGTTGGCCGACTAACGACCACACCCCGTAGCCCGCAACACCCATGGTGACGCCAACCACGCCGCCAGCTACGTTGGCGATTAGTGTGCGGATGGTCGGGCGGCGAAAGTCCATCTCTCGGATGAACAGTGTTCCGTGTACGGCGCCTGACGCGTGGACCACCAGTGCTAGCGACGCCCAGCGCAGCAGTGGCTCCAACCGCGGTTCGGCAAAAAACGTTGCAACGAATCCAGCCGATGCAATAGTCGCGAGGCACAAGGTGGCGGCGCATGTCAGGTTAAACCAGAAAGCGGCGTTGATGTGTTGGGACTCGAGCGTCTTGCGCTGGATCAGGGCGGTGGCAATTCCTTGGTCGACGAACATGCCGACGAAGGCGAGGTATATACCAACCTGCCCCATCAGGCCGAACGCGGAAGGGTCCAGCAGCCGCGCAAGTGTAGTGAAGACAGCTAGCCCCAGGAACTGGCGACCGGCCATCTCGATCATTTGCCATTTAAGGCCGCGCGCGGCCTGCAATTGAAGACTCATTCCGATCGTGCTGCTTACTCGCAGCGTCTCCTTATCGGTGCGGAGTAACCCTGGGTCGTGAGGGAGCGGCTTGCTTGCGTCGCATGGAGCGCCGACCTGCCGCTATTCTACGGAGCATAATGTCACACGACGCCATCGTCGAGCTCATTGGTAGAGTAGATTCTCGTACTTGGCTCGTCACCGTATGCACCGCTACGCCCGATCGGCCCTTGAGGTCGGCCATCAGATGGTCGGTGCGGAAGTGGCGATCGTAGGGGGCGACCGAAGACCGATCGGCGACCATGTTCTCAGGCGCACACGCGGGAGGTGGCAGTGTTTCAGTCAAGCTTGTAGCAGTCAATGAACTTGAATCCATCTGGCGGGGTGCCGACGACGTATTGTGTGTACGTGGTCGGGTGCAGTTCACAATTCTGGAAGACCACACACTTCCCAGCCAAGCGGTGTGCACCATTGCTGTCGCGGATTAACAGCTGCTGATCAGGTAACCGCAGGTTTTGGAAGAGCACATGCTCGTAAGGTGCACCCATCAACTGGCTGAATGGAGGATGCACGCTGCCCATGTTCGCAACGGTAATATCGACAAACGCGCTGTTGCTGAGGCTCTCGGTCTCGGCTCGGTGCTCAAGACTGGGTTCTAGAAAAATAGCCTGCGTTGCATAGAGCTCGGTGGCAGTCAGACCATAGATAATCAGGTTGTCTGCCTGGCCCCACATCTGGTACAGGTCGGTGTGCTGATCTGTGACGCGTCCATCCACATTCCTGGCCGTCGAGTTAACCACGAAACGTGATTGTTGATACGCATCGCCCGAGATGCGTTCCACATGCGAGTTACGAACCAGACGGGAGCGTACGAAGCCATAGCTCGCGTTATAGGCGACGGATCCGGTCACATAGTACGGCGTTTGGTAATGAACTGCTTCCCCTCTTTGGTGTTCCCATCCCAACGAGTCGTCCCACCGAACACGGTCGAACCAGGCGCTGCCGTAGCCGTAATAGACGTCCAGTGTACCCCAGTCGAAAGCGACATCTTGCCAGCGGACGAGCCCGACGGCGGGCTGGACACGTCTGCTCTCGGAAGACGGCACAATCGTCACGTCGCCTTCCAATCCCTCATCGGGACGCACCGTCACCCAGCGTGTCATCGGACGGTTCCAATGTCCGTAAGGTCGGTAGGGGGCTGGATGGTCACCCGCCTCCAGGAGGATAATCGTTCCACCGTCCGGCACCACAAAGAATGCTTTCGTCAGTGTGGCGAACGGCCTCTCGCGAGTGCCATCATTGTCATCGGAGCCGTTCAAGCTGACGTAGACCGGATCGGGTTCAACAAACGATCCGCCGGCATTGGCGTACAGGAGCATTGAGTGCTCGCCGTTGTCCACCTTCAGATCTGACCCTGCGAGTAGTCGTGGCAAGCCAACCGTGGGCCAGGCGATGGCGCGGATCTCGACCGGGCCGTCGGCGAAGTCGGCGGCGCGGAGCGTGGCCCAGTACTCGACGATGCCGTCGGTCTGGACGCCGATGTCCGAATGGTTGGCGGTCTGGACGTTCCGCGTCATGCGGTAGACGGGCAGCCACGGGCCGCCGTTGACGGAGAACTCGACGCGGTCGATGCCGTTCATGTGGAAGGCGACGACGCCGACGTTGAAGTCGCCGTCAAACGTCTGGTAGGGCACGACGTCCCAGCGGGCGATGGCCTTGGCGTCCCAGCCGGCGGGGCGCTGGTCCTCGGGCAGGTTGAGGTCGTAGCCGACGGGAGCGGGCTCCGGCGTGGGGCCGGTAAAGCCGTTGCCGGGCTTGAGCAGCCGCTGCTGGACGTAGACGACGGCGTCGTCGGAGGCGGCGATGCCGCGGCTGTCGGTGGCGGTGAGCGTGATGGTATGCACGCCGCTGGGCAGATGGGCGGTGGCTGTCGGATCAGGGCCGGTGGCGATGACGGTCTCGCCGATGGACCAGCGGTAGTTGACGATCTGCAGGCCCGGTTTGCCATCGACGGCGGCGGTCAACGGGACGGCCACGAGCGTCTGGCCGTTGTAGGAGTCGATCTCTTGGTCGGGACCGGCGTCGACGGTGAACGGCGTGGCGACGTCGATGACGACGGTGTCGGTGTCGGTGCCGCCGTGGTTATCCGTGACGGTCAGCGTGATGTGGTGCCGGCCGCCGAGGAGGCTGACCACGGCGTTGGGGCTGGAGCCCGAGGCCAGCGTGGTCGTGCCTTCGGACCAGCGATAGTTCACGATCGTGCCGTCGGGGTCGTAGCTGGCGCTGCCCTGGAGCGTGACGGTCTGGACGCCGTCCTCCTCGGGATCGTCGACGGACTGGTCGGGGCCGGCGTCGGCGACGGGCGGCGTGTTGACGATGACGTTCAGCGTGTCGGCCTTGAATCGGCGCACGATGCGCTTGGCCGTCACCGGGCCAACGCCCTTGATGAGGCCGGAGCCGAGGTACTTTTCCATGCCATCCACCGTGGCAGGCAGGA
>ERZ795047.5047-NODE-5047-length-10871-cov-4.132027_pt1 | contig 10871 bp, 7 predicted proteins | sample MGYA00375131_ERZ795047 | MGnify/ENA primary metagenome ERZ795047 (study PRJEB30176, sample SAMN05720228) | activated sludge metagenome | isolation source: Anaerobic digester | place: Japan | collected 2015-05-20 ... | reverse complement strand
GCTTCGTGAACGGTGATGCCGGCGGCGACGATTGTGGCCTTGTCCTGGCTGCTCGACTTCAACACCTTGCTTCCTCCGACCCGGAACGGCTCGTCTCCATTATAGAGAACGGGAGTCTTGGGTCGGGAAGTACGGATGTATACAATCCCGGGCGTCTGGGCGGCGAGTTCGACCATTCGCTCTGCCGATACGCCGTCGGAGGGATAGAGCACCGTAGACCCGGCAATCGGGCGCATCATGGCGATATCTTCGAGTCCCATTTGTGAAGGTCCGTCTTCCCCGATCGATACGCCGGCATGGGACCCGCAGAGCTTCAGCTCTACCTGTCCGATTCCTGCCATGCGAATGAAGTCATATGCACGAGCGAAGAAGCAGGCGAACGTGGAGCAGAAGGGAATCTTCCCCAGCGCTCCAAGGCCAGCCGCGGCGCCGACCATGTTCTGTTCGGCTATGAAGCATTCCACGAACCGATCGGGAAATTCCTTCATGAATCGTTCGGAATAGGTAGAGTTCTTGACGTCTCCGTCAAGCGCGACCACCGATTTCATGGAAGCGCCGAGTTTCTTCAGGGCGTTGCCATAAGCTTCCCGCGTGGCCACCTGAGATCCGACAGGATAATCCGGTGGGGCCGGCAACGGTGCGGGCGATGGCTGCGGAAGCTGGCTTTTCGGTGCAGGGGCGACCGTCAAAGGTTCCTCGAGGTCGAAGTTGTTTCCGAGTTCCGCGAGCGCCTTGTCAAGTTCTTCGCCTTTCTTGAGCGGCTTGCCGTGCCAACCGTTCACGTCTTCCAGGAACGAGACCCCTTTGCCCTTTATGGTACGGGCGATGATGACGGTGGGCTGACCAACAGTAACTTTTGCCGTATTCAGCGCCGCGTCGATCTGTTCCAGGTTGTGACCGTCGATTACCAGGGTTTTCCAGCCATGTGCCTGGAAGCGCGCCTCGTAGTGGTTTAGTTCGTGGCCGTACATCGTGGACTGACTCTGACCCAGCCGGTTCACGTCGACAATGGCCGTCAAGTTGTCCGTACGGTAATAGGCGGCCAGGGCGGCAGCTTCCCAGACAGCACCTTCCGCGACTTCGCCGTCTCCGAGCAGCACGTATACGCGAGCGCCGGTCTGATCCAGTCTGGCTGCCAGGGCCATCCCCAAGCCGATCGACAAACCCTGCCCCAGTGAGCCCGTCGCCGCACCAGCCCAGCGAGACCGGAAGGTTGGGTGACCTTCCAGTTCGCTGTCTATACGGCGAAGAGTCAACAACCGGTCCACCGGGTAGGCACCCGCTTCCGCCCAGGCGGCCCACATGACCGGCGCGGCATGGCCCTTGGACAGAATGAAACGATCGTTGTAGATGTTTTGCGGCGTCGAAACATCAAAACGCAGGTGATTGAAAAACAGCGTGGCCACAATATCCGCGCACGAACAGCACGAAGTAGGATGGCCTGAAGCCGCTTCCGAGGTGGAAATCAAGGAATGGCGTCGCAGCCGTTGAGCCATGGTGTGAAGAGAACGCAGCCGGCTCGGCGTAAGTCGGGAATTTTGAACGGTTGTGTGTTGATCCATGTTTGTAACTCTCGTCGCTTAAGTTTCGGTTAATACTGCGTATACTACGATTTCCTCAAAGCGAGACTATTTTGCCATGGACGGGGAAGGATAACTACCCCTAACGTCTTGGCGCTACGAATCCCAACAGAGCAGCCCGCCTGTCATCCGCGTAATCCGCGTAATCCGTACTATCCGCGGGTATGCCCCCACGGATGGTACGGATGACACGGATTACGCGGATGACACGCTCCAGGGGCACGGGCAAGGATATGACCGCGGCGCGGGCCCGCTTGCGGTGCTGCACCTTGGTACCATAACATGGTCAGGAACCGAAGGGCAGGGACAGGTATCGTGCTTTTGACTGATAGCTACGGCAGGCGCATGAGTGACTTGAGGATCTCCATAACGGATCGCTGCAATTTCAGATGTTTTTATTGTAAATCTGCGATTTTCTCGGCCGGCAAGGAGAGATCGGAGATATTGACCTTTGAGGAAATCCTGAGACTGGCACGAATCTTCCTCAGTTTGGGAATTGCTAAAATCCGCATTACCGGTGGAGAACCGATGGTCAGGCGCGGTGTTGACCGTTTGGTACGCGATCTCAAGCGATTGCCGGGGCTTCAGGATCTGGCCTTGACGACCAACGGTTTCAACTTGGAGGAGAAAGCCGCGCTGCTTAAGGCCAACGGTTTGGATCGAGTCACCGTTTCTCTCGATTCTCTCAATGCCGACCGCTTTGCAGCTATCACCAGAAGCGGCGATCTGGACAAGGTGATCAGGGGGATTCGCGCCGCAAAAGAAGTGGGGCTCGAGCCGCTGAAAGTAAACTGCGTTCTGGTACGTGGAGTCAACGATGATGAGATCATCCCCTTCGCCGAATTTGCACGTCAGGAGCGAGTGAGTGTGCGCTTCATCGAGTTCATGCCTTTGGATGAGCAGGGCCAGTGGAGTCGAGACAAGGTAGTGCCAGGCCATGAGGTATTGGCACGATTGCGTGAGCGTTACCGGTTCGTACCCTTGGGAAGGGCTAATCGCCACGCGACCTCAGCCGACTACCGGTTTGCCGATTCCGACGGAAGCATCGGGCTGATCATGCCGGTTTCAGCTCCTTTTTGCGGCCAGTGCAGTCGCATCCGACTGACCGCGGATGGTAAGATCAGAACCTGCCTGTTTTCAGTGGTTGAGCATGACGTGCGCGCCGTTCTTCGATCGGGGGCAGACGATTCGGCCGTAATTAAGTTTATAGCGACTGTTGTCCAGAAAAAGGAGCGAGGTCACGGAATCAATGAACCGGGTTTCGTGCCGCCTCCGCGGAGCATGTCGTTTATTGGCGGTTAAGCTATCGAGAGAAGGGTTTCAGCGAAGATGGGTCAGACCTGTATTTTACCCCAGAGCTATTTGGGTACAGACCGGGCCGAGATGGCCAGTCGAATTGCCCAGGCCAAACAACGGCTTGGGAAACGGCTGGTGATCCTTGGGCACCATTATCAGCGGGACGATGTCATCGAGCACGCCGACTTCACAGGCGATTCCTTCAAACTCTCCCAACTCGCTGCCGCCCACCCGGAAGCCGATTACATTGTCTTTTGCGGTGTACACTTCATGGCAGAAAGCGCCGACGTTCTCAGCGCTCCTCATCAGAAGGTGATCCTGCCTGACTTGGCGGCGGGCTGCAGCATGGCGGACATGGCCGAGATTGACCAGCTCGAGCAAGCCTGGAGCGAACTCGAAGAGGCCTTTGGCGGAACTCCCCCGGTTATCCCCATTACCTACATGAACTCCAGCGCAGCCATAAAAGCCTTCTGTGGTGAGAGGGGCGGCGCCGTTTGTACTTCTTCCAACGCCCAGGCGGTTTTTGCCTGGGCCTTCAACCAGCAAGAGAAAATCCTGTTTTTGCCTGATCAACACCTGGGCCGAAATACCGGATACGCAATGGGCATCCCTCTTGAGTCAATGCCCGTCTGGGACCCCTATCGCCCCATGGGAGGAAACAGCCTGTCGGCGATTCAGTCCGCCAAAGTCTTTTTGTGGAAGGGGCATTGCAGCGTCCACCAGAGGTTTACCCCGGAAATGGTGGACACAGTGCGCAGTAGATACCCCGGTATTCAGGTAATCGTTCATCCGGAGTGCACTTTTGAGGTCGTACAAAAGGCAGACGCAACGGGCTCAACCGAAAAGATTCTTAAAGTAGTTCGTGAAGCTCCGACCGGAACCTCCTGGGCCGTGGGAACCGAACTTCACCTGGTCGGCCGCCTCGCAGAAGAATCGGCAAAAGCCGGGAAGTTTGTCATCTCGCTCGAGGAGCACGGATGCCTCTGCAGCACGATGTTCAGGATCTCACCTGCGCACCTGCTCGCTTCTTTGGAAAATCTGGTGGAAGGCCGCGTCGTGAACCAGATATCTGTCCCTGCGGAAACCGCCCACTGGACCCGCGTAGCGCTTGATCGGATGCTGACAATAAAGTAAGCCGGCCCTCCGCTTCTCCTGCTCTGCCGTACCGGGCTAGAATGGGCTCTATTGCATTTCTTTTTATGAGCGCTACAGAACGTTTCACTCCCGAAAAGGGACAGAACGAGCCCACGGGGCACGTGCTTGACGAGATGACGTTCGCCGATCTGCCCGAAGTGCTGGCCATCGAGCGCGCCAGTTTCTCGGATCCCTGGCCAGAATCGGCTTTTATGCAGGGGTTGTCCTGTACTACCTGCTATTCCCGTGTCTCCCGAACAGATGGGCATATAAGCGGATATTTGATTGCTTACTTGAATGGCCCTGAACTTCACATCGCCAATATTGCCGTTAGTCCAGCCTTCCGACGCCAGGGCGTGGCCAAGAAACTCCTCGGGGATGCCCTTCATAACAGCAACTTGGGCTGTACTCGTGCGGTACTCGATGTCCGCGAATCCAACTACTCCGCCATCAATCTTTACCTCGGTCTGGGGTTTACGCTGGCCGGCAGGCGCCCTCGCTACTACCGTCGGCCCGTTGAGGATGCGCTGGTGATGAGAAAAGAACTTTAGAGCCCAAAACCATGGCACTGAAGACTTACCATGAAAAACGAAATTTCGAGCGCACTCCCGAACCGAAAGGTACAGAGCGAAAAAAAGCCGGCTACTCCTTTGTCGTTCAGAAACACGCTGCCACTCGGCTGCATTACGATTTTCGGCTGGAGCTGGACGGGGTTCTGAAGAGCTGGGCCGTACCTAAAGGACCCAGCTACGATACGCGCGAAAAGCGGCTGGCGGTTCATGTCGAAGATCACCCGGTCGACTACGGTTCCTTCGAAGGTATCATCCCGGAGGGTGAATACGGCGGCGGTACCGTAATGATCTGGGACCGCGGCAACTGGATTCCGCTCGACAAGGATCCCGTGGAGAGCTACCGCAAGGGGGTTATGAAGTTCCGCCTCGAAGGCCAGAAACTCCGTGGCGCCTGGACCCTGGTTCGGATGAAACCTCGACCCGGCGAGGAAGACAAAAAGGAGAACTGGCTTCTCATCAAGGAGCGGGACGAATTCACTCGCCCGCTGTCCGAGTTCGATGTCGAGAAGGAGTTTCCGAACAGCGTCGTCAGCGGCAGAAGCATGGAAGAGATAGCGAAAGCTCAGGACGATGTCTGGCACTCCGAACTGACAGACTTGAGCGAAGAGTTGAAGAAATTATCGGGTGCCCGCCAAACGGATCTTCCTGATTTTATCCAACCACAGTTGGCGACCCTTGTGGAACAGGTCCCAAAGAGCGGCAAGTGGTTTTTTGAAATCAAACTTGACGGATACCGGGAACTTTGTCGAATCGACAACCGAGAAGTGCGATTCATTAGCCGAACCGGCAAAAACTGGACAGATAAGTTCGCCTCGCTGATAGGTCAAGTGAGGCAACTGCCGGTCGAGACGGCGCTGCTTGACGGGGAAGTCGTCGTTTTGAAGCCGGACGGGACCACCAGTTTTCAGGCGCTTCAGAACGCGCTCTCCGGGGATCACCAGGCCAGGCTCACATACTATGTATTCGATGTGCTCTACCTGGACGGATTCGATCTCAGGAACGTGCCCCTGGCTGATCGGAAAATGGTTTTGGAGCGTCTACTGGAGCATCTGCCTCCGGGTAGCGCGGTACGCATATTGGACCACTTTGAAGGGTCCGGGGATGTTTTCTTCCGCGAGGCGTGCCGGCACGCGCTTGAAGGAATCGTTTGCAAGCGCGCGGACCGGCCGTACCTCTCGGGGCGAGGCCGTGACTGGCTCAAGGTCAAGTGCCTGAAGAAGCAGGAATTTGTGGTTGTCGGCTTCACCGATCCCGCAGGCGGCCGGAAAGGTCTTGGTGCTTTGCTGCTTGCAGTAAATGACGAAGACCAAGGGCTCGTGTTCGCCGGTAAGGTAGGCACAGGTTTCACAGAGCGTTCTTTGCGAGACCTTCGAAAGCGACTCGACTCCCTGGAAGTCGATAAACCGGCCGTTTCGAATCCGCCCAAGGGAGCAGCCCTGAAAGGTGTTCACTGGGTCCAACCGAAACTGGTCGCCGAGGTAGCGTTTTCAGAGTGGACAGAGGACGGACAACTGCGCCATCCCTCGTTTCAGGGACTTCGAGAGGACAAGGATCCCAGTGAAGTCCGCCGGGAACAAGCCGGGAAAGCCGTTGAAAACACGGACAGCTCGTCAATTGGTGCCAAATCCGCCGGGGAAAAGCATCCCACGGAGTCGAAGGACAAACCCGCCAAGAAGACCAAGTTCGCCGGCGTGACGCTGACTCACCCGGACCGCCTCCTGTATCCCGAGTCGGGGATAAAGAAAAGGGACGTGGCCGAGTATTACGAGGCCGTCTCCGACCGCATTCTTCCCCATCTTAAGGATCGCCCCCTCACCCTGATTCGCTGTCCGGACACCTGGGCCGATGATTGCTTCTACCAGAAACATCTGGACAAGAAGTCTCGAGCACCGGTTATTCCTGTTCCGATTGTCGAAGATGGCGAAGAGAAACACTACATGGCCATTAATTCCTTGCGCGGGTTGATGCATTTCGTCCAGATGGGGGTTCTCGAGTTTCATCCCTGGGGTGCCAGGATCGATAACCTGGATCGGCCTGACCGAATGATATTCGACCTCGATCCTGATCCGTCGCTTTCCTGGGAGAAGACAACCGAGTTGGCGCACCTGGTTCGCGAACTGTTGAACATGCTGGGACTCCGATCTTTTGCCAAGACCACCGGTGGGAAGGGTTTGCACGTGGTTGTGCCGCTCGAGAGACGGCATAGTTGGGACGAGGTGAAGCAGTTCTCAAAAGCGGTTGTCGACCACCTGGTGGGACTTCAGCCGAAAATCTACACCGCCAAGGTTGCGAAAGCAGGGCGTGAGGGCAAGATCTACCTCGATTATCTTCGTAACAACAAAGGTTCCCACGCGGTTGCCGCGTACTCGACTCGCGCCAAGTCAGGCGCGCCTGTTTCCGTCCCTATATCCTGGGATGAGGTGTCGTCGGGAGTTCGGTCGGATGCTTTCAATCTGAAAAACGTAATCGAGCGGCTCCAAAATCTCCGGGAAGATCCCTGGAAGGACTTCGAGAAGACTCGCCAGTCCATTACGGAGGATATGAAACGCCGGCTTAAGAACAAGAAGTGAGCGTTTCGGTTCGTAGTCCCACCTTCAGGGTCTTATTCCGTGGGTTGGGGTTCCATTGTTGGAGACGGGATTCCGGGCGCTACTCGAAGGTTGTTTCGGACCGTCTCAACGCCTTCGACCTCTTTGGCCAATTTCTCCGCCAGGATTTTTTCCGCATTGGATCGAACCTGCCCCTCCAGGATGACGATCCGATCGCTTGATCTCACGTTGATCGGGTCGAGGTCAAACGCGCCTGAGGAATAAAGCTCAAATTCCACTCGTTTGGCCAGATCGTCGGCGGTCTGGTCGCCCTGCTGCGCCTCTCTCCTGACCGCAGGCTGGCGTTCATAATCGCCGCTGCCGCGTTGCACCGTTGCCTGCTCGGAGTCAACGACCGAAAGCTGGTTGTTCACATTTGTGACTCCTTCGGTATCGCGTGCGATTTGCTCAGCGAGTCGTCGAGCCTCCTGCGAGGGCACTTGGCCTCGCAAAGTCACGACTCCATCACGGCTATCGACGTTTATGTCAGAGGCTGACAGATTCTTGGACAGGGCGAGCGCGGTTTTGACCTTCGAGGTGGTCACTGCGTTCCGGGATGCGTCCTTGACCGTATCCCACGCCTCTCTGGCCTGAGTGCTCTCTATACGGGCCATCTCGCCGGTTCGATAGTAGAAGAGATAGAATACCAGGCCGACCACGAGCACCAAGGCGAGCAGTATCAGCAATGCGGAGGCAATTGAACCTCGTCGCGATCGTCGCATCAGTGATTTCCTCCTGTAAGTCTTTCTTCCAGATTTGCAGCAAGTCAGATACCAGTCGGACAGAACGCGACAATTAGTTGATTTTCAAACGGATGGGTAGATCTCATTGCCGTATGCGTGAGCCAGGGCAGGGAAGAAATCCCTGGTCTCCGACGGAAAAATCGGCGTACTCATCCGTGTAATCCGTGTTATCCGTTCTATCCGTGGGTGGCCTGCCGCGGATAGAACGGATAACGCGGATTACGCGGATAAATACGCCGCTTTTTTCACAACTTCTCAAGGTTTCCGAGTTACGCGGCAGTAAATGACCCCATTACCGGACTCGAGGTCGATTCCGTAAGAAACGCCGACTTGAAAGATACCGAGGACGGCGAGCCGGCCCTCGATCCCGGCATCCCACATCCACGGCCTCACGGACGCTGATCGAGGCTGCAGGATTTTCCCGGTATCCAGAAACGGTCCCGCCGACACCGTCAGTAAGGCATTGCTGTAAATGCGTTTCTGAAGGTCAAGATTGGCGAGCAGGTATCCGCTTCCCATGGGACTGTTGCCTTTCAGCCCATTGTGGGTCCCGGCGTGGGCGCGCAAGAGCAGGTCGTTGTCGAGGTCTACTCCCAGGCGAAACAACCGGTCAAACGGAAGTTGCCCGGCTGACTTGCCGCCCCGTGCTTGGATACTGACGATCAGTTCGTCGTTTTCCTGGGCTTCCCATTCTGCCCTGATGCCTGCCTGGCCAATCGTGAAGAGCGTGGCCTGATCATGCCAGAATCGACCGAGTTCCCACCGCCCGTCGGCCGTTAATTCCAGCCGTCTTTCCGGGAAGCGTAACAGCTCGAAGTGCGTCCGCCAGCGTGAGGCGAGCACCGAACCTGAAGCGAAATCGTCGTCGGCCTGGGGGAAAGTGGCCACAAAATCTGACAAACGACGGTGTGAGACATGAACGCCGGTCGACCAGACCCAGCGATCGGTAAGTATGGAAGTGATGCCGGCCTCGGCCTCGAGGAGCCGCATTCGGAGCGGCGTGGGCTCCCTCCATGAACCCAAATTCCACTCTTCGTCCCTGGCAGAGAAGCCCAATTCGTAGACCAGCTTTGGATTACCTCCGACGGGACTGGTGAGAAACGAGGTCAGGCGGTGGTTTCCTTGTTTCCATCGCAGCGATGAGGACCAGTTGAGGGCCGACCGTCGAAGGTTACGAAGATCGACGTTCAACGTCTGAAAGGGGAGTTCCCGAGCGGCGGAAAGAATCGAACTGATCGTGGAGCCTGACAGGATCCCGGTTTTTGGTACCGCATGGATCACGAGATCGAAGCGGCCATCGGGACGGGCCGCGAGGTTGTAACGGTGACGGGAGAAGACTCCCAGGAGATCCAGTTGACGGTCGGTCAGACGAAGAGCCTGAAGACTGAGTTCAGAAGCGGGAGAGACGGCCAGTGCCCGGTTCAGTAGCACGGGCTTCAGGCAATCGTCCGGATTGAAGTTCACATCGACAAGGTAAGGTTTGTCGATCTGGTTCCAGTATTTAAGAGCGGCTTCCAGGTTGCCCTCCAGGTAGTAAACCGAACCGAGAAAATCCAGAAGGTATCGGTCGGCCGGGGTGGCGGACATTGCCCGGTGTAAAAATCGTCTTGATTCTTTGTATCGCTTCTGTTTGAAGTAAACACCGGCCAACTCGATGAGGATTTTCGACCTGTCGGCGCCCTCTTCTCGCAGGGCCATCTTCAGCTCGGTCTCCGCTTCTGTGAGGCGGCCGGTTCGGGCAAGAGCCAGGCCTCGTAGGAGCCTCACATCGGGGCCTGGGTTGGGAATGAGTCTTGAAACTTCGATCAGTCGCTCCCAATGCTCTTCATCCCGGAGGCGATCAAGCTGCTCGAGACTTGGTGTCGCGCGCACGTTTTCCTGAGCCGCTAGCGAGACCACACCAAGACAGAAAATCAGGATGCTGACAATGGCGGGACCAACGTGGCAGCGGTTAGAGCGTGCCATCGGGAACGGCCAGGAGTGTCCAGTAGTTGGTCGATTTCCATGCCTCCAGGAATTCTCGCTCGTCCATTTTGACGAGTTTCTTTCGGGCCGGGTCGTTCAGGAGAACGATCTTTTCAGGCTCGTCGAGGCCGACTACTACGACATAGTGGAGAGTTCTCTCCTTGAGCGCCACGATCAGGGGGCGGCCCTTGAGGAGGTGACGCTTAATTTCCAGAGGATCTCCTCTGAAGGCAAAAGATCTAAAGCCGTTTTGATTGAGGTACTCTTCGAGGCGGGATGCGGGGATGCCCTTATGCTCTTCCGAATAAAGAAGTCTGTAAATCACTTCCGGATCGCCGCTAGGGAGGTCCTTCCAATACCGCATCACCATAGCGAGAGCAGAGGCGCCGCAGCCGTTGGCCTTTTGGGGAAAGAAAGGCACATCCAGCCAAAAGCTCCGAACCGGCTCGTTTTCCGCCTCCTGGGCTGGTTGCGGTGCGCTTCCCGCAGTAGCAGGCGCCAGGCCCAGGATCGATGCTATGAGGATGCCTGTAAGGAAACGCATTGGTCCAGAGATAACCAGCAAGTGATTGGTTGTCAAGCCCGACGTCTGCTCCTGGCAGCCGCGGGCCTATTATCCGCGTTATCCGCGGGCATCCATTCCCGCGGATAGGACGGATACCACGGATTGCGCGGATAGTATGCGCGCCCTGTTGTGAGTGAGGAGCGCTCACGATAAAATGAAAGAAACATTCGCTCAGGTGATCAGCTAGCCATCCTTCTGTCTTTGTTTGCCTCGTAAGAGAAGAGCCCAGGAACCGAAAGGAGAAGTGTGTATGTTTAAACGCAGGCAAGGATTACATTTGATTTATCTTGTCGCTTTCCTGATGTGTGCGCCGCTTGTCAGCCCACAGTCCGGCACCAAGGGTGACGACGAGGACCAAAGAGAGTTGGTCGATGATGCGGCAGAGGTCTTAGCAGAGATCATGGAGGCCCCCGACAAGGACATTCCGG
>ERZ795047.5043-NODE-5043-length-10872-cov-20.231395_pt1 | contig 10872 bp, 10 predicted proteins | sample MGYA00375131_ERZ795047 | MGnify/ENA primary metagenome ERZ795047 (study PRJEB30176, sample SAMN05720228) | activated sludge metagenome | isolation source: Anaerobic digester | place: Japan | collected 2015-05-20 ... | reverse complement strand
GTCTGCTCGGAAAATCAGCGAGTTAGCGAAAAGGCGAAAAAGCGAATCGGCGAGTCAGCGAGTTACTTACATTCCACCTTCACACGCGGGCACGTTCGCACCTTCACACGTGGACATGTTCCCGCGTTATGGCGCTATCGTTCATCGGTTGACATTTTTGCAGGTGGGCGTATAATTGTTGATGTTTGAGACGACTGTGGAGCAGCACTGTGATGAAGGAAATCATCTATCTCATGGTCCGGATGAACCGCGTTTTTGGGAACGTCGGTGATTACCCTTGTCGCAGTGCGCCTCTCGGTAGGTTGACATAAAGTGAGTGTCACAAGGCCGTGGGTCACTGCGAAACCCACGGCCTTTTTTATTCTCGTCATCCCTCTTGGAGGCCGTGGGACCCGAACCACGGCCTTTTTTTGTCCTATACAAGCGGTTGACGGAGGAACATCATGAAAACAAGCGAGCGTGACATGGCATTTTCGGACATCCCGGCGTCTTTGAGCGTGCGCCCGGCGACGTTTGACGACGCGGTCGTCGTCACGGAGCTGCTTCGCCGCTGTTCGTTGGAGGAGGTCGGGCGCTCTGAATTTGAGGTGGAGGAGCTGCGCCATGACTGGCAATCTCCCGGCTTCGACCTCGCACAGGATACCCGGGTGGTCTTTACCCCGGAGGGGCGCCTCGTGGGCTATATCGAGTCGTGGGCGACCGCGCCGTATGTCCGTCTGTACTGTTGGGGACGGGTGGACCCGCAGTATCGCGGGCGAGGCATCGGTAGCTCTTTGCTGCGGTGGGCGGAGGCTCGGGCGCGTGAGCAGCTCCTGCTGGCGCCAGCAGGGGTGCAGGTGACGCTGACGCAGGGGACGCACGCCACCGATTTGCGAGGGCGAGCGTTGTTGGAAACGCAGGGCTTCGCGCCGACGCGCTACTTCTCGCGGATGGCGATGGAGCTGGATGGCCCCGTCCCGGAGCCGGTGTTGCCGGAGGGGATCGTGATTCGCCCCTTTGTGCCGGGGAGGGAGGAGCGCGCGCTGATTCAAGCGGTCGGCGCGGCGTTCAAGGATCATTGGGGTCATGTGGCGCGTCCCGAGGAAGAGGAGTTCCGTCAATGGCGGCACCGGATGGACGACCCAGAGTTTGACCCGTCGTTGTGGTTCGTGGCGGCGGCGGATGGGCAGATTGCCGGCATGTCGTTGTGTGACAGTCACCTCACGGAAGACCCGGACATGGGCTGGGTGGGCACGCTGGGTGTGCTGCGTCCATGGCGGCATCAAGGGCTGGGACTGGCGTTGCTGCATCACAGCTTCCGCGAGTTCCAACGGCGGGGACGGCGGCGGGTCGGCCTGAGCGTGGATGCGCAGAGCCTCACCGGCGCGACCCGCCTCTACGAGCGGGCCGGCATGAGGATGGTGCGGCAGTACGTCCACTATGAGAAGGAACTCCGTCCAGGGGGAAGTCTGGCGACGCTGAATCTGGATGCGTGAGGGGCGTCTTTTGCGGCGAGGGTGCTGCAGGGGCTCCTGGTTGAAATTCAAGTTGATTCGAGGGTGAAATGATGTCGGAGACAGGCACTGTACAGGGGATTTCGATTGCCGTAGCGGGAGCGCCGGCGATTGCGGGGTTGACTTTCCGCGGCTTTCGCGGGGAGAGTGACTATCCGGCGATGGCGGAGGTGCTGCGTCTGGCGAGGGAAGCGGATGCGCTCGATGGGGTGGAATCGGCGGAGGACATCGCCCGCCAGTATCGCTATCTGAGTAACTGCGATCCCTACCGGGACATGCTGTTCGCGGAAGTGAACGGGCAGGTGATTGGCTATGGGCGCGCGTGGTGGCTGCAGTTCGATGACGGGACGCGGGCCTACATGCATTTCGCGCAGGTGATTCCCGCCTGGCGCGAGGCCGGCATTCGACGCGCGATGTTGCGTTACAACGAGCGCCATCTGCGGGAGATCGCCGCTGCGCAGGAGGCCGCAGCTCCCGTGCAGATGTTCGAATGCTGGGCCAACACGACGGAGGAGGATTGGACGGCCTTGTTGCAAGCGGAAGGGTATCAGCCGGTGCGCCATGGCTATTCCATGGTGCGCTCGAATCTGGAGGACCTGCCCCAGGTTCCCTTGCCGCCGGGGCTTGAGGTGCGACCGGTGCAACCGGATCAGATCGAGACCATCTGGCGCGCGGCGCAGGAGGCCTTTCGGGATCATTGGGGCTACAACGACGAGGAATGGGACCTCAAGCACCTGCGCGAGTGGCAGGAGATGCCGACCTTCACGCCGGAGCTGTGGCAGGTGGCGTGGGAAGGCGAGCAGGTCGCCGGGATGGTGTTGAACTTCATTGATGCCCAGGAGAATGCGGCTCAGGGACGGTTGCGAGGCTACACGGAGACGATCTGCGTCCGTCGTCCCTGGCGCCGACGGGGTCTGGCGCGCGTGTTGATCGCCCGCAGCTTTGAAGTGCTCAAGGCACAAGGGATGACCGAAGCCGCGCTGGGCGTGGATGCGGAAAATCCCAACGGCGCCCGGCAGCTGTATGAGAGCCTGGGCTTTGTCACGGTCAGAGACTTTGTGACCTATCGCAAGCCGCTGCGGGAAGGTCCGCCGGGGTTGCCTCCCGGAAAGGAAGAAGGATAATGGCACAGAACACACTACCACTCAATCTCACGGGTGAGACACGGGGACGACGAACGATGCAAGCACTGGCCTTTGATCTGAAGCAAACGGTGACGCGCAACCGCGCGGTGGGGCTTTGGCGGATGATGACGGGCTATCGCCTGATCTACCTGGGCGCGCTGGTGAGCGTGGCGTTGGGCGCGACCGCCCACACGGCGACGTTCTTCCTATTGCAATACGTGGTGGACGAGGTCCTGACGCAGGGCCAGCACCTGGAACAGCTGCCCTGGCTGGCGCTCGGCTTTGTCGGCCTGGCAGCGGCGGAAGGGCTGTTCTCCTATCTGCGGGGCATCTGGGCGGCCAGGACTTCGGAAGGCATCACGCTGCGTCTGCGCAACTATCTCTACGACCACATTCAGCGGCTGTCGTTCACGTATCACGATCACGCCAGAACGGGCGAGCTGATCTCGCGGGCAACTTCGGACGTGGACGCGGTGCGGCGCTTCTATGCCGATCAGGCCATCGGCATTGGCCGGATCGCGGCGCTGTTTGTGATCAACTTCAGTATGATACTGCGGCTGAACCGCACGCTGGGCCTGCTTTCGATTGTGGTGATGCCGGTGGTCATCCTCGTCTCGTATCTGTTCTTCGGACGGGTGTCGAAGGCGTATGAGGCGTATCAGGAGCAGGAGGCGCAGCTTTCGACCACACTCCAGGAGAATCTGATGGGCGTGCGGGTGGTGAAGGCGTTCGCCCGCCAGCGCTATGAGATGGACAAGTTTGAAGAGCAGAATTCCGAGAAGTACCGGCGCGGAAAGAAGCTCACGGCAATGAACTCGTTCTACTGGCCCTTCTCCGATGTCCTCTGCGGGGCGCAGACGCTCATCGTGATGGGCACCGGGGCGATGATGGCGACGCGGGGGGAGATCACCCTGGGGACGTATCTGGCAATTATCGGGATGGTGGGCGGGGTCATCTGGCCTCTCCGCAACCTGGGCCGGCTGATCGTGGACGTGTCGCGGGGCCTGGTCTCGTTCGGGCGTGTGGCGGACATCATCGCCGAGGAGCGCGAGGACATCGAGAGCGGGCTGGCCCTACCGGACGAGGGTGGGCTGCGTGGGGAAGTGCTCTTCGACCACGTCAGCTTTGCCTATCAGCCGACGCTGCTGGAGGCGGAAGATCCTGGCGGAGGCAACGGCAAGGGGCCGTCGGAGGCGTCCAGGATGGTGGAAGTGTTGCATGACATCTCGTTCCACGTCAAGCCGGGACAGACGATCGCGTTGCTGGGGTCAACGGGCTCGGGCAAGACGAGCATCGTCAACTTGCTGCTGCGCTTCTACGACTATCAGGACGGGCACATCATTCTCGATGGCCGGGAGCTCACCGAGATCTCGCGGGCGACGTTGCGGCGGCAGATCGGCATTGTGGAGCAGGAGCCGTTCCTGTTCTCGCGCTCGATCCGCGACAACATTGCCTACGGCGCGGGGCGCGAGGTGACGGAGGCGGAAGTGATTGAGGCCGCGAAGGCGGCCGCCATCCACGATGTGATTCTCTCCTTCCCGCAGGGGTATGACACGCTCGTCGGGGAGAAGGGCGTCACCCTCTCGGGGGGACAGCGGCAGCGCGTGGCGATCGCCCGGACGCTGCTCAAGAACCCGCGTATCCTGGTGCTGGACGACGCGACTTCTTCGGTAGACACTGAGACGGAGATCCAGATCGAGGCGGCGCTGGAGCGGCTGATGGAGAACCGGACCACGTTTGTCATCGCGCACCGCATTCAGACGGTGATGCAGGCGGATTGGATTCTGGTGCTCGATCGGGGACGTGTCGTCCAGCAGGGCGTGCACGAGGATCTCATCAAGGAGGAAGGCCTCTACCGCCAAATCTACCAGATTCAGGCGCGGATCGAAGAAGAAGTGGAGCGAGAAGTGGCGCAGGCGTGAGCCGCGAGGCGCCCTAACGAGATTTTTACCTGGAGTCTTACCATGTCTGACTATGATGAATTTCAAGAGGAAGAGTTTACTACACAGTTCAACGGCAAAGTGCTGGTGCGGATTTTCGAACAGGTGAAGCCGTACTGGTACTGGGTGGCAGGTTTCATCGTGATGATTGCCAGCACCTCGGTGATGGATTCGTACTTCACCTACTTGAGCAAGCGCATCATTGACGAGGGGATCATGGCAGGGAACGAATCCCATCTGCTGCGCCTGCTGGTGATGTACGGGGGGATGGTGTTACTGGAGGCAGTGCTGGTGTTCGGGTTCATCTACCTGGCGGGCGTGCTGGGCGAGCGGGTGCAGTACGACATCCGCCGCAAGGCCTTCAATCATCTGCAGGAGCTGTCGTTTTCGTATTTTGACCGGACGCCGGTAGGATGGATCATGTCGCGGGTGACCTCCGATTCCGAACGCATCGCGCAGCTGGTCACCTGGGGCATTGTGGACACGACCTGGGCGGCATTGAACATCATCACCTCCATGGTGTTTATGGTGCTCATCAACTGGCGCCTGGCGTTGATCGTGGCGTTGATTCTGCCCGTGATGGGGGTGATCACCTTTTACTTCAAGAAGCGCATTCTCACGGAATACCGTCGGATGCGCCGGCTGAACTCGATCATCACGGGGGCGTACAACGAGAATATCTCCGGCGTGCGAGTGGTAAAGGCGCTGGTCCGGGAGAAGCAGAATCTCGTGGAATTCGGGGAGAAGACCTCGAACATGTACCGGGCGGCGTACCGCGCGGCGTGGCTGTCCGCGCTGTTCCTGCCCCTGGTGCAGCTGGTGGGGGCGTTGGGCGTCGGCGCGATCATCTGGTACGGCGGTTTTCAGGTCCGCACTGCCGGCATGACCATCGGCGGGATCCAGGCGTTCCTTTCGTATCTGACGTTCATGATGTGGCCGTTGCAGGACCTGGCGCGGGTGTACGCGGAGATGCAGCACAGTGTGGCTTCGGCAGAGCGGGTGTTCTCGCTCATTGACTCGAAGCCGGACGTGGTGGACCGTGAGGACGCGGTGGATCCGGGCAACATCCGGGGCCGGATCGTTTTCGAGGACGTGAGTTTTCAGTATGAAGAAGGCAAGCCGGTGCTGGAGCATTTCAACCTGCACATCGCGCCGGGGGAGCATCTGGCCATTGTCGGACCGACGGGCGGCGGCAAATCCACCATCGTCAACTTGCTCTGCCGCTTCTACGAGCCGACGAGCGGGCGGATTCTCATTGACGGGCGGGACTACACGGAGCTGACGCAACAGGGCATTCAGTCGCGGGTGGGCATGGTGTTGCAGACGCCGCACCTGTTTTCCGGCACGTTGCGGGAGAACATCCGTTACGGGCGACTCGAGGCCACCGACGCGGAAGTGGAGGCGGCGGCGAAGATCGCGCACGCGCACGACTTCATCGTAGAGATGGAACACGGGTACGAGGAACAGGTCGGTGAGGGCGGCGTGCTGCTCTCGGTAGGACAGAAGCAGCTCATCAGCCTGGCGCGGGCCGTGCTGGCGGACCCGGACGTGCTGATCATGGATGAGGCGACGAGCTCGGTGGACACTCTGACCGAGGCGCGCATCCAACAGGGGATGGCGGCGGTGATGGCGGGGCGCACCAGCGTGGTCATCGCGCACCGGCTTTCGACCATCAAGAGCGCGGATCGGATTTTGGTGATCCAGGACGGGCGCATCGTGGAGGTGGGCACGCACCGCGAGCTGATTCAGAAGCGGGGGGCGTATTACGACCTCTACACGCGGCAGTTCCGCCGGGCGCTGGAACAGCAATACGGCGTCTACCAGGCGGCGGGGGCGTAGGAACGCGATCCGCATTACAAGGACGATTTCCCCTCCAGGGGAATTTGACACGCAAGGGCGCGCCGATAGAGCGCGCCCTTGACGTCTGTGCGCGGCGTCCTATACTGCGAGCATTGGCCGGGGACAGACTCCCCGGCCTGACACAGGCATGGCAGACCCGGAACCCATGCCGGGGCCGTACCCAAATTCCATGGCGGAGCGCGTGAGGGGACTTCCTCCCTCTCCTCCGCCGTCACACAGGCAAAGGCGCGCTATGACGAACAAACTCTCCCGTAATGATCCCTGTTGGTGCGGCAGCGGCAAGAAGTACAAGCACTGCCATTTCAAATCCGATATGCTGGGGCTGACGGCGCCGGGAAGTGCCGGGCATCCGCAACGCCCCGATATTATCATCAAGACGCCGGAGCAGATCGAGGGGATCCGTCGCAGCTGCCAGCTCACCCGGCGCATCCTCGATGAGATCACGCCGCGCATCGCCCCGGGGATTACCACGGACGATATCAATCGCTGGGTGCACGAGTTGACCGTGGCTGCCGGCGCGATTCCTGCGCCGCTCCACTATCGCGGTTTCCCCAAGAGCGTCTGCACGTCCCTCAATGAGGTCATCTGCCACGGCATTCCCGGCGACCGGCTGTTGGTGGAAGGTGACATCCTCAATGTGGATGTGACCTCGATCCTCGACGGCTACTATGGCGACGCGAGTCGCATGTTCCTCGTCGGGGAGGTCGCGCCCGAAGCGCGCCGGTTGGTCGAGGTGACCCGCGAATGTCTGGAGCTGGGCATCGCGCAGGTGCGTCCCGGAAACACGACGGGTGACATCGGACATGTGATTCAGCAGCACGCCGAAAGTCAGGGGTACAGCGTGGTGCGGATGTTTGTGGGGCATGGGGTGGGGGTGCACTTCCATGAGCCGCCCGATATTGCTCATTATGGACACCCGCACACCGGGGTATCGCTCGTCCCCGGCATGATTTTCACCATCGAGCCGATGATCAACATCGGGACCTATGAGGTGGTCATCCTGGATGACGGCTGGACCGCGCTCACGGCAGACGGTTCCCTCTCGGCGCAGTGGGAGCACACGGTGTTGGTGACAGCGGACGGGGTGGAAGTGCTGACGGCGTAGTGGGGAGCGGGGGAGCAGCGAGAAAGAACCCATTACCCATCCCTCATTACCCATTACCCATCCACCCATCCCCTTGAGGAGCTTGACATGCTATCACACGCTTATCCGATTCTCGAATTCGATGCCGCGCGTGAGGCCATCATCGAACCGGGAAAGCTGATCGCGCCGCTGGAAACCATGCCGGAGCATGGCGTGCTGTGCTTCTTCGGCGAGGTGTTCCGCGATCTGGCGGCAGCCGGACGGCTGGAGACGGTGTACCATTGCGTCAGCGAGATGGGAAAACATCCCGTCTACGCCCTGCAGCTGGAAGACGGGCGGCGCGTGGCGGTCTTTCATTCCGGCGTAGGCGCGGCGCTGGCGGTGGGTTTGATGGAGGAGCTCATCGCTTTGGGCGGACGGAAGTTCGTGGCCTGCGGCGGGGCGGGGGTGCTGAACCGCGATATCGCTGCGGGACATGTGATCATCCCCCAGAGCGCCGTGCGCGATGAGGGGACTTCGTATCACTATCTGCCGCCCTCGCGTGAAGTGGAGGGCGATCCTGCCGCGATTGCCACGCTCGAGCGGGTGCTGCAGCGGCATGACGTGCCCTACATCGCCGGCAAAACGTGGACGACCGATGGTTTCTACCGCGAGACGCCGGATAAGGTGGCGCGGCGTCGCGCTGAAGGTTGTCTCACGGTGGAGATGGAGACTGCGGCGTTCTTCGCTCTCGCGCAGTTTCGGGGCGTGAGGTTTGCGCAGCTGCTCTATGGCGGCGATGATGTGAGCGGCGCGGACTGGGATCACCGGGATTGGGAGAAGCGCACTTCCGTCCGCGAGCGGCTGTTCTGGCTGGCAGTGGAGGCGTGTTTGGAGCTCGCGTGAACGCGGGAAGGTCTGAACGTGTGAACGTGGACACGTGGACACGTGAGCACGGATTTTATTTTCTGAGATCACTTACGCATCACGCATTACGTATTTTTTTTGAAGGAGGAGCGATGGCTAAGGAACATGCATCACCGGGGGGGGCTTTAGGAGAGGACTGGCTGGCTCTCATCATCGGCCTGGTCCTCGCGGCGCTGGTCTGGATCGGCGTCATTGTCAAAATTCCCTGGCCAGTTTTCGGCTGGTTCAAGTGAGGGGAGGTGAGCCATGAGCAAGAAGCGCGCTCAGAGCACCCTTTCAAACGCGGCGAGCACGCCGCCCGTCGGTAAATCCCCGCTGGCGGAGAACGCCTCGAAACAGACGTCGAAACAGCCCGCTCCGCCCAGGCCGCAACTCTGGCAGATTCTGGTCGGCCTGGCGCTGGTGTTGGCGCTGGCGATTCTGGTCGCGGAGCTGGATGCTGGCATCGCGGCCTGGTTCAAGGGGCGCGGCGTGGGGAAAAATCCCCTGGAGTATCCCCTCACGGCGGTGGTGGTGGGGCTGCTGGCGAATTTCATCTTGCACCGCACCCACACCTACGCGCAAGTCAAGCCCGGAATCCGCACGGAACTCTTTCTCAAAATCGGGTTGGTGTTGCTAGGCGCGCGCATCAGCCTGGGCGAGATCATGAGCAAGGGACTGGGCGGTCTGCTGCAGGCCGTCATCATGGTGACGTCTGTCTTCTTCTTCACCTGGTGGCTGGCAGGGAAGTTCAAGCTCGCCCCGACGCTCAAGGCGGTGATGGCGACGGCGGTCTCGATCTGCGGCGTCTCCGCCGCGATTGCGGCGGCGGGGGCAGTGCTGGCGAAGAAAGAGGAGGTCACGTATGTCACCGCGCTGGTCATCATCACCGCGCTGCCGATGATGGTGTTGATGCCCTGGATCGCGCAGGCCATGGGACTTTCTCAGGCGGTGGCCGGCGCCTGGTTTGGCGGCAACATTGATACGACGGCGGCGGTCGTGGGCGCGGGGACGATGTTCGGACCGGATGCGCAGGCCGTGGCGGCGGTGGTCAAGATGGCGCAGAACGTGTTCATCGGCGTCGCGGCCTTCCTGCTGGCGATATACTTCGTCGCCAACGTCGAGCGCCAATCCGATGAGAAGCCGAGCGCGGCGGTGATCTGGCACCGCTTCCCCAAATTCGTCATCGGCTTTGTCCTGCTCTCGGTGCTGGCTTCGCTGGGCGTGTTCAACGCCGATGCGCTCAAGGCGCTGGACGGGCTTTCCAAGTGGGCGTTCACCTTTGCCTTTGTCGCCATCGGGATTGATCTCTCGGTGCGCGACCTGCGCGGCATGGGCTGGAAGCCGTTCGCGGTGTACATGGCGGCGACGGTGTTCAATACCCTGCTGGCGCTGGGCGTTTCCTGGATGATTTTCGGCGTGTGGGGCTTCTAACGGCGGAGAGGGGCGCTGAGGCGGGATTCCGGCCTCCGTCCCCGCTTCTGGGGTAGTCACCGGTGAATATCGCATGACCCGAGTTCTCGTCGCCGGCTTGATCAACATTGAGACGACCTTGCGGGTGGAGGGTTTCCCCATCGCCTACCAGCCGGTCCGTTTCCCCTTTGGGGACGTGAACAGCACGGTCTCTGGCGTGGGTTACAACATCGCGAAGGCGCTCACGGTGTTGGGCGATGAAGCGCGTTTTCTGGCGCTGGTCGGACAGGATGGCCTGGGTCAACTGGCGTTGCAGTCGCTGGCGGCGGAGGGTATTTCCACGCAGTATGTGCTGCCGACGCTGGCGCAGACGCCGCAATCGGTCATCCTCTACGACGGCACCGGCCGGCGCGCGATTCACGTGGATCTCAAGGACATCCAGGAGCGGGGGTATCCGCCGGCGGAGTTCGAGGCAGCACTGGAGGGGTGTGAGCTGGCGGCGTTGTGCAACATCAACTTCGCCCGTCCTTTCCTGGCCGCCGTCAAGGCGCGGGGAATTCCCATCGCCACGGACGTCCACACTATTGCCGGCCTCGAAGATGCCTATAATCGCGACTACATGGCGGCAGCCGACATCCTCTTCATGAGCGATGAGGCGTTGCCGATGGCGCCCGAGGCGTGGGCGCGGCGCATTCTGGAGCGGTACGGGCCGAAAATCGTGGTGATTGGCCTGGGCCATGACGGGGCGCTGCTCGCCGAGCGTCGCCCTGAAGCGATGGCGCGCCTGCCCGCCGTGTTCACGCGCCCGGTGGTCAACTCCATCGGCGCGGGGGATGCCCTCTTCACGGCCTTCATCCATTTCTACGCCCGCGAGCGCCGCGCCTGGGACGCGCTGCGGAAGGCCATGGTCTTCGCCTCGTACAAAATCGGCGAGAAGGGCGCTGCGCAGGGGTTTCTGACGGAACCGGAGCTGCTCAAGTGGTGTCGAGTCGCGGGGATGGAGTCGGTTTGAGCCTCATCCCCTTGCCGTAGGGTGCAAAAACGGATAAGGCAATCGCAGCTGGCGGTGGATC